>Ga0315309_1002053_pt1 | contig 11873 bp, 7 predicted proteins | sample TDP4_MG_FD_203080 | JGI IMG/M metagenome (GOLD analysis project Ga0315309, IMG submission 203080) | Freshwater sediment microbial communities from Lake Towuti, South Sulawesi, Indonesia - TDP4 | ecosystem: Environmental > Aquatic > Freshwater > Lake > Sediment | place: Indonesia: South Sulawesi...
GCATTAGGGAAAAAAGTGATTAATGGGGAAAAAAGTTTTGACCTCTTTACGTTTGGCATAGTTGGAGGAATCGTGCTTTTCACTGTCATGGGAACATTTGCAGTTAATCTTCCGGACAATATCACTCATGGATTTGATGTGTGGTCACGCTTCGCAGGCGTCCATGAGATGATAGTTGGAGTGCCAATTGTTGCCGAATATAACTATTCTATGTTCCTTCTTCCTACAGCATTGTTTATCGCAAGCTCCGGGATGCCTTTCATTAATGCTTATCAACTTTCTTTCTTTCTTACATCACTCCATATACTCGCCTTTTATCTAATGTGTTCTGTTATTCTTTCAAAGAGACGTGCCGCTCTTGCCACTTTGATATATGCAACGTTCTCAGGTTTAGGAGGATTATATTCAATGTATCTGCGTACGGTTCAGGGTATTGACTTTTGGTCTGCAACTGGAGCTAGCGAAGGTAGATGCTACGATTTGGTTGTAGGAATCCAGGGCTACTCATATTTTTACCAGCCCGTTACGATAGCATATGCATTCCTTTTCATCTTTCTATATCTTGCATTTAGCAAAGAGTATCCTAGGTTTGCAAGGATAACTTTAATGATACTTAGCTTCGCCGCGGGTTATTTGACGGAATTAACTGTTATACCTATTCTTGTTGCTTTGATCTTTCTCACGACCTTACTTAACGTAAAGATCCTTGATAAACCTAAAGATGTTGTCCTGTCTGAATTGCTCGGTCTTCTGTTTGCTTTGGGCTTTTTAAATGCGTTTGCTAGTGGACTACCAGTTTCTATGGAAAATCTTTCGCCATTGTTTGTATTTTTTCCATATTTATTAGCTGCAGTTGCAGCGACTCTAGCTCTGACCTACTTGAGAGCGAAAATAAGTCGGAGAGTGGAAGCCATTAAATTATATAAGGCAAGGTGGAATTGGCTGGGCGTCATTCAGAATAAAGCGCCAGTAATAATATCGCTTCTATGCCTTTACATCCTGTTGACATTGTTTATTTTTTGGATATACCTTCCACCTTACCTTGCTAATTATAAATTGTTTGGTGGTATGGTGCCGTGGTATGTCTATCCAGTCAAGCTGGGTCTACCCGTATTCATGGCTGTGATAGCAATACCTCTAATTGTTAGGAAGGGTGATTCTCATATATTAAAACTTGGTGCAATAATTATCCTCACGGCAATCTTGGCAGGAAACGTTGCTTCTTACCTAAGAGAAAACAACCTGATGTATTTAAGCCATGACGAGAATCGTTGGCTTATTTACAGTTGGGGCGGGATTTCGATACTTGCATCTTATGGTCTATGGAGGCTACTCCAAATTATCAACGAGCAACTTACCGTGCGCTCTCTCTCCAAGTCCATAAAAAAGCTAGTGTGTGTTGCCCTACTGGTTTTTATTTTGGTAGGAGGCGTTTCAAGTACTCTATTGACTATAGAATCGCATGGAGCCTACATTAATAACATTAAAACACCAAAAGAAGAATTAAACGCATACAACAATTTAGGACTTGCCGTAGATCCCTATGGGGTTGTCGCTACTCCAGGCTATAGGGCATGGAATAAGATTACTTTTTACGGACCCCGAGTCTCTTTAGATGAAGGCTTTCAAGACTTTTTCTTTAAATCAATACACCCTGATTTCCTAGGTGAGGTGCTTTCGCATAACCCGTTTGCTACTATTGCGCCTAAGGACAGTGGTGTCAGTCGATGGTACGTGCTCAAACCCGTAAAGGAACTCCTTCCACGTGGTTTAGTGCTCAACTATTTAGCCAACTATCTGCCTATAGCGGATAAGAACGAGTGGCTCGTGTTGTATGATTTTCCAGCCATATCGCCCTCGACATCTCCTTCGACCACGGCGTTTATCAGTTCTTTTATTCTTAGAGAAGAGGATGGACATCTCAAAAGAATAATAGTTGACGACAGTCAGAATAAGTTCTGGAGCGTTCGCCTTGAGTATCCGGGCCAATACGGGCTTCAGGTGGAGGAAAACAAAAAGGAAAGAGTTACAGGCGAATCAAGTCTACTTTTAAACGTAACACAAGGGTCATATGGTAGGGTGGCTGTCCAACATTACTACGAAGAACCGCAGGATTGGTCAAGCTACGACTTCTTATCCCTCTACTGGTATGGGACGGGATCTAGACAACGTGCTATCGCTGTTCAAATATATGCCCCAGATCCATCAAACCATCTTTGGATCGAATGGGATGACACATTCATTGGTTGGAGAAAGCTTAGATTCAGTCTAAGTGAGTTCAATCGCTTTGGAAAGCCAGATCTTAAAAACGTTACGTTTGTGGAAATAAGGCTTTGGCCACAATCTATCAGTACGTTTTTCCTCGATCAGTTGGCTCTAGAGCGAGAGGCATCAGAGGCACTTCAGGTATACACTGAAGAAGAGCTTGTTCTCCAGCTCAGTCTTTCCATGTCATATACAAATTATACGGAGCTATCAATCTTTGACCCTGCGGCAACCTCGCCGAGTACAAAGACTATTTTGCTGACGTGGGATCTTGAGTCTCCACCTGCTAATCTGTTAAGCTGGATTGAAAAGGGGGGAACGCTTGTTATATTTCAAGGCGAGTCTCTGAATAGGACAGGCTTCTTTGGGAAAACCCTCAAACTTACCCCTTATGAGGAATATGTGATGGTAGATAGTTTAGCTGGTCGAGGAGGCCAGACCCGATTACCAGTTCTAACTCAAAGCAATGTTGTTGGCTGGGATAGTTCTGAGGTTACACCTATAGCATGGTACACCAGATATGGTAACCAAGTTACCCCATATGCACTGCTAAAAACTGTGGGTGAAGGAAAAGTAGTATACGTGATTGCAACACCGTATATTGAGGCTCTTCGTGAGCGTGCCGGTACTGAAGAAGGCCGTGCGCTGTTCTCTCATCTCGAAGCATTGGTCGAGGTACTTGGGCTTCCAATGGAGAGATATCGAGAACCTCCACGTTCAGTCTATGCATACATAACTGGCTCAGCTTTATTGGATAATGGTCAAATAGAAGCCAGGAGCTTGTTACCAGCATTGGCGCTAAAGTCTGGGTTGCCAGAAGAAAATGTCGGCATTGAAGCAAAAGGTATTCTCATAGGCGGTTCCAGGCTAAGTAATTTAACATTGCGCGGATGGAGGATCGAGAGTCTCGAAAAGGCCCAAATTACCTTTAACCAAGCATTACTTTATCCGACGTATATACCGGGCTATGCCAAGGTTCAAATAGCTGGCTCATTCAACATGACATTGACGCCGAGACAAGGAACAAGCATCATTCTGCGTTTGGACAATGGTACCATTACTTCCACAATCTCCACACAAGACACGGTAAGCCTAGAAGTGCATGGCGACAAACAGGAGAAAACAGAATTCTACTTAAAAGAAGCGGAATTCAGCGTCGGATCAGCCCAATTTGAGAAGATACTGTTTGACTTTTTCATGGGGATTAACAATCCCGGGCTTCCTATGAGCGTCAAAGACGGTATGAAGTTCAAGATCCAGAACGTTGATGAGAATTTTGTTCTTGCTACCGACGTTGTTATAAATGGGAGATATACAGTTCTAGTGGCGGAACATTATATAACGTATAGTCGGTGGCTTTTTCCAACGGAGGCGTTGATTTCACCGTTTTTCCTACTACTTACATACATAACTGGCGGCCAAATCGCGAAAGTCATGAGAAAAACACGGAAATTTAAAGAAGTAGATGAAATTCACTAACACGAAACTTAGATTAGTCAAAAAGCGAAGCTTGACTTTAATGCTATTACTGTCCTATCTTTTTTCCTTTACCGCTCTCTTGACACAAATGTTGCCAATTCAGGAAGTCAAGGCGCACCCAGATGATTTGTTATACCATGTTGAAGGTTCTGTTTACACCATTGAAAACAACTACATAAAAATTACGCATGATAATTCCACGGGGTACACAGACATTTTTAGGTTGGATGCTGGAATTGTAGCGATTAAGAACACCTATCCGAAGATAAACTACACCATGGACACTTACTTTGAAGCTTCGCCGACCGTAGTAGCAGATGATAATCAAATGGATTTCTGGTCCGTTAAATGTTCGTATAGTGGCAGTTACGACTTATCGATAAGCGATGACTTAACGACCAAAGTGAAAGGAGTGAATAGTTTGAAATATCAGATAGGTGCCGGAACCTATGGGCGGGTGGCGATACAACATGCGTATGCCGCAAGTCAGGATTGGAGTACAAAAGACCATATTGGTTTTTATTGGTTCGGAACAAACTCAGGACAAAGCGATATTTTAATTTCACTGTACGCGCCAGATGCTAATAATCAATTCCAATATTCTTGGAATGATAACTGGATGGGGTGGAAGAGACTCGATATTCCATTCCGAGAAATGAATAAGATAGGCAATACTGAGCTTAGTAAAATAACTTTTATTGAAATTCGCCTTTGGCCCATAGCACAAACAACTTATTATCTCGATCACCTCGTTATAGATGTCGGTTATGGTGCGCGTGTGCCTCTTTTTAATGTTGCTACAAGTGCCAGTATAACAAGACGAGAAAATTCTGTGATTCTAAACGCAACATATACCAATGAAGATGATCGCATCACTCTTGCTTTCAATCTGACGGTGCACAAGAGATTTTTCCTTGTAAAAGCAGTTTACACGAACTTGAACGAAACGAATGCTAAGGCAATAGAGATGTTGTCACCGATAATAAGTGACAGTGCGAAACCAGCTGGTGAAATCGAAAGAACGTTGCTCTATAGTCCAAAGGAATCAATTTTGCCCTCAGTCACCGACCAAGATTTCAGCTGGGTAAATGGAAATAAAATGGAGAGTTTTAGCTTAATAGCTGCAGCTTATAACACACCAGTAATGCTTATGATGAACAAAATTGACAAGCTTGTTTTCCTTGCCGCACCAGTCACAGACGCAGTGTGGACTCCACATTTAGCATTGCAGAGGGCATCGCCCGTCTACGGTTTTTCATCGCTCCAGCTAAACTGTTACAGCCATGTAAACTTGAAAATACCAATCATTGTCAATCCAAACGGAAAAATTGAAACAGAAACCTTTCTCGTCGGATTTTACGAGGACATAAACGATGCAACAATAAGCTACAAAGCGGTTCTATCAGAGTACAACGATTTTCTCACACAACAACCGTATCTGATGTTTGGGACATGGCGAACATATGGATCGGATGTGAATGAAACAAACGTGAAAGCCCTCGCAGACTACTTGAATGAGACATGGCTTCCATATCACAAAAACATAGTGCTTGAAATCGATGACGGTTGGCAGAAAGATGTTGGAGATTGGGAATCAAACCCCATAAAGTTTCCAAATGGACTTGACTCAGTAGTTTCATATATAAAATCCAAAGGTTTGAAAATCGGAATCTGGTTGGCACTATATCTTACAACTGCTACAAGCCAACTATATGCGAGTCACCCGGAATGGGTTCTAAGAGATACTGATGGCCAGCCAGTTGAGGGAGGCGTAGGACAACAATTTTATTTAGATCCAACGAATCCAAACGTCAAAAATTGGGTTAAAGTGACGCTACAAAATCTTAGCGCGATGGGTTTTACACTCTTCAAGATTGACCACTGGGTGGGTTTCGATGTTATTTCGCATGCAATAAATTTCTACCAATCCAACACAACGTTAGTTGAAGCACGAAATGTCATGTTACAAACGGTTTATGAGACACTAAAGGAGCATCGCGATGCGATTATACACCAAACCTTCTCACGTAACCCACTTATCTTGAGGTTTGCACAAACAATTTATCTTTATGACTTCCCAGTAACTGAGAATAACTTTAGGATAATGCTAAGAGGCACTTTTGAATCAATGTTCTCGCCTATGCCACAAGCAACAAAAATATTCGATTATGTTCTAACAAACAGATACGGTCTTGTAGGTAAATTTCTGGGTGACAATCACATAAGACTAATGATGACGTCAGAGTTTGTTTCAGGAGGAATTATAATTTTGGGAGGACCGATGATTGCAAACACGACAAGAATTTCGATGTTTGGAAGCTTGATTCCAACGTTTACTCCTCAAAGCGTAAAACTCATTGACATCTCAAACGACACACAGATGTATGAAATCAATTACCAGAGGGATTCGCTCACCTGGAAATATCTAGCTCTCTTGAACCTTAATACAACAAAAGCGAAATCATTCAATTCCATTTTGGAAAAAGAATACTTGGCATACGAAATATTTACACAAAAAAGTATGGGCACGGTGCAAAACATCAACATAGAAGTTCCGCCACTAGACGCTAGAGTAGTTGTTCTCGTAACCGCAGAAAAACCAACAATGTTAACAACATCAAGGCACATTGTAAATATCCCCGAACTCATGCCAAACATTAGTTTTAACTTTCAGAGCACGCCCGCTCTGCTAACTGCGGCACTGCAAATTCCATCAGGCGCCACAGCCACCATCTACGTACCATTTGCTATTAGGCAAGCCTTCATAGACGGCAATCCCTACATGCTGAAGCTAATAAGTGCAAACCTCTACGAGTTCAAGGCGAAGGAACCCGGAGCGATCGAAATCGATGCCTACTTCGACCAGCCAAAAATCACAAGTCTAACTAGTCAAAAACAAACTTACAGAACCTTAGAAACCGTTGAACTTAGCCTCACTCTGTACGGAGACTACAATGGCTCGGGAAGCATTAAGTGGCTTGTGCAGGTAGTTGTTACAGACCAGAATGGAAGCATGGTCCAAAGCATAGACGAAGAAGTTGAGTTAAACAAAGATCAAACCATTCCCTTAAACTTCACGATCGGAAAACTCAAGAAAGGCTTCTACACTGTTGAGGCCACAATAAGAGATTCCAACAAAACCACGAACGTTCTGCAAGCGAGCTGCCTTACTATAGAAATTGTCGAAGCACCAGTTGCTCAAATGCCTGAAATCATGCCTTGGCTGTCATATATCTCGGCATTCTTCATTGTAGCTGCGATAGTCGTCTTTGCCTATCCATACATCAAGTACACGCGTAAATTTGCTCACTCTAATCACGCTGCGTTCTCCCTCTACCGCCAAAGCAACTAATTATGTCCAAACTTTTTCTTTTCGAGATTTCTCCAGCATATAATTATGAATGAGGTTTTCAAATTTTAGAGAATATACCAAAAATGATGAATCGGGAAACACTTGCATGGACGAGAAAACGTTAGTAACTGGTGGGCTGGTTTTGTTGGCGGTCATTTAGTGGACGCACTCATGTTTCATGAAGCAAAAGTATATGCCTTCAACAATTTCGCAACCCCAACCCCGCAGAACATTGAAAAGTGGCTTAACAATCCAAAACTCATCTTGGTGAAAGGCGAACAAGCCATAATAAAGGCAACAAAACAACTACTAACAGAATTGCTCACACTGGAGCCTTTAGTAGCTTTATGAGTCATCCATGCTTTCACGTAACTTGAAACAATTTCTGTGCACATAAGTGATCCTCTATGAAAGGCATTATCCTTCATGGTGGATACGGAACAAGACTCAGACCCCTTACCCATACAGGCCCAAAGCAACTCATACCTGTAGCCAATAAACCAATCTCACAATACGTGTTAGAGGACCTGATCAAAGCAGGAATAAACGAAATAACCATTGTGTTAGGCAACAATTACCCAGAAAAAGTTAAGGAATACTACGGAGACGGAAGTAAATTCGGCGCCAAAATAACATACATTCACCAAGGCGAACCCAAAGGCATAGCCCACGCCGTGGGACTTTGCAAACAATTCGCCGAGGGGGATCCCTTCGTTGTGCATCTAGGCGACGATCTACTCAAAGGTGGAATTAACGAATTTGTAAAAGAGTTCAAGGACTCCGACTATCAAGCAACAGTGCTTCTGAGTAAGGTAAAGAACCCACAAAGGTTTGGAGTAGCCCAATTTGACGCTTACGGAAAACTTACCAAGCTGGTTGAAAAACCAAAAGAACCACCGAGCGAATACGCTCTAGTCGGTGTATACTTCTTAAGATCAGCTATTTTCAAAATGATAGACCAGTTAAAACCTTCTTGGAGAGGAGAACTTGAAATAACCGAAGCCATTCAACTCTTACTAGACCACGGATACACGGTTGACTACAAATTTGTTGATGGATGGTGGAAGGACACAGGAAACCCAGAAGACATTTTAGAGTCAAACAGGCTCTTGCTAGACGATCTTAAACATGAGATTCGAGGAATAGTTGAGCCTGAAGCAACGCTTCAAGGAAGAGCGTTTGTTGGAGAAAATTCCATAGTCAAACACAACTCAATTTTAAGGGGCCCAGTTTCTATAGGCAAAAACACAACCATAGAATCAGGTGTATATGTTGGTCCATACACCAGCATCGGCAACAATGTCATAATAAAGAAAGGCGAAATCGAAAATTCAATAATTATGGACAATTGTCTCATAGATGTCAATGAGAGAATAACAGACAGTCTCATAGGTCCTTATTCTACGATAACCACAGATCAAGTCGGTAAACCTAAAGGCTATAGGTTCACAATAGGTGACTGGTCAAAAATAACGTTGTAATATTTAGGTGCTTCCAATGTTAGATGGCGTAAAATTATTCGACTTAAAAAACCTCCCAGACGAAAGAGGCTTTTTCACAGAAATCTTGCGCCAAGACTGGAAAGACTTGCTCGGAGAAGAATGGATCGCGCAAGTAAACCTTTCGTATAGCTACCCAAGCATTATACGGGCATGGCACAGACACCTTCGGGGGCAAATCGATTATTTCATTGTGATTAAAGGCGCAATGAAAATCTGCGCATATGACGAAAAGACTAAGGAATTAGACGAAATTATTACAAGCGAACACAAATTGCAAATAGTCCGAATACCAGGACATTACTGGCATGGGACAAATACCATAGGAAATGAACCTTCACTGACCGTATATTTTGTAACGAAAGTATACGACTACAGCAAACCAGACGAAGAAAGAAGACCATGGAACGACCTAACGATAATCCCAACTGAAATAAACGGGAAAAAAGACGACCCAAGAGTCGGCAAACCATGGAACTGGTTCCATCCACCACACAAATAAGAGACCACAATCAATGAATGTCTTATTAACGGGTGGGGCAGGCTACATAGGTTCTGTCCTCTCCAGACTCCTTCTAGAAAAAGGCTACGATGTAACATGTCTTGACAGATTCTTTTTCGGAACAGACCCAATAAAAGACATAACGGATAAGCTGAACCTGATCAAAGATGACATCAGATGGTTTGACCCAGAACTCCTCAAAGGCATAGATATTGTCATCGACCTAGCGTCACTCTCAAACGACCCGAGCGGTGAACTAGAACCACAAAAAACACTAGAAATAAACTACTTGGGAAGAGTTAGGGTCGCCAAACTCTCGAAAAAATGCGGTGTCTCCAAATACGTATTAGCTAGTACCTGCAGCGTCTACGGATTCCAAGATGGAATACTGACAGAGGAATCTAACCTGAACCCTTTGACGACCTACGCAAAAGCAAATGTGCTCGCTGAAAGAGAAATCTTGCCACTTGCAAACAAATCCTTCACTGTGACAGCCCTCAGGCAAGCCACAGTCTACGGACTATCCCCAAGAATGAGGTTCGACCTAGCAATTAACGGAATGACCCTAGGCTTCTTCAAAAACGGCAAAGTACCAATAATGAGGGACGGAAAACAATGGCGCCCCTTTGTACACGTAAAAGACACATCAAACGCCTTCATAAAAGTCTTGGAGACGGAAGCAGAACTTGTCAATGGCCATGTTTTTAACGTAGGTAGCTACGAGCAAAACATGCAAATTTTTGATTTAGCTAAACTTATAGCTGAATCAATTGGACTGCCATTCAACTACGAATGGTACGGTTCACCCGACACGAGAAGCTACCGTGTGAGCTTTAACAAAATTGAGAAAACCTTAGACTTCAAACCACAATTCACACCAAAAGAAGGAGCGAAAGAAGTATTTGATGCTCTCAAAACAGGGAATCTAAACGGAGATGATCCGCGGACAATAACTGTCAGGTGGTACAAACATCTTCTGGAAAAGCAAGTTTTCATTAAGGATGTCGAAATCAACGGTGTAGTGCTATGAAAATAGCTGTAATAGGATCAACAGGGCAGCTTGGCACAGATCTCGTGAAAGTGTTAAAGCCTCAGCATGAAGTTATGAGCTTCACCCACCAAGATATAGAAGTCACCGATATCAACAGTTGCTTAATTCTGACTAAGCATCATCCTTATGTCATCATAAATACGGCAGCGTTTCACAAAACAGACCAGTGCGAGGAAGAACCTCTAAAAACATTTTCTGTAAACGCCATAGGGTCCAAAAACATAGCCACAGTATCCATTGAAATTGGGGCCACAACAGTGTTCATTAGCACAGACTACGTCTTTGACGGCTCTAAAAACGAACCCTACACAGAAGATGACGCGCCAAACCCAATAAACTTGTACGGAATCTCAAAACTTGCTGGTGAACTTTACACGAAACAAAACCCAAAACACTACGTAATAAGACTGGCAAGCCTATTCGGGACTGCAGGGGCAAGTGGCAAAGGGGGGAACTTCGTCGAAACCATGATAACAAAAGCCAAGAAAAATGAACACATTAATGTTGTAGATGACATGTGGATGAGTCCAACATACACAAAAGACGCAGCTTTAGCAATCAAAAAAATATTAGAATTGGGACTTCCATTCGGAACGTATCACGCAACAAACCAGGGTTACTGCACATGGTTCCAATTTGCCGAAGAAATATTCAGACTAGTAGGCTTAAATCCAACCCTGACCCCAACAAAAATGCATCAACTTCAAGCTAAAGCTAAAAGACCAAGATTCTCAGGGTTAACAAGCAAAAAACTCCCAAAATACGGTATAGAGACAAGAGAATGGAAGGAAGCGCTTTACGATTACTTGATCGAAAAAGGATACATGAACACTAATCCAATCCAAAAATAAAGGAAGGATGAAGTCAATTTACTTACAGCCCCAATTGGCGAGCAGAGAAAAATGAAAGAGGCGATAGAACAAGTTAACGTTCATAGGCATCCTTAATACTTTTTATCTCCTCTTCCCTAATTATCAAATGCTTCATTTTTTATCGCAAGATTTTTCTATCTGGTCACGTTCCTCTAGAAACTGACAGAGCGCTAATACAACCATAAGAGGTTTATTACTTTGGGCTTTACTGAGAAAGAGTTGGTGAAATTCTTTCGTGAACAGGCTAGATTGGAGGAAGAGATTGTTGAGTCGGTTAATGAGGCGCTTTTAACAATAAAAAATTCTGTTGTTAAATCGATTTTGAAGGGCATGGCGCTTGACTCTTCGAAGCACGCTGCTATTTACAGGTCTGCTGAACAAATTGTGCAGGTGGCACCAGCGCTTACTGAGAGCGAGTTCGATGAGTTGAGGAAAGTCGTGAAGTGGCACATTGAGAATGAAGACAAAGTGATTAAACGTTTGGAGGATGCAGTGAAGCGGACTGAGAACAAGAGAATACGGTTTCTGTTGCAGGCTATTGTGGCGGATGAAAAGAGGCATCATCAACTTCTAGACGCCATAATGGACATTGTGGTGAAGGGTGAAACCATCACCGATGACGAGTGGTGGGAAATGCTGTGGAAAAATGTTCCTTTCCATGGGGCGCCTGGAGGATAGCAGACGCCTCAAGTTATCTATAGAAAATGTTTTTCAGATTCATTTGTGGACACTTGAAACGTTGATTTTGAGTGCTTACTCTTAGTTCATAACGTCTTTGTGGCGGATGCTCTCATAGAAACATGAAAACAAATGGGGTCTAAGTAAACTTGGAGGAAGCATCTGTCCATGCCTT
>Ga0315309_1002056_pt1 | contig 11857 bp, 12 predicted proteins | sample TDP4_MG_FD_203080 | JGI IMG/M metagenome (GOLD analysis project Ga0315309, IMG submission 203080) | Freshwater sediment microbial communities from Lake Towuti, South Sulawesi, Indonesia - TDP4 | ecosystem: Environmental > Aquatic > Freshwater > Lake > Sediment | place: Indonesia: South Sulawesi...
GATCGGGCCTCGACATCACTCCTTGATTTTGAGGGGTATGCCATGCTTCAGGCAGTGCACGATGTCCTGCTTTCTGGTGAAATGGTCGCAGTGCGGGCAGTACCTTTCATCGTAGTAGGGTTCGCAGGTTCTGGAGTACTTGCTGGCCTCGATCATGGCATCCGTCATGATGCTCATCCTAGAGGTGCCAAACCTTGCCCAGAACCATGGGATTCTTGGCAGCACGACGAAGAGGATGAACACCTGCGTCGCGATGAGCACTAGGATGGCAAAGATGGGATCAACGGGCAAGGATCCTCCCCGCTTCTGTTTGCGACGTATCCGAAGAAAAAGGCTTCGATCTTTCCCGGACGAGATCCCTCACGGATGGTCGCATTCCACGCAGGGTTTTGTGAGCCTAGGTCAGCAGGTACTCATGGCTCCACATCGGCACCGTTTCCCTCTGGGGTTTCTCCATCGGGGTGAATCCAAGGCGCTCGTAGAAAGCCCTATCCCCAGCGTTGGTGACGACCCTTCTGGCTTTCCACTTGTCCGCATTCTCCCTGGCAAGTTGGATGACCCTCTGGACCAGCGCTCTCCCAAGGCCTCGTCGTCTGTGCTCTGGCTTGACGAAGAGTTCGCCGATGTAGACGGCATCCTTCAGGGGCATGAACGGCGAGCGGGGGATGACGTAGTCGATGAACCCGACCACCTTGCCTTCGACTTCCGCAACAAGCACCCTGAGGTGCATCTCCGGCCCTCTGGCCAATGGTGTGAGGTCCTCCAGCGTCATGGTAGGGCCGGGACGGTCCACCGCATAGAGCGTGTCGAGCGAGGACCGCATTTTGAGAACCTCTTCCACATCTCCCAATCCCATCCTTCTGATTACGGCGACCAAGTCGTTGTCCCCGCGAGGTTCAGTGCGTGCATTCTCGGTGCAGCGGCGAGGAAGGTCCGTCACATAGGAACGCCCGGAAATGATAAGCCCTTCTATTGGTGTACGACCCCCGCGGGCTGCCTCGGGGAGCCGGATCTCATTGACCCCCCTCGGGCTGCTTAACGGAATGAGGTTCAATCAACGGGTCCGGGCCACCCTCTGCACCTATGGCCCATCACGTTGGGGTTGGGTATCACATCCGCCTATGAACGAGGGGTCACAAGATCGAGGGTGAACAGGGAGGCATTCTCAATCCTGAAGATGAGGCGGACCTCGGTTTCCCCAAGCTGCGCCAGCGATCGGCCTTTCCATCTGATCTCCGCCGCAAAGCTCGACTCCGTCAGAGGATCGCAGTCCTCAAACGACCATCCCTGGATGGCCTTGTTGTCATCGCTCCGGACCTCGGCCGCAACGCTTCCGGACACGACTGCATTGACGATCAGGGACCGCCCGGCCACCATGAAGGGCCGCGTCAGGACGAAGCCGGGGTTATCGTCCCTGGGTCGCAAGCCGATCAGGCGGTCGCGCTGCGCGATCATCAGCCCGATGGAGGAGACGTTCTCCCTTTCGGTTTCGTTGTGCTGGAGGGCGAAGCCGCCGTAGTAGAACCACATCTGGTCCCCGACATCGACCGGGCTCTCGGCCACCATGACCATGCCCGCGTCCCATTCGCCCTCCGAGCCGCGGGAGATGAAGACCGGGTGATGGGGCAGGAAGTCCCAGCATTCCCCATCCCCGCTCCAGGCCAGCTCGCCGTGTATGAATCCGGTGTCTTTGTCGTAGATCTGAACCACGCCAAAAAGAAGGTCGCCCCGGCGGAACACGGTCATCCCATAGTACTCCGGCATCTCGTCCTCGGCGGGGACCAGAATCGTCCGCTCATGGGTCCAGTGCTGCAGGTCGTGGCTGGTCTGAAGGGCGACCCGCCTGCGGTGGTATCCGGCGAAGGCCCTTGGGCGACAGAACAAGAGCCAGCGATCCCGCACCTCATCGTAGACGATGTTGTTGTGGGTGTCGCTGTGGTAGGGGATGGCAGGTAGGTCGAAGAGCCGTGTGAAAGTTTTCCCGTCCTCAGAAGAGGAAACGAAGACTCCGCCCACCTGGTTATGGATGGCGATGTACCTTCCCGGGTAGACTCCGGGCTTTGGATTGAGGCATACGTCGATGTTCTGCGTCCTGTCCGTTCCCAGTTTGATGCAGTTGTTGTTGGAATTGCCGTTGAAGTGGAAAACGCCCAGCGACGGTTTGCGCCAGGCGATGCCGTCCTCCGACTCAGCGTAGCACACGTTGTAGGAGAATGGCAGGCGATTTTCGGCGGCGTGCTTGTCCCGGATGGAGTACCACATACGAAAGGCCCCGGTGGACGGATCCCTGAGGACCGAGCCTCCCATGCGGGGGCCCGTCCCCTCCCAGGCATGCTCGCGAACGATCAGTGGGTTGCGCGGGTACCTTTCGGGCGGGACAACGTAGCGTTCCACAAGCCAATGGTCCTCCACCACCCTCCTGTCGCACAGGAAGTAGGGCCCCTTTGCCGCCGAGATTCGGTACGAAGCGCCATCGTCCAGTGCCGCCATGATACCATCATCCGGCCTGCGACCGCGGTTCCCTGAGGGCAAGTCCTTTGGACACGGGACTCGGTTCCGGGGTCGTTCCCGCGATCAGCCGCATTGCACGAATGAGGGATAGGGGCTAATAACATTTCCCGCATCCAATACTCGCCGATCGCCTCTCGATTGCGGCCGACGCTCGGCGCGCACCCGGCCTCCTGCCCCCTATCGACGACGTCTTGACGGCGGCATGACGGCCGGTCGGATCTCACTCCTGTTTCCGTTCCTCGAGCTGCCCGATGCGCTTCTCCAGTTCGAGGACCCGTTGGTCCACTAGGTCCAGCCGGTTTGAGCGTTCCTCGCTCTGCCTTGCCCAGCCAAACAGGTAGTACAGGACGAGGACCCCGGTTGCGGTAAATATCCCAGGCAAGAAGGCTCCCTGCATGATGGACACGGCCGCTATCGCCGCAATCACCAGGAACACCAAGAGCTTGGTTGCGGAAGGTTCCGTTGTCCTTCTGGGTGTTGTCACCAAGGCGGTAGCACCCCCTGTGATGATTTCCGCAGTCGATGCTTAAATCTTGTGCGCCGTTCGGGGAATCAGCCGTGTGGCCATGCCGCAGGTGGATTGTGTGATGGACCGCCCCGACACATGACGAAATCTCTTTATTCGCCAGGGAGGTCGAGACGCACACCTTCTGACCATCTTTCACCTCAGACCTGGCAGGAACTTGAATTGAGTCGGATACTTGAATTTCCCCCAAAGTTCCGCATGCTGCGCCCAACCGGGACCCTCATAATCACGAGCGATGAGGAAATGGAAAGGCTGGAGAAGGACCCTGGGATGAAAGTCCGGGCGTTCGACTCCAGCTTCACTGACATCTGCCGCAACCTTCCGGGTAGGGGCGGCGCCCACGTCGATGTCGCCTACGACTTCTTCTTCGGGGGCAATGAGCGGAAGTACTTCCCGACCAGCGACCAGTGCATCCGAACCTTCCGCGTACTTCACAGTATTGCAGAGCAGCATGGCCTGGGCTTCGGCGCCAGCGTCATGTCGCCTTTGGATCTGGGGCCGGCCTACTCAAGGCTCAAGGATCATTGCGGCCAGACCTGCCAGTTCAGAGAGGGACCGATCGATTCCCAGGGCCGGTATGATGTCCAGATGCCGGTCCAACGCCGATGGTTTCACAACAAGGGCCCCGTCAATCTGAAGGTGAACCGTCTGGAGGCCTTTGCCTTCAGCGAGAGGCAGATCCCCGGCACGTCGTGCTGGCACGTGGATCCGGCCGACATCATGGACATCTCCCCCACCGCCAGGCTTGAGGTGGATGAGTCGACGCAGAAGACCACAGGTGCGGGCTACCGCTTCCTCCAGGGCAGGATCCGTGGCAAAGCTGACGGACTTGCCAAACGAAACAGGGTTCTGGCGGTCATCGTCTACGATGTGGAAGAGATGGACTACTTCCATCAGGATGCCCTGCCCTTCCTCAAGCAGGTGATCGACGATCACGCCCGGGCGGGCATAACCTACTCCAGCTTCTACTCGGACGAGATGCACATACAGTTCGACTGGGACCTCGGAACCCATTTCGGCCCGACCGAGATCAACACGAGGTATCTAACCCCGGGCCTCGTCCGCGCCTACTCCCGGCTACATGGGTCCCAGTACCGGGATTTCCACAAGTACCTGGTCTACTTCGCCTACGCGCAGCATTCCTGGGAGGGCCCGGACTACTGGAGGCGGGGCGACCAGCACGTCCTCGGCCCAACCCCCCATGATGTCTACCTCACTTGGAAGATGCGGAGGGATTACTTCCGGCTCCTGCAGGACCATGTAGTCGAACTCTTCATACAGGCGAAGAGGTACGCGGAGAAGCTCACCGGCCGCGTCATCCTCACGCGCGCACACGCCACCTGGCAGGAATCGCCCACCTGCGACCACTTCGATCTGGGAGTAGGGTTCGGCGGCAAGTGCGGCACGGAGAACATGGAGGTTCCCGTCTCCCGCTACGACTACACGCCAAGATACGTCTGGTCGTCGAGCATCAGGGAAAGCCAGAGCGCCTGCTATGACTACTTCCGCTGGGGCGACTACCTGACCGGGATGGGGACCGATCACCCGGAGGGTGGCTACATCGACCGCAACTACCATGGCGCGGCCCTGGCGTGTTCGTTCGGCCACTACAACGAGCTTGACTACGCCTACTACGGCCACTGGGGTGCCCCGCAGCCGGTCTCGGATCGCGTCCATGACCTTGCCGCCGCGATGGGGCTTGGTGGGGGTGCCATGGCCCACGTCCAGGGCTGGCGCCACCGCAAGTCCCCGGTTCTGTGTCTCTATCCCCTCGACCTGAACTACGTGGAGGAGAGGTTCGGGAGCTGGACCGTACAGTACGGGTATGCCGACTACCTCACCGAGGAGAAGTTCGTCGAGCTTGTCCACATCCTGCCCGACGGGCGCTTCCGCCTCAAGGACCTCACCTACCAGGCGCTGGTCCTGCTCTTCGAGCCCCTGGTCCTCCGCAAGACCTTCGATGTCATCGAGGATATCCTCAGGCATGGAGGGACGGTCGTGTGGTGCAGCATGCCGCCAGCCATATTTCTGGATTCCTTGGCCGATGTCGGGGCCCGGTTCCTCCGTATCTTCGGCCTGAGGTCCGCCCGCAAACCCCATCTGGGCATGAAGGCGAAGGACGCCGTCGTGAGCTTCGAAGGTGCGCTCGGGGAGGTCCCCAGCTTCCGGATACCGACCGACTTTCCTCCGGACCTCGTCTTTCCCGTGGTTCCGGACGTGTCCAACCCTGTGGCCTGGGTTGGCCTGGGAGGTCGGCGGAGGGTAGTCGGCGCGCTGCGCATAACCCGGGCTGGAGGGCGAGCGCTGTATCTGGGCTTTCGCCCCAGGGATGACCAATCTCGCTCAACCCCCGATGCCCCGAGGACCCTCTTTCGTGTCCTGTCCAGCTTGGGCATCTACTCCCCCAGCGGCCCCGGCGTCGCGGAGCATGCCTCAAACACAGGCGACTACCTCGTTGCCGAGTCTCCCAACGGGGCGCTGTCGTTCGCACGGCACTATTATCGGGTGGTCGAGAACTGGGGCGGCGGCTTCTTCAGACCCAAGGATGAGTCATACGATGAGTCCGCCCTGCCCTCCAGGCGTATCGAGCTGAAGGACTTCCGCGTCGGAAGGCGGACCATCAACTACGATGGACTACACAAGATGGCCTTCCTGGAGAAGGACGGATGCTTGGAGGCCTTCTGCGGATTCGGCACCTCGGGCATCTCGATCGACGGCCCTTCAGGCAGGTGCTCGTTCACATTCGCCGACCAACCGGTGGACCTCGCCTTCGCTCCGGTGCCTGCTGAGCGGCTTGCCAAGGGCGTCGAGAGGGCGCACTTCCTTCAGGCCAGGACAGGCCGGCAAGCGGTTTGGCTGCCCGTCCCCTACGACGCTCGTCTCAGGCTGGTTGTCGATGAAAAGGATGACGGATGCGGCTCCGAATCAAGATCACTACTGTCGCCTGCCGAAGGTGGGTTGCTGGCGGCCATCGTTCCTGATGAGCAGGGGCTCAGCCTGTACCTCATCACCGAATGTGCGGAAACGACCAGAGCTCGACACGGGGTTCCGCCTCGTGCTTCGAGGCAGCCGAAGGCCCGGCATTAACCTCCGGCATGGGAGAATTCGATGTTGGGTGCGTCACGAATGCCAAGGACGGTGGAACGCAGCACCTCGCCATTCGCATGAGCGGATTGGCAGATGGCCCGCTCGTTCTCCATTTGGCTGGTTCGCCCGGTATTCACGGCCGAGGGCCGGTAGCTTCCGTTTTCCCAGGCTTGGACTGGAGCATCTTGAGGGCTTGGGTGCCCGCCAGGTAGTTCAGGGAAGCACCTCCGAACGCGGTTGCACACCCAGCCCCGATCAGGATCCCGATGACCAAGGCACTTGCGCCCATCAAGAGCGCTCCAATTCCGACTACCACAATGATACCCCCCAACCATTCAATGTCCCTCCCTGGAGACTGGCTGTACCTGCGCAAGGGATATCTGCTGTCTATGTACTTCAGGTGCTCCCTCATTTCCCGAGCCCTAAGATCCCTCCTCTGCGTCTTCCCGGCCCAGACCATCAGGCTCAGTCCAAGATCCGTTAGCACATAGGCGTCCCCATTTCTTTTTTCTACGAGGTTCGCGTCCACCAGCTCCTTGAGGTGGAAACCGAGATTGCCCGGTGTGAAGCCAAGCTTTCTCAGGATGTCCGTGAAAGCAACTTGCTTCTGATCGGCCAGAAGCTTCAGGATGGACAAACGCTGAGGATTGGCAGCTGCGGCGAAGGTGCGGGTCGGATCCTCCATGTCAATCTCCGCAAATCATATGGCGCTAGAGTCTGAAATAGAGCTTTGTCTACCCGCATAGACAAGAAAGCGGGACGCTCAGCACGTTGGCCAGTCGTTCGCCAAACCTTTGAGCAGAATGTATCGATGATTCTGGGCGCGAGTTCAGGAGCGGGGCGGCTACGTTGCTGATTCCACGAGGCATCGGCTCGTTCCCGCGCCTAGATCCCGGTCCTTCCGCGGGCTGCCCTACGCCCGCGACACAGGCGAGGAACCACGCTATCCAAGACGATCTGACAGGCCGCGCCGATCAGTCCCCACAAAGCCGCAGAAACCGGGAGGTACACCTCAGGTTTCCTTAGGAAGAAAGGTATGGTATAGTGGGCTTGGGACGAGTTGGGATTTCCGATGCTGTTTATCGAGGCTTCATAGACCGCGTCCCCAAGCAAAACGCCGGGGATGTTCGGCAGGAATGGCATATCGCTGAGGTGCCACCACCAGACGCTCAGTATCCCCACGGCGACTCCGTAGACAAGGAACCCAACTAGGACCCTCTTCATCCGATCATCCTCGGTCTGATACGGCTCCCCCTCAAGACACAGCCAGACTGCAAGGACTATGCAGCGTCCCAGTGCATCGTGAGGTAGCCTGCTGCGTGCCCGACGATCGCCGGCCCTGATAAGGGTTTCACCGGAGACATCGGCCCCGAGCCCGCTTCCCCTCGGATCGGTGGTGCCAAAACGTCCTGTATGAAGGCCCGAGGCCGCCGAGGTCTTCCTACGAAACATCTATCACTATCCGGCAATAGTCACGCCGGGGGCAAAGCAGTGGGCACGGAGGAAGGAGGATGACTGCCCAAAGGGAGGAGGTAGTCAACCTTCTGAAGCGCTTCCAGAGGACCCCTCCCGGAAGCAAGGACCACCTTGTCCTGCACGAGGAGATCCTGGAGAAGGCAAAGCACCTAGGCAGGCAGGAAAGGAGCCAGCTCCAAATGGAGCTGGAGAGGGTTCGGACCCAGATGGTGGTCTACCGGCCCACCTATGTCCGGCCTGACTACTACAGGCTGGTCACGATCCTAGTCAACCGGCTCAGGCGCCGGAGTTACGCCGACATCGAGCGGGAGATCGAGGCAACGCTTTCCGAGTTGGAGAAGGGCATCAGGGGGAACCACTTCCCCAAGTACCCATCCGCCTACGTGAAGGCCATCAGAGGCCTGCTCATTGAGGCGGCACGGTCCGACGGGGCCGATCGTTCCCGCCTTGCCAGAATGGCCAGGAAGTGCGAGGAGGCCACGGAGGCCGCGTACTCCTACGAGTACGAGAACGTTGAGGTGGATGTCACCTCGACCAGGATCAAGGTATCGAGCCTCTTCACGCTCGGGGAGAGCCAGAGGAGCTACGTCATAGAGTTCATATCGCCCGAGCTGGAGTATGGGGGAAGGACCTTCCTGAAGCGGGAGGTCCTGGCCTACATGACGAGGGTCGGCAAGCCCCTGTCCCGGGGCGAGATGGAGCACGGAATGGAAAGGAAGATCCCCTACTTCGGCCATATCATAGAGAGCCTGCTCAAGAAGTACATGGTGGTGCCCATCCCGGGAGAGAACCGGTACGAGCTGACGGGCACCGGGAGAAAAGTTGGCGAGATCTACATCCACCTCCTCGACCGGATGAAGGCCCAGGGCAGGCACCTCGGCCATGCCAATCGCCGCCTCCGGGTCGGTCCATCTTCCGTGCCGGAGATAGCTGGCTGAGGCCGGTCCTGACCGCTCTGGCCCCAGATCTGGGCCAAGCCGGGGCACCTCTGCGGACTCCTATCTGTAGAGCCTCTGGCACCTCGGGCAGAAGAAGCTGACCCGGTCCCTTTCACCGGTGCTCTTCATGACGACCTTATCCCCTGAGACCGGGCACCTGGATCTGCGGTAGACCCTGAATATCTCCCCAAAGCGCTCCCCGGCCTTCTCAACCTCGTAGAGCCTCATGGAGAACTTCCTGGTCTTCTCTGCAAGGTCCGAGAGCTTGTCGCGGGGAATGCTGGCAACGATGCTCATCGGATGGATCCCGGCATCGAAGAGGGCCTCGTTCTTGATCATGTTCCCGACGCCGGCGAAGACCTCTTGGTCCATGAGCACGTCACAGATCGGTTCATCCGTCTTCTCCAAGGCCATGGAAAGGACCTTGTCCCTGTTCCAGTTCTGTCCGGTTATGTCGATCTCCGGGTCAAATGCGTGCCCAGTCAGATCGCCGTCGATGATCCTCACCGAGCAGTTGTAGAATCGGAGCATTCCGTCTTCAAAATCAAGGCCGAGCCTCGGGACCACGCCCGGCCTTTCCGCGTTGATGGCCCAGCTGCCGTACATCATGAAGTGAATCCTCACATTGAAGCCGGGGAAGGCCACGATCAGCTGCTTGCCCCTGCTGAAGATGTCCCTGATGACTGCGGAGCTCATCCTGGAGAGATCGATCTTCGCATTGCCGAAGCTCTTGACGACCTTCCTGCCTTTGAACCCGGAGAGGCGCTCGGACACGATCCTGACCAGGGGCCCTTCCATGAGCACGCCATGGCCGCTGGCTTGAAATCTGCTCCTCCTTCGAGGTGCCTGCGCCAAGGCCTAGGGCGGTCTTGGAAATAACGGAAAGGCAGTGGCGGCGCACGGCGCACAGCGCACGACAACGTATATAGCCAGCCCGCCCGATGATGGGCCATGGCAAGATGTCTCTTCTGCGAGATTAGCTCCGGGGAGGCCCCGGCCAGCATCGTCTACCAGGATGCAAGGGTGATGGCCTTCATGGACCTGCGCCCGGCCAATGCCGGCCATGTCCTCGTCATCCCCAGGAAGCACTGGGAAACCATACACGAGGTCCCCGATTCAACCTTGGTCGACATCTTCAGGGTGGCGAAGAGGGTGGCTGGTGCGGTCAAGGAGGCGGTCAACGCCGAGGGCATCAACGTCATACAGAGCAACGGCCGGGCAGCGTACCAGATGGTGGACCACCTCCATGTGCACGTCATACCCAGATTCCAGGGAGATGCGATCTCCAAGACGGTCCAGGCCGTCCTGGCGCCTCTGGAGTTTGACACGGCACGGAGGGAGGACTTGGACGAGGTGGCCGAGCTCATAAGGAGGTCTCTCTAGCGCCCGTGCAAGCGGACCACAGTGGCATGTGGAATCCCGGATACTGATCTCCGCCACCGAGCGGTCGCGTGCGTCCCATGGATGCTGGACCACAACAGCTTTCAGAGGAGGGTTCCTTCTCGAATCGGCAGGTGATGAGATGCGGCTGCTTGCTCGAGAGATTGGCTTGGCCTTGATGATCACAGTGGCGTTCCTCGGCATGCATGCCTTGCAATCTCCTACTATACCCTTCGGCCTACTCTGTGCCGCACTGATCGCAGGCCTGGTTTTCACGGTCGTCCAAGGCCTCCGAAGGAGGGTCAATCTCCTGACTAGGGCTGCCTCATCTGCCATCTCCCTCGTGCTTGCCGGCTACTTCCTCTCCGCCGCGGTTTATCTGCTTCTGCCTCTGAAGCCATCTCCGTACTTGGCGGTTCTGATCACTCTGTACCTGATCCTCGCCTACCGACTACTCAGAACCGACCTGAGGATGTGGTCCTGGTACAGGTCAAAGACGCTGGATGGGGCGGGCAGTCGAGAGCCACTTCGCTGAACTCACCTTGCTTGGCATTCCAGAGTAGAAGATGAGTGGGCTAGCCCTGGTCGTAAACATTCATATTCCCAAGGAGGTCGTCTTCGTCGGGGGCTGGTTGACCATTACAAGGGGCAGGAGCAGGCTGACGGGAGATCCCAGGAGGCGGCTGCGAGCCTTCGTCGCCGCAATCTGCCTCCCGCTGTGGATCGCCATCATAGTGGCCCCGCCCTCGCCCTATCTACACTTCTTCACGGATCCGAGGCTGACATCGCTCATGCGGGGCTCGCCTGCACCACAGCCCCAGCCCATCGGCATCAAGCTGAACTGGAAGGGGCTCTGGCTCAACGAGGTCCAGCTCCCTGACGAAGTCCATGCCGCGGTCTATAGCTCACGGAGGTACATCGACCAGATGGTTGCTGTCAGCATCAAGAACTCCACGCCATCCGGGATCTATCCCTATGGTCCGATCATGGGCCTGAAGTTCTCCTCCTCCGAGAGGGCCAAGGAGTTCTGCCGGAAGTATCCCGCAGGCATCTTCCGGCCGATGATCAGAGAGGGCAGGATGGTCTTCCTGACCGAATCGCAGCCGATGGAGAAGTTCCAGATGTTCGTGCAGGAGCTCAGGGATGTGCGGGATTGGGATCTGGCTGGACTGTTGCTCCCTCTGGGCATTGTGACCATCGTTGCTCTGCTGACGACGGTGCCATCGTGCAAGCCTGTCCGAGTATCACGACCGGTGCAGCTCATTCACGAAAGCATAGAGCCGGATGCCCAGACCTTCTCCGCAAAGCTGTACGGGGAGCGAGTGATGATCGTGAGGATGGGGTTGGCCTTCATCCTGGTTGGCCTTGGGGCCGACTTGGTTATGGTGAGCCGAGGCCTGTATCCGCTATGGTGGGTGTGGAAGGAGATAATTCTGGTCGCGATGCTCTCCGGCCTGGTGATGCTTGCGTTGGCAGCCTGGACCGCTTGGGGCTTGAGGCTTTTGCTCATCTACTCCGTTTGCGTCTTGGTCGGGTCCCAGGTGGTTCTGTTCCAGCATGGGACCATGCTCCTCGCCTATCCCGCATCTGCCCTCTCAACGGGCCTTGGGTTCGGAGGTCTTCTCGCACGTGCCACCCACCTGACGCTTCCCGGTCAAGTCCCAAGGCGGAACCCCGCCTAGCTTGGGTGAGTGCAAGTCGTTCTCGGATGGTCCAGGCAAGGGTGATAGGTCTTCGCGATGGATGCACCGACTGGTGGATTATTTATAAGATCAGAGGCAGATTATGCACTCAAAGGTGAATAATATTTAAATTCCTCGTGATAAAACACACCTTTGGGTGTATGTATGCTCTCCCTTGGCGTGGGCAAGATTCTGCGCGAACTGTGTCTCCTCGAGCGGCCAATCTCCCAAGCCGAGATCGCACGCGCAACTGGCTG
>Ga0315309_1002057_pt1 | contig 11852 bp, 17 predicted proteins | sample TDP4_MG_FD_203080 | JGI IMG/M metagenome (GOLD analysis project Ga0315309, IMG submission 203080) | Freshwater sediment microbial communities from Lake Towuti, South Sulawesi, Indonesia - TDP4 | ecosystem: Environmental > Aquatic > Freshwater > Lake > Sediment | place: Indonesia: South Sulawesi...
CATTTTCCAAACCCCAGCACATGAGAAGGTGGTAAGTGTCGAGACATCATAGCCGAGGACCCTGGTCAATTCTTTGACTTCCGTTTGCTGATTCTCCTCGAACTCTTTTGTCGTAGATCGTTTCACTAGATTCGATTCATCCCTCCAATTCTTCCAGTATCTCGTCAAGTTTCTGTGCAGCTTGCTCCAGAACCTCTGCCGCCTTTGCAGCAGCCTCCTCTGAATATTTTTCACGTAAACTATCCAAAAGAGCCCAACTTGACATCACGAGTTTTTTCCCAGCATCGATGAGTTCACGCGCGTTTTTAGGGTAATCGTCAAACCATTGAGGCCCAAGAAATGGAGGCGCAAAAAACCCTATTCTTCTTCCAAGTTCTTGTTTTTCCCCAGCAAGTTCTTCAAGGAAAGCTGCGCCTGAATCAGTCAGTGCGTAGCGCTTAATTGTTGACTCTCGTTCCATAACCTGTTTGATATACTCTTTGTCATGGAGCCATGCCAGAAGGGGATAGACTGATCCCGGGCTCGGTTTCCAATGCCCACGGGTTCGTTGATCAATCTCACTCATAATTTCTGAACCTGCCATGGGCTTCTCACTAAGCAACCTCAACACGTAGTATCTCAAGAAGCCTTTAGGAACAGAAGCCATATGCCTGGGCAAATGACCAAACGGAGGAGGTGGCGGTGGATAAGGACCATGCATCTCAATCACCCTCTGAGCCTGAGCGGTATCGATATTGATACGGATAAGGATATCGATATCGACACATATAAGTCTTCGGATACCTCAGTTAGGGAGACTTAGTAAACCAACCACTACACTTTAAAATTGATCTTCCAACGGGATGTTGATGTGTGGAAAAACCGAGAATTTAAACCGAGATTTGAACCCAACCCCTTGCGCTTCGGCCAAAAGCCATGCTCTTGTTCATTTTTTTGGCGACATCTCAGAAATTGTGAAATAGAGTAGATTTCTAGTAATGTCAAATATCGATTTGAAATATAGATATTAAGAGGCAATTCTTTCCTATTTCTGAAAATATTCTGAAATTGAACTCCAAATGAGATTGCAAATGAATACCCAAGCTAATGAATAGGAAATGTAACTTAATTTTGCTTCGTAAATGTGGGGAGCGACCGGGAATGACCTCAAAAGTAGCCGGGGCAGATGTTGAAAAGGCAATAAGCTATGTCAAACAGAATGGTAGAGAAGTAGAGATTATTCGACTTCAGCATTTTCTCGGCAACATGAACCTTTCAGATGCAGAGAAGGCATTGTCCAAGTATCAGCTTCCAAATGGCGGATGCTACTACGAGGATGATCCTACAAAAACCGTCTCTATCGGAGCAAGCAACATATGGCTTAGGGTTTTGTTGGAGTTGGAATTAAAGAATACATTCATCCTTAAGCGAACAGCCACATTTCTTACAAAACATCAGGATCCTGATGGTTCATGGTATGAACTGAAAGAGAAACTTGAAAAGTCTCCACAGGCTTGGTTGAACCCAGATGTCATGGACAACAGACTCTGGTTCACAATCTCGCTAACAGTTTTCTTGATGGCTTACGGCTTCCAGTCATATCCTGCCATAAAAAGAAGTAGCAATTATTTGTTAAGATGGTGGGATGAGCATAAACAGTTCCGTGTTACATGGTGGCCATATTGGGCTGGTATAGCCTTTTTTGCCAACGCAAGAGGAACAAAGTCTGAAGCCTTTTCTGTCTGTCACTCCTACACAAACAAACGCCTAGATCAGTATGACAGTTTTGATCTCGGTTGGATATTGGACATGTGCAAACTGAGCAATCTTCCAGCGTCGGACCTACTTGTTAAAGCTTCTCTCGACCGACTGGAACTCTTACAAGGATCAGACGGCACATGGAGCAGCAAATATGGAAATACCTATTGCACTCTTTTTGCGTTGAATTCGCTGCGACACTATGGGCGAATAAGCTAGACTTTTCTAGCTTTCAGATATTTTAGAACAGTATCAACTACCTTTACTCTTTCAGGATTCTTCATCCATGTCTTAAGCGTATTTCGGATTTCTGGGTGTCGGCGAGCCAAGTAAAGCAATGCTGAAGCCACTGATCGCCATACATACCGCCTTTTGTCTGAGGCGAGCATCGCTAATACTTCTAAACCTTCTTGCCAATTTCTGTTACCTCCATAAGATGCAAACGCCATGGCTACGTTCCAGCGTGTGCCTTCATCTTTTCTGCAAGCCCACCTACGTAAATGTTTCAAAGTAAAATCCGGATAGCAACGAAGTAAGCCATCCCCTATGGCATAGGGTCCTAGGTTCTTCCTAACATAAGTAGTCTTGTCGGAAAGAAGAGGTTCAAGCAGTTGAATGAGAGGTTCCACCCATTCTTCCTTTCTCAAATTTCCGGCATCTCGAACTGCAATAGCCACACACCTTCTAAGGTTGGCTGAAGAATGTGAACTCCAACTTCGCAGTAGTGGAAAGACTTGCTGGAAGTGTTTCTTTAGAAGCTCGCCCCAGACCCCATGCGCATATTCACGCACAAGCCAGTGCTCATCATCGGCAAGACTTTCGAGAATCTTCCCGACTCTGTTCTTGTCTTTTTCCCATAGTCTAAATAGAATTAGCGTGGCATATCTTCGGGTGAATGGGTTTTTGTCGCATGAAAGTTTGGTGACCCAGAGCCATAACCTATCCTCTGCATCATCTAGAACTTGCAGTAACAACTGCGAGGCTGACCAAGAAGGCTTTCCCCACTTAAGGGAAGACGCCAACCTAGCGAATCCATTTACATTGTCTCGAGAGATGGCTTCTCGTAAACTCTGCTCAATATCAGAGGATAGGTAAAGCTTCATGAGGCATCACTAGTCGTAGGCGCATAGTAAGTTTTTCGGCGTCAGTTATTCTGATACTAAGTTTCAAAATCAGTAAAGTCGATTATGTTTTAACTTCCGTTTGAGAAGGTGATCAAGGGTCTGTTGTCATGGAACAGAATCTGCAAAGAATTTTGAGCAGTTGGCGCTTCCATCAAAGCTATACGGTATATTTCACAGAGATTCCAACAGAGCAGGAAATTTGTTACAGGTTTCCCCGCCCCGCTCTTGATGCCTTCGGAAAACACTTCGTGGAAATGGCTGAAGGGCAGAAGCCCTACATCAAAGCTTTAGAAACTGGCAAGGTTGATTTCCCAACGAGAGATTATGACCAACCTGAGATACACAAGAAGACTTCCTTCATCATGGGCAGTTGGCTGCTTTTGCTCATGTGTTCAATCTTCTAATTCCAGAAAGAATGATTAAGACTTGGGCCTTTCCACTCAATAATACACACAAAATGCACTCAAAAAGCAGGATAAATCACTCAAAATAGGATTTGAATAAGGTTCCTAGTAATGTTGGTAGCTAGATTACTCTGGTTGCAACGCCATCACCTTCTTCCAAGTAAATAAAAAAGCTTGTTTCCCTTATTCTTTAGGTCCCTGCAAAGCAGTCTCAGAAAACTAAGGACAGTAATAGTATGTCTGGCAATAGGAGAAGGTCTAAGTTGCTTGGGATTTGTGGAATCTATTGTGGAGCCTGCAGTACTTACCGGGCGTACAATGACAATGACGAGGCTCTATCCGACTGGGTCAAAAAGATGGGGATGCCCTCTGATCAGGTCTTTTGCAAGGGTTGCGGTTCAGACCTAGTTAATGAGTGGTGTAGCAACTGCAAGTTCAAGAAATGCAGGAAAGATAAGGGTGCAACATACTGCTTTGAGTGTGATGATTTTGCATGCCAGATGCTTATTGACTTCAGCAAGACAAGACCGCATCGAACTCTGGGCCTCAAGAACCTGGAGAGACTCAGAAGTGGAACCAGTATTCAAGAATGGTTGAAACAACAGGAGAAACGATGGATGTGTTCTTTATGTGGAAAGAAATTGCACTGGTATAGCGAAAAATGTCCAAGCTGTGGAGGGAGTTTTGTGAATGCAACTCAAGAGGTTACTTCATCGTCATGTGTCAACTTGACGACTTTTTCGATTGCAGCTTATTGTCAACGAACTAGTCAGTTGGGTATCGCCGTCTCTACGGCTATTCCGGCGGTGGGAGCGATTAACCCTTTTGCCAGGGCTCGAGTAGGTGCGATTGCCACTCAGGCGTGGTCGAACCCTTACATAGGTATTGATGGACTGATTCTTCTTGAGAAGGGCTTGTCACCGGCTGAGGTGCTAAAGCAATTGCTTAGGGTTGACGCAGACAGGGAAAAACGCCAGATTAGCATTGTTGATGCAAACGGTAACGTTGCAGCTTTTACCGGAAAAGAGGTTGAACCCGTTAGTGGTCACTATGAAGGGAAAGGATATGTAGTGGCCGGAAATTTGCTTGTCAACCACGAAACGATCCGAACAATGGCTAAAGCTTTTGAGAGAACACCAGGTCCACTTGGAGAGAGACTTCTAGCTGCGCTGGAGGCTGGGCAAGCCGTTGGTGGAGACCGTCGCGGCAAGGTATCCGCTGCCCTTCTAGTTGTCAAAGACGAAGAATATCCGTACATTGACCTAAGAGTCGACGAACATAGACGACCTGTAGCTGAACTAAGACGAATCTTCAATATCTACAAGACGCTACCTTATTTAGATGACCTGCATCCCAAACGCACATGGTCAAGAGTTTGAACCTCGACCTGTCAAGCGTTTCATGGTAGCCCGAAACAAACTCAAATGGCAGTCGAAAATGTCGGTGTTGGGATTCGATTTTTCCTTCATAAGAGAATGTTTGAACTTTTCTGTTCCCTCATTGATACGTAAGAAAAGCAAGAAATACTTGGCAAATCCGTTTATGACTGAAAGAATCGTCTATTTGTAATGAAAAAAGGAAGATCCATGAAAAACGCCATTGTGTGTGGCTTGTCCTCGATCAGTGATAAACCAAGATTCCATTCCCATAGTCAGCAGAAAAGAGCTGGAACTGAGAAAGAGTGACAAGTTGCTGATAGCAAAGCGACAATGCAGGTTTCACGTTCATCAAACTGGATCTGGTGGACAAGCTTATGGATAAGATAAGGAAGGATGAGAAATTCTTTTAGAAAATAGGTCAAGGGGTGAAGAAATGCCGATACGCAGAGACTGAAAGTTGTATAAGCCAGTTAATGAAACCAAAGGAGATTGTTTTGGACCTAAAGTCTTGGCAAGAATACCGGCAGAGTAATGCCGAGCCAATGCTTTTCAACCAAAGAAATAAGAAAGGGAGACGAGTAAAAAATGCAGGTGGAACCTTGTTGGATACGCTGTGATACTTGTGGCTTGAAAGCAGAATGTATTTGCCGAGGATGCCTGGCTGGTGATGAGCCAGCAGCGGTTGGAAAAAGAGTTCCCAAAGAGTATCAGCGCATTGTGCCCTGTGCTGGATTGTGTAGTGAGGAAGAGAATGGCATTATGCTCGAGAGGTTGTTTTCATTTTCCTTGTAAGACATTCTTAGGGGAGTTCCCATGCACAAGGCATGTCTCGGAATGTACAAGAGCAGGATGCAGCAAGAAATAGTCTAGATAAAGGTTGTGAATATGGATAAATCGCCAATCCAAGAAAGGACAAAGAAACTGCTTGAAAAAGCAGAGAAGCCGAAGGAATTTACAAGAGAACTACAGGAACTCCTTAAATCTTATGTGGATAGGGAAGCGACGAAAAATTATCTAAGGATTATCCCTGATACGGGAAAATTCTATGGAGTTCCTAAGCCCATATTGGGGGCAATGGCTTCAGAGATAGGAAAATTCATCCAGAAGGCACAGGATAAAGCACAAGGATTACTAGAAGTCATTTGGGCTGAAGGGTCTTTTGAAGCAAAGCAGATAGCCGGGAAAAGCTTGGAGAAGTTCGGTCCGAAGAATCCAAAAGCCTGTTTAGATTTCGTCTCTTCAGTATTGGCTGATCTTGATAATTGGTCAGTCTGTGATAACCTCGCTATGTTTGGGGTAGAGCCAATAGTATATTCCAATCCTGAGCTTGTTTTACCGCTTTCAGAAAGATGGGTCAGGAGCAACAATAAGTGGATCAGGCGTTTTGGAGTTATAACCTTGCGAGGATATAGAAGGGTTAAAACCACGGATAACGTATTCCAGGTTCTTGACGGAGTTATGGGGGACAATGAAAAAGACATAAAGAAAGCGGTATCATGGGTTTTGAGAGAAATAGCAAAGAAGAATCCTGATGATGTTGGAGAGTTTCTAACAAAATGGGCAAAAGCAAATCCAAGCAAGGATACAAGGTGGATAATAAAGGATGGGATCAAGAAATTAGGAGACGATAAGCAGAAAGAGATTTTGAAATTAATTAGGGAATAGAAGACATGGGAAAAATATCTCTGAATGAAACTTATGTCAACCTGAGAAAATTCTTGTCCTTTTGGGTAGGCACTGTTGTCTCACCGCAAAAAGCTTCTAGAAAATTTTGAGAGGAGAAAGCGTTTGGCTCGGCTCCGGTTGTTTTCTCATATATGGTTTTCTGTACATAATCACTGAGATCTTCTTGATTACTAATCATCTGCGCCCAACAATACCTCCATTTCTTCCAATTAACGAGAAAGACTACCACCCCTTACTTTAACTATGGAAAGAATCGTAGTTTAAGTAACATTCTTATAGCCCCCCACAAGAGTCTCTCTTGGAGATTGCACTAGTTGTGGAGAGAGGGTAGTCAAAAATGAAAAAAGAGGTAGTGACCTTGTTGGTTGTGGTAGCATTAGGCACAGCAATCATTTCTGCAGTATTGGTCATGCCCCCTCTCCCTGTTGATACCGTCAAAAGCTTTGAGTGGACAAATGTATGCCACAGTGCGGTAGTAGACATCTATTTAACGACTGACGGAAGGTGGGTGACTAACAACTCGTACAAAATCACATTCCTCTTCACCGTACGGAACATCAGTAGCTACCCCAATGCAACGACATACTATGATAACTCTTACATCATCTTGAACAGCATAAAACTTGACCCCTCATACATCAACGCAAGCGCGGCGCCGTTCAAGAAACTTTCAGAGAGGCAGGGGTGGAGCGTTGACTGGTATTTCACGCCCAAAGCCAACGACTTTACTCTAAGCTGCATGGGGATATCTAAGGGGGAGCACTTACAATACCCCTTGTTCCTAGAAGTAGACTATACGGTCGTCGATTCGGAAGGTGTTGAATGGCCTGGTCTCTTCCAAACTGTTCCCGGCCTACCTAGCAACGATTGTGCTACTATAACTATTGTCGGAGGTGAGGATGCTCCTTAAGGGCAACCTCATTGAGTTAGTGCACGAACATCTATATGTATCTTGGAGATTTACGCGATGATATGTTTGGCTGCGAGTCGGAGATTTATGTGGTTCCTTAACTCTACTAGGAGTTCCCGTTTATTCTTGTATGCGGGGTTTGGGCTAATTCTCTTGGCGTTGATCTGCCTTCCAGCCAAACTAAGGGTTGTTTATGGGGTCGACGTTGACATAATATACGTAGGTCCAGTTTTCGCACTATTAGTTGGAGTCTGGAGTTTCCCCAACTTGATTCTGGGAATCATACAATCCTCTTCTATCATGTCCAAAAAAGCGGTTTTGTTAGGCTTCGCGCTGACTCTGTCTCTCGCCAACATTGTTTTAGCATTGATGGTGTGGCAATATGTTAGATTTCCATATACCGATACAACTCCATTCCTCCTTCCTTGTATGATCGCAGACGTAGTCGGACTATGCTATTTCGCAAGAAGCGAGAAAGTTGTAAGCACCTTAAGAAATCCGAAAATAAGAATACTTCTAGTAATTGTACTTACGGCATTTCCCCTCCTTGTCGTTGGGGGAAATTTGCTGCAAGGAGCAATATTCTATTAGAAGAAGAGGGCACCCTAGAAATAATGGCCCTTAATCCGTCGCTAAGCGCGCAAGCAAGTTGACGACCGAATCTAGCGAAACAATTTCTTTGTTCACATACGACACCCTACCCAGTGTAGGATAGTCTGATAAATAGTAATTCATATTTCTCTAGACTTTGAAAAGGTAGTTAGAAGCATCACACGTTTCTCTTTAGATAGATATCCGAAGTAGGCGCACCTGTCGCTTACCGGACAAATCTGTTTTTTTACGTCACAAAAACAGGGTTGGCGAGCTCGATGTTTTGACTCCGCATCCCTATGATTTTCCCGTTCAGGGGTATGGTAGTTGCACCCCCTCCTCCCGCGTACACCAGTTTCTCCTGTTCCTTGTCGATGAGTCTATGTCTTATTCTGTGCCCATTGTTGTAGGGGTCATCATATGGAAGCAGTGACGTGGAACTTTCTCCTTTGGGTTTGAAGTTGAATAGCTGCTCGTAGTCTGTTTTTGGTGTCAAACACTCCTCACTGAAACCGTCAATTCTAGCTTGGAGCAGTCCTCCTCCAATGCTGGTAGAGCTTCTTTTACGCTGGTCTTGCTCGAAAAGCCAATCCCTCATATGATGTCTTCTTCCCAACAGTTCTCCTCGTCTTCCGCGATAGGAAACGCAAGAGCTTAAACGGGCAAGAGACAATAGTATACTGTTACCTACATGTGAGGGAACGCGGAAAAAGAGAGGAACGAAGAGAAGAGTTGAGTGAAAGCAAGGACCAACTCAAGCTAGCAGCCCAGATAAAGGTAATAAAGACTGGTCTCAACAAGGTAGCCGAGACGCTGAAGCAGATCGTAGATCAGCTGGACGAAGTAGAGAGAAGCCCGATCATGAGACTTCAGCAGCTGCAACAACAGGCGCCCGGCGCACAGACCCCAACGGTCAAGAGCCAACTCTCAGAAGAGTTTATGAGGAGCCTCCCATGGAAACCGTATAAAGGCGCTATCGGAGAATGGATATTCAGTAACCTCAACGCAGCGCAGCAGCTCCTAAAAGCAATCAAGGAAGCGCCAAACCAGCAGCTCGTCATTGGAAAATACAGGTACCAGATACAGCGCAACGGGAAATTCATTGGGAGAACTCCAGCATAAGTCCCCAAATCAAGTTAGGCGCTCAACGATGTTTCCACAAGTCTAAAAGAGACCTTAGCCCCAAAACTGACATGAGAGAGGCTCGGGTCATGCGGACTGCCAAGATTTCTCCAGAGGCAAAGCACAAGGATAACGTGCCATCAGCAAAGAGGAGCGCCTCCCTGATTCACTGGATCAGGCTAGCCCTTAATGGATCACGTTCCCGAAAGTCCTCCCTACGCAGGAAAGTGTCCTACTACGATGAGAAGAAGCTCCGTCTTTTCTTCGCTGAGTTCGACGTGAAATACAAGCTCGCGCGCGGATAGAAACGCGAATCTGGGAAACGGATCTTCAAATTGCCGCCCAACAAGCGGAAAAAGTGACGACAAGAAGCTCCGACGGCAAAATATTTTCCACATGATAGGAAACAGCCCTCCGCCTTTCCTGCACAAATCCGAACAAAGTTAAATGCAAGACATGATCCAGTGACACACTGGGATGGAGATGAGATGAAGAAGCGACAAGCTTGCACCCTCGTAGCGCTGTTAGCCCTGCTAATCCTATCCGTGATTCCCACCTCCTCGTCAGCTGTAGATTACTCCACTGTTGGGGTAAAAGCAGGCGACTGGGCAGAATACTCCATCACCCTCACCACAAACATACCATTGGTGAACAAAGTGCGCGTCAACGCGCAAGCCGTTCAGGGAACCGTTGTAACGCTCAACATTGTATCGTACCACTCTGATGGGGAGACGACCTCTGACACGTACAATTGCGACATCTCAACGGGCCTAAATGTCGCATACGGGTATCTTTTAGCTCCGGGGCTAGAGAGAGGCGATCCCATCTACTCTGGAGCAGACATAACGGTTAACGAAACAACCACGAGAACCGCTGCAGGAACGGCCAGGCCTGTAAACCTGGTCAAAGACACGAGAGTCCTGCCTCTGGATGTCCCACGCTATGACAGATACTACGACAAGGCAACCGGCATCCTAGTTGAACAATGCGGAGAAACCATGATGGGATACATGGACCAGACCCTAACAGCCACGTCTCTGTGGTTTCCAAGTGACACATTATTGCTTATGCTTGGCAGTGGATTCGCCATAACCATTGCGGCTGTCATCCTAATCAGTGTCCTATGGAAGCGCCCATAATCGAAACGAGCATAGAATTAGAAACTAGCGTCCGGGACTCTAATTACAAACTGTCATAGGCTTAGTAGAGACCAAGGCTCATTACTTAGAGGGATTGTTCTCGATAATGCCCCACGCCAAGGTTGGGGTGATACTTTCGATGGATCTGCCTTCTATTGCGAGTCTTAGGTTATCGAACTCTTAACTACCTTCAAAGCCAGCTTGCTGTATGAGTATTCGAGGCCTTCTCGCAGAGAGCTCCGGGTAACGATGCCCGAAAGATCCATACCAAGTGTTGCGAGGGTCACTGCAACGTCGGGTCTGATCCCGGTGATCACCACTTCCGAGCCCATCAACCCTACTGCCTGTACTGCACGAAGTATGTGACCCGCGGTCTTCGTATCAATCGCCGTTATACCACTTATGTCTAGAAGCACAACACTAGTTGCGAATCGAGCTATGTGGTTCAGAATTGAGTCTGTGACGTGTTTTGCACGAGCCGTGTCAAGAACCCCTATCAAAGGCAGCATTATGATGCCCTCCCAGACGTCCACAATGGGGGAAGAGAGCTTCCTGATAACCTCATCCCTTTCGCGCAGCGACTTCAGCTCTGACAAATCCGTAATCGCTTCTACAGTTCCAACGACATTTCCCTTAACATCCCTAAGGGGCGCCGCTACTATCATCGCCGAGATGCGCCGATCTGCATTAACAATGTGTTTCTCGATCTCAGTGGTGAACCTGCCCTCCTTCTTCACTCGGATTGCAGTGCAATCATCCGTGTGGCAATGCCTCCCAGGAATGAGCTCATAACAATGCTTGCCCATAGCTTCATCCGGCGCCAAACCAACAAGCTTACCATACGCCTCGTTACAATATATTAACCTCAGGTTCCCGTCCATGACCGACACGGGTTCGGCAAGCGCGTCGAGAATGGCCATTGACGCCTCGGCTGTCAGATTTTTCATTCACCCCAACCCCATTAGGCTAACAACTCTGAGATAGATCCATATTAAAGCTTCCGTCACTCCGATGTACGCGCGCGTATTATCAGCCCCCCCTCTTGCGAGCATCGCATTTCCTCTACATCACGTATCCTTGAAAGTGCTTGCATCAGTTTTTGTTACCGCACCGCTCCTGAGAGACGGGGCAGGCTATTACGCCAATGACGCCCAATACATCGAGCACCCAAGTTATGTCTTGCCCGAGAGCTGATCACCTGACTATCCGCCCTCAAAGAGTTAACACATTTACCTCCACTCAAGACCTTGGCAACGGACGGAGCATCTGGCCAATCTTCGTAGAAACTCTATTCTGGTATACCCCCTCCCTTCGAATTCCTCCCCTCTCTTCCTGTTTGACGTGGGTCACAATTACGGATTGAGCTTCCAAGTGCTTCTTATGGTTAAGAATGAGCATTTAAGACTGCTACTCTTCAGGCAAGAAACCCTTCTGATCAGCTACCTTCAACAGTACTTCAGCGATCTTCCGTTTCGCGTGATCATCTCCACTAGCCACTAGGCGCGTGAATTGATCAACTTCGTCGGAGTCGCATGTCTTTATTCCGCATTTCTCCGTGAGATGCTTGCTCACGATTCTTAGGAGAGTCAGACGTTTCAAAGACATGCGGCACGCCTAAACGCCCTTGTCTCATCTCACCGACAATCCCCCTTCCCCTCTCCCAGCCCCGCACCCCAACCCCACAAAAATCGCCAAAGTCCGCGCTACCCGCTTACTGGTTTCGCCAACCTGTTCTAAGGTTGTAATCGCCACGCCGCCTG
>Ga0315309_1002058_pt1 | contig 11847 bp, 14 predicted proteins | sample TDP4_MG_FD_203080 | JGI IMG/M metagenome (GOLD analysis project Ga0315309, IMG submission 203080) | Freshwater sediment microbial communities from Lake Towuti, South Sulawesi, Indonesia - TDP4 | ecosystem: Environmental > Aquatic > Freshwater > Lake > Sediment | place: Indonesia: South Sulawesi...
ATCGTCAACGCTTGACCCACGAGTCCACGAGTCAACTCTGTTTCGTTGCTTGGCAAGTACTGGGAATTGATGAATTCAGTCGCTGTGAACAATTGACTCGCCTGCTTCGGATGCAACGCTAAGGCGTCAGCGGGTCCAAGATCTTCTGACTCCAACGCATCCCATAGAGCCACAGCCTTAGCCCAGCTCATAGCAGTGTTGCCGCCTGCAAGGACTACGCCGGTTGCTAGGTCACCTGCGGCGATGCCAGCGAACAGGCCCACAATCTTCTCTGTCTCGATTTTAGCTATGCTTCGACCTAGGGCTTCGAGTTGACGGTTCATGACGTTCCATTTGGCATCCTCGGCAAACTGTTTAGTCCATTCGACACCGTCTTTGATCTCAATGTTGCAGTTAATGTCCACTGTACTGTAGCGAGCGCCATGAATTCTAACGGTTCCACCTTCCGATGCCACGTAAGCCACAGATTCCTTCTCAAGTGGAAAACGTTCAAGCGCTTCGGTTGTTGTTCTCACGTCGATGATCTCTCGCGCCATGAAGTTGGGAGTAGCAGCTCGAATCACGGTGTCATGGATCTTGCCTAGTGCACCAGCCATGTCGCTGAGAATGCCTTCGCGCAAACCAAGTTTCAGGTAGTTCTTGCAGAATGGGTTCTGACATGCCAGCTGTGTCTTTTGCTCGAATTCTTTCTTGTAGTCGCTGTTCTCCATCAGGCTTTCATGGAATTTTGGCAAAACTAAAGGCATAGTGCATCACTTCTCCAGCTTCTTCACTCGGGCTTCAAGGTCCTTGATCTTCGCCATGATTGTCTGGTTGTCCCAGACTTCGGGTTCCTTCTTGTCAGTCATGCCCCTTATCCCTTCGCAATGATAAGTGAGATCAAGTCGCCAGCAGCACCCGCACTCTGCTCGCAAAGACCCAGCTTGCGCGTCCAAGAGATAGTTGCCGCACCGCCCTCGTTAATATCAGCCAAAGCCAGAACACGCGAAGAAGCATCAGCACCATACACAGCCTTGCCACGCGTGATCACTCCACCAGCAGTCGCTTTCACTCTGCCACGAACGATAACAGGCACCATTTGCCCAGCGGTCCCAGCCTTAGTAGCGATGCCGATACAGTCTTGAGCAGCAACCGCCCTGCTGATCTTGCCATCAGCGCTCAGATAGACACAGTCTCCCTTGTAAATAGTCTGACCGGTGTCAACCTCGTAGTCTATGATGAGTGTAGCGTCGTAGGGCTCGAGAACGTCGCCTGCAACAAGGTTCGGCAGCCCTGTTAAATCAGCCATCGATAATCTCTCCTCATGTTTGCTTCGGTTTCAACGGTTTTTGTTCCGCTTACTCTCCGGCCACGATAAACACGTGACTACGACTGGAACTCATGCAACACACGCTTAACCTTCTCAGCAAATATCTTAGGTCCACTGCCAAGCCAACGCAGTTCAGTCGCCCGATCTGGAAGCGTGCCCTCTACAGCTTCTCGAAACCGAACAAAGCGTTCTTTCTCAGCCTTGATTCTCTTCTCAGCCTCGGCAAGCGCTGCCTGGCTGCTAACTAAGTCTTTGCGCAGAGCAACAATGTCAACTGAATCAGGCTCGCCTTTGTCAGCTTCAGTTTTCACAGACGATTCCACGGTTCCAGGGTTTGCAGCAAGCCCGGCGATTGTGCCCTCAACCTTAGCAAGTCTTTGGTTGACCCAATCAGTGAAAGACTCAAACCTTTCGGTTAAAGCAGCAACTTTCTGATCTAACGTCTCAGCTGGCGACACCACAAGTTGCTCCATGATCGCGTTCCAGAACTTGATGTAAGCGTCTTTGTCTCCTGGAGGAAACTTCCTCAAGAGATGAACACTTGTCAACTCGAAGCTGCGAGGTGCCACACCATTCATGAATTCAACCTTGCCGCCATGGCGAAGCCAATTCAACTCGATGCTCAACCCCTTGAACTCCCTGTTCCGAATCCTCTCAGCAACATCGTCATCAACTATTCCTTCGTACGCGATGCCGTTCTCAACTTGGTCGTACCATGAATTCGTAATGACGTTTGGAGGCGGCAACAGGTACATGTGGTCAATGCCAAAGGGTTTACCGATCAAAGTTGCCGCGGCTTTCTCAAGCTCCTCCTTCAAATAGACGTGTTCCAACCCTTCTTCTGGATGAAAGATTCGTTTTGGATGGATGCAGACGCCTGAGACCTTGTTGCCCGAAACCTTAATGGATTCGCTGAACAAGTGCAGCTTCTGCTTTTCAGACTCGCCCACGTACAAGGGCTTGTCAGCCTTCTGGAACGTTGTTGTACAGATGGCGAAGGCGCTACCTTTGCTGTGACCCTGCTTCATAACTCTTTGAACGCAGTCTTCAAACTCAGGTGTATGCTGTTTCTCCTCTTTCTCATTTTCCGGCATCTTTCTTGTCACCTAATACCCGTGAAACCATCTCCGACGCAGGCTCATCCTCGTCAAGCGGAAGCCGAGCCACGTCTCGGAGAATCTTCCTCAACTCTCCACGACCAATCACAGTTGGATCCACTTTCAGAAGCTCAGTTAGCTGGCTCAAGATCTCCGTAAGCTTTCCATAATCGAGGCTTTCCTGCATGCCCCAATTGAGCCGAACCCGAGCCTGAGCGGGATCCAAACCCGCCGCGGCTACGACACGGTCGAAAAGATAACGTTCAACGCCTCGCTTCAGAAAACGTTGAGCAGCCAGAACACGTCTTTCAGCAATCTCCAAAGCTGCCTCAGCACTGGCTTCAGTGAAACCAGTCTTGGTAACGAGTTTAGCCAAAGGTGTCTGCAGGCCTAGGATGAATTCGTCTTGAAGCGTCTCCACGTAGAAGTCGAGTCCGCGCATGCGTTCTGCCACGAGAGATTGAACTCGGGCTTCAGAGCCTGCGGGTGGGTTGAACACGAATCTTGAGCCACGTTGAGGAATGCTCTTGATCTGTGCAAGAACTTCCTGAAGCCGTTCTCGGCTTAGCCCTGGAAAATTCCACAGTTCATTGGGTGCGCCAAACATGTAAATGGTGTCTGCCATGCCGCTGTGAATCTTCGCTTTGATCTGATAGAAAGCCTCCCTACTTTCGCCGTTTCCAATGTCCAAGGGTGTGCACAGCGACTGCAACACGCCGATGCCCAACGGCTTAGCAGTCAAAACATTGTAAGCTAAGTGAACGAGTTCGGCGCCCGGAATTTCGTTTGGCTGACGCTTCCACTCCAACTCGATTCTGTCAAGCTGCCCATCCGAGTCAAACTTTACGCCATTGTCCCTTATGATTTCCAACGGCAGCAGCGTGAGAAACTCGATTCTTTTAGCATTGCCAGTCCACCAGAAGACGTTGCCCCAACCGATCAAGTAGCGCGCGGACTCCTGCAACACTTCATCAAGCCCATGCTCAACGCAGAACTCGTCCACCAATTCCTTCGCTGTGCTGCCTTCGCTCCGCTCATTGTATTCCGTGTTCATCGTGGTGTAGAAGCCTGCACCTGCAATTTGATCGGCAAGAAAATCAACACTCGCGCGAGCTGCCAGATCGCCCAAGTAAACCTTACTCATTGTCTTGAAGCTGACGTCAGGCGAGACACCCATAACTTTCTCAGTTGTAGTCAAGAATAATGCAGTGCGATGCGTGAGGGCTTCGCCGAAACGGCTGAGAACATGCTTCAAAGGATCCAGCATCGCAGAGGTCAGCTTCCTACATTTGTTTTAGGCGTGCCCGAGAAAACCAAAGAATGAAGCAGAGCAGCCCTCTCTCTTGAGCCCTTTTGCGAGCGTCTCTATCCTTGTGCTTCACTCGTTGGCTCTCGGGCTGCAACCAATATGATACCGTTTCAAAAAGATAAGTAGTGTTGTGCACTTTGCACACATTCACGGACCTAGGTCAGTTTCGTTTTTCTCTCTGTGCTCTCTTCAATTCTGCTTCACAACAATCAGCTTAGCTATCTTGATGTAAAGTCGATGTTGTTCGGTGAGAAGACATTGAGCAAGCGACGCTTCAGCCTCCGCATACCCGAAGAACTTGCAGAATGGCTCGAAAGAGAAGCTGTACGTCAAGGTCGCACGCGAAACAATCTAATCAACAGAATCCTGAACCAATACCGCAGGCATGCTAAGAAAACCGCCACGTAGAAGAATGATGCCCCATCAAGTTGGTTTCTCGAAGAATTTGGCGACCTCAACTGCCTTTTCAATGTTCCGCTGTAACTCCCTCATGTCTGGAGAAGCATTCCTGTAATACTCGATTGCCCCTCTATCCTTGGACCTTATCAAAATCAAGTTGGTCGGATAGAAATAATGACGCAGCAAGTCTTTACTGCGCAATGATTCTTTCTGAGACTCTGGACTGTAATTGACGCGAATTCTCCTGAAAACAACTCGACTTCCATGTTTCTCCGCTAAAGCTGTTGCCAACCTATTGAGCTTCGGCTTCTGCCTCTTGCATGCAGGGCATCCATCTCGAGTAATAGCAACAACATATACCACGCCGATTCTTGGCGCCAAAGAATCCCACACAGGCTTGCCAGTCTTTTCAAGCGTTGTGAACTCGACGACTTTAGTTGTCATGGCTTCTTCATGAAGAAAACATTGTATTTAAGGCTGCTTAGTTTCAGCTAGCTCTGCGCTTCTTCAGCTTCTTTTGCCGAGGCAGTTTAAAATGTGCTGCCACATCACACCTGCTCTATCTTGGAGGCTTACTCGAATGGTTCATCAATGTCTGGGTCACCCGTGCAGCGAATGTGAGGAAACGATTAATGGAATTGGCTATACGTGCCCAAAATGCGGCGTACACTACTGCTACACGTGCTCCTACTATGCCCGATGGAAATGCCCGAAATGCGGCAACCAACTAACATAGCTGAACACTGATGTTCGCAAGTCTTAAGAAGACCGCATGATAAACACGCTAGTTTTAGTGGTTAGAAAATGGCGAAAGATGAAAAAATGCTCGAAGAACTGAAACGCATACGCGAACTACTTGAACCCAAACCAGCGCCGCCTCCTCCACCGCTTCCAAAGGGAATACGCGCCGAATTCATGGACTTCCTCTCAAAATACAAGGTCATGGGACTTGCCGTGGCTTTCATTATGGGTGTCTATTTAGGCGGTCTCGTACAGGCGCTCGTTAAAGACTTGGTGATGCCTGTAATAGGCCTTGCATTGCCCGGTCTTGGAAACTTGGCCACCTTCAAGATTCCAGTCCCGTCGACAACGCTGGACAGTGCAGGAAACCCGCCTGCTGAATATACTGGCCAATTGTTTGGCGTCGGAGATTTCTTGGTGGCTTTGATAACCTTCATCATCGTAGCCTTCGTCATCTTCCTCATAGTCAAAATCACCAAGCGCATGGGCGTCGAGTAGCCTCAGACACTCGCCTCTTATTTCTTCAAGAATTCGAGAGCGAAAGCTAGCTAAGAGCTTGCTTGACTGGTTGCCAAAAAGCACACGCTTTATCTACAAGGTGCATCCAAGCATTCGACTCTCTTGAGCACTTGAACTTTCGTCGACTCAGTGCCTCAGCCTCCTGAATCAACGCGTTCAAAGTCGCAGCGCTAACCTGATCAGGATTCTGACTGATTCTGGAACAGGCTTGCACAAGCCTAAGGCTGAGGCACACCGGCGACCTCTTGTAAATGCAGGTTCCGCAGATCTTGAGCCTGGCTAAATCCTGCGTAGCTTCTGACACTAGGCGGCAGCCTCCCTGTAGACCCTAAGCCCCAGCCGGATGAGATGCTCGATGAACGTGCTGCGTTTCTCTCTGCCTCTTAGCGCTTCTATTTCGCTGAGGAGTTTGCTGTCTATGGTGAAACCAACATGTTGCTTCAAGCTCGAAGGCTCCTTTGCGTATATTTAATATAACAAATATATCAAAAACACTTATTAGGCTTACTGAACAAATTACACTCGTCTCACTAACAAGCTGGTCACAGAAACATGAAAACACTCAGAATAACCGACGATGTACACCAAAAACTCACAGCCCTCCTCGGCGAGCTAACCGCTCAAACCAGTCGAATGCAAACCTACACAGATGCAGTTGAAGCCCTGCTCAAACAGTCCGTAACCCTTCCACCCGAACTACTGACTCAAATAGAGGACTTTATCAAAACCCACAAAAACCTCGGCTACATGACACGTGAAGAATTCATCCGAGACGCAACACGCTGGCGACTCAAAACCCTCACAGATCAATATGAATACATCGAAATCCGCAAAGACGAATACGAAAAACTAGAAGCCGCCATCAAAGAAATGGCACTGCCGCTCCGCGGCGTAGAAGACTACGTTGACCAGCAAATCATGACCGCGCTTGAAAAATATGACGAATGGCAGCAGCAAAGGGGCGAACAGGAAAGAAGACGACAAAGAAGCTAAACCAGCGTGGCTGCATTACGTTAGATCCCAGAAATCATTGCACTTGGCTCTCTTGTCACGGCGTTACTCCGGTTAATTTCGCTAGGCATAGTTGTATCCTGGCATACGAGTCGACGTTGTCAAAAACGGCAAGACAACGATGTTTCTTGTGGAAAGTCTTAAAATCCATTAGCACGTCTAAGTTAATGAGCCTGAGCGGGGAGTTTTGATGAGCCTAATCGTAGCTGACGATCTGGCTAAGAGCTATGGTAAAGTCGTTGCTGTGGATGGCCTGTCGCTTAGAGTTGAGCAGGGCAACATCATGGGTCTGATAGGCCCAAACGGAGCAGGAAAAACGACTACCATAAAAATAATCTTGGGCATGCTCAGGCAAGACAGAGGAAATGTGAGGGTTTTCGACCAAGATCCTTGGAACAATCCAGACATAAGACATAGAATAGGAGTCATCTACGAAAGAGCATACTTCCCCGCGCATCACCAAGTGCTCGAGTACCTTAAAAGAGTCTGCCGAATCTTTGGCAAGCCAGAATCCAGAGCCCGCGAGGTCTTGGCGTTAACAAGACTTGAAGATGCCCATGACCGCAGCATCAAAGCTTTGTCAGCGGGGATGCTTCAGAAATTCGCAGTTGCCCACGCCATCATCCATGAACCAAGCCTCATCGTGGCTGATGAACCCACCGCGAATCTAGATCCAGAAGCTCGAAGCGAGCTGCTAGATCTGATATTAGAGCTTCACAAAAAGGGAAAAACAACTTTTCTAATCTCTTCACACATACTTCCTGAACTGAGCAGAGTCTGTGAATCTGTGGCAATCATGAATAAAGGAAAAGTGTGGGCTTCAGGCAACCTTGAAGAACTGTCAGTCAAACTTGGCGCTAAAGCCACAAGGGTGTCAACCGACAAGCCTGGAACTCTAGCGGATGAACTGAAGAAACTGCAATACGTGAACCGAGTTGAAGCAGACAGCAGAGGCGTCACCGTCGCTGCGAACTTGGGCGAAGAAGAGAAGCTCTATGAAGATGTCCCGAAGATAGCCAAGAAAATAGAAGCGAAAATCGCTGGGATAGAAAGCGGAACAGCCTCACTGGAAGAGCTTTTCAGACTTGCAGTTAAATCTGGCCGCGAAGGAGGAAGCCCACAATGACCGAGCCCTCTAAAGGCCGACCCTTCCTAGAAGTTTTTTCAGCCGCCATGAAAGAAAACTATCGATTTCCCATTCTTGAAATCTTCGCTTTTCTCTATGCTTTCGGAACATTCATTTTTGCAGGGTTAGGCGCAACTATTGCTCTGTCGAGTGAAACGTTCGCACATGGACTAGTCAACACGTTGACTGGGATACCCCTCTTCATACTTTTAGTATTAATCTGGGCAAACGTAGCTTATGGCTTAGGAACCGACATTGAAAAAGGAACAATCCAAACTCTGCTGTCATACCCTTTGAAGAGAAGAACCGTTCTCACGGCGAAACTACTATCAGCCCTTGGAGTGTCCTTGCTCCTGTTTCTGGGAATTCAACTATTCGCGCTGTTTCTCTTGACTCCAGAAATCACTCGCGACTATTTCGGCACAATCGTATTGACGTACGCGGCCAACCTCAGTTCAAGCCTTTTTATGGCTGGAATCGTGCTTTTGGTAGCTCTCGTTCTAAAGCGAGGAGGACTATCTCTAGTCGTGGGAATAGTTCTCTACTTTGCATTAAACATCATCAGTTTGATGGTTTTCTTCTTGGCTTGGACAGGGGCAGAGCTTCCGTTCAAAGCATTCGCCCTGATCTATCCAAATATGGCTTTGGACCGGTACTATACGGGAGCAGGGTTGTATCCCTTTGGCGCTAGTGAACTGTGGATCCCAAGCTTCTCAGAAGCTCTCGGCTACATCGGAGCCTCATACGTTGTCGTGGCATTCATCTTTCTTCTATGCTACGTCTATTTCGACCGGAGGCTAGGAATATGAGTTGGATAAGCCTAGGAAGACTGGGAACCGTCCTGTTGATGATAGGTCTTGCCCTCGGTCTCGTTTCACTAATTCCCCCGGCACCCATGGGCGGGTTTTCCTCAGGAGGCACACAAGATGCACCTCAAGAGAAGTACACGAATCTATACACCACATCAACCATAACGCCTCAAACTGGGCTTCTCATCAACGTGAACGCAAGTGATGAACTATATGCTTACGTCCTCAACGTGTTTGAAAGCGATCTCCAAGACTGGTCTACTTCGTGGGTCAGAGAGCACTTTCCGAATATTAATGAAACTATGCTCTGGTGGGAATCGCGCAACCTGACGGTTTTAGACGCGTTTCTTGAGAGTCACTCAGATGCTGTTGTGTGGAAGTCAGACCTGTTTACTAGGTTGTCTCAGGAGGTCTTCCCGACAAAAGTCAGCAATGCCACAGTCCTAGTCGCTAACCCGTCTCATGACTCAGTTCGATTCGAATACGAGATCAAGTCGATAACCTCACTGGCTCCTCGAGAGAGAACCTTGCTCCCGGCTGAACTGCTCACCGTGATAGGCATCGCTCTAACCATCCCATGGATATTCTTCACGAGAATCAGAAAGACTCCTTCATGGTCGGAGTGATATTCATCCACTGAAACTCCTTCAACCCAACACAAAATGAGAGCTTTAGCCACGTCTAGCCTTTCGAGACTGCCAAAAGAAGGCATTTGCACTAGACTTATTCAAGGAAGCAAGCATAATGCTGACGTATGGAAATCTACAAGCAGCCCATATACTATGAGATTGCGTTTGGATTCGTTGACCCGAAAGAGCAAGTTGACAATTTCGAGAGGATTATCAAGAGATTCAGCAAGATAAAGGTCAACAGTTTTCTAGACATAGCATGTGGACCAAGCTTACAGTTGAGGGAGATAGCTAAAAGAGGGTATGAAGCAATAGGCTTGGACTTTTATCCTGAGATGCTCGAACACCTTAGAAAGCAAGCAAGAGACGAAGGACTGAAGATAGAAACCGTCCAAGCAGACATGTATGACTTCAAGCTTAGAAGGAAAGTGGACTTTGCCTTCATCATGATGGGATCCTTGGACGCCGAATCAAACGAGAAATTCCTGTCGCACTTGGATTCAGTGGCAGCCGCTCTGAAACCGGGCGGTCTCTACTTCATTCAAAACCTAGGGTTGGACTGGACACAGACTAGGGAACAATGCTGGACCATGGAGAGAGATGGAATAACGGTTAAAACAAGCTTCGAACTCCACTTCAAAAACATACTTGACCAGATATACACAGAAAGACTCGTGATGGAAGTCAACGACCACGGCAAAACAAGAACGTTTGTTCACGAAGAGGACTTGAAGTTCATTTTTCCACAGGAATTTAAGACGCTGGTGAAGCTGAACGCGAAGTTTGAGTTTGTAGGCTGGTGGAAAGGAAACTGCAACACTTGGCACTTGGATCAGCCTCTAGAAAACGTCAAAGACCTCGGCGACAACATGGTGCTTCTAAGAAGAAAACAGCGAGGGTCAGAGGCGACAGGCATATGACATTCGAAAAGTTTGGCGAAATAAAGGAACCGTTTATTGTGTGGCTTTTCTTCACTGTTTACCTAGCCATTGTTCCTTTTTTCAGTGTTATCACTGCACTCACTATTCTTAACTTAGTTGTTCAGGCAGCAGAAGTCTACGGCGTACTTCTCGCATTTCTCATCATATTCCTAGTCTTAGTGGAAAGGCATCGGTCCTTGAGAGCAGTCTTTTCCAGCATAGGACTAAAGAGGAATGGGATAGCAAAAGGTGTGTTGTGGAGCTTCGCTCTATTTCCCCTGCTGATTGCCATCGGCGGGATCATGATGATGCTCACTTACTTTCTAGCCCCAGTCTCAACTTCAGGCTCCAGCAGTCAGCAGGTTCCTTCATGGTACATCTGGTACATGCTGATACAATCTTTCTTCCCTGTTGCAGTTGTGGAGGAAATGTGGGCGCGAGGCTACATGCTTGACAGATTCATGCCTCAACACCCTTCAAGCCTCTCCAAAGCTACGCCTGCTATCGTTCTGAGTTCACTTTTGTTCACTGTCTGGCATCTTCCAACATACCTAAGGTCATTCAGATTTCAATTGGTTTGGGTCAGCCTGCAAGCAGGAAACGTCTTTCTGATTTCAGTAGTTCTGGGCCTGGCTTACGCTCGTGCAAGAACCCGCAACATTGTAGGTCTGGTGCTTGTGCATTTTCTGTTAGACGCTTTGCCCATTATCGTTGCACTTTAACTTGCAAAATCTTCAAGAAAAACAAGGGTTGCCGCTTTCATTGTTCATGATTGCCTGCGTTCTCGGCAACAGATATGAGGCTATTTAAGCTGAAAGCCCCTTTTCAAGCTCTATCTCGAATTCCTCCTCTAACTCAGAAATCTCTTCTAATGTTTTTGCAACTTTCGAAAACTTCATTGTTGAAGCTTCGGTTTGGCATTTTCCATAGCCACATGCTTGTTTCATTCTGATTTCTGATGCCTTTTCCAAATAATCATTCTTGAATGGCGCATCTTTGATAAACATGGCACCGTCAAAACACCTTTGAGCCGAAACTCGAAAGGTGAATGTTGCGTAAAACCTCAGCCACCGTCGCAGCCTATGTCGTTTAATATCTTCGGCAAGCTTCTTGATAGCCAACGGACCAGTGTAAAGAGAAGACCCTCTTTCCACTAGGTATTTCCTTCCTTCTTCTTTCAAGTTTTGAAGACCTAAAATCAGAGTATCCTTGTAGAGCTTTTCAATGGAAGGCACCCCAAGTTTTTCCTTAACCAACCACAGGGAATATGGGCCTTTTTTGTATGCAATCGCCTCCGCGTTCCAAGCCTTAACAAAATCACTTATCGGGATCAATACTTGCAAGTATCCATCCGGGTCATTGAGAACAAGGTGGTCTTTATTCAGTCCTAGAGCAATCACATAATGGTCCGCACCTTTCTTGAACTTGCAATAAGGGTCATAGACAAGAAAACCAATGTCTACTGGGCCTATGAGAATTGGCTCCTCTTCTAAGGCTCTCTTCAAGAACGACAGAGCTCTATCCGCAGATTGAAAGCATTTGAACCGATACCCATACTTCAAAGTCTTCATGGCGCGTTCCACTCCATCGTGTGGGTTGTAGCCATTAACAGCGAATCCACCGCCGTCTGACGCCATGTAAACAAAACCGAATGGAACAGTGGTCACGCACTCAAGAAATGGCAACGGATAAAAATCACCTTTCCAGCCTAAGATCATGCTCAAACATTTAGAATAACAATAACTCATTCTTCCAACAAAAGGAACCTGCCACAATTCCAAATCCTCGCAAATCATTTCTATCTGATGATATTTATATTTTCAAAACTAAATCTGCCCCGATGCCCCGAACAGATAAAACAGAATGGCGGGCCCGCGGGGATTTGAACCCCAGATCTCCGGCTCCGCAGGCCAGCGTCCTAATCCGGGCTAGACGACGGGCCCCTGGCACTAGATTACTCTCCTATACAAATATAAAT
>Ga0315309_1002059_pt1 | contig 11842 bp, 10 predicted proteins | sample TDP4_MG_FD_203080 | JGI IMG/M metagenome (GOLD analysis project Ga0315309, IMG submission 203080) | Freshwater sediment microbial communities from Lake Towuti, South Sulawesi, Indonesia - TDP4 | ecosystem: Environmental > Aquatic > Freshwater > Lake > Sediment | place: Indonesia: South Sulawesi...
ATCGAGAGGCTTTTTCTCCATAGAGATGTATATACCCAATTTTCCCTGCATCGTTTTGATTCTGGCCAGATATTCTTTTTGTCGCTGTTCTGGGTTGAAGCTGGAGCCTGGCCAGCTATAATAGCCGGTTTTCTTGACAGACTCTGTCGGCGGATAGATAAAAGCCCCTTGTACCATTGCGGTTCTTTTGCCTGGACTACTTTCCACTGCTTTGGCAGGGGCCGTAGCGCCGAATAAGTTCTTATAGCTCAGAGAAGCGCCCGCAGCCGTAGTACTTACTGTCTGTAGGAACTGCCGCCGAGACATTTCAGATGTTTTTGCCGATTGTGACTGTCTCATGTCAACTCCTTTCCTTTGTAGGGTGGGCCGTGCCCACCATTTCTTTTTTGGTGTGCGGAGCACACCCTACCTCGCAGATTAAACATATTTATCCCTAATAGTCAATGGTCAGTCAATCGCCAAGCCGAGCGTTGATACAGGTCGTAATTCGGTGCACCAATCGATCGGTTTTCCCAAATTTTCTTGACGAAAAGTAGCTATTTTAGTATAAATAAATATGATTTAGTTAGCAGATTTCAGCTTTCTAAGAAAATGTTGTGACAAGGTTTATATTTTGGAGGACTGGAATTATGTTTAGAAAAACGATGAAGAGAATAAAAATTTGTGGACTACTGGGATTGATTGTGGCATTAAGCGGCACGGCACAGGCTAATTGGTCGGAAACCTTTACCGGTGGTACGTTCGACCTGACGACCTGGAAGTTCTACTGCTATCCGGACATAGCCAAAACTTACAACGGCACTATCAAGGGTGGGCCTGACGGCAACCATTACCTTAGTCTGGATGAGAGTAGCTCGGTCGATGTCGGCGGCTCAGCGTTCGGTACCGGGTTCGGCAGCGAGGAAATCTTCACCGACGTCCGCGTTGGGGCCGTCGTAAATGTCACCGGTGACGCCTCCCGGAATTACTGCGGCCTGGCCGCAAGGACAGCCTACATGATTGTCCCATCTGGGTCGAAAAGTCCATTACCTGGTATAGTTGCAACTAAAACTTATGTGATGCATGTAAACTGGGAAGACGGTCCTGCCAACCTGAGAATCGATATCGAGAAGGTCGTCAATATGAGCAACATCATGAGGAACGAGCAAGCACTGGGTTTGGAGCTTCCTGTGCCAGGCCTTGGCCACGTCAGGAGCTACTATGCAGAGCTAGATGTCCTCGGCTCGGGCCCTGTGTACGTCACAGGTAGTCTCTACGAGTATAAAGGCGGCCCACTGGTCGCAAAGACCGCCACAATGGTGGACACCAGCGGTAACGACCCATGGGAAGACCCGACTGTGCATGACGCTGTCTTTACACGCGGCGTAAGCGGCATCTTCGCACAGAACGAAAATCCTGCACCGGCTGGCTACCACTGCACCTTTGACGATGTCTTCTCTGTCTCGGATGGACCAGCGGCAGTCAATCCCAGCCCTGCCGAAGGTACAACAGACGTGTCTATAAACGCTGACCTGAGCTGGAAAGAAGCTGCTTTTGCGACCTCACGCCAGTTGTGGTTCGGCAAGAAGGGTGCAATGCAGAAAGTTGACCCGGCACCCGCAGGCACTACTTTTGACCCCGGCATTCTTGAATATGGGCAGGACTACGAGTGGCGGATCGATGAAGTTGGCCCTTCCAGTACCGTCACAGGCCACACCTGGAGCTTCACGACAGCAGAGTATCTGAGCGTGGACAATTTCGAATCGTATGCTGATGATGCCGGTATAGCATCGAAGTGGGTCCATAGCATCCCTGGTGGATACCAGTACATCTTCATAGAGACGAGCAAAGTAAATAAGGGTAGCAAGTCTATGCGCTTCGAATACCAGAATCAGTATCAGCCGTTTTTAACCGAGGCTACCCTGACATTTGACAGCCCACAGGATTGGACCGTAGCTGGTGTCAAAACGTTGTCACTTTTCTTCCGTGGCGAAGACGATAATGTTGAGCAGCCTATGTTTATCAAGCTGGAGGATTCGGCTGCCAATACCCGCACTGTTGTGCACCCTTACGCCTATGCTGTGCAATCAGAGTTCTGGCGCTGGTGGGATATCGCTCTTAGCGAGTTCGGTGTCGGCGGCGTAAACCTGACCGCCATCAAGAAGATTACTATCGGCGTTGGTGACGGAACCGGTTCTGCTCAGAAGCTGGAGGATCGCGATATAATATATATTGACGACATCAGGCTCTGCCCGCCCAGATGATTTAATGTCGATCAGATACTGGATACTGGATTCTGGATACTGGATTCCGGGTGGGGCAGTTGTAGCGCAGCAATTTTCTAAGCAAAAATCGCGGGTTAAATCGTGAAAGAAAATCCCCGATTCGCTGCATTGTCTGGGTCCGCTGAATTATGCGGGCCAGCTTTTTTACCTGGATGTCATCAGCAGCCAAGGCTCTGGCTTTATTTATCCTCTTGGCAGCCTCGGAGAGTCTACCTATTTTTAAGTAAATAAAAGCCGAATCTCTCAAAACCCCTATATGGGAACTATTGATATCAAGTGCATGAGTGAAAAATTCCGCAGCATCCTCGAACCGCCCTTTGTCAGCACTGACAAGACCAAGATAATAATAGGCATCTGCATTTGCGCTATCAAGGTCAACGGCTTTTAGCAAGCAGTGTGTCGATAAATCGAGCTGGCCAACTGCTAAAAACATCGACCCCATAGAAACCAACGTGTCCGCATCCTCAGGAGCTCGCTTCAGCTCAGATACCAGATAAGCTCTGGCTTTTTGTTTTTGTCCTCTGCTTAACGCATACTGAGCCAGCCTATAGTATGGTCCCGCAAGCTTCCTGTCTTTTTGCAACGCCTGATTGAATAGTTCTACTGCCCGCTGGTAATCACCGCCATTAAAGGCAATCTCTCCAAGATAAAACAAAGCCGGTGCAAAATCTGGCTTAAGTTCGAGGAGCCTATTAAACTTTTCTTTCGCTGGCTCAATATCACCAACCTCAAGCAAAAACAAACCAAAATCGAGAATAACATCGATGTCACCTGGGTTGATGCGGAGCTCTGTTAGGAAATGCTCACGGGCTCTTTGGTTATCACCTTCGGACCAGTAGGCTTGAGCGATGCGATAGTTAATTTGTGGATGAGTCGGCTCAAGTTCAGCCGTTCTTAACCAGCAGCGAATAGCTTTTTTGTATTGACCTTGAGCGAAAAGACTATTACCGATGTTGTAGAAGCACAGCGCGCAGTCAGGATTTATTTGCTGGGCGAGATAAAACATCTGCTCGGCCAAATCGTACAGGCCCATTTCAGTATAAGTAATTATCCGGTTGCAATAGGCTGGCTCGAAAGCCGGATCGAGTTCGCTGATGTGCTCGAAAGTAGCGATAGCCAGATCATATTGGCCTGTGCGGGTATAATCTACCGCCAGTGAATTTAGTATCTCTAAATCATCGGGATTTAACTGCAACGCAATTTCATATTCGTTTACTGCGTCAGCGAAGCGGTCCATAGCGTCCAGAGTCAGAGCCTTGTTGAAGTGCCACGAGCCGTTGGAAGGATTTATCTCGATGGCCCCCTGTATTTGCTCAAGGGCTTGTGACATCTTGCCATCTTCGTAAAGCTCAAATGCCTTATGAGCTTTGCTCTCAGCTTTGCCATAGGAGCCAAATTCCATATCTTCAAAAATCATAATTGCACCATTCGGTGTTCGGAGTTCGGAGTTGCTGGTCCTATGGCGGGTTATCGCCCACAAATCGTCATCGCCTTAATGGTTTTTTGTCAGCTTGAACTTCTATCAGCTATGATGAAAATTTTGCTGGAAATTTAGGTTATAAGTTCTTATAGTTGTGCACGTTAGCTCACCAATTGTGAGTGTGCTTAACCGCCATGCTAAAACGAATTTACTGTTTTTCTGGAAAGCAGTTACCAATAGTCTTATAATGTGTGACTGTCTGGATACTGGATGCTGGATACCGGATGTTGGCATAAGAAGAAAACAAGTGGCATATCAAAATTATAGAGATTTAGAGATTTATAAGAAGGCTCATAAATTAGCTATAGAGATTCATGAGATGAGCTTAAAGCTACCCAAATTCGAGATGTATGAAGAAGGAAGTCAAATAAGAAAATCAAGCAAGTCGGTTAAAGATACCATAGTTGAAGGTCTTGGAAGACGTAGACATAAGCAAGAATTCATCAAATATTTGACTTACTCCTTATCCTCTTGTGATGAGACCGTGAGCCACTTGCATACTTTGTACGACACGAAATCACTCGATGAGGAAGAAAAATACCAATATTTTTGCAAAGAGTACGATTGTTTAGGAAAGATGATAAACAGCTTTATTAAATCAGTCAATAGCGGCCATAAAACAAGAATCTAGTATCCAGAATCTAGAATCGAGAATTTGGAGAAGTGACACTATGAATAAAGAAATAAAAGGCCGGGTGACAGCCGGCAAGGGTAACTATGCTATTGTAGTCAGCAGATTTAATGAATTTGTAACTTCCAAGCTGCTTGCCGGCGCGATAGATTGTCTTGTGCGTCACGGTGCTGCTGACCAGCAGATATCAACAGTCTGGGTGCCGGGCGCCTGTGAAATTACCATTGTCGCAAAAAAATTGGCCCAAAGCGGCAAATACGTTGCGGTCATCTGTCTTGGTGCAGTTATACGAGGCCAAACCACCCATTACGATTATGTCTGTCAGCAGATAGCACGCGGAATCGGGCAAATCAACTACGACTGCGGTGTACCAACGATATTTGGCGTTTTGACCTGCGATGCACTGGAACAGGCACTCGAAAGGGCTGGGACGAAAATGGGCAACGCCGGTGCAGACGCAGCAATGACCGCTATGGAAATAACCAACGTGATGGAACAAATAAGCAGTTCGTAGTTATGAGTTCATCGTTCATAGACTACGAACAATGAACAATGAACAATGAACTTTGATAAAAGGACAAGGGCCAGAGAATTGGCCTTACAGGCTCTATATCAACTGGATGTGCAAGGCTCCGAGTTACTCGGGCATCTGGGCGAGTTCTTCATAGAAGCAGATGCCGATGATTTTGTCCGCCAGCTCGCCGACCATTGGACAAAAGGAACGTGGGAAAATTTAACACAATGTGACCAATTGATAGCTGATTCAACAATAAGGTGGCAGTTCTCAAGACTCTCACCTGTTGACAAAAGCATTTTGAGATTGGCGGTTTATCAGTTGAAATTCTGTCCGGATATTCCGCCCAAAGTGGTGATAAATGAGGCCATTGAGCTTGCCAAAAAATTCAGCACCGATAAATCAGGCCCATTTGTTAACGGCGTACTTGATGCAGTCCTAAAGAAACTAAAAACTCAAAACTAAAAACTCAAAACTGTTGAAGGTAACAGATTGAGAACCATTGCAGTGCTAAACCAAAAAGGAGGTGTGGGAAAAACCACAACTGTGGTCAATACCGCAGCAGCCCTCGCTGCTATGGGCTTAAAGGTGGTCGCTATCGACCTCGACCCTCAGGCGCATCTAACAATACACCTCGGCATCGAGCCGCAAAGCATTGAATCCGGCTCATACGGCGTCCTGATCAAGGAAGCTAAATTTGAGCAGGAGATTCTGCTTGTGCGTCCGAATCTTTGGCTGCTGCCTGCAAATATCAACCTAGTGGGGGCAGAAAGCGAGCTGGTAACCGTGGTCGGCAGGGAAACTATCTTACGAGAGGCTATTCAATCAAGCCAGGAAAAATTCGAGTATTGTTTTATTGATTGTCCCCCTTCGTTGGGTTTGCTGACCCTGAATGCCCTTGCTGCAGCCGAGGAGGTATTGATCCCTCTGCAGCCGCATTTCCTGGCTCTGCAAGGTTTCGGAAAACTGCTGCAGACCATCGACCTTGTCAATAGAAGAATCAACCCAGACCTGAAAGTTAAAGGAATTTTGCTGTGTATGTTCGACAGCCGTGCCTCGCTTCCCAAGGAAGTCAAAGCCGACATAGAGCAATTTCTTAATAAGGCACGCGGGACTAACAACGCCTGGGCAGATGCGCGGGTTTTGCCCACTTTTATCCGCAGAAATATCAAGCTCGCTGAAGCACCCAGCTATGGCAAGACAATCTTTGAATATGAGCCAAATTGTCACGGCGCCGAGGATTACAAAAAGGCGGCTGAATACATTCGGGACGTGGAAGCTGCATATCAGGCCCGCGCTCAAGATAAACCTGCCCTTGAAATCAGAGAGATCAGCCAGGGCGATTCACAAACACCAACTCAGTCGGACGCCACCTCTTTTTATAATTCTGAGCGAGGCGAAGAATCTCGTACTTAGCCCGTGGTTTTATCACGGATTAGATGCAATTACCGCCCTTTTGACTTGAATAACAGGCGGCTGTCTTGAATGGTGGTTGTTAAATTATGTAAACATCCCCTATTATTGAACCATTTTTAAGGAGTTTGCTATGAATTATTTAGCTAAATGTAAATCAAAGTCTATCTGTCTTATCACATTAATATTCCTTTTATTGATCTCCGGCAATCCCGTCACCGAAGCACAAAAGACAGAAACTCCAGAGCTTACAACGCCGGAAGGCGTCAGGCTGTTAATGAATAAAAGCTTCGATGACAGTGAGCAGGCACGAAAAGAAATCCTCGAATTATACAAGGACCTGAGAGTTACGGATGTGCTCGATGGAATGGACCTGATCGGCCTGCAGGATATAGGTTTAATGAGCAAGGATATCCGTCCTTTGTGGCGGGATGTAGAGAGGTTTTCTCACAGGGTAGTAGGTTTCGCCATTACTGTTCGCCATGTGCCTACCGATGTCAGGGTTGGGCAAAACTCTTTTGCAGACCTCGAAGGTTTCAAAAGTTTCAAGGCTCAACAATACAAAAGAGCGCCCGACGAATGGCTGAAAGTTGCAAAACCCGGCAGTCTCGTCGTCATCGATGCCAGCGGAATCCCCGAATGTGGTTTCATCGGTTCCAATAACAGCCTCGGCTGGGCGGAAAAAGGCGTCGTCGGGGTCATAACAAATGGCGGCGCCCGGGATACCGATGAGATTATCAAGGTTAAGAAGATTGCCGTCTATTGCAAAAACGGCTACAGTGCACGCGGAGTACGACCCGGAAGACTCATCGCCGAATCATACAACTTTCCCATCTGTTGTGCAGGTGTCCTTGTTTATCCCGGAGATTTGGTAATAGCTGATGGCGATGGTGTGCTGGTCGTACCCAGAGAACATGCGCTGACGGTGGGCAAACTTGCTCGTGAAATTCACATCGGCGATGAAAAAAGCCGCGCCAAAAGATACGAACGGCTGGGCATACAACCAGACCAGACTGTAATAGTAGAATAGTAGAGGGTGGGCTTTAGCAGCCCACCGAATAAATGTCAAATCAACTGTTGTGGATTTTGCAATTGCTCTGTAACGAACTTTAGGAACTTTGCTGCATAGACCGCATTTATAACTCTGTGATCAACTGCCAGAGACAGACTTATTATTCTGCGCACAGTTATTTGTCCATCATGGGGACAGACCATTCTGACTACATTGCCAATAGCTAAAATTGTACTGGCTGCGGGGGCAGGGATCGCCAAGAAAGAATCAACGCCATAAACGCCGAGATTACTCAAGCCTATGGTCTGCCCCTCCATTTCATCAAGAGTCAATCTGTTACTGCGGGCCTTTTCAGTTAGCAACTTCTCCAGTTGAGCTATTTGGGCTAATGTCTTTTGATCCGCATTTTTAATCACCGGCACAACAAGGCCCTGTGGCGCATGGACTGGAAAACCAATGTTAATCGCATCGGCGATCTTGATTTGTGGCTGGGTTCCCGCAAAGCGGGGTCCCTCGTGACTCGTGACCCGTGGCTCGAACAATCCTACCATAATAGGATATTTTTTTGCACCCAATGCAAGTGCACGAATAAAAAAAGCATTGCTTGTAATTTTGGTGCCAAATGACTTACTAAGTTTTGGCCGAAGAGCCATCAGTTCCGTTACGTCTGCTTTTGACTCGATGTAGAAACAGGGCTTATCCTGCTTGGATTCGGCCATCCTTTCGCCGATGAGCTTCTGAATTCTGGTCAACGAGATATGCATCTGCTTGGAAACTCAAAGCTTAAAGTGCAAAAGTTAAAACTGTGGAGTTCCTTAGTTTTACGTTTTAAGTTTTAACTTTTCAGTTCTGTTGTGCATTATAATGCAGTTGATTTTGTTTGCAAGAGTGGAACTATCCCGCCGAAGGCTGCCAGATTCCGATCGCCGATCGAAAATCGAAAATTACTTTTTATTTGACAGAACTGCATGTCAGAAGTAGACTCTTGCCATGCCTAAGCTAACAAGAATTATGATTTCAGGTTGCCCGTATCATATTACGTAGTCCCGACAAGTCGGTGTCAGATTAGGAGGCGACTGAATGAGACAAGTAAGAACTTCAATCCACTCTATAGTTTCTGTGATGGTTCTGACTACCATCTTGGTGGTAGCAATGGCACATCAGGTGCAGGCCTGCGATAACATCGATGTTGATAAGATGATCAAGGAGATGCTGGCTGGTCGCGAAAAAAAGACACAAATCCCGTGCCTGACCCAGACGTACGGTTCTTTCTCGATGGACAAGGCCTATCAAATCCAAGCCGCCCTAACAAAAAAACTCAGCAAGAAGCTCGGGCCTGTTGTTGGTTACAAAGTTGCATACGCCAGCAAGGCGGCACAGCAGCAATTTGGCGTAGATGAGCCGGCAAGTGGGCCTTTATTCCTGCTCCAACGTTTGCCAAGCGGTTCAAAGCTGCCAGACAGTGCATTTATGGAACTTACTTTGGAAACGGAGGTAGCCTTTACCCTGAGCAAGGGCATCGATCGCCCGATCAAAGACGTTACAGAGATAAAGGATTACGTCAAGTGGGTTCACACCGCCTTCGATCTGGGAGAATATCGGTTTGTTGAAGGCCAAACCAAACCCACACCCCAGGACGCGATTGCAAGCGGTGTTGGCGCACACTTTTTTGTACTCGGACCTGCTACGGATCCGAGCAAGGTGAATGTTGACGCGGTCACACTCAAGCTAATCCGAAATGGCCAGACCGTCACAGAGAGCCCTGCGACCAATGTCATGGGTAGTCCGTGGAATTCGTTGCTTTGGCTGGCCAACCACGTGGTGAAGCTTGGCGATACACTTCAACCCGGTGCGGTTGTCGTCAGTGGTACGGCGGCTCCAGCCTACAAGGTCAAAGGCGAAGCAATTATGGGTGATTATGTTGGGGATTGTGGTCCCTTGGGCAAAGTGACCTTGACAATCGAATAAGGAGACTCCCATGGTGACTTGGGTCGTATTGCTCTCCATCGCCGTGCTGGGGGCGGGTTACCTTGTGTACGGCCGGTTTGTTGTCAAGGCCATGGACCTGGACGACTCCAGGCAGACCCCAGCCTGCCAGATCAACGATGGAGTGGACTACGTGCCAGCCAAGTGCCCCATGCTCCTAGGCCAGCACTTCTCCGCTATTGCCGCAGCAGGTCCCATTGTGGGGCCCATCCTGGCGGGGATATGGTTCGGGTGGGTGCCTGCCCTGCTGTGGATCGTGCTGGGTTGTATCTTCATCGGCGCCGTGCACGACTTCACGAGCCTGCTGGCCTCGGTTCGCCACGGGGCCTCCTCCATGGGTGAGATTGTACGCCAGCACATGTCCCGCACATCGCAGGTCCTGTTCCTAATCTTCATATGGCTGGCTCTGAGCTATGTGATCATCGCCTTCACAGATATCACGGCCCAGACCTTCAGGGCCGGGGCGGACGACGAGGCCTTCGGCCCGGGCGTGGCGGTCAGCTCGCTGCTATACCTGGCCATCGGTATCGGCATGGGTGTGGCCCTGAAAAAAGCCAAGGTGCGATTGTGGGTGGCGACCGCCGTGTGCTTTCCTCTGGTGCTGGCCGCCATCTGGCTGGGCGGAAATCTGCCCGCGGGTCTATCACAGAACTTGATGAAGATGCCGATCAAGGGCTGGGAGGTGGTCCTGCTGGTTTACTGCGGGATAGCGTCGCTGTTGCCTATGTGGTTGCTCCTGCAGCCCAGGGGTTATCTCGGCGGGTGGTTCTTGTATGCGACCATCGCCATCGCCCTGCTTGGGGCAATCTTCGGCAGGCTCGACGTCCAGTACCCAGCCTTCTACCTCAACGGGGGGCTCGCAAGCTTGGCCAATGGCAAGTTGCTGCTGCCGTTCCTGTTCATCACCGTGGCATGCGGGGCCTGCTCCGGGTTCCACGGGATAGTCTCATCGGGCACGACTTCTAAGCAGATAGCCAGAGAATCTGACACGCGACCTGTGGGGTACGGCGCGATGATCCTAGAGGGGGTTGTGGCTGTGCTCGCCTTGGCCACGGTCATGGCCCTGACCCCGGGCGACGCCATGCTCAAACGAGACCCTAACTTTGTGTACGCCAATGGCCTGGCCCGGTACATGCAGATGGTAGGCCTCGACTACACCATAGCCCTGTTCTTCGCCTTGCTGGCCTTCTCGACCTTTGTGTACGACACCTTGGACGTAGCCACTCGTCTTGCCCGCTACATCCTGCAAGAGCTGGTGGGTTGGCGATCCTCCGCTGGCGCGGTGGTGGCCACGGTTGTGACGCTCATATTTCCGTTGACCTTTCTGATGCTCAGCAAGGAAAAGGGCTACCTCGTGGCCTGGCCGATCTTCGGCAGCAGCAACCAGTTGCTGGCCAGCCTGACGCTGCTGGCGGTCTCCGTGTGGCTCAAGAAGACCGGCAAGAATCCACTTTTCACCGTGCTGCCCATGGCCTTCATGCTGATCGCCTCGGTCTGGTCCCTGATCCTCCAGGTCGAGCCTATGGTCCGATCGCTTGCTGGAGGCCCTGCCGTGCAGACCACGGACCTAATCAGCGGGATCGTGGGGGTGATCCTGCTTGGTCTGACCGTGTGCCTGGCTGTGGACGCGGCCCGGTGCCTCAGGCATGGAAGAGTCAGCAGTTAGGAGAAACGATGACTGCACTTAAGACTTTCAAGAGGGTCCTCATGGGACCGGGACCATCTGATGTTGATCCGAGGGTACTGGAGGCGATGGCCCGGCCTACTATCGGGCACTTAGACCCTGCATTCCTGGAAGTCCTCAATGAAATCCACAAGCTGCTCCAATACACATTTCAGACCAAAAATGAACTGACATTCGCTGTTTCAGGCACAGGAAGCGCTGGTATGGAGACCTGTGTGGTCAACCTCATTGAGCCGGGCGACCCGATGCTCGTTTGTGTCAATGGCGTTTTTGGCAAACGCATGGCAGATGTAGCCCAGAGGTGTAGAGCAGACGTCTCGACCATTGAGACAGAGTGGGGCAAGGCATTTACGCCAGACCAGATAAAGCAGGCCCTTAAAAAACACCGTAACAAGGTTGTCGGCATTGTACATGCGGAGACCTCCACCGGCGTATGTCAGCCTCTGCAAGAAATCTCTAAGATTGTGCATGATGCGGGCGCTTTGCTGCTGGTGGATACCGTTACCAGCTTAGGTGGAATGAAGGTGGATGTAGATGGCTGGCAGATCGACGCGTGTTATTCCGGCACCCAGAAGTGCCTATCCTGCCCGCCGGGATTGTCACCGGTGACCTTTAGTGACGCGGCTGTGAAAGCCATTGAGGCTCGCGTAACCTCGGTTCAGAGCTGGTATCTTGACGTAACCATGATCCGACAGTATTGGGGAAGCGAACGCCTGTATCATCATACGGCACCGGTCAATATGAACTATGCCTTGTTAGAATCGCTACGGATGATTAAAGAAGAAGGCTTGGAGCAACGATGGGCCAGACATTTAGCCAACCACAAGGTCCTCAAGTCTGGATTGGCTGCTATCGGAA
>Ga0315309_1002060_pt1 | contig 11837 bp, 10 predicted proteins | sample TDP4_MG_FD_203080 | JGI IMG/M metagenome (GOLD analysis project Ga0315309, IMG submission 203080) | Freshwater sediment microbial communities from Lake Towuti, South Sulawesi, Indonesia - TDP4 | ecosystem: Environmental > Aquatic > Freshwater > Lake > Sediment | place: Indonesia: South Sulawesi...
AACTACGCTGACTTTCACGGCTACCGCCACTGATGTTGACGTGCCGGCTCAACCCTTAACCTTCACACTTAATGTAAATGCGCCGAGTGGAGCTCTTATTACGGCAGATGGCGTTTTCACTTGGACCCCGACAGAGGAGCAGGGTCCGGGCAACTATCTGATAAGAGTAACAGTGTCGGATGGGCTATTGGTTGATTACGAAGACATTTCGGTTACAGTGTTTGAGGCGCACATTCACGATTTAGCCGTAACTAATGCCACAGCGTCGCCAACCAACATAGACTCGGGACAAGTTGTGACAATTACGGTTACTGTGAGAAATCAGGGCACCGCCACGGAAACGTTCAACATAACTGTCTTCTACGACGAAACTCCAATTGAAACAAAAACTGTAAGTGGACTAGTCCCTAGCGGAATTCAAATTCTAGAGTTCCTGTGGAATACTTCGGGCTTGAGTGACAGGAGTTACGGAATCCGAGCTGAGGTGAGCACGGTTTCTGGTGAGACTGAAAAGAGCAACAACGTGTACACTGCTTCAGTCGTAACGGTAGGCGGGCACACCTCATTGTCGTCACCTGATTGGGCTATTGTGCTCTTATCTGCATCGCTCTTGGCCTTTGGCATAATATTCCTGCTGCTTTTACGGAGGCGTAAGAAAAAAACGAAACCTCGATCCATCAAAGAAACCGATTCGTTCTATGTGCAGCTTGGGATGACACATCGACAGATGGCGGGTAAAAAAATACTGCTGGAGATCGATCCCACATCAGACTATAACTTATCCCTTTCAAGCTTTGTATCAGAAACCCAGAAAAACGACGAGTTGCTCTTCATCGTCACAAACAGAAACAGCAATTTGCATTCGTCCTTTTCTGAAGCAGCAAACGCAAGGTTCCTCCTCTTGACCTCGAAAACACATTATCCACAACAGATAAATGAAAGGGAGACCCTTCTGCCAGCCGACGATCTTTCGGTTCTGCTTGATGCCTGCACTAGGATACAGGGAGTCGATGCCAAGAAAACGGTGAATCTGCTTTTTGACAATTTATCCGATGTCATACTCAGATGCGGTTTCGAGAAAACCTACAATTTCATACGTCTTCTTCTCGAAGCAATTTCGTCTCCCAAGACTACAGCTGTCTTTGTTTTCAACCCAACAGCACATGACCAAGAGATCGTGTCTTCAACGAGAGGGCTTTTCCGGAGGCAGATAACCTATTCAGACAGCGCGCAGAGTTAAGCAGCTTGGAAAAAGCGGTCGGACCTGTCAGTAAAGCCTGATTCCATTGGCCCGAGTACGCAATCACGACGATTCCGAAGAGCACGAACGGAGGGCGCCCATTATATCCAATATCTGACGCAATGTCTTCCCCAGTCGTCATCATGTGCAGAAACTTGAATTTGATCTGCCTTTCCAGTGAAAGTGATAATGCCAAATCTGATTCTGAATTCACATGTGTTAAATGCAACAATTCTTGAAACCTTTAACGTTTAACCGCGGTCAATTGCCCAAGGGCGATTCGTCATCTGAGATGTTGCGAAAGGCGCAAGCTGCGTATGTTGACACATAAACGTCACCTCGAGAGGAAGATTCAAACTTCGATTATGATACTGCTCACTGTTTTTCTTGTAGTTGTGCTAGTTGATTGTGCCAATGGAGCAGAATACTCAACTTATTATGCTACCGACTATGAAATCCTAGATGGGGCATATCTTTCTGGAAGCGTCCAAACAAGTCTCCAAAACGTAGATTCAGATTACTTTGTAGTTGGCAGTTCCGCGTCAGCGACCTCCGTCTCACTGCATGACCCTTCGACCTACAGCCTTTTCGGACAAACAGCCTACGTATCAGGCGTGACAGGCGATTTGGTATCAGACAACGGCGTTCACATGGCTTACCGTAGCTACCCCACAGAAACATCCGCTAAAACCCTTTATGCCCATCAAGAAGCAACAACAATTGGAGGTAGTTCATACTACACTACCAAACCCGAAGGCGTGGACTTAACAGGCATAACCTTGTTCGCTTCCATGGATACGACTGGAAGACAACTCGTAGGAAGGTTTGTTCACCCACTAATTGGCATGAGTTCCATACCTGCGAGCACATGGACAGAATTTTATAGAACATGGAGAACTTCAGACCCCATTATCAGCTACGACTCGTATGGCTCCGGAAACAACGCCGATGGAACTGCGAGTATTATATGGTCACATGTTGTTGGCTCCGCAGCCAACAGACTCATAATGGTTGGCATATCAATCAGAACGGTGACAGTCTCAGTTCTGAATGTAACTGTCGGCATGCAATTGGCAACTTTCCTTAGAAGCGACATCCGTGGCACGGAGGTTACGGGAGAGATATGGTATCTCGTCAACCCCGACCCTGGTCCCAAGACGGTAACGGTCACGCTCTCAGGCATCTCTAAAGCAAGTGGCGGAAGCGTAAGTTACACTGGAGTCGCACAGACAAGCCCGATTGACAATCACCGTGGACTCTCATATGGCGGTGAGACTCCCTCGATATCGTTAACCACAACTACAGACAATGATTGGATTTTTTCAAACCTAGCCATTTCCGGAACAGCAACAGCTGTTGTACACGGCAATGGACAAACACACCGTTACTACGACATCGGAACAGGTGGAGGCGGAACAAGTCGCGCTGGCAGTGACGGAGACGATGAACCGACAACCACTGCAGGCTCTTACGTTATGTCTTGGAACATGAGTTGGTATTCGGACGTGATTGCGCAGTCTGTTGCAGTTAAACCAGCACCCTCTCCAGCAGGTCACATAGACATTGATGTCTCAATTCTAGAATCAGACGGAACAATACGCACAGCGATTGCAAATAATGTTGCTGATTCGGCAGGTTTGACAGCCTCACCTGCGACGCTCTCTGGAACGTATTCTTGGGCAACTTATGCGATTGTAGACCAAACAGACTACCTTGAAATAGACTATTATGTCGAGGTTACGGCAGCCACTCTCGGCATGGTAGCGTTTCTCAGAATAGACGATAACGCCTTGCCACTTTCGGAACAAACGAGAATGGCTAACGTGATGCTCCCAGACGAATATACTGCAGAAGTTGAGTTAACAGGCACCTCTAACACGTATAGTTGGACGGAACTTGAGTGGGCTGTGGACAGCTCTTGGACAGTTGGCGCTGTGGCTGTCGCAATGCAGCTTTATAATCATAATATTGGCGGCTACCCAACAGGCGGAAACGGCTTCATCTCATACACAACAAATGCCACGGCAAACACGGATGAAACAAAAGCGCAAACAATAACGACAGATCCCCAACAGTTCCGCGACGCCGCGGGAAACTGGAAAATCAAGGTTAAAGGCGTAAAGACAACCAACACGCCTTTTGATTTCAAAGCAGACTTGATGGAGATCAGGGCAGTATACCTCAGTGAACACACAGTTGCAAGCGAATTCCTGTTCTCATCTATGACTACAAACAGTCCGACGCAGCTTAGCTTCACTGTGGTAAGCGAATACGATGTTGCCGATGTCTCAATCACTATTCAAGTTTGGAACTTTTCATCTTCAACATATACAAGTAGCGGCCAAGGCTACCTGAGATATGTATCATCAGGCGCAAATGATACTAGAACTCTGAGTATCAGCAATAACCCACGTCTCTGCGTCTCAAACGGTACCGCAAGAATCAAAATCATAGGCACATCTCAGACCACAATCCAGTATCGGCAGAAGATAAACCGCATTGCACTTGTTTATGTCTCGTCCGGTTCATTTAACTGGCTCACAGCGTTCATGTACATCTTACCCGTGCCCTTTGCGGTGCTGTTTCTCTGGTTTCTGGGACTCAGGCGCAAAAAAAAAACGCTGAAGGCAGGGTTCGGAAGAAGGCAGACATGTTCTCTGAGCAGTTTGGAATGACACACGATCAGATAATAGGCAAAAAGATACTTTTAGAGATTGATCCCGCCTCAGACTATAACGTGGCTCTTTCAGGTTTTGTCGCTGAGGCTAAGAAAAACAGAGAGCCGCTATTCATCTTGACAAATAAGAACAGTGGACTGCATTCTGTGTTCTCCGAAGCTAACAACATTAATTTTCTGCTTCTGACCTCGAAGACCCATTATCCACAACAGATCAACACGAAGGAAACACTCCTTCCCGAGAGCGATCTTTCAGTTTTGCTTGACGCCTTCGTCAAAGTGCAAAAGGGTGAAGCTGGAAAAACCTTAAACATTCTCTTTGACAATCTCTCAGACCTAATCCTAAGATGCGAGATCGAAAAAACCTACAACTTCACACGTTTACTGCTCGAGGCTATTTCATCTCCCAAGACGACGGCTGTCTTCGTCTTCAACCCTAGAGCACACGACCAAGAGATAGTATGTTCAATGAGAGGACTTTTTCATAAACAACTAGCCTATTCGAAAAACGGTCCGCAATTAGGAACTTTGTGAGACATTGCAGGTGAGTCTTGTCAGTAGAAGCTGATTCCAGTGACCGAGTAAACAATAAAGACGATTCCGAAGAAAACGAACAGAGCAGCAGTCAACCTTCTCACATGGTTCATAGGCAGACGCCTCAAGAATCTTGCTCCCAACAAAACACTGAGACCGGTAACAACAATAAATGCACTTATCATGCCGACGAAAACGAGCACGGGAGAGTAAAAGTCGGCTGCCAAAGCGATTACAGCGAATTGAGTCTTGTCGCCGAGCTCCATCAAGGTAACCAGTGAAAAAGAAGTGGCCAATGAGAGGCCTCCCTCTTTGGGTTTCACTTCAGGCTTACCTTTGGAGAACCATGTGAGAACACCGAACACGATGAACACCAGACCGGAACCAAATGATATCCATCTCATCGGCAGAACTGTGGCAAGGGCCTCTCCAAGAAGAACTCCTACGCCATCAACTACTAGAAAGCCAAGCATAGCGCCTGCAAAGACTGATCTTGAGGAGCATCTGGAACACAGGGAAATGGCTGCAAGCTGGGTCTTGTCGCCAAGCTCAGCCAAAGCCACAATGATAAACGTGGAAAAAAGCGGCACCAAATCCACAGTGCTCAGCTCTTCTGCTCTTGCTTCTGCTTCATAAGATACTCGTGGATGGCGCGAGCCGCTTTCTTGCCGGCGCCCATGGCGCTGATTACTGTTGCCTCTCCGGTCACTATATCTCCGCCGGCATAGACTCCTTCCAAACTGGTTTTGCCGCTTTCGTCACAAGTGATGATTGTGCCCCACTTGGTGGTTTCAAGTCCTTGAGTGGTGCGCTGGATAATCGGGTTTGGAGTACGTCCAATCGCCACAATGACGGTGTCAACGTCCATGATGAATTCGGAGCCCTTTACCGGTATAGGTCGGCGTCTTCCAGATTCGTCCGGTGGTCCAAGCTCCATGCATATGCATTCCATGGCTTTAACCCAGCCCTTCTCGTCTCCAAGGAACCTGATAGGGTTGGCTAAGAACTTGCACGCTATTCCTTCTTCCTCAGCGTTTTCGATCTCTTCAAGTCGAGCTGGCATTTCCTCTCTTGAACGGCGGTAGACTATGCAGACCTCGTCCGCGCCTAAACGAAGCGCGCATCGGGCAGAGTCCATAGCTACGTTGCCGCCGCCTATAACCGCCACACGCTTCCCGATCCTAATCGGCGTGTCGTATTCCGGAAACGCGTAAGATTTCATAAGATTGACTCTAATCAAAAACTCGTTAGCGGAGTATATTCCACCGAGGTTCTCGCCTGGAATCTTCATGAACTGAGGCAGCCCAGCTCCTGTTCCAATGAACACTGCGTCGTAGCCAGTCTGAAGCAACTCAGGAATAGTATACGTTCTTCCCACGAGGCAGTTGGTCAGAACCTCGGCGCCGAGCTTCTTCACATAGTCAACTTCAGCCTGAACAATGCTCTTGGGTAGACGAAACTCCGGGATTCCATACATTAGCACGCCACCTGTAAGGTGGAGCGCCTCAAAAATCACAACCTCATGCCCAAGCTTAGCTAATTCTGCTGCAGCTGTGACTCCAGCGGGTCCAGCGCCTATGACGGCAACCTTCTTACCTGTTGACGCAATCCTTTCTGGAATCTTGACTTCATTCAGTCTTTCCCAGTCAGCAACAAACCTTTCCAGACGCCCTATGCTAACAGGGTCGCCTATCTTGCCCAGCACGCATTCTTTCTGACACTGCTCTTCCTGTGGACACACGCGTCCGCAAACGGCTGGAAGGCTATTCTTCTCCTTTACCTTCTGGATGGCAGCCTCAAAGTTCTTCTCTTTAATCAGCTTGATGAACGCAGAAATCTCAACTTCAACCGGACAACCCTTCACACATTTTGGTTGGGGACACTGCAGACAACGACCAGCCTCTTGCAGTGTTTGTTCCTCAGTGTAGCCTAAAGCTACTTCATTGAAGTTGTGTCTGCGAGTCTCTGGTCTCTGCTTGGGCATTTGCACTGCTTCTTTCTGAACCTTAGGTTTGGGTTTAGCTTCAGCCAAAGACCTCGCCGCCAAGCTTCTCCCATGAAAGGGAGCTCAGCCTTTCCTCGGGCAGGAACAAACGCTGTCTCTTGATCAACTCGTCGAAATCAACCAAATGCCCTTCAAATTCAGGACCGTCGATGCAGGCAAACTTTGTTTCGTCACCAACTGTTACCCTGCAGACGCCACACATGCCCATGCCATCAACCATGATAGGCATAAGGGTTACAACAGTAGGCATTCCGTAGGGCTTGGTGATCTCGCACACAGCTTTCATCATGCTCACAGGACCCATCGCAACGCATCTGTCAAACTTCTCCTTCGCCAAGACTTTCTTCAGAAACTCAAGTCCCTTCGAACCCTTTGATCCGTCATCAGTTGCAACGTAGACCTTATCGCTCAACTCCTTCATTTCGTGTTCAAAGAACAAGAGATCCTTTATTCTGGCTCCAACCACTGTTGTTATCGTATTTCCAGCTTCGCGGAGGGCTTGAACCTGCAGACGCATAGGAGCAACCATGACTCCCCCGCTGATGCACAGGACTTTTCCAAAGTTCTTGATCTCAGAGGGATTTCCAAGAGGTCCCGCGATGTTGGAGACGCAGCCACCCTCCTTCAGCAGGCCAAGCTGCTTGGTTGTTTTGCCAACCTCGTTGAAAGCGAAGGTTATCGTTCCCCTTTTTGGATTGTATCCGGCTATTGTTAAGGGGATGCGTTCACCTTTCTCATGAGTGACCAGAATTATGAATTGGCCAGGTTTGGTCTTTTCGCTAATCTCCCTTGCCTCAACCTCGAACAGCTTGATCTTTGGTGCCAGCTCTCTTTTTTGGACGATCTTATACATGTGATTCCTCCACAGACTTCGAGATCGCATGAGGGGTTGAGGCAACTGCTTTTATGAACTCCGTCAGTTTCTGATTGAATTCGCCGACGCTTCTGGGTGAAGAAGCAACGAATTCGAATCTTTCTGAGAGATTCTGTTTTTCTAAAGCCTTCTTCAAAACTGCAAGGTTTCTGTCAGCCGTGTCTCTGCCTTTTTCAAGTTTGCAGTCGTCTTCTGAACAGACTACAGCCATGACTCCGTCAAACCCATTGTGCAGAGCCTGAACGACGTGCACCGGATCAAGAGCTTTGAAGCAGGGAATCTCCATGGCCACTGCTTTTTTCTCAAATAGGCGGCTTTCAGACGAGTCCAAGGCTGAGAACTCAGACCATTGGCAGCAGAAAACCAGAATAGTTGGAGAAACTCCTTCAGCCCTCAACTGCCTAGCAGCCTTTCCGTAGCTTTTTATCAGATTCGAGACCCTGTCAAATTCGTAACCTTTTAACTGTAGAGCAAGATGTGGACAAACGAGGGCGCAGGCGCCACAGCCCACGCATAGGTCGGAATTTATTTTTGGAGTTGCGAATGCCTCAGCCTCTATCGCTTCGTAGGGGCATACGAAGACGCATTTGTCGCAGCCAACACACTTGTCGGTTTCGTACACTGCCTTTCTTGAGGATTTGATCACTTTCAAAGTGTCTTTGCCATAGCCTAGTTGCTCAAGCAAGGCTTTGCTAAGCGTTAGCCTTCTTGTGTTAACCTTTGTGCCCTCTTTGAACCTGCAGAAGTCGTCTTCACACTGAATCGAGACAATATTCTTGATTCCAAGTTTCAGTGCACCAAAAACAAAATCGGTTGGCATGCGACCGGCGCAAGGAAGACGCAGCGGAATATACTGCTTTATGTTTAGTCCTTTTTCTTCCAGTATTTCTTCGACCTCGCATGTTGTTGGTGAGTTTCCTCTGCACATCAGGACAAGCGTATCACTTTTTCTTTCTTCGCGCAGTGTACTGACGCGGCCTAGCAAGTTTTCATAGTCATAATAGGCGATTTCAATTGCCGTTGCTGGGCATGCGCTGTAACAGATTCCGCAGACTTGGCATTTTTGCAGGTCGATGTTAACCTCACCCGTGTCTTCATTCCGCGTTATGGCTTTGTATGGGCAGATAGAGGAGCATATTGAGCACCTGCTACAATGGTCTTGGTTAATTTCAACGGCAACTGCACGAGGCTCTTTCATTTGATACGCGCCCGTTTCCGTGTTTCGACAGGTTCTGCATGGGAGGTTAGAAGGTTGTGAAGAGCCCATCCGAAAATATAATGCTTTTGGAAATCCTTTGCCTTTGCAGTAACAGCGAGTCTAATCGCTAAGCTAAAGTTGCTACCTAGCCTCTGCGGAGACAAGACCTAGAAAATGAGCATAAAACCGTTGGGCTAATTTCTCCTCAGGCTGGTACGTTCTAAGACGATTGATAAGTTCATCAAAATCAACCCGATGTGCGTCAAACTCTGGACCATCAACGCAGGCGAACTTGATCTGGCCACCCACGGTTACTCTGCATGCACCGCACATGCCCATTCCATCTACCATTATTGGGTTCAAGCTGACAATGGTCTTGATGGCATGAGGGCGTGTGACATCTGACACAGCCTTCATCATCAAGGGTGGGCCAACAGCGTACACAAAAGGAAACTCGCGCCCCTCTTCAAGCAACGATCTTAACAGGTCGCTGACAAAGCCTTTGTAACCTTCTGAGCCATCGTCAGTGCAGATGTAAATTTCGTCGGAAACCCTTCTCATCTCGTCTACCATTACGAGTAGATTCTTGGTTCTCGCACCCAGAATAGACGTGACTGTGTTTCCCTCTTCTCTGAGCGCTTTGGCAATTGGATAAGCTGTTGCTATACCGATGCCTCCGCCTATAACTGCGACTGGGCTGTATGGTCTGATGTCGCTTGGGTTTCCTAAAGGTCCAACGATGTCTAGAATTTCGTCTCCAACTTCGAGCGTGCCTAATTTTCCGGTAGATACGCCGACTTCTTGGAAAATTAGTGTGATTTCTCCTTTCTCTCTTTGCCAATCTACTATTGTAAGCGGGAATCTTTCACCCTTGTCATCTGTTCGCAGTATTACGAATTGTCCTGGTTTGGCTGTTTTAGCAATAGCTGGTGCACTGACCTTGAACAGTTTGATGTGGGGAGCAAGGTGTTGTGCGGCAATAATTCTGTTCAAGGTAAATGCCCCTTTGTTATGTCTTGTCTTATATTTATGATAAGAGTAGAAAATAATCTATAAGCTTTTCGGGAAAATGCCGGTTAGAAGAAACTAATGACTAGCAAGGTTCTTCGAGCATAGATTTCAGGTCATGTATCTGCCATTTCACGATATGAATTTCAAAGTTATACTCTTGCCCCGCAAAACGTCTCGTCAACTCTTGCACGACCTCCGCGTCCACGTCTTCTGGAAGTCTCCACTGACGCGAGTACGCTCGCCGCCTAAGATAGGTCAAATATTCGTCTGCTTTGGCAACCATAGAGACTGCGCGCACGTCCTTCGCCGGCTTGATGATATCTTTAAGTTGACCCTCTGCCCGTCCAACATACCCAACAGTGTACCCCTTCTCTTCCGCCAAATCCTCGTATGCCTGAGAGACAGGGCTTCTACTGGGCACGTGAACGACTGAGAAAAATCCATCTTTCGTCACTCTGCAGATTTCTCGCAAAGTGGCCTGCCAATCACTGATCAGGTGAAGCACGTGTACGGAAAGCGCAGCATCAAAGGAGGAGTCTCTGAATGGAAGAAAACAAATGTCACCAAGCACTAGATCTACGACGCCCTTATGCTTTGCCTTGCGCATCATACCTCGGGCTATGTCGATTCCGACAACCTCAAACCCGCTTTCCTGAAGAGGCTCAGCAAACCTGCCAGTGCCCACCCCAACATCTAAAATTCTTCCGCTTCCTTTCATCTCTCTAGCCAAAACCTCAACTGTCTGCTTCATGACACGTGGAGGAAGTCCTCGCGACTTGTCATAGAGATCGGCCACACGGTCAAAGGGAATTCTTCTCACAGGGCATCGCCTTGAATGGTTGCTCTGGCTAACGATAATGCTTTTGCCTCCACGTTTCTAAATCATCGGTAAGACTCGTATGGTGACCCCACTTGCCCAAGACCTTCTCTGAAGTCAAGTCGTTTTTGGATCGAGAAAGATTGGCCAGCTTTACCACCGTAAACTCTAAGAACAGACCTCACGTTGTCCCTATCTTCTTCACATACAATGATGGGAAAGTCTTTGTGCAGGCTGATCGAAAGTCGGTGAAGGTTCGCAACCTCGTGAAAAACAGAAACGTAGCCATTGCAGTTTATTCTGGCGAAGAAGCCGTAATCGTAAGGGGAGGAGGACGCCTAATTGCCCATAGAGAAGAGTTCGTGAAGAGAACACAGGAGCACATAGACAAGTATGGATTGAAACTGGACAAACAGGGCAAAGGCTCCCTTGGCATACCATTATTCAACGATAAAATTCACTGTGTGGTTGAAGTGACACCGAAGCGACTCATTTTCTGGTAAATTGGATTGGCGCCGGGAATGGGATTCGAACCCATGCGGCCCCGAAAGGCCACAGGCTCTCAAGGCCTGCGCGTTATCCACTCCGCCATCCCGGCATCCTTACCCCGACACCAACCAGTTAGCTCCTCTAACCCATTCCATCTTAAAATTCTTTGTCTGCAACGCACAGTATGCGATCGCTCAAGAACAACAGAACTTTATTAATACCTCTAGTTGCAGATGATTTGTTTCCGGAGAGAAAGGAACAAGTTGGATAGAGTCGACAAGGTTCTTTTGGTTCTGCCCGTTCTTCCCTTTGCTGATCTTGCTTCCACGCTTTTCTCTCTGCGCTTAGGAGGGGAAGAAATCGGAATTCTGGCACGCCCAATCTTAGAAAGCTATGGTCCGCTGGGTCTTGCTGCACTGTCTGGTTCCGCTTCAATCGCATTCTTCGTTCTTATGGTAGGGGTGATACAGATTAAGGGAATGTTCATAAACAAAGGGTGGAATTTCACGTGGACACGGTATGTTCTAGCCGTTCCAATCTACTGGTTTTTCATGCTTGAAGGATTGTATGTGTCCACGGTTGTCATGAATTTCCTCGTTCCAATAGCTCCTTTGGTCACGGAGACAATCGTCTTGAGAGCATTGCCAGTTATCGCTTACTTTTTGTGTGCCGCAGCGCTGACCATGTCTGCGGTTAGGCAGTTGCCGCCGTGTAGAAAGTAGCAGCGCTCGTTGCGAAAAGCATTTTAGAACCACGCATTGGTATAGTAGACTCTCTCCTCTGGAGCATGATAACATATGAAATTTAGACCAAGAGAAGTCGCAGTCATAGGTGGAGGAGTCATAGCTCACTCCAAAGCCAGGCCAGACCTAAACATCACAGACCAATGCGTTGAAGCCTACAACATGGCACGCGAAGACCTGACCGAACAGATGGGAAAGCCATTCACAAACGCCTACATCGACGCCCTCGTCGTGTCCTATTTCAGCGAC
>Ga0315309_1002063_pt1 | contig 11836 bp, 13 predicted proteins | sample TDP4_MG_FD_203080 | JGI IMG/M metagenome (GOLD analysis project Ga0315309, IMG submission 203080) | Freshwater sediment microbial communities from Lake Towuti, South Sulawesi, Indonesia - TDP4 | ecosystem: Environmental > Aquatic > Freshwater > Lake > Sediment | place: Indonesia: South Sulawesi...
CCATCACGCGGCACATCAAAGTCAGAGGCGATAAAAGTCCCTTCGACGGCGATTGGGTATATTGGGGAATGCGGTTAGGTCGTGACCCGACCAAGCCGAAACGGGTGATTCGGTTGTTAAGGCAGCAGCAAGGTCGTTGCGCTGGCTGTGGACTGCACTTCACGGCAGGCGACGTGCTGGAAGTTCACCATCGAGACGGTCATCGCAACAACAACCGTCCGGCTAACCTGGTGTTACCGCACGCCCACTGCCACGATGCCGCTCACGGCCAACGGTGCGAATGACAATCGCCCATCTACTGAAGAGCCGGATGACGCGAAAGCATGCCCTGAGCCTGTCGAAGGGTGTCACGTCCGGTTCGGGAGTGGCGGCGGGGTGGGCGACCGCCCCGCCGACCATAACTAGCCCGTACCCCTGACTTGCGAATTTAGGACTTGCCTTCATCCTTCTTTGATTCGAGCGCCCGTCCATCTAAATCAGCAATAAGCTGAGTCGTAGTGTCCTTCATATATTGGGCCAGCTTGAGTCGGTTCCCGTAGTCGAGGTCTTTAGATGTTGAGAATGCACGCATTACAATATCATGTTGCGCTGCAAAACTGATACAAGCAATTTGGGATTTTATGAGTGCGTCTACGCCGGACTGTATGCGCTCGATGGGGCGGTACAAGAACAGCGTGATTATATTCGTTGCGCCAAGTCCACCAAAAAAGATTGCGAGCACGTTGTTGTTGCTGACAACTCCAAAAAGGATTGCAGTGATAATTAGAACTATGCCTGTGGAGAACAAGATAATGCTCAGAATTCTTGCGAACTTATAGGCGCTCTCTGCCGTTTTTATGGTCTTGCTTGTGACAGAGACATACACAGGATTGTGGAGGAAATCTATGACATGCGGCTCATAGTTGGGTGTGGGCTTTTCTTCTTTTGTCATATGTACACTCTCGTCGTCAACTGTGTGAACTATCAGGTGTTGGTGAAGTATGCGGGCTAACGATTAAGTTGAGCGGCGCACACGGCCACCACAGGGGCTATTATCCTCACCAGCCCTGGACATCTCTGGCGAGATCCGTTCAACGATTAAGTTGAGCGGCGCACACGGCCACCACAGGGGCTATTATCCTCACCAGCCCTGGACATCTCTGGCGAGATCCGTTCCGCCTTGTGCGTCCGCTCCAACGCCTTGTTATATGAAACACCGGCTATGGGGTTTCCACCCCCATCCATTCCTAACCAACCAGCTTCAGCATCCCTCTACTCCCAGGTAGGGCAATCGCTTTGGGGTCTTCTGGTGGTGAAAATACCCTCTTGGGGGACCGATTGACGCGCCTTTTGGCCCAATTTCAGTCACCAGACGTACCTCCCCCTTCCCACCGCCGGGCTTGAGGCTCTGGCACTCTCAGCGGACCACCCGCCCCAAGGTTGCTATTCCCAGCAAGGCCAACACCCACAGCCATAGCGCTGACAATGGCCCGAACTCCCCTCGCCGCACCATCACCCCCTGGCCACAAAAGGGACACAGGCGCGGGTCTTTCTCCACCACCGACAGCAACCACTCCATAAAGACCAACTGGGGAGCAGGCGGTAGTGGACCCCTGAGCCCCAGGAGCTTCCGACAAAGCATCAATGCGGCCCGTTTGCTGCTGTGATGCAAGCCGTAGTAACGAATCCGCACATACCGACGCGGCAACACATGCAGTAGGAAGCGACGGATGAACTCGACCGCCGTCAGGATCATGAGCTTCTCTTGCCCTCCGTTTTTGTTATCATGGTAGGTAAAGCTCACCTTCCCGCCGCCGATGGCCACCAGGCGGTAGTTGGAGAGGGCAATCCGGTTGACGTAGCGTCCCAGGTAGTCATACACCTGCTCCGGGCTGGCGTAGGCCTCTTTGATATACACCTCCCACTTCTTGGCCCGCATCTCCGCCACCAGTGCCTTCACCTCCAGCCCTTCACACTCCCCCACCAGCTTCAACTCTCCCCGCCGATGGAGCCGGGCTAGCCCCTCACAAAAGGCGTCCCGATAGTCCCGCGACAGCTTGACGATGGGAAAGAGAAACCCCTCCAGGCACGGTTGCCACCGCGCCCCTTTCTCCGTCTCCTGCAACGCTCCTCCGGTGACGATACAGTGCAGGTGGATGTGCTCGCCCAGATCCTCCCCCCAGGTGTGCAGCACCGCCGTCACCCCGATCTCTCCTCCTAGATACTCCCGCCCGTAGGCTTTCAACGTCTCCGTCGCCGCCTGGAACAGCAGGTCGTAAATCGCCTTCTGATTGGCCCGCACCAGGGGGTTGATGGCGTGGTCGGTGGTGAACACTACGTGAAAGTACGGTATCGGCAGCAAGCTGGCCTTGCGCGCTTCTAACCACTGCGCTTTCTCAAAGGCCCCGCACTTGGGACAGTGCCGGTTATCGCAGGGGTTGTAGCAAATCCGCACCCCTCCACAGACCGGACATTCCTCAACATGTCCACCCAGCGCCGCCGTCCGACATTGCATAATGGCCGTTATCACTTTGGCCTGCTGATAAGTGACCTGGTATTCTCGCTGATAGGCTTCCCCATACCCTCGGAAGACATCCGCTACTTCGTATTCCGGCTTGACCGTCCCCACGTTGACAAAGGGCTTCAGTAGCATCTCTTTGACTCAATGGAAAATAGAGGCTAGTTGTTAAAGAGCATACATGTGACAGGTGTTTCATATAACTAATGATTAGACGGAATCCATCTTTTCTACCCACTCCGGTATTTTAGACGGAATCCATCTAATCCGCCCCCATGGGTTGCATTTACGGAAACTCTCCGTATAATAACCCCGTACAGGCTCTTTTACGGAATGTCCGGCATGACCTCGTTGATTGGATTATAGAACAAAGATCGGAATTAGTCAAGACGCTTTCGGAGGGAAAAGCCATGGAACCTGCACCCAAAAAGCTTCTCGATCAAGTCCGAGAGGCCCTGCGCCTCAAGCACTACTCCATCCGCACCGAAAACTCCTACGTGGACTGGATCCGGCGCTACATCCTGTTCCACCACAAACGCCATCCCGACGAGATGGGCAACGCCGAAGTCGAGGCCTTTCTCACCCACCTGGCCGTAGATCAAAAGGTCGCCGCCTCTACCCAGAACCAAGCCCTCAGTGCCTTGCTGTTCCTGTACCGCGAGGTGCTCAAGAAAGACCTGGAAGGCCTGATTGACCCCGTCTGGGCCAAAAAACCCAAACGGCTACCCACCGTCCTGACCAAAGAGGAGGCACGCCAGGTCATCATCCAGCTATCGGGCACCCACCAGTTGATGGCCCAGTTGCTCTACGGCAGCGGCCTGCGGCTGATGGAATGTGTACGGCTCCGCGTCCAAGACGTGGATTTTGCCCGACGTGTAATCATGGTGCGCGATGGGAAAGGAATGGAAGACCGGGTGACGATGCTGCCCGATAGCGTGGTCATGCCGCTGCAGGAGCATCTACAGCGTGTGAAACGGCTGCACGAAGAAGACCTGGCCAAAGGATATGGCTCCGTCTACCTGCCTTTTGCCTTGGAACGAAAATATCCTAATGCCGACCGGGAGTGGATCTGGCAATACGTCTTTCCCGCCAGTCGGCTTTCCGTTGATCCCCGTACCGACACTGTGCGCCGCCATCACGTGGACGAGAGCAATTTGCAAAAAGCTGTCAGAGAGGCCGCCCGCCGGGCAGACATCGCCAAGCACGTCACCTGCCACACCTTCCGCCACAGCTTTGCCACCCACCTGCTCGAAAACGGCTATGATATCCGCACAGTGCAGGAACTGCTCGGGCACAAGGACGTGAAAACAACGATGATTTATACCCACGTCCTCCATCGCGGTGGCCTGGCCGTTCGTAGCCCACTGGATGAGCCGGTGTAAGCCCGCTGCCGGTGCGTGCAGCGAAACCATCTCACATCTAACCCGATTCCCGGCATAGCCGCGTTGGCCCTGGCTATCAGAGCCTTCATCATGATGGAGACAGGTTCCCTGCGGGAGGCGCTCGACCTGGCCCTGTCACGACAGGAGGCTATAGTGCCGTCCATCACCGTCCGCCCCAGTGCTCGTACACCTGGCCTGGAACTGGGCCAGTGTCATCCGCCGGGTATAAGCATCGAGGAGGCATAAGCATGCTGGATGGGTTTCTGTTCGCTTCAATATCGGTCATCAATTTCGTGTGCCTGACCCTGGGCCTCCCCCTGCTGGTAGCAGGAATCCTGTTCTTACTCTGCTGGCAGAAATCTAGATAGCTCCACTCTTTGGAATTGATGGTATGCGCTGATGGACCGACTAAAGGACAAAGCCCACCTGATCGTGCTGGGCGTGGGGTTGCTCAACGTCGCCGTACTACCCTTTTGGCGGCTGCCCATAGTCAAAGCGACGGCACAGGCGGTGGGTTATCCGCTGTTTGGATTAGGACTGGCTCTCTTCCTGCTCTCACTTCTCGCTCTGAAGCGAGGCGTCAGCGGCCACGTTGAGCCGGTGACAGAGCTGGTTACAGGCGGTATCTATGCCAGATTGCGACACCCCATGTATGTAAGTTTCGCTATAATTATGCTGGCGCTCGATGTTTTATTGGGAAGCATCTCAGGCATTCTGGTGACTTTCTGCGCCTTCCTGCCCAGCATGGTCTGGCGGGCACGTCTGGAAGAACAAGCCCTAGCCCGGCGCTTCGGCGAGGCGTGGAAGAGATATGCGGAAAGTGTCCCTTCCCTGCTGCTCTGGGACTTTAGGGGGAGGGGGAAATAGGAGGGATAAGCGATGAGAAAGACAGTGGGAGTGGTTCTATCGGCTTTGTTGACGATGGCACTGGTGGGTACTTCATACACCTGTGCTATGGACGACTAAGGGCAACCCGGCGGGAAGAAGGAGGCGGTGATAGCCACGGTCAATGTGGGGCGTTACCCTCACGGCGTAGCGGTCAATGAGGAGACCAATCGTGTCTACGTTGTTAACTTCAACGGCGGCAGCATATCGGTCATAGACGGCACCACGAACAAGGTTATGGCCACCATCGAAGCAGGGAAGGGGCCCCGCGATGTGGCGGTCAACGCGCGGACCAATTGCCTCTACGTCGCCAATCTGGGCCTCCACGATATGTCAGCTATTAACAACAAGACCTTGAGTGGAGCGGTCTGAGGCTCTACCGAGCCAAGTTCGCCGTATCGGTCATTGATGGGCACACAAACGAGGTCTTGGCCCATGTGAGTGTGGGCACTAACCCCTGGATCATCGAAGTTAGCGAGACAGCCAACCGCATCTATGTGGCCAACTACGGCAGCTACAGCGTGTCGGTGATAGATGGGGAAAGCAATGAGGTCATCGCAACCATTGGCATGGGGCTCTTTCGCACTCCTGGAGGCATCGCCGTGAACGAAGAGACCAACCGCGTCTATATCGCGAACACCTTCCACCTGGGACCAGTCGACATCGGTACTGGAAGGCTGCTGATCGTTGACGGCAATACAAACGAGGTCTTGAGCACCCTTGCAACACCGTCGAACGGGCATGCCTGGCGGCCATCCTGTGGGATGAACCGCTACCAGAGGCGGCACTCCAAGAACTGGCGACCTTCCAGAAACTGTCCTCCTCGCGGTGAAGGAGCCTTCGCTTATGGAGCGTGACCGATGAGAGAGTTTCGTCGCGGTTTGCTGGCGACGCTGCCACTGGCTCCAGGGGTGGTTGCCTTTGGCCTGCTTTACGGCGTGATGGCCCGCCAGGTGGGGTTCAGCCCGTGGGAAGCGTGGGCCATGTCGCTCATCGTCCACGCCGGCTCGGCCCAGTTCACCGCCCTGGGCATGTGGGAGGCCGCCGGGGCAATTCCCATCATCCTCACTACCCTGGTGATCAACTTGCGCCACCTGCTGATGGGCGCCTCGGTGGCCCCGCATCTGCGCGGGCTGCACCCGCTGTGGAAGGCGCTCCTGGCCCTGTGGATGTCCGACGAATCCTACGCCCTGGCCATCGCCGAGTACGAGCGAGGGCGAGGGAGCCACTGGTATTTTCTGGGAGCCAACGTTGGCATCTACCTGGCCTGGCCGACCAGCGGTCTGCTCGGCGCGCTCGTCGGCACGGCCATTCCTGACCCCGGCCGGTACGGGCTTGACCTGGTGTTCCCACTGGCTTTTCTGGGACTGCTGACGGCCTTCCTGAAGGATCGCATCAGCCTGGTGGTCGCGCTGGGTGCAGGCGGGCTGGCGCTGCTGGGGGCGGACCTTCTGCCCGGCAAGTGGTACGTCATCGTCGCCGGCCTGCTGGGCAGTGGGTTGGGCTTGCTGTTGGAGGAGGTGAAAGAAGCATGGAGAAACTCTTGATCTTCGCCGGTATGGCCCTGGTGACCTATTTCACCCGCTACGCGATGATTGCCGCCCTGGGACGGGAAATGCCCTCGCTCCTGCGGCACTGGTTGCGATATGTGCCGGTGGCGGTGCTGGCGGCGCTCATCGCCCCAGCCGCCCTGGCCCCCCAGGGAGAACTGGAGCTAGGCCTCCATGCCTGGGCTGTGTTGGCGGGGGCGGCTGTCGCTTGGCGTACTCGCAACGTCCTGCTGACCATCCTGGGCGGGGTGGCCGCTTTCTGGCTGCTGAGGGTACTGGAGTAAACGCCATCCCTGACTCAATCACTCGGTTCGGGGTTCGAGTCCCTGTCGGCTCGCCAAAATCCAATTCCATCAAAGGGCCACCCTTTTAGGGTGGTTCTTTCTTTTTGGACTCAAGCCTGTCAACCATATCCTGATTGCAGCCTTTGACCCAGGCAAATTTCTGCTTTAACTTCTTGGGGTAGAAGCGTTCCAGGACATCGTACTTTATTTGCTGTCCCCACTGGTAATACACCCGTGGGTCTATGTAAGACTTTAAGCTGGTGCCCAGGTTCCAGGTGCGCGTCTGGGTAGCGATAACCATTTGTGCTTGGATCTTGTTGCGAGCATCCTTTGCCTTTTGCAGTCTGTCCCTCGCGGTTTCTATCTTGCGCTTCGTCCGTTCAATTTTCTTCTGATAGGAGGCTTCCAATCTCTTTCGCCTGACGCCAGAAGCACTGGCCTTTTTCTGACGGGCCTCCTCTCGGAGGGCTGCGAGAGCCTCGGTATGCTCTTGAACCTGCAACCGGTATCGTTGCACACGTTCTTCTGCCTTCCGCCGCCGTTCTTTCAGCTTTTCTCGTCTGGCGGACCAATTTGGGGGAGCATTCTTTGTGTGGTTGCAAAGTATGGCAGCCTGCAAATTGGCCAGGGTGGCGGCTTTCCGCTTCTCGTACTCTGGATCGCTGGCCTTGACACCGGAGGCCTTCAAGCTGTTTCTGACGATTTCTGTAGCGTGATGAGTTCTGAACACCTTGGCCGTTAACCCCGGAAGAACCTCTGAGAGGTAAGCGTTGACATCACGGCTGCCTATATCAGGGAAGAGTTGAGGTTTGTCGCGCGTCGGGTGTTTCTTCCGATTGTTGCCCCTGTTGCCCGAGTTCGGCGGTCGGGCTGCACAAGAAAGTTCTGCCAGGTTCTGCCGCACGATCTCGGGGAGCTCCAGCTTCTTGTGCCAGCGAACAAAATCCTTTCCATAGAATCTGAACTCGGCGGTGCCATCAGGGTGCAGGGTGACATGTTCAGGGCGCAAGGTGGTCGCGCCCACTGTGTCGGCTTCGTCGGGGTCCTTTTCGTCGCCGACGCGCAGGCATAGCGCGTCAATCAAGTAGCAGGTCGTGGCGATCATTCTCCTCGTGGGGTCCGGATCTTTCAGGCCTTGTTCGATGTGGGCACGAACCTGTTCCAGTTCAGCGTGCAGCTTGGCCGCTTCGTCAAACTTCTGGGCCTCTCGCTCCTGTTTGACCGGCGCAGTGTCACTTAGCCACACATACTTCATCTTTCCCGATAGCTTGTCTTTCCAGCGTGCAACCCACAGGGTGTCCGGTTCCCAGATGATTTCTTTCCAGTCACCGGGCGGTCTGGGCGCATCGGGGCTCAGGTTCAAGGTGATATCTCTCTGTTTTGTAGCTTCCTTCCATCGGCCGCGAAGCGGGTGCTTGCCTCTGCCCATAAATATTCCACTGGGCTCTACGGTATAGTTGGCAAGCTCGACGCGCTCACCGTCCGCCGTTGCCTGACCATATATCTCCCGCAGTTTTTCTCGCTGGGCCTTCCGCGCTGCTGCTTGGGTTTTCCGCTCATTTTTAGTCAAGCGTGCCTTTGCCTCACGTTCAGCCAGGACCACATCAACCGCGGGCGCAAAATCCACCTCCTCGGCTGAGAGGGCAGGTGTGACGCCCAACGCCTCGCTAAAGTCGCGTAGAAAGTTCCGAATGAATATAGGGTCTTCTACATAGGGCGTGCCTTGTTTCTTAGCCCACGCCAGCGCCATCTCCTCCTGCTTTGGTGTCAATCTCACGGGTTCTCCACGAACCATGATAACAAGACCACGGGGAGAGGGGGGCTCGGGTACCAATACACCATTGTGGACAAGCTGTTTCACTATGGGGTCATCCTCCTCGTCTCAAAGTGCTTAAACGTTGTGTTCCGCTAGTCAGAAAGGCCAGGTTATGTTACAATAAGGGTGTTACTGAATAGACTGGGTTGAAGCTCCTAGCAACTGGGGGTTTTGAACGGAATGGAGCCTGGTTAGTTACAGACTCTTGTGCCCATGGAGACGGTCATGAAGCTCAGAAACCGGCTACCCCTGGACGGACGGGGGCAGGGAGTGTTGGTCACTCTGCTTTCGACTGTCTGTTTTGGGTTGGCCCCGATTTTCGGCAAGCTGGCCTACCGGGCGGCGCTGACACCCTTTACCCTTGCCGCGCTGCGTACTGTCATCGCCGCTGCTTTGCTGTGGGCTTTCTATCTCGTATTCTGGCCCCAGGCCATCCCGATTCGCTGGCAGAATCTGTTGGGCTGTATTGGGATGGGTGTGACCAACGGGGTGGGCTCGCTGTTCTACTACACCGGCCTGGCCCGGCTGGACGCTTCATTGGTCCAATTGCTCTGGACTTTTTATCCTATTTGGGTCTTTGTTTTCCTCAGCGCGGCGGGCCACCCCATCTCTCGCCTAGCTTTGCTGCGCCTGACGTTGGCTTTGCTTGGAGTCTATCTCCTGACCTACGCAGGTGCCAGGCCCACGGACTGGTTGGGGATCATGCTGATACTCAGCGCCAGCGCCTGCTATGGCTGGCACCTGGTGCTGGGACAATGGACATTAGCTGATCTTGACTCACGTACTGTGACCCTCTACACGCTGAGTGCCATGGCTGCGGTGGTCACCATCGCCCGGCTGGCGGCAGGGATGCCGTGGACACCCATATCACTGCAGGGCTGGACGGCTATCCTGCTGCTGGCTTTGATCCCTACTGCCCTGGCCAGGTTATTGGTCTTCACTGGCCTGCGTTGGCTGGGTGGCGCCCAAACCTCACTGTTGGGAGTGGCGGAGCTGCTGGTGACACTGTTACTGGCCTATCTACTGTTGGGCGAGAGACTCCCTCTCTGGCAGTGGATCGGGGGTGGATTGCTGGTGGCCAGCGTATTGCTGATTGGCCGCGAGAGCAGACTGGAGATAAGCTGGGAGGAATGGCTGCGCAATGGCCGCTGGCGAAAGTTGAAGTGAGGGCGCTGTAGCTTACCCTAGCGCAGCAACAATGTCCTCCAGGAGTTCATCGCTCAGAAACGAGCCTTTCTCCAACAGGATGTGCACGTGACTACTAAGCCGCTTGCGCTCATAGGGCGTAAGAGTCCTGGCTGTGACTACGATGACCGGTATATCCTGTAATTGTTCGTCGGCTTTCAGGGCCTCCAGTACTTCGAATCCGTCCAGCCTAGGCATCATCAGGTCTAGCAGTATCAGGTCAGGGAGTGCCTGGCGCACCATTGCCAGTCCTGCCTCACCGTCGTAAGCCTCGTCAATTTGATATTCACCATGGGCCTGCAACACGCGGCGAAGCAGCCGCGCGGCATCCGGATCGTCCTCGAGGATGGCGATGCGTTGCACCCGCCGGTCCAGGCGTTCCAGCGAGGCCAGTAAGCCTTCTTCCCGAGGCAGTGGGGCAGCCTCGGCCTTGGCGGCTACCTCCACGCTGCGTGCCCAGTCATCACCCAGCAGGAACTTCTCCACGGGGAAGGTGTGGCCAGAGCAGTTTACTACCACCACATCGTCTGGTTTCACTATGCCCTGGGATACCATCTTAAACAGTGCGGCGAAGGCCATGGCTGCTGCTGGCTCCATGGAGATGCCGTCCATCTTGGCCATGACGTGCATGGCGCGAAAGGCCTCTTCGTCGCTGACCACCTCAAAGGTGCCGCCATTCTCCAGGATAACACGGCGTAGGAAGGAATAGGCTGGCCCTGGCTGGCCGGTGGCTACCGTGGTAATCAAGGTCTGAGGATTGAGCACCGGCTCCGCTTCCTCCAGGCCGGCGCGGAAGGAGTGCACCATCGGTGCGCAACCTTCCACCTGGACGCAGGCCAGCTTGGGCATGTGAGTCACCAGGCCCATGGTCAACAACTCCTCGAACCCTTTCCAGACGCCCACCGGCCCCATGCCGCCACTGACGGATTGGATGTACCAGTCTGGGGCACGCCAGGGGGCACCAGCAACGTCTGAAGTCGGTCCCAACAATTGGCCGAGTTGCTCGGCCATCTCGAAGGCCAGTGTTTTCATGCTCTCCTTGACAGCGATGCTTCTAATCCCGCGGTCGTAGTAGAGGCCCTTGCGCCGGGCAAACTCAGCCGCCACTTGCTTAGTTTGGTCATAAGTGCCGGTGACTTTGACCACTTCGCTGCCATAAATGGCTACCTCCCGCATCTTCTCGGCTGGCACGGCGCTGGTCAGGAAGGCCCACAGCTTGATCCCGGCGTGGGCAGAATAAGCTGAATAGGAGATGGCCACGTTGCCCGTAGAGGCCAGCACCGCCTCGGTGATGCCGTTCTCTTTCATGGCGGAGATGGCCAAGGAAGCCTGGCGGTCTTTGAAGGAGCCGGTAGGACCCTGCCGCTCGTCCTTGACGTAGATGTGAGGTCGGCCCAGCATCATACCTAGATTGGTAGCCGGATAAAGGGGCGTGCCTCCCTCACCCATGGTGATGAGGTTGGCATCGTCGCGCAACGGCAGCAGCTCACGGTAGCGCCACATGGCGAAAGGCCGCTTAGTTAGCTCGGCATCCCACTTCAGGCGTACTTCTTGGTAATCATAGCGAGCATCTAACCAGTCTCCTCCACATTCCGGGCAAGCCGACCGGGGCTTTTGGTAAGGCTCACGCCAACCACAATCGGCACATTCGATAAACAGCTCTCGCATGTCTGTTTTCTCCATCCCAGGGGTTGCTCAGTCTGACGGCTGACCGTAGGTCAGCCGTCAGCTCTTTTCCCTCTCGCCATTCAGTTCAGCGAGATTGTGCTTTGTCAATGCATATTGTGTCAGTTTCATATCCGTTGACGCTCCTCCAAGCGTTGCAGGGATTGAAGCAAGTCTTCTTCTAGAATTGGCTTGACCAGGTAATCGGCTGCGCCCAGGCTGAGGCCGTGTGCTTCATCATCATCAATGATGGTGCAGATGATGACTGGGATCTGATGAGTCTCCCGTGAACTCTTCAGTTCTTCAAGTACCGCCCAGCCCTCCTTGTCCGGAAGCAGCACATCCAGAATGATGGCATAAGGTGATAACTCCAGGGCCCAACGTACCGCCTGCTCGCCTTGATTCAAACCCACTACCTGATACCCTTGCTTCTCCAGGTAGCGCTTGTAGATGGCGATCGTGCCCTCGTCGTCCTCCACTGCCAGGATCAGTTTACGACTGGGATCAATAGCCAGAGCTGTCAACTCTGACTTGGCAACTGGCGCTGGGCCGGTAATAGGTAGGATGAAGGT
>Ga0315309_1002065_pt1 | contig 11830 bp, 13 predicted proteins | sample TDP4_MG_FD_203080 | JGI IMG/M metagenome (GOLD analysis project Ga0315309, IMG submission 203080) | Freshwater sediment microbial communities from Lake Towuti, South Sulawesi, Indonesia - TDP4 | ecosystem: Environmental > Aquatic > Freshwater > Lake > Sediment | place: Indonesia: South Sulawesi...
GCACAAGAGCGTCATATCCGACTTGATGAAGAAGTGGTGCTGGGAGCTCGTCGAAGGACGGATAACCTAAGCGCGCCAGCTGAGGTGAACAGAGCATGGCTGCAAGACCCGGAGAGTTCACGCTAACAGGCTGGCTTGACCCCGTCTTCGACTACTTCGCCAAACAAGCCGACATACCCACTGCGGACTACGCTGCTGTGGCTGGAGCCGAAGGCATAGGCGCCTCCGTCGAATTCATCACAGACCTTTTCACCAAAGGGCTATTGAACAAAGCCATCAACTTCCTCGTAGGCATAACTTCCGCAGGCTACGGAATATGGGGCAAACCAACCCCACAGAGACTGAGACGAGAACTCATCACACTGGGACAACACGCCTTAACAAGAGTAGTCGACATGAAGCCCAGCGACGCCCTCGAACTAAGACAGAGCATCGACACACTAGTCGAAGGTCTAAGGCTCGGAGACACAGGCAGAGTAGCCGAAGCCCTACTGCGCACGCCAGAAGAACTTCGCCAGATGCTCGCAGCCCTAGGCGCACCAGTGCCGTCTACATCTCTTGAACTGCCGCCCACACCCCCCGCTCCTCCACTTGCTAGGCCAACCCTAGAAGGCGCCCCTCCAGCAGCACCGTTTCCCGCACCCCCCGCCCCACCGCTTCCACCAGCTGCACCACTGTTCCGCGCCACGTCAGACAGTTACCAACCTCCAGCACCTTCTGTAGCCAAGAGACTGTTTAGAGAAACCCTGGGCTAAACAACAGCACCAAGAACAAAGTGCGCGACGCTTGAAGATGCTTGCGATTAGTGCAGACACTTTCTCTTTGCCACGGGCTCTGCACACGACGGTGCCAAAGTGTTACCAGTCAACCAAGTGTTAGTTGGCGACTGCATTAGTGTTATGAAAGGTTTTCCAGCAGAAAGCATCGACATGGTAATGTTTTCGCCCCCCTACTATGGGCTTCGCAATTATGGTGAGGCTACAGAAACAGTTTGGGGTGGTAAGGAGGACTGTAGCCATGAATGGATTGAGGAGCGAATGACTCTTGTCCATGAAAACCGCAATTTTTTGAAAGGAACACAGCAAGATGTCCACGGAAACAAGCAAACAACCTACATCAAAAAGTATGATGATGGAAAGGCTGGCTTCTGCACTAAATGTGGCGCGTGGAAAGGGCAGCTTGGGTTGGAACCTTCGTGGCAGATGTACGTTGAGCACATACGTATGGTTTGCCGAGAAATCAATGGTGTTTTAAAAGATGTTGGAAGCTTGTATATTGTGCTTGGAGATACCTACGCTGGCTCTCATTGCGGGAGAGGCGATAAAACCCTCTTTCAGAACTACCGTAGAGTAAAAGTTGCAGGGAACTTGTATGAGAAGCCTAGCCCCCAAGCAAAAGCGACTGACTATAAGCCTAAGTGTTTGATAGGGATTCCTTGGCGTGTTGCTTTCAGTCTGATAGAAGACGATTGGATACTGCGCAACGATATTATCTGGCATAAGCCTAATGCTATGCCGTCAAGCGTGAAAGATCGTCTAACACAAACCTACGAGCACATCTTCCACTTTGTCAAGAGTCGCAAATACTACTACGATTTGGACGCGGTCCGTGAAGCGTCAAAATCGTTACACCCCTCTGGGAACAAGGCGCGTAAGCCTTCCTTACAACCAAACGGCAGAAGTCATGTAGGTAGATGCATCCCTTGGATTCCTTTCCAAAATCCTAAACATTTTCTTTTAGACAAGAATCTCGGAAACGTAACCTCCGAGCGTGTCAAGGCAAACATTGAGCATTTCGCTCCGAAGGGAAGCGGCGGACATTACGCATGCGGAGGCTTAGACTCCAAAGAGGGTAAACATAATCATCCTTTAGGCAAGAATCCAGGCGACGTGTTTCAAACAACCAAGGAGCCGTATGTGGGAAATAACCCGCATAGAATGCGACTTAAAAAAGAACAATACCTTGCATTAGACTCTTCTAGACCGATGGACTTGTCTCATCCCAAGGGTAAGAATCCAGGCGACGTTGTTCTGATCAAGCATGACTTGGCTGTTAACCGCGTTGGAAACCTTAGCTACACAGACCCTCTCCACGTGAAGGCATACAACATTAAAGGAAAGAACCCGGGCGACTACTGGGACGTCTGCACTAAGCCCTTTAAAGGTGCTCATTTCGCCGTCTACCCTGAAGAAATATGCATCAAGCCTATTCTCTCAAGTTGTCCTCCAAACGGAATAGTGCTCGACCCTATGTGCGGTAGTGGAACTACGCTGGCTGTCGCCAAAAAGCTTGGTCGAGGATACATTGGAATAGAAATCAATCCTAACTATGTTGACATCGCCACGCAACGTTTGCTCAGAATAAGCCCACTAAATCCGCTCATTTCCTAGTCTCTAGCGCGAGCACGTTAACGCAGTCCCTTTTCGCCACGTCCCACTATGTAGTTAATCAGCCTCTTTGCGAACCATCCTGTGACTCCTTTGTATTGCATCGTCACCTGTTTGATTATGGACAGTTTATCGTAGAAAACCCTGATGTGCTGAATCTTGTCACCGCTGAATTCAAACACGGTAACGTTAAGCATTTCATATTTCTTGCCTTCGAACAAGCCCCCAGATAGGTCCTCGGCAACAGCCTTGTTCTCTTTCACAATGATTTCTATTCCAGAAGGTTTAGACCAAATGGTTGGCGAAACTTTGGTGTCCCAAGTCAAGACACGCCTTATTTCTTCCTTGCCTTTGAATGTGCCCACGGGCGATACCCAGACCGCATCTTCTGCAAAAAACGAGAGCATCTTCTCCACATCTCTCTTAACGAACGCTTCACCAAAACCACGCACAATACTCTCAACCCTTTCCTCAGACACATTATCACCTCTCTAACCTTTGTTACGTCGTCTGATTTCTCTCAGTCCAGCTATAACTTTTCCGCAACGTCGTTTGGTAGGTGGCAAAGTCTTATCCCACACATGGCAATACTAATCACTATGGATGTAGTCAGAAGAGGATAGTCTATGCCATTTTGTAGAGTGAATGATGTAAAACTCTACTATGAAGACCATGGAACTGGTGGTCCTTTGATATTCTTGCATGGGTTGATGGGCGGCAGCGAAAACTGGAAATCTCAAGTTGACTATTTCAAGGATAAGAGAAGAGTAATCGCTGTTGATTTGCGAGGGCATGGTCAGTCGGACAAACCACGAGGCAATTATTCCATAAAGCGGTTCTCAGAGGACCTTTTCTCATTTGTTAAAGAGCTTGGAATTGAAAAGGGAGTAATAGCTGGGTACTCAATGGGCGGTATGATTGCCTTGAGGTTTGCCTTGGACCATCAAGAAATGGTTGAGAAACTGATTTTTATAGACACTGGAGCAAGGACTCGACTTGGAAAGAAATTGCTGGTCTCTGCTTCGCAAATCATCTTGCAATTATCACACAAAGCATTTCTCAAAGTGTATCTATCTTTTCCGAAGAACTATTCAGAGTCCGAAATTAGAGAAGCAAAAGAAAGAATTCTTAGAATTCCAGAGCATGTCGTAGACTCTTGTTTATCAGCTGTGAAGGAATTTGATGTAACTTCTGAGCTTCGTAATATAATGGTGCCTACTCTTATCATCCATGGCAGCGAGGACAAACAGCAACCACTTAGCCAAGCGAAAGACATGAAAGAGCGTATTCCGAACTCAGAACTAGTGGTCCTTGAAGGCGTTGGGCATGCGATAGTTGTCGAAGCTTCAGAAAAAGTAGGGGAAGTTATCGAAGAATTCATAGCTTCCTAAATCATTGAATTTGTTTTCGATTCAGCTGTAACTTTTCCGCATAATCAGAACTGGCTTGAAAAGGATGGACAGAAGACGGCTCTAGGGTCGTTTCTTTTCGGCGTGGTTCTTCAGAGAGCGCGCGCCAATAATGTAGACGCCTACATCCTGGAATGAAAGCGACGCACACCCAACGTTTATTGCATGCATGCACGCCGTCACATTGTTAAGCAACGGGAACGCCTCAAAAAAGAATTTGCTTAAATGTTGGAAATCAATCTTTATGTAATGCATGCATGCCTAATTCGAGGTTGAAAAGCTTGAAAGCGTTGGTAATCATCCCAGATCTTTGTCGAGGTTGCCAGAGATGTGTGTTGCATTGTTCATTCCAACGCTACGAAACACATGCTCCATCTAGAGCCGCGATCCATGTGGTTCGCCACGAACCCGAGGGGCGCCTTGTAGATGAACCAGTAATCTGCGTGCAGTGCGGCATATGCTTGAGTGCCTGTCCTGTTCCAGGCGCTATGGTTAGGAATAAAGTAGGGGCTGTCGTTGTCAAGGAGGAGAAATGCACTGGCTGCGGGCTATGCGTTATGTCGTGTCCTTACGGGATGGTCAAATTGGATCCGATAACCATGAAAGCATCGAAATGTGATCTTTGCGGCGGGGAGCCAGCGTGTGTAGGGCATTGTCCCTATGGGGCTCTCGCTTATCTTGAGCCTGAACAGGCTGCCTATCTTAGGCGTATCTCAGTGGTGGGGAGGCAATAGAAAGTGAGTGACAAATGGTTTGGCTTCGTTGGAAAGATTTTGCGGGTTGATCTGACCAGAGGAGTGATATGGAAGGAGCCGATGAAAAAAGAGTTCGCCAAGAAGTTCTTAGGGGGAGTCGGATACCCTGCTAAGATACTCTGGGACGAGCTTAAGCCCGGAATAGACCCGTTAAGCCGAGAGAACAAGCTTATTCTAGCAACGGGTCCCCTCACTGGAACGCTTTGTCCAGGGTCAGGGAGCTTTTCTGCGTGCTTTAAGTCTCCTCTAACAAACGTCTGGGGTGAGTCCAGAGGCGGGGGAGATTGGGGCCCAGAGTTGAAGTTCGCTGGATTCGATTTGCTTGTTCTGGAGGGAAAATCTGAGAAGCCCGTATACGTATGGATAGGTGATGGAGACGCTGAAATAAGGTCGGCTGAACACCTAGCAGGCAAGAGTGTGCCGGACACTGAGACCATTTTGAGGAGGGAAGTTGGAGATTATGAGAGTAAAGTTGTAAGTATAGGACCTGCTGGTGAGAAGCTGGTGCGCTTTGCATGTATAATGAGTTGCTATGATAGGGCTGCTGGCAGGTGTGGTGGAGGAGCTGTCATGGCTTCAAAGAACTTGAAGGCTGTTGTAGTTCGAGGTCATGGCGACATACCTGTTGCAAAGCCCGAGGCTTTCATGGAAGATGTGGAGGACGCTGAGAAGGCTGCCATGGAGTATCCAGACTCGGATGCTCCATTACGAGACACTTTCATGGATGGAACCATGGGATTTATGGAGATAATGGATGAGACAGGGGATCTCCCCACCAAGTACGGTGCTTCCAACCACTGGGGCAAGGGGGGCGAGATGTTCGATCTCCTGCAGGAGAGGCATCTCATCAAGGGTAACGCCTGTTTTAGTTGTAACGTTGGTTGTGGCAGATACTCTGAGGTTAAGACGGGAAAGTGGATTACTCCGCCTTACGGTGGCCCCGAATACGAAACTGTTGCAAGCTTCACTGCCTTTTCGCTAAACGAGGACATAGAGGCTGCCATTCGCGCTAACTACATATGCAACTCTTACGGAATGGACACCATATCTTGCGGTCATGTCATAGCCTTTGCCATCTCGTGCTACGAGAAAGGTTGGATAAGCGATGGACTTCTTGATGGCGTTAAGTTGGCGTGGGGAAACTCTGATGCTATTGTGGCGATGGTTGAGAAGATTGCTCGGCGCGATGGATTTGGAGACATATTGGCTGACGGGGTTAGTAGGGCTGCCCAAGTCATAGGAAACGGTGCTGAAGAACTTGCTTTACATGTAAAGGGTTTAGAGATGCCATACCATGACCCAAGGACGGCTAAGACCCTGGCCCTACAGTACGGCACAGCAAATAGAGGCATGTGCCATGTGCACCCACACCAAACCCAGGACGTGGTGCATACTCCTGAATGGGCCAAGACACTCGTTCCCTACGGCTTGCCAAAGCCTCCCATAGATGGGTATTCCGAAGAAGGAATGGGACCAATTACTATGATCGTTCAAGATGACGGCATGACAATGGAGATCTTAGGGATTTGTAAGTTCCATGATTGGACCGGCTTGTCCCTTAAGAGAAGAGCTAAAATCCTCTCAGATACTGTGGGCTGGAATATAAGCGATGTGGAGTTGCTGAAGGTGGCTGAAAGGGTGTTTAACCTTCAGAGATGCTTCAATGTTCGTGAAGGCATAAGAAGAAAGGATGATATGATACCTAAGAGGCTCCGACAGGCACCAGCCTTCGGTCCCTTCAGCAAGAAGGAGGCTGCCATAGTCAATTATGAAGGCATGCTTGATGAATACTATGAGGTCCGTGGATGGGACAAGAGGACGGGAATTCCGACGAGGAAGAAGCTTGAAGAGTTAGGTATCAAAGAAGTGGCAAACCAGCTTAACATATAGTTGCAACAAATACCTTAGGGGAAAAACGTTTTCTAGATTTTCTAGAGAAATAAAGACAACAATCTAACAAGTACGCGCGCTGAAGACCTTGGACTCGTCCATCAGTTAAACAACATGGACCGAATGCTACCAATGTGCTCATCGAAATGTCCCACCCACGCTATTCTGTTAGAGACGTAGAGCACATTGTAGACGGCCTAGAAAGCACTGGTATCAGAATTCATCATCGTGAAAAGGCTGCCTGATTTTTGTGCCTTTTGGTGGACTGGTTATGCCCCAGAAAAATGTTCCCGGCACTTCTCCAGTGTTTTTCGTCGCGTACTTCCAGCCTGGAGTCCAGTGGCCCAGATCGCCCGCCTTTATTACTAACTTTTCCGAGGTACCAGCTTTGATTTTGGACGCATCCTTCCCCCAGTAAATCGTAAATTCTCCAATGAGAATGTAATAGAACTCGTTGCATGGACCATAGTATTCATCTGCCGTGCCGTCGTCTTCTTCTTCAAGAGACCAAACAACAGTTGATTCAGGTGTTGTCTGCGTTCCCGGTGGCATGAAATAACATCCCACACTTCCTAAGCCCACTATTCTTCTCATATACGTAATGAAGCTGCCAGGTATCACATCATCAGGAAAGGTCTCCCATTCTTTCATCCCAAACACTTTCGGTTTCTGCATTTCTTAACTCCTCACATCTTTTAGTTTGATTAGTTTTGTTTTTTTACTTAAAAACTTTTTGTACTTATAATCATCAACCATGTAGAACCTATGCATGCATGTCTGTCGTCTGATTTTTTTGTCTTCTCTTTTTGTTTTTCATTGCTTGTCTGTTGGTTTTTTCTAGAGTCTTGTCTCCATTGTTTTGTCTGTATTCTGTCTTGAACCAACAAGTCGCTGGAGATATCCCCCGATATTCTCTAGAAGATTTTCCATAGTCCTTTATAAGCAGCCAACCTTATGTTCTCTATTGGAACATAAATTCTGACTAAAAGTCAGTCTTCCTCCTTAAATTATTAATGCAAGTTGAGAGCCTAAGGTTAAGGCTATGATTCCTATGTATGAATCATTAGAAGCGCGCGCTCCGACCACAAAACCAAAGCTCGATTCTAAGGCGTAGGCTAAAAATGCAAAGATCACTAGAAGACTTACCATGAGTGCGACCCGCAAAACTTTCTTCTAGCCTTCATTCAATTCCTTTTGCAGTGTGAACCAACGCCTCAGTCTTCTTGAAGCTCAGCTTATCCCTAGCAACTTTTGAGACAACAGCAGGCTGGTCTTCCTTTGGAAGCTCCGCAATCTCTCGGGCTTGAGCGGTTTCTATTACATGTGTAATAAGGGCTTCTCGAGTCTCAGGAGCAAGCCTCTCCACGAGACTCAAGCGAAAGCTGACCCAAGGCTGACTCTTCTTAAGCCTCTCCGCAACCTCAGTCTGAGTGTAGCCAAACTGCTCCATCATCTTCTTAACGTGCAAGCCTTCTTCGAGCTCTTCGAGACGCTTACCGTGCATTTCATTGACTCGAATAGCCAAAAAATACGCTTCTTCATCGCTGAGCCTTCTAACTTCAGCCCTAATCGTTCCATGACCAAGCTTCTTCAAAGCCCGAATCCTATGCTCTCCATCAATCACCTGGTAGACATTCGGCTTCGTCGGATGCACTCTAACAATGATGGGCTTAAGCTGCCCTTCCCGCTCAATGCTCTCAGCCAATTCCTCAACGTAGTTTTCATTGAACGTCTTTCTAGGCGAGAAAACATCCGTCTCCAACTGCTCCAGCTCAAGATTCACTGTCGAAACTTCGCTCATTTCTTCACCGGCTTTCTTGTGATGAAATTCTTCTCCTTTCCAGAGAATCTGTACTCGTAGAGACCCAGCTCTAGCTTGCCTTCACTCTTTTGCATGGCTTTCACCAATTCTTCAGCGCCCTTAGTGTTGGCGAAGATCCAGCCAGCCTCTCCCTCTTTAGCGGGCTCCTTCGTCTTGTAAGTGGTCCAAGGCAACTGGTCAAGTTCAGCCAAGTCAATCTTCGGAATTTCCACTTCAGGCTTCGCTTCAACTGAAAGCCACTGGTCCAAAATGCCTTCAAGGCTCATCCTAACCGTTTGAACATCTTCGCTCTCGGCGGGTAGAGCCTCAAGCTGATAGTACACCTTACTCCACTCGCCTTCAGGCCCGTCGTGTGGCACAGACTTTCCTTTCCCAACCACAATGCGCTCAATCTTCAACCCTCTTTCACCTCCACGGAGTTTTTCGCATTCAGCCTAAGCTCCTGGATAAGCGTCTTCATCTGCTCCGCTACAGCCTGCAAACCCCTAATCAAGCTCATGTGCTCCCGCATAGCCACACCAAAAGTCTTGAGAACATCTTTAACCTCAGCCATATCGCCCTGAAGACCCAACATCCTCAAAGGCATGACAAGGTAATCCTTAGCCAGCTCAGCATCAAAATAGTCAATCTCACCAGCGCCCTCAGACTTGTCCATCTTCCCAACGTCACAGCTTAACTCCATAAAATCGGTAAACCAACGAGCCACGGGATCAGAAACGGCATAATGCGGTTTACGAAGCAGCTTAGGAGTTCCCAGCTTCATTTGAAATTTGTCTTCAAGAACACGAGCCAGACGCAGACACTCCAAAATAGCGAGTAGAGTAGCCTCATTAGGGTCCTCAGAAAGAATCTCATCAGCATGAACGATAACGTGCTTAGTAGTCTTCTCAACAGTTAAGCCACACTCACAACCCACAAGCTTAGTCCAATTAGTCATCAGAACCCTATTCCAGTCAACCGAAGAACTGGGACCATCAACCACAGGAAACTTCAAACTATACGCATGCAACCTAACGCCCTTAAAAGACAAAACCTCACCCCCTGTGAGACTTTTTTTAACTGAAGGCTCAAGCGTGTAACTGGTCATGTTTGGTGTCTTCACCTCAAGCTTGATCCACCCCATTTTGAGCCATTTTTTGACGTGGTAATGGAGAACTTGAGGAGAAAAACCCAAAATTCTCGCCACTTTCGAAGGGAAATTACCTGCGTCCATTAGAAGCAGAGCCCGGGCACTAGTATGCTTTAAAAATCGTTTTTTAACTACTTTTTTAACTGGTTTTTTAACTGAACCTTCAGCCATGGTAGCCCCTCTCCTTCAGACTCTTTGTGGCTTCGAGTTGGGCCTTCTTGAGGTCGCTTCTCACAATCCTTTCCTGAAGGCACATGATTCCTTGCGTAAAGGCGTCTCGCGTGCTATGTACGATTCCTCTTTCCTTGAGTTGGCGGAAGACTTCGGCAGGTTCGCCGCTTATCACAAAGTTGACCCAAAGCTTCTGGCTCTTCCTAGAGTTTGACGAAGCCTTAGAGGTCACTGCGGCCGCCTCCCTTTTGTTGGTCCAAGAGTCGGAGTTTCAAGCCTTCCAAAATGACCTCGATGCTCCTAATCGCTGCCTTCAAATTGCACTGGCTAGCGTAGATGACCGCAGCCTTAGTGTTGGGCACCATCACCCAGTCGTAGCCCAATCCCTCAACTATCTCCTTGGGTATGTACGCTGTCCTCTGCTGATTAACACGGATAACAAACTCAACCATCAACCACGCCTCACCAAAGAATCGCCTGAAAACCACAAGAATTTTCTGCCCCTCGCAATGGACACTATCCATTACGGAGGCTTCCAAAGGACACTGTCCATTAGAGGCCTCTGCAATGGACAGTATCCGAAAACGGACATATCCAGACACCATTCACAAGAGAGGGTCTCCCTCTTAACCGCTGAACGCATCCAGCCTTTTAGTCGTCATCTGATAGCTAAGATGAGAACATGATGATAAAATGGCGAGGGTCTCAGTCTTTAAAGGTCGGGAAGCGAGACTTAACAAGGCTATTTTCTGGATCCTTGCCAAGCAAGGTCAACTAACGATCTACGATGTGTGGCGCACGCTAAGAGTTCAAAGAGACTTCATGTACGTTCACTATCACACGGTAAACCGTAGGGTTAGAGCACTGGAAGAACATGGTTATATCGAAAAAAGCGGAGAGAGAAGAACGAAAACAGGTTTCGCAGCTAGACTCTACCAGCTAACAGCCAGAGCCTGCTTAGCCATGTTGCTGAACAGAACCAACCTAGACGACTTCATAAAGAAATCACCAGAAGCCAAGATACTCTGCGCGGTAGCTGCATTCCTTCGAACCGAGGTTTAAACCTACCCCCCCAGCACCATCACTGAGCCGAGAGTTTGAATGATAACCTGAAGAAAATCTCTTATGGATGTTCTTGGGCATCAATCTTGCCTTTTCCTAAGTCTTATGATGTAGTTTTGATGAACTATTCAATTCCCTGTTGTCCACTTTCAAGCATTTTGAAAATAGGTCTGTTAATGTAATCCCTTCTCCATACGGTTCACGACGGCTCTTATCACTCTTTTGGCAACTGTTCCTTTAGCGCTTTGTTTAGCGGCTGAGACCCTGTCGGAAATCGACCAATGTTTCTGGATTTTTTCATTCTTAAATTCGTATATGCATATACCTGGCACTTCAAACTTCATGCCATCCGAGGTTTTTGCCTCAAAAGTAAACTGGCTAACAGCCTTGTTTCCCTTCACCAGAATCCCAATTCCTGCATCCTTAAACTTCATATCCATATTAACCTTTACCATCCAGGTTAAGTAGCGCTTCCACTCCTCCTTACCCTTGAATGTGCCCTCATTGTTGACCCAGACCGCGTCTTCTGCAACAAAGGATAGCGCCTTTTCCACATCCGCTTTCTCAATCGCCGCACGCCAACCACGTATGACACTTTCAATCTTTTCCTCAGACACTTCATTCACCTCCTTCAAAATCTTGTTACTTTCAATTATGTTGTACTCTGCTTATAAAATATGAGAAGCAGTAAAAGTTTGGGTTTGGGATATAATTTTAACGTGCCTGTTCTAGGTGAAAAAACGAGAATCTAAACCTCGCCCTGACTTGGGGTTCATGGTAGCCCGGAATACGTGACTTATCTCGTTTAAATTTCTCAAACTGAGAGACTGAACCGGAAAAAGCATGATGATGTTTACAACAAATGCATGGGACAAAAAATGAGCGAGTTTTATGGTGACAAATGGAAAAGGTCGGTCCTTTTTGGGCATTTTCATCGGTAAATGTAGGTTTTATATACTTTTGAATCACTGATGTTTAAAACACTATCATAGGAGGTGACGAGTTCTGGAAGATTGGAAGATAAAGATTTCAGTGTTGTGGCTCATCGCGGAAGGGACTATTTTGGCTTACATTTTTTTGAGGAGTGCGGAGATAGGTGCAGTAGAGCAAGCAGGACCTGATGTGTTCCTACTATTCGCAATCGTATCGTTGGTACCATTGATAATGGCTTTCCTGTCCCTGACCCTGAAGGATTCGATAAATCG
>Ga0315309_1002068_pt1 | contig 11807 bp, 11 predicted proteins | sample TDP4_MG_FD_203080 | JGI IMG/M metagenome (GOLD analysis project Ga0315309, IMG submission 203080) | Freshwater sediment microbial communities from Lake Towuti, South Sulawesi, Indonesia - TDP4 | ecosystem: Environmental > Aquatic > Freshwater > Lake > Sediment | place: Indonesia: South Sulawesi...
ATATTATGTGGACACTTCAGTATGGGGGTATCTTTTTGAGGATATGTTCCTGGAGAAAAGGGGAGCAACTGAGACTTTCTTTCGGCTGGCCCAAGAAAAAAAGATAGAGATCTTTATCTCAGCCCTGGTAATTGAAGAAATGAATAGAACGGGTGACCGTGACCTGAGAGATCGCTTGCTCCAGAGCCTCAAAGACTATCCGGCAACAGTTCTCTCGTATCAGGATGAGATTGAGAAACTCGCCAGCAAGATCGTTGATATGGAAGCCATTCCAGAGGAGTTTAAAGACGATGCCAGGCATATTGGATATGCCATCATCCATGGAGTGGATGGGCTTGTTTCTTGGAACATGAAACATATCGTCAGGATAACAACCCGGCGGGTAGTTTCTGCTCTTTGTCGCATGGAGGGCCATAAAGAAATTGACCTGCTCACACCAGAGGAGGTGATTTTTGATGTCGGAGAGTAAATTTCTCAACGAGCTGCACAAGATCAGAAAGCAGCACCATGAAGAGATGTACAAGAAGGATCCGAGGGACGAGATGCGAAGATTGGAGGATCGCATTAAGGAGCTCTTGAAAAATGAGGGTATATCCCTTGAATGGAGGGAAGCACCGGTAAAAATTTAAATAAAGGGCGAACTCCGCTAATTTAATGAATGCAATTGATGCGCTGGTGGTGCTGAGGTAGGCCCGGTCAGTCTTTCTTCTTATCCCATCCGCCCTGGCTTCTCAATTTCTCAACAATCTTCACCCCGGTCTCTTTGAGAGCCAGATAATCCACTTTATTTACCCTTGTCATGGGAAAGGGATCGGTAAAGATCTCAACATGAAGGGGCCTCGCATAAGAGGCCATGCCCTTGCAGTGCTCCATCACTTCCTCTGCCGTGATCTTAGCCCCTGGCTTTGGCTTCACAAATGCAAGGATCCCCTCTGAGAAAATCTCGTGCCCAAGCCCGACCACGGCCGCCTCCGCAACCCTGTCCATCTTTGAGATAAATTCCTCCACATCTGCCGGATAGACATTGTATCCCTTCTGCTTGATCATGAACTTGCTCCTGCCCTTCATCTGAAGATATCCCTTGCTGTCCAAAGATCCTATGTCGCCCGTATAGCAGACGCCGTCTTTGGATATTGCCTTTGCGGTCTCCTCAGGCATCTTGTAATAGCCAAGAAACACCTGGGGCCCCTCAATGCATATCTCCCCAACCTGGTCCGGCGGAAGGGCCTTTCCGGCAAGGCCGTTTCCCAACATTGGTTCCCTTATGGTCACAGGCGAGAACGGAAGCGCCTTGCCGACAGATCTTGCAATCTCTTCAAGGCCCACATCCGGGTCTGTATATGTGACAAAACCGGCCGACTCTGTGAGCCCAAGCCCTGTCCCCATCCTCGGCGCCATTTTCCTGAGCTGCTCGAGGAACTTTGTTGTCACCATGCTCCCCCCGTATATCGCAAACCTCAGGGTCGAATAATCATACTTCTTGAAATCTGGCAATGCCCATTCAAGGTTGAACTGCGTGGGTATCTGCCCGAATATCGTTGCCTTGTATTTTTCTATTGCCTGAAGTGTTTTCAGCGGGTCAAACACCCTTATAAGGATGTTTGTCCCTCCTCCGAAGAATGTTGTCATGAGCTGCTCTGTCATGCATCCAACATGGCTGTTGGGCAGGTTCACTACCATCCTGTCCGTCTCCTTCATTTCAAATGCAGTGTAAAGCCCGAGGTTCTGAACGATTATGTTCTCGTGGCTTAGAAGCGCCGGCTTCGGCTTGCCGGTTGAGCCTGTTGTAAAGATGATGAGGACCGGGTCCTTTTTCCCAACATCGCTCTTTACCCTTTTCAACGACCCTGTGATTATGTCCTTCAGTTTGAGCAGGATGAGCTTCTTCTTGTCCATCATCTGAGTAATGGTCATTGCGCCCTTTATAAGCTCGGAAGGGTCAACGGTGAACTGGACCCAATAATTTATTTGTGGGCATTCTTCCTTTACCTTCTCTATCATTGGCCTGAAATCCATAATTGGGGTCTTGCCGAGGAAGAAGTAGATCTTCGGATTTATCAGTTGAATCGACCGGACTATCTCGTGTGCCTTCAGCCTCAGATCAAGCGGGGCAACAATGGCCCCTATCTTGAATGCGCCGTATACAAGGAGGACAAACTCCTTGAGAAGGGGAAGCGAGGTGGCTATGATGTCCCCCTTTCCGATGCCCATTGATTTGAGCCTGAGCGCAAAGAAGTCAGAGAGGCTTTCGAATTTCTTATAGCTGACCTCGCTCCCATCGTCTGCGTCAATCATTGCAACCTTGTCCGGGCATTCCTTTGCATATTTTGAGATATAATCCTGAAGCCTTGGAAGAAGCGTCTCAAATGTTATCCTTTCCATGGTCACCTCCTTTTATAGTGAATCATTTTTATCACCCCAAATTGGATATGTCAACAACGGGAAAAAAGACCTATTTCACAGGACGAAGATAACAAGCATGCCGATAATAAAGCAATATATGCCAAAATAAACGAGCCTTTTCATCTGGAGGAGCCTGAAGAGCCAACCGATGGTGAGATATCCCACAAGTCCGGCAATGCCCATTCCGAGGATATACGCCACCAAATCCACATCACTGATAACAGACGGAAGCTGGCTAACCGCCTCCAGGACAACCGCGCCGAAAACGGCAGGGACAGCGAGAATAAATGAATATTCCATTGCAAAATCCCGCCTGAGGCCGAGCATAATCCCTGAAGCGATCGTCAGCCCGGACCTGGATATCCCGGGGATCACGGAGATTCCCTGGAATATCCCGATGACAACGGCTTTCCAAGCCTTCATCCCTGCCAACCCTTTTCCCTTCGCCTCAACCCAGTCTGAAAGGGCGAGGACTCCCCCTGTGATCAGAAGCATGACGCCCACCAGCTTGGGACGAAGAAACATTTCCTCAACTTGGGTTTTGAATAGAAAACCGATGATCGCTGTTGGAATGGAGCCGACGACAATGAGATAGAGCAGCCTTCTTCCCTCCTTCCTCTTTCTATTGCCCCGGGGAGATCCACCAGGAAGGATGGATGAAAGGATAAGGGCAAATTCCTTCTTGTAAAAGACAACAACAGCAAGAAGGGTCCCCATATGGAGCAGGGCGTCAAAAAGCACGCCAGGCTGCTTGAAGTTCGGGATCAAACTCTGGGCAACTACAAGGTGCCCTGAACTGCTTACAGGAAGGAACTCTGTCAGCCCCTGGAGAAGCCCCAGGAGCATGGCCTCCAATATGCTCATAATTAAACCGATTTCTACCCCATTTGCGCTCCAATTTCAAGGAAAAAACGAGGGTTTTCCAAACAGTCTCTTGCAAGGCATTGCTTGCAAGGGGTATATTAGGTTCATGAAAAACATAGGGATCCTATACGATGATGTTTATCTCCAGCACCTCACCGGCGAAGGGCACCCCGAGTGTCCGGAGCGACTGACAGCCATTCACAGCGCCCTTCGCAGGGAAGGGATCCTTGAAAAGTGCAAAAGGATGGAGCCGAGGGAGGCAACAATAGAAGAGATCTCCTTTGTCCACGCAAAGGGTTACATAGAAAGTGTTGCCAACGCCAATGTGCCTGAGGGCAGGCTCTTGTATCTCGACGGGGACACTCCCATTTCAAAAATGAGCTATTACGTCGCAAGGGTGGCAGTGGGCGGGCTTCTCAACACAATTGACTATGTGATCGGAGGCAAGAAAGCCTTTGCCTTCGTGCGTCCCCCGGGCCATCATGCCGAAAGAGACAGGGGCATGGGCTTCTGCGTTTTCAACAATATTGCGATTGCAGCTCGATACGCCCAGAAGAAGCACGGCATCGAGAAGGTCCTGATCGCGGACTGGGACCTCCACCATGGGAACGGAACGCAGGAGGCATTTTATAACAACTCTTCTGTCCTCTACTTCTCCACGCACCAGTATCCCTATTATCCCGGGAGCGGGGCATTGAACGAGGTAGGGTCAGGGGAGGGAATGGGGTTCACTGTGAACATGCCCCTCCCTGCCGGCCGAAACGACGGCGATTACATCGGCATCTTCCAGGAGATCCTGAAGCCCATCGCATTGAGCTTCTCGCCCGGGCTGGTCCTTGTCTCGGCAGGGTTTGACATCCACCACATGGATCCCCTTGGCGGGATGGAGGTCACAGAGGACGGCTTCAAGGGAATGGCTGCAATCCTCAGGGAAATCGCTGACACCTGCTGCGGCGGCAGGCTCTGCTTCGTGCTTGAGGGCGGTTACAGCCTTGAGGGGATCCCGACATCTGTCGTGGCTGTCCTTGACACCCTGAAGGAAAAGAAGGAGAAAACCAGCGATTTCCCCCCCCCAACAGGGCCTGGACAGATCCTAATTGAGAAGGCCAAGCAGTTTCACTCACGCCTTTGGCCTTGCCTTAAATAACTGTTCAATGAAAAAAATCTATGAGTTGATTGACCATACCGCTGATATAGGTATCGAGGTCCGCGGGAGGAATGAAATGGAGCTTTTCGCCAATGCAGGGCTTGCCCTGTTTGACATCATGGCTGATCTGAGCAAGGTCAAGCAGAAGCAAAAAATAGAGATCCAGGCCGAAGGCCCGGACAGGGAGGAACTGTTGATCAACTGGCTCAGGGAGCTTCTTGACTGCTTTCACTTAAAGAAACTCCTGTTTAAAAAATTTGAGATGATCGAGGCCGGCGAGACAAGGGCAAGGGGCATGGCTTTCGGAGAGCCAATTGACTTCTCCCGCCACATCATTCGCAAGGAGATCAAGGGCGCCACATACCACGATCTCAAGGTTGAGAAATCTCCTGGCGGCTGGATGGCACAGGTGATCTTCGACATATGATGCGATCATGGCCGAAGTAAAGCTACAGAAAAAAGACGAGTGCCTTTTTGAGATCCCGAAAGAGGGGAAGATGAAGGTCCCCGGGATCATCTATGCAGACGAGAAGATGATAGAGGTGATCCGCAAGGACCAGAGCCTCGTCCAGGTGGCAAATGTGGCACACCTTCCCGGCATAGTGAAGGCATCCCTTGCCATGCCCGACATCCACCAGGGATACGGCTTCCCAATCGGCGGCGTGGCCGGGATGTCCATGGAAGGAGGCATAATCTCCCCTGGCGGAGTGGGTTATGACATAAATTGCCTTACCGGAGATTCACGGGTTCTTCATTCATTCGGATATACACTGTCCATATCAGAAATGGAATTGTCATGGATGCGTGACTCGATTATATGCCAGGATCTGCAACACAATCGACCCACTTCTACCCATCTTTCGCGATACATCAAACAAAATCCCCATGCCCCTGTTTATCGAGTAGTCACAGAGACCGGTGACGAAATCACTGCTACAGCGGATCATCCATTTCTTACTCCGGATGGAATGATGGAACTTCAGCGAGTGAAAGAAGGGGATCGTATTGCGATTTTTCCTTTCGAAGGTGTCCCTTACGAAACTCCTTCTGATAATGTAATTGTAGACAGGAACGATATCCTCCGTCTCCTCACGAAACACGGCAAAGGAGATCGTGGGAATGCGGCCGGACAGATTCTCGTTCAACTAGAAAGGCTCGGTATGTTGCCTTTGAAATGCAACTCCCCAAAGCTTCCGTTTCTCTTGAAACTTCTCGGATATTCCTGGGGGGACGGATCGATTTATTTCACCAATCGAACAGGGAAGGGAGTAACCTGGTTTTGGGGGAAAAAGGACGACCTCCAGACGATCCGCGCAGATGTTGAGTCCCTCGGGTTCACTGCCTCTCGTATCTACACCCGCTCCCGTACGCACCGCATCAAGACATTCTACAGCCATTACGAATTCGAAAATACTGAGACGGCGTTTAAAATCGTCAGTTCTGCCTTCGCAGTATTGCTTGCGGCACTCGGTGCACCTGTGGGAAACAAAACTTCTCAAGATTTCACCATTCCTGACTGGCTCTTCCAGGCCACACGCTGGCAGAAGCGTCTGTTCCTCGCTGCCTTGTTCGGGGCGGAATTGACAACCCCTAAACCATTCAAGGTTCGTAACTATAATTTCTATTCTCCAATCCTGTGTATGACCAAGCATGATGGATTTGTGGAGAGCGGCAAAAAATTTATGCAGGGATTGTCGAGACTCCTTGCCGAATTTGAAGTGGAGACAAAAACCATCAGTACACTCGTTGAGGGACGGTCACATCGCCTTCGCCTCATTCTATCATCTACGCCGCAGAGTCTTATGAATCTGTGGAGCAAGATAGGATTCGAATACAACCACAGGCGAACGGCTCTTGCCAACGCTGCAGTTCAGTATCTCAAATGCAATGGCAGGGTTATAAACCTTCGCCAGGAAGCAATCGAAGCAACTCTGGCTATGCAGGCCGCAGGCGTCGCTCCTCAGACAATCTATGGCAAATTGGAAGGAACATATGTCAATAGACGATTTCTGGAGCGTTCTCTATATGAAGGCCGGGAAACCGGAGTACGGGTCAGCAGCAATTTCCTTCAATTTGAAGAATACCACCGAGAAGCCACAGCCGGGCTTGGGACAAGTGGCATGGTGTGGGAACATATTGTTTCTATCAATGAGGTTCCATTTGATGGCAATGTCTACGATTTCACTGTGGTCCATCCAGACCATAACTTTGTCGCAAACGGTTTTGTGGTATCAAACTGCGGAGTTCGTCTCCTCAAGTCCAATCTGAAGCGCGAGATCGTCCAGCCCAGCATTGAGGACCTTGTAAATGTCCTTTTCCTGAACATCCCCTCGGGCGTCGGCTCGCACAGGAGAGACCTCAAGCTGTCCGCGCAGGAGCTGAAAAAGGTCCTGGTTGAGGGGGCAAGATGGGCAATCGAAAGGGGGCTCGGCGACAGGGAGGACCTTGAGTTCACAGAGGAGGGCGGAGGCATCAAGGGCGCAGACCCTTCTTTTGTGAGCGAAAAGGCGCTGAGCCGGGGCCGCGACCAGCTTGGGACCGTGGGAAGCGGAAACCACTTTATTGAGATCGGCTATGTTGAAGAGATCTACGATGATCAGGCTGCACGCATCCTCGGCCTCTCTCTGGGGCAGATTACGGTTCTCATCCACACGGGCAGCAGGGGCTTCGGCTACCAGGTCTGCGACGACTATCTCAAGAGCCTTTCATCCCATGTCAGGGACATTGGTATCGAGCTTCCCGACAGGCAGCTCGCCTGCGCATACATCGGATCGGAACAGGGAGAGCATTACTTCAAGGCGATGAATTGCGCAGTCAACTTCGCCTTTACCAACAGGCAGATTATCGCCCACTGGGTAAGGGAGAGCTTCGAGCAGGCACTCGGGATGAAACGGGACGAGCTGGGGCTAACAATGGTCTATGATGTCGCGCATAACATTGCAAAGCGCGAGAGGCATATCATTGAGGGCCGCGAGATAGAGCTGATGGTCCACAGGAAAGGGGCTACAAGGGCATTCCCTGCCGGACATCCGGCCATCCCCAGGGCATATTCAAGCGTGGGCCAGCCGGTCCTTATCCCTGGAGACATGGGCCGATGCAGCTATGTTCTGATCGGGCAGCCCCAGGCAATGGCAGAAACATTCGGCACCGTGTGCCACGGCGCCGGCAGGGTCATGAGCCGTCACCAGGCAATCAGGACGGCAAAGGGCAGGAACATCCAAAAGGAGCTCAGGGACAAGGGGATCATCGTCAAAGCAGCGAGCCGCGAGGGCTTCCTCGAAGAGATACCCGAGGCATACAAGGATGTCACAGATGTTGTGGAATGCGTGGAAAAAGCAGGGCTCGCCAAGAAGGTTGCGAAACTCAGGCCCCTGGGCGTCGTGAAAGGGTAACCCTCTTAGCCCTCAGCAAAAAGTCAGACTTACCACCCCTTTTTTCAAGCAAGCGGATTTTACCAATGACCACGCCCTTGTCCACGGACTTGGCCATATCGTAAATCGTGAGGCTTGCAATAGCCACGGCAGTGAGCGCCTCCATCTCGACACCGGTCTTCCCCTCGCTTCTCACCCGCGCCTTTATCCCGAGGACCCCCTTTGCCGGGCTTGGACTGAAAGACACCTCTGCATAGCCGATGTTCAGCGAATGGCACAGAGGTATGAACTCTCCAACCCTCTTTGCCGCCATGATTCCGGCAGCACGGGCAAGCGCCAGCGTGTCCCCCTTTTCCAGCGTCCCCCTTGTGATTAGTCTGAGTGTTGAAGGTCTCATCGTGACAGACCCCTCCGCAACCGCCTCCCTCAGGGTAGAGGGCTTGGAGGTCACATCCACCATCCGCGCACGCCCTATCAGGTCAAGATGCGAGGGCTTTTTTCTGGCCGTGTTCTCTCCTCAATAACCCTGATGCAGAAAACAGGATCAGAATGTAACAGTGAGCCTCGTCTGGGTCTCAAACACGTTGGTAGTGTCGCCGGACGTGGTCTCAAACGCCTTTCCCGGGATGAAGTAGCCGAGCTGGACGCCGAAATCGAAGTTGTCTGCAAGGCCGAAGTGGATTCCCCAATCAATCTCCCATCCAAGGTCCTTGGAAAGCTTGTGGTTCCCCTCGTAATTCGTCCAGCCAGCCGCACGGGAAGTCGGATCGTAGAGATCTTCCACTGCCTGGGCATAGAGGATGCCAAGCTTGGTCCCAAGCGCATCGGTCAGATCCAACTTGATCAATGGCGCCACATACCAGGCGTTCCTCACCGAACCGTGGCTCGGGATTAGCTCCTTCAATGACAGCCGCTCATCGTTGGGATATGGGAACCTGTTCTCTGCTGCATCCAAACTCTTCCTATAAAGGACTTCCTCAAACAGGATTAGCCCGACATTGTAATCAGGGTTGAATGGGTAAGTTGTTATCTTTGAAGTCGTCCGCGGGGAGTTCCTCTCCGGAATAACGGCATCCTTTTCCTGTCCGGAAGAATATCCGCCTTCAACGATGAACTTGAGCGGCTCGTAATTGTAGGTCGCCCTGAGAACTCCGTTGATTGCGTTCACATCCGTCTTGCCCGTGAGATGAAGGTTGTCCTCATCGTTGGCTTTCAAAAGCGCAGGCATCAGCGCCTTTGTCTCCCCGCCAACCCACACTGCCTCAGCCTGAAGCCTCAAGGGCTCCAGATCCACATCACAATATCCTGAGGCTGCATAGATTTGTGTCTTTGTGGAGTTCTGCGAGCGGTATGCTGCGAATATGCCGGCCGTTGTCTGTTTGTCCTCCGGATGATAGACAGGAACAATTGCGATCTGGTCAACATCGTCAATGGAAGCATCAATGCTTCCCGGGGCAAGCTTGTCCGCATTGCTCGTCACAGTCTTGTCAAATGCAATGGCAAGGATCATTGGCCCCTCCTTGCCCATGGGCTTGGTGGCAAAGAGGATCCTGTCGTGGGTTGTGCCGTAATGCGCGTCGCCCCACTCGTTTCTGAACCCGTTTCCGTCGTTCTCGAGAAGCCCAAGGCCCCAGTGGGATGGCATCCGTCCGAACTCAAGCTTGCCGAAGGGAAGAAGGACATCTGCATAAAACCTCTTTGGATTGATAGACCTTATCCCGAACTGGTCATCGGCAAAGTAGCCGTCTGGCCCCTGGGATGTGGGGGCTCCTGCCAGCACTGGCACAGGCGCATTGTTGTTCCCCCAGATCACATCGTCAAAAATGTCAATCTGTCCGATCAGCTTGACATTCTCGCTGACCCTGACCGTGGGCTCAAGCCTGACCCTCTGCTGGAAGTATGAGGAGTTTGTGTTCAGGGTGTGGCCGTAAGCATCTGACATCCAGACATCATCAATGTAGTAATGCCTTACCCTATAATAACCACTCAGCGAAACCTCAACACCCTTCCCTTCCTCCTCCTGGGCAGAAGCGGGAGGACAAACGAACGCAAGGAATGCCATTGCTATTATTGCTATTTGGCTTGCTCTTTTCATCTCTCTCCTCCTTTTCAAAATGTGGACTGACCTTAACACGGCGCGCAGAGGATTGTCAAGATTTTTGCGCCAACTCAATGAGGACACCCCCTGTCCCCCGCGGATGAAGAAAGGCAATGCGCCGGCCGTGCGCCCCCTGCCGTGGGTTCTCATCTATTAGCGGGATCCCGTGTCCCTTCAGGGTTTTCAGGGCCTCATCAATGTCATTCACCTCAAAGCAGATATGATGAACCCCCTCCCCCCTCTTCTCCAGAAACTTCCCAACAGGCGAATCAGGGCTTAATGGCTCGAGAAGCTCTATTCGGCAATCCCCAAGCTCATACGATGCAACCCTGACCCTGTCCTTCTCCACGACCTCCTCTGCGAGGAGCTCAAGCCCGAGGAAATCCCTGTATAACTTTTTGGCTTTTGCCAAGCTTTCTGTTGCAATGCCGATATGGTCGAGCTTCATACCTTCCCTCACCTAACTTCTCCCTTTGGAGCCTCAATTGCGCTCATTGGCCCCCAGGAGGCGGAAAGGAGCTTCCACTCCCCCTCCTCCTTCTGCCAAACCAGATCAAAACGATAATAGTCGGCATCCCTGGCAAGATACCCGCCCACGCCGCTTCCAGCCTGGACCCTTGTAAGGAAAGCCTCGGTGTGGCTCTTTGCCTTCTCTCCCTCAACAAATGCCTCGGATACAGTCAGCGTGACGCCGACCTTCTCAGAACGGAAAAAATGGGCGAGGAGGAACCCATTGATTGCATCATAATCGTTTCCATGAGAATCGTGATAGGATTTGGATATGGTTTTCTTTATGGACTGGATGTCCTTCTTCTCTGCAGCTCGGGCAACCTTATCAATAATTCCCCTGATGACCTCTTCATCCGTGAGCGGCTTCTTTGTGCAGCCCACAAGCACTGCGCCTGCAAGAAAAAGCATAAAGACAAGGAAAAATCTCATTGGCAGGGATATTATCTCTAATCCAATGGGATTGCAACCATTAAAGGACAAGGATATAATTTGGGAAGAAAAGGTATGAACAATGGAGAACAGGGAATTTCTTAAGGAAATAGACCTCTTCTGGAGCTTCTCCGACGAGGAGGTCAGCCGCATTCTGGATATAATAAAAACAGAATCTTTCCCCGAGGGCAAAGTTATTCTGGAGGAAGGAAATATTGGGCGTGCACTGTATATCATTAAAGAAGGCTCTGTGAAAGTTCAAAAGCGCCATGGGAAAAGATCAAAAATAATTGCAAGACTCGGCCAGGGCTCCTATTTTGGGGAAATGTCTCTTATTGACGAAAATCCCATATCTGCAACCGTTGTTGCCACCTCCCCAACCACCTGCTTGATAATCAAGAAAGAGGACCTCAATGTCCTGCTGAACGATCTCCAGTTTACCAACCGGCTCCTCTGGGGATTTATCAAAACATTGAACGGCAGGCTTCGAAAGACAAGCACTACCCTGTCCAAGAAACCCTCAAGAAAAAAGAAATCCGAATAGTGCCGGGAAGAATCTGTTTTGCCGAGGCAATCTATCTGTCTTCCTCTTTTTTCAAATCCCACTGCCCCTACCTGTGAAAACCTCCAATTTAAAGACATCATGGGGAATGAAGTCCGAACCTTATCATTACCGCTATTGAATTTGCCTTTACACCTTCAAATTCCTCAATCGTATCTTCATGGATATTTAACCATTTATAAATCAAGCGATCGTAGATTAGCCCGGCGCTAAGGTTTATATCTTTAATTGGATAAAAATCAAACTCAAGGCCCCCCCGATAGGAAGGGCCCCACATATAAGCATCCATCGCACGATAATACAGAGCGGTTACTCCAACCCCGCCTAATGATGTTCGCATAATACAGTAATAAATGGAGTCAAAAAAGGCCCGTATATCTCAGGAATCCTCGCCCCATCTCGGGATGGCGCCGCACTCTTTGG
>Ga0315309_1002069_pt1 | contig 11806 bp, 11 predicted proteins | sample TDP4_MG_FD_203080 | JGI IMG/M metagenome (GOLD analysis project Ga0315309, IMG submission 203080) | Freshwater sediment microbial communities from Lake Towuti, South Sulawesi, Indonesia - TDP4 | ecosystem: Environmental > Aquatic > Freshwater > Lake > Sediment | place: Indonesia: South Sulawesi...
GGATTTATTTTGCCGCCCTTTGTCAATGCTCATACTCATATCGCAGACTCCGTAGCCAAGGACATCTATCTTGGGAAAACTCAACCCGAAGTGGTCGGACCGGTGGGCGTCAAATTTAGGGAACTTCATTCGAGGACTGAAAGTGAGGTCATCGCCGCGGTTCGCACGACGCTCAGGGACATGCTACATACCGGCACGCTCGCGCATTGCGATTTCCGGGAGGATGGATTGGCAGGTATAGAACTCTTACGCCGAGCATCAAATCCATCGGTTAGTTCAATTATCCTCGGACGTCCTTCAACTTCCGATGAGCTGGATAGAATTTTAAAGTCCTCTGATGGAATTGGGTTGCCATCGTTGGAGGAGTTTGAGTCAACCGCACTCAAGCATATCGCTCGAAAGGTCTCTGCAGCCAAGAAAATTTTCGCGGTTCATGTCGCGGAGACGGCTGATGCACAAAGGGCCTCAATCAGCGCAACGGGCAAAAGCGAGGTCAGGCGCGCGCTCGAGCTGGATCCATCATTCGTCGTACACGGTACTTGGGCGACCGAGGAAGATTTTGACGCAATCAGCCGAGCTGGCGTGCATGTGGTGTTTTGTGCGAGGGCTAACAGCATGCTCGGAGTTGGTGTGCCCCCAATACACCTCGCGCTTGCAACGGGTGCCAAGTTTTGCTTGGGTACGGATAATGTGACCGTCTGCCAGCCGAGCATGTTTGAGGAGCTTGCCTTCGCATGGGCATGTCTACGTCGAGCGAGCAGCGGTGCAGGCGGCGAAGAGGCGCGTGAACTCCTCCGCGCGGCCACGGTTGAGCCGCGGATACTTTTCGATTTGCCCTTGGGTCCGATCCAAGAGGACAGCCCAGCGACTTTCATGGTACTCGCGAGGGGGCAGAACCTCGTCAATTTGACCGACGTACACACCGGTATCGTCAACAGGGCTCGGACTGACAATATTAGGGCAATTTACCGCAACGGCAAAAATATTTAAGCTAAAGCGCTAAGGAAAATTTGGATTCTTCGCGCTTTAACCAGCGTAGCGGAGAGTGGATGAGGAGGAGAACATGCAGGTCAAGGATGTGATGACGAAGGAAGTGAAGTGGATAGAGGTACCTGGCACCCGTGCGGAGGCGCTAGAGCTGCTCAGGAAGCTCGGCGCGAGCGCCGTGCCAGTTGTGAAGCGTGGTACGGATGAGTTAGTGGGGATGGTGACACTGCGCAAATTATTCGAGCATCCGGATGAGGACCAGCTGGCCATGCTCGTCGATCGAGATGTACCCACCGTCACCCCGGAGGATCCACTGGAGGAGGCCGCAAAGCGCCTGTTGGCCTCCCGCGTGAGGAGGCTGCCCGTCCTGAAGGATGGCGAGCTCGTCGGGATCATAACGGTCAGGGACATCGTCTACCGAGCGATCACAGCGATGAATATCGAGAAACCAGCCTCTGACTACATGCGCCCCCGTGCCATCGCGGTTTGGGAGGGGACGCCGATGAAGGCGGCGATGGAGATAATGGCACTTTCCGGCTTCAGGGCGCTACCGGTGATAGACGAAAAAGGTGGCTTGATAGGAATTATCGACGATGCCGACATAATCAAAGTCAGCGAGGTCGAGACCGAGTCGAGGATGAGCCAGATGGCGGGTCGCACGGAGGGCGATAGCTGGACTTGGGACAGCGAGGACCGAATCTACATCACCAAGAGGCATCTGAAGGTCCCGGATAAGTTGGTCAAAGATGTGATGGCGAAGGAACTCGTCACCATCACCAGGCGGACGCCCGTGGGCAGGTGCGCGGAGCTCATGAAACAGCACAGGATAGAACAGACCCCGGTGATAGCAGCCGATGGAGGACTCATCGGAATAGTCCGTGATTTCGATCTGCTCCAAGCATTGATTACATAGTTTCACGAGAGAAGTTTTTTAGGGTTCGAGGGCTGTTAAAATTCGGTGAGCCAGTGGAACAAAGTAGGCATGAAAAGGTCATGGATATCGCCCGTCGACGCGGTTTCATCTGGCCATCGTTTGAGATATACGGTGGCGTCGGTGGATTCTACGATTTTGGGCCCTTAGGGACCATCCTGAAGAACAAGATAATCCAAAAGTGGCGCGAGTACTACGTGCTCAAGGAGGGCTTTTTTGAGATAGATTCCCCAAGCGTCACACCCGAGGAGGTCTTGAAGGCAAGCGGCCACGTCGATCATTTTCTCGATGCCATGACTGAGTGCCAGAAGTGCAGGGCAGCGTTCAGGGTTGCGGACGTCGTGCGTGAGGTAACCGGCAAAGATATCGAGGGGATGTCGAAGGACGAGATGGAGCAATTCATGGAGAAACATCGGGTGCGCTGTCCGGATTGCGGAGGTGAGTTGGGCCCAGTATTCGATTTCAATGCGATGTTCCGCACCACCATTGGGCCTGGAGCTCAAAGGGTGGCCTACCTTCGACCTGAAACCGCGCAGGCGATGTTCATCGATTTCAAGAGACTTCAGCGTCATGCTCGAGGTAAGTTGCCATTCGGCGTGGTGCAGATAGGCAAGGGCTATCGAAACGAGATCTCCCCGAGGCAGGGCATCATCAGGTTAAGGGAGTTCACGATGGCTGAAGCCGAGGTTTTCTTCGATCCGGATGATCCTCATCACTCGAGGTTTTCCGATGTGGCCAGCGAGGAGCTCAGGTTATGGCTTGCAGGCGACCAGGAGAAGGGTAAAAGACAGTTGAATGAAGTTACCGCCGAGCAAGCGGTTAAGAAAAAGTTGGCATGCAATGAGTTGATGGCGTATTACCTCGCACTCACCAAGCGCTTCTTGATCGACCTCGGCATCCCGAGAGAGGCGATTCGATTTAGGCAACAAACCCCCGGACAACGAGCTCACTATTCCGCCGAAACATGGGACGCGGAAGTGTCGACAGAGCGATTCGGTTGGGTTGAGGTAGCCGGGCTCGCCTACCGCACCGATTATGACCTCTCTCGCCATGCCAAATCGAGCGGGGAGGACCTCGCTGTATTTTCAGCCGATAAGAAACGGAAGGTGATGTGTCACGTTTTGGAGCCATCCTATGGTATCGATCGCCCACTATATTGTGTATTGGAGCACGCCTTTGTCAAGGAAAAAAATCGCGCGTACCTTCGATTGAAAAAGGACTTGGCGCCAATTGAGGTGGGGGTCTTTCCGTTGATCGGTCGCGATGGTCTGCCGGAGAAGGCTTTGGCGGTGTATGAGAGCTTGAGGGGCAAAGAGCTCATGGCGGAGTACGATGACTCGGGTTCAATAGGGCGCAGATATGCCCGCGCGGATGAGGTCGGTACGCCCTATTGTGCGACCATCGACCATCAAACGCTCGAGGACGACACGGTGACGATAAGGGATCGCGACACGACGAAGCAGATCAGGGTTGAGATCGAGAAACTTTCAAATGTATTATGCTCGCTGCTGCGCGATGAAGTTCCCTTTCTGGAGGCCGGCGAGGCTGTTAAAAAACGAGGAGGATCATGAGGGGAAGGGCGACGAATAGGGAGATGAGGGTCAAATAGAACACTATCGCCCCGTACAGCTTTAGGTCCAGTTTGAAATTATATGCGAGGAAGATGTTGAAAACGGCTGGCGGCATTATCGCCTGGATAAGCGATGGTTTTGTTGAGAGATCTGTGATCCTTAACCCCAGAACCGCTATCAACGCAAAAGTCACGAGTGGCCCGACGAGGAACCTTATCACGCCCACGGTTGCCAGCTTCGACGCGTACTTGCGTGGGTCGACGATCGGCATCTGGTAGCCGACGAATAAGAGCATGAGGGCAAAGAACGGCTTCGCGAGATAATTATCGAATAGTCCATACTTTTCAACTGTTAGGGGGGCCCCGAAGCCTACGAAGAGCAACGCCGTGATGAGCGCAATGGTCGCCGGAAATATCAGCACATTTTCGAGCACGAAACGCGCACTCACGTGCTTCTTCGCCGCGCCGGATGCGAGCACCACACCCAATGCCAAATTGGGAACCCCTATCACAACCGCGTACAGGCTTGCGGGCCCCAAGTAGTCGCTCGCGGGCCTTGGACCACCCACCCCTGCCATGATGGCGTAGACCAGGGGAAGGCCGAGGTAGGTGACGTTCATGAAGGCCGAGTTCAGGGTAACTGCAATTGTCGTTTTCCTATCGTGATGCATGAGGGTCGAGAGTGCCACCGCGAGCACAAAGCAAACGCCCAGCGAGGCAAACGCGAGGATCGCTGCGTTGCCGAATGATAAAATATCGCTCCAGCTGTAGCGGGCTATCGAGACGAAGACCACGATCGGCAACATCGCCCAGAGGATTGCTACGTTGAGAAGGCGAAAGACTGGCCTCGTGAGCGGCTCCAAAATTTTGATGTGTCTAATGACGACTCCGGCTATGATGAGCGCCAGCGCGTAGATGGCGGGCGTTAGATAGCTTCCGGGCGTTGGTTCACCGACCAGTTCAGTCAATCGCTTCTTACCCGACCTCCCTCAGGGTTTCTTCGAAGATTCCCAGTCCAACGTCAGCCTGTTCCTTCGTCAATATCAGCGGAGGGGCCAACCTGAGCGAAGAAGCTCCAGCACCCAAGAGGATCAGGCCTCGCTCAAATGCTCTATTCATCAATTTTTTGCGCTCCTCCCTCGCCGGTTCCTTTGTCCTTCGATCTTTCACCAGTTCTATGCCTATCATCATGCCCTTCCCCCGTACATCGCCTATGAGCTCGTGCTCCTCTGCCATCTCGCGGAGTCGATCAAGCATGTAACCGCCCACCCTTGCAGCATTTTCCGCGAGTCTCTCAGATTTCAGCACATCGAGCACGGCGAGTGCAGCGGCGCAGACTACGGGGTTGCCGCCGAGGGTGTTCTCGTGTGCCCCGGGCTCCCAGTCCATGAGCTCGGCGCGCGATACCGCGACGCCCAGGGGCAGGCCAGCCGCGATCGCCTTAGAAACTGTGATGATGTCAGGCTCGATCCCCCAGTGCTCGCACGCGAACCACTTGCCCGTGCGGCAGAAGCCGGATTGAACCTCATCGATCACTAGGATGATGTTGTTCCGCTTGCATAACTTGGCCAGCGCCGGGATGTAGTCGTCTGGAGGCACGATGTAGCCACCGGCGCCCTGGATCGGCTCGACGACCATGCAGGCGACATCATCCGGTGGGCAGACCTTCTTGAGCAAGATGTCCTCTATGTAGCCGACGCACCAGAGCCCGCACTCAGGGTAGCTCTGCTTGAACGCGCAGCGGTAGCAGTAGGCGTAGGGCACGTGAAAGACGCCCTGCATCATCCCCTTGAAGTGCCTCCTAGCGTCTATTCCGGTGGTCGTCAGCTGGAGCGATCCCATCGTGCGGCCGTGGAAGCCCCCGATGAACGCGATGACGTAGTAGTTCCGCGTGTGCCACTGAGCTATCTTGAGCGCAGCCTCGACGGCTTCCGTGCCCGAGTTGCCCAAAAAGGCACGTTTTTTGAACTTGCCAGGCGTCACCTCGAAAAGTCTCTCGACGAGTTCGACTTGGGGCAGGGTGTAGAAGTCACAGCTGTTTATGAACATCAGTTTTTCCGTCTGACGCTTTATGGCTTCTACCACTTTTGGATGACGATGTCCGACGTTCGTAACTGCGATTCCCGAGCTGAAGTCCAAAAACACATTTCCATCTATATCCTTCACCCACACGCCGTCTTCCTCGACGCCCACGAGCGGAGCCGTTCGGGTCAGCGACGGCGAGGTCACCGCATGATCTCTCTCGATAAATGCTCTCGCTTTTGGACCAGGTGGCTTAACGACGATTTTGGGCTCCTTAACCTTTATCCCCACCATTTCAACACCTCCTCCAGCCGAATTCAAACACCTCTTCGGCATTTCCCTTCGCGCTATTTATCTCTTTTTACCTATTAACAGGCCCACCCTCCCAAGGGCTACCCATTTAAATTTCGCTCACCGATTCCAAGATTTCTGTTTAATAAAATAGATACTTTAAAGTATATTCATTTTAATGAATTCCAATTAAGTGTTTACATACTTTGTTGTATATAATTAATCGATAGCTTTAAATACCGGACAACCCTTACAATCAGCTAGAGGTGAAATCGATGGCAATAAAGCAACCAGAAATCTTATTTTTCCAAGAAAAGCCTGTTAAAAGCCTTTTATTGCTAAAAAAGGCAGATAAACCGATATATGCATCAATAATAGCAAAAGAAATCGATAGTACCTACGCCCACACTTTAAACGTTCTCTCTAGCCTAAAAGAGCGAGGATTAGTCAGTTTTGAGAAAAAGGGGCGCATTAAACACGTAAAACTTACAGAACTCGGCGGGCAGGTAGCGGATGTTTTGGAAAACTTCATCGATATTGTGCGGTTATCGGAGATCGGGGCAAGGATCGAGCGCATCTATGAAAAATTGGTACGCGGCCGTCCACAATCGGAAATCGACAAGGCAGCGGTGTCCAAACGTCTGGCGCCATACAGGCGGGAGTTGGAGCGCCTCGTGAAGAAGAGCCCAGAACTCAAGGAGCATTCGAAGAAACTCATAAAGAGGATCGAGGAGATCTCGAAGGGCGTCACCGCTTCAGCAGGTCCTTGATGGGGTCGCAGAGCATGGTGTCGATCCTCGCGTGAAATGCGCCGTGGTCGAGGGAGTACTTGCCGGTTGAGCGGCTGTAATCGATCAGCCTGAAGTATCTAAGCTTTGTTATATAATAGCGGAGGAGTTTTTCAGCAAATCCCGTTTCGCTCAACAACTCTTGGAAGGTCTTGTCCTTGTCCCCATAGAAACAGTTCAGCAGCTTCAGGGCCTGTTGAGGGCGCTTGGGGGCGATGAGTTTTGCGACATCTTCGAGCGTCAATGAATCACCCCTAAAGTCTAAAACTGTTTTGGATATAAGCCTTTCCGGGTCAAAAGGAGCTTTTTACTGCCTTATTTTCGCGATCCTCATGAATTGGGGGGTAGACGGATGCTAAGTTTGATTTAGAAGGCGGGGCTTGATCACCCTCAAATGGCAAATTTTTAGGAGTTTAAGAAATTCCATAACGGCCTGAATTCTAAAACGAATTTAGATTAAGGATGAAACATGCTTCAAACCTTTTTACTTCCACATGGAACGATAGATGCGAGGTTATTTCCTAAAAGCTTTCAAGGTTTCTTCCAGTTCGCTAAGGAGCTTCACATCCATTTCCTTCTGCCTAATGATCTTGAGATGATCCTCTCTAATCCCACCTTTTCTTGGAAGCACTTGGCAAAGTGGAAAGTAACTGCATGTTTCGCACTTATACTCTTCCTCAGCCTCTGGGAGAATGTCCATGTTCTCAAGGAAGGATTTGACCTCCTCAACCAGAGGTGGAATAGTTTGTGGTTCAGGCTTTATCTCCCTGGGTCTCAAATCATTGTAAATGACGAATAGCTTCGTAACAGGGGCGTACCCACAGAGCTGGGCTAGGTAAGCATATGCGTTAAGTTGTAGCTTGTCGGACTCGTATACCCCTTCAGTCGGGGGCTCGATGTATTTCTCATCGTGTATCATGAAACCTTCCTCGCTCTTTCTCAAAAAATCCACTCTCCCGCTTAATCCCCCGTACTCTAAGTAGACTTCGGTTTCAATCACTTTGCCAGGGATACCCTCCCTTACCCATGCAGATTTCAACTGTTGATACATGTCGTGTACGACGGAATGGAATCTGCGTCCTTGTCTGAAACCTATGTTGGGTTTCTTAATCCCAGCTTTCTTGTAAAGCCATAGTCGACGCTTGCAACGTTTATAGTCGAGCAAGTCCCATACGCTTATCACTCGATCACGCCTGCCTCCTCGACCAATTTTTTTGCCAAGAGCCTGACTTCCTTGGAAAATTGCTCTAAGCCTTCTCTCCCCAGGTGCTTGTGAACTTCTCTAGCAGCACTCTCCATGCGGTCGTAGGAGTCTTTTTCTTCTTTCGTCGCCATCAGGGTAACTTCATCCTCTATAAGGTCCAAAACGAGCTCTTGTTCACTCTTTCCGGAGATCTCTACCAGCCTCCTCCAATTTTTCTCCCATTCATCTGGAATCCGAAACTTTACCTCATGTGCCAATTCAACACCTCCCTTCACTTCTATTTTTTTCCCTGTTTTTCAACTCGTGGCACCATTTAATCATTGCATGTTTGGCTGATAAATGCCGTTAGAAGAAAAGTATCTGTTCACCTTGAAAGATAGCCCAAAAATTTTAGAAAGGAGGTAACCTATCACTATTCTATCTTAGGATTCTTCCTCCCGCTCGCGTACATCTATCCTGACCCCGAGCTTCCGCTGTAAGCTCTCCACTGTGCGACCGCCCCGCCCGATGATTTTAGGTATGATGTCATCGTCCGCCCTGACGATCGCGCTGCTTTCGGACAGCATCTTCACCTCGACATCTCCTCCCACGAGTCGCCTGATCTCTCGCCTGATCGCCTCCGCCGCCCTAAGCTCCGCCCGCGTAGGTTCCCTCCGCCTCACGGACATGACGACTATCTCCTCTCCGAAGGAGTAGATCTCGTACGCCGCCTCCCCTGTTTCGAAGTCGCAGATCTCGATGAGCGGCCTCGCCAGGTCGGCCTCGGTCATGCCGTGTGGCACCTTCACCGTCGACCGCAGGGCGTAGACCTCCTTAATCTCCCCATCCTTGATGAATATCACAGTGTCGGCTATCATCGGGATCATCCCGAGCTCCACCCTTCCGATCAGCCTCTGGACCGCATCGATGGCCCGGGTAGAGTGCACCACTCCCACCATGCCTATGCCCGCCAGCCTCATGTCCGTGAATATCTGGAAGTCCTTGGTCTTTCGCAGCTCGTCGTAGATCGTGTAGTCAGGGCGCACTAGGAGCAGCACATCGGCGGTCTTCTCCATGTCCCCCTCGAGCGAGGTGTACTGCGTGATCTCGTCGCTCACCTGGAGGTCTCTGGGCGACTCCATGGTCTTGATGATCTTGTTCTGGGATCGATAGAACTCGGCAAGCGCCTGAGCGAACGTCGACTTTCCGGCTCCAGGCGGCCCAGCGATCAGCACCCCCTCGGCCTGCTTCGCCAGCCGTTCCTTGAGCTTCGAGGAGAGGCGGTAGTCCTCGAGCTTGACCTCGGCTATCGGGCGGACCGCGGTGATCTCGAACCCGTCGCTGAACGGCGGGCGCGCTATGGCCACGCGGTACTCGTGGAACTGCACGATCGTCGCCCCCTCGAGCTCGATCTCCACGAAGCTGTCCCGGTCTTGGCGGGCTAGCTCGACTATCTCGTGCGCCAGCTCGCGAAGCTGCTCCTCGGTGAGCTGCTTCTCGTCCAGCACCTTGAGCTGGAACTTTCCGGGCCTTCCGACCTTAGCCATGGGCCGCACCCTGTCCTTTAGGTGCACGGACATCACCCCTGGGCCGAAATAATCGAGCAGCTTTGGCATTCGCCCGACGGGCAGTGGCTTGAGGAACCACACCTCCAGTCCTTCCGCCCGCCCGGCCTCGGCCATGATCGCATCGCTGGTCATCAGCATTGCCCCGTGCTCGCGCGCCACTTCGCGTATCGCGGCGTCTATAGCCCCGAACTCCGCCCCAGCGAGCTGCTCGTGCGTGGGCCCTCGCCCGACCAAGCTGAACTTGACCTTGCCCTCGTTCGCGAACTCCCTTAGTCTCCTCAGCTCGGTGAGTCCGCTGAAACCCGAATCCTTGCCCAGGTTGGCCTGATGCTCGAGTTCTGCCACGACCAGGTTAGGCACCAACACTTCGCAATCTCGAAGCTCGCCGCTCTCGATCAGGCGCGTTATCCGGCCATCGATCACGACGCTCGTGTCAGGTACACAAATTTTTGCCATATTCCTCATGTTAACTGATTGGACCAAAATAATAAGGTTTGCAGAATTGGGGTTTGTACCTGGATTTGTACCCTCAATTAAGGAATTTCATGAGGTTTTTGCTATACTCTCTTTAAATCTCTGGAGGCATCTTCTTTATTTTTCCGATTAGTCCATACTCTTTTGCCCCAACCACAAACATCTGTCTTACGTTCCTTTGTCTTTCAATTATGTTACCTTTGAGCACGTCATCGTCGGCAGAAGCGGCCACGACCCGCCCCACGAAAATGTCTTCCTTATGCCATTTCAGAACGCACTCGAAATGAGCTTTACACGCCTTTATCCTTGGAGGTTTGACTTTTTCTGAGGGGATGGCAGTTAACCCGGCCTTTTCTAATTCGTTGACATCGTGAGGAAAGGATACCGCCGTTACGAAAGTCTCTTTGACAATTTCCTCGGAAGGCACGTTTACCACAAATTCTTTGGTTTCGAGTATGTTCTTCGCTGTGTCGTGTTCCTTTGCGCATGCGAAGGCTACTTCCCTAAGCGAAGACGATACCATAAAATTCGTCTTTATGGCGGCATTGGGGATGCCCCGCTTGCTCATCGTGGTTATTAGGACGATCGGCCTGACGATTAGGGACTTGTCTCTTTTCCAATCTCGCTTTTCTTCTTCAGAAAGACCTTCAGGAGGTTTTAATGGGATATTTACTTTCACCATATATCATCCCGTACTCTAGACTCTATTCTACCAAATGCGCCGGCCATTTTTAACCTATGGTGCGGAGGATAGGAATGGAACTTCGATTCGAACCCCGCCTTATTTTTAACAGCATATGTATGGCACCTGTACAGCGAATTGATTTCGCTAAGCACAGATGGCGGGCCCGGAGGTATTCAAACCCAAAAAAGGGTCGAGTCCTACTCCGTCCCTCGTTCGCCCGTGAAAGTTCAAATCTATTCGACTCCAACACGCGAAAAGCATAAAATAAGCCATTGAGTTTTTACAAAGCTTATAATAACAAGTTCCTAGATAAACACCTTACGAGGATGCGAATGCTAATCGAGACCATTAAAAAACAAGGGGCAAGCTGGTGGGATTTTTATTTTCTGACCAGCATGATACAACGGTCTCTTTTAGCTTGAGCCATCCCCGATTATAACCAAAAATCTTTTGGGGTGGCACTTTGAAAGGCGTTTTTAACATACATACCGGAAGGGTTTTCGAAGTATTGGAGACTTCACCCGAAGGCCTCATCCGTGACAGGTCGATAGAAGACTGGTCAAATATGGGGGACTGAAGATATGGCTAAGAGAGGTGTAAAGCTCACAAAGGAAGAAGAAAAAAAACTAGAGTTGGTAGATAAAACTCTAGCTCCTGTTAAGCGATATCAGAAGGCAGCGATCGCCAGCATGGAGGATCTCTATAAAGAATTTGAAACAGGCGAAAACGGTCTTTCCAGCGACGAGGCTCGCCGGAGACTTGAACAATATGGCCCTAATGCCCATCCAGTGGGCAAGAAACTTGGCTTTATAGCGCGTTTCCTTCTCCATCTCAAGAATTGGTTTAACCTTATGCTACTGTTGGCTTCAATACTATCGTTCTTCGTCGGAGTAACATCTAAAGACCCTAGCTCATTACAGGCCGGGTATGTACTGGTCGGAGTTGTGCTAGCTAACATTTTCTTCAGCATGATCCAGGAGTATAGAGCAGACAGAGTTGTTCAGACGATTAATAAATTAATCCCACAGAAAGCGAAGGTCGTCAGGGACGGCCAAGATGTACAAGTCGATGCCTCTGATGTTGTCCCGGGGGACATGGTCCTCTTGGAAGAAGGAGACGAAGTGCCAGCCGACATTAGACTTGTCAGCGCGTTCGAGGTTACTGTAAACAACGCTCCTAATGACGGGCGAGTCTAAGCCCCAACACAGGTTTGCCACTATTACCTTGGATGCGGGCATGCAAAGTCCGACCGAGTTACAGAACATCGTGTTCGCTGGGACGACCATCGCAACAGGGGTCGCCAAGGG
>Ga0315309_1002070_pt1 | contig 11804 bp, 9 predicted proteins | sample TDP4_MG_FD_203080 | JGI IMG/M metagenome (GOLD analysis project Ga0315309, IMG submission 203080) | Freshwater sediment microbial communities from Lake Towuti, South Sulawesi, Indonesia - TDP4 | ecosystem: Environmental > Aquatic > Freshwater > Lake > Sediment | place: Indonesia: South Sulawesi...
TTCTGAATGGCCTAGACATGAATTATATCCCCCTCATGGAGGAGAGCGGCCATAAATGGATAGATGAAGGCAAGCAGGGAATAGAGGATCTATTCTCGTTCTTTAGAAACAGAGGGGCCAATTGCCTCAGAGTCCGGATATGGGTTGGGGATTCAGGGCCGTCTAGATTGCCATACGCCATGAGCTTGGCCGATAGGGCATGCAAAGCCGATCTGAAGATCCAACCCACGATCTTCCTGTCCGATGTCTGGTCCGACCTTTACAAACAACCCCAGCCGAAAATCTGGGCCCCATTTGGTTTCAATGATAAGTTAAAACTCATCGAGGCTCACACCTCAAAGGCCATAAAGGAATTGATGTCAATGAGGGATAGATGCGCCTACTACCAGATAGGAAACGAGATCGATTATGGACTATGTGGCATTTTCGCTCACGATAAGAAGAAACGGAGGGACCATGAGTGGCTTAAGAGGAGGATATGGCCACTTGAGGCAAAGGTGCTAAAGGAGGCAATCCGTGCAATTAGGATCCATGACGAAAAGCCAATAGCCCTGCATCTTGGGAAATGGTGGGACCTCAAACTCTCGGAATCTTTCCTTTCTTCAATGGACGAATTCGGTGTATGTTATGAAATCGTCTGTTTCTCCTTCTATCCGGCAATGTTCAGCTCCGGCTTCGATCCCCTTGTGCAGTTGATGGAGCTGGCCAAAAGTAGTGGGAAGGCGATGGCGATCGCAGAATATGCGTATCCTAGCAAGCCCCCGAAGGGCCTTTTATGGTACATGAATAAACCTTCGGCCGATTATCCCTTAACTCCTGAAGGGCAATCATCTTGGATAAGGGATTTCTTAACTCAATGCTTAAAGTTAAACATCCGCGGGGCCTTCTATTGGAGCCCTGAATTGTATTTAACGAAGTATGATAATGATAGAGTGCCAATTGAGATGCCTCTTGGCTTTGGCTGGGGGCCGATGTCTTTTTTTGATGAAGATGGCTGCATAAGACCATGCGCGAGCTCATTGAAGTACGGTGTTCGCGATGTTTGACCGTACCTTCACGAATCGGATTTAGGCAGTAACTGCAATATATGGGTTAACCCCGTGTAGATGCTATGAAGCGATCAATCCGCAACTTGATCCTCAGCGGGGGAGTGGCCCATGAATATCAAGTGACTTCTCAGATGATATCTGAAATATTAGCGAAGGGGAATATAGATTCGGAGATTACGGAGGATCTCCACATCCTCGAGAGCTCACAATTCCTTGAGTTCGACCTCCTGACCATGAATTGCGTGCGCTGGAGCTGTCAGCAGACGCCGGACTGGAAGGACTGGGCGTTTACGATCGTACCTGAGCAGGAGAAAGGGCTGTTGAAGTTTCTGGGGATGGGAAAGGGGATGATGGCACTCCATGCGGCCGTGATCAACTTCGATACGTGGCTCGAATATCGTGAGATCCTCGGCGGATATTGGAGTTGGGGGGAGAGCTCACATGGTCCTTATAGAGGCGGTTACAGGATGCACATCGTTGACAGGCATCACCCCATCACGGAGCAGATCGGTGATTTTTCGATTCACGATGAGCTTTATCATTCCCTCCATTTCACGAAGCTAGTGCATCCACTAGTGATAACGCTGTGGGAGGGGAGGATTCAGCCTGTGGCATGGACGACGGAATACGGAGGGGCGCGCATCTATTATTGTGCACTGGGACATGGGAGAGAATCCTTTCGAAGTGTCGAATTCAAGGAACTACTCCTTCGGGGGTCATTATGGTGTTCTAATATGATATGAAACGGCAGATATCATACCACATGGCAAATTTATGGATCATGGGGTTTGACACCATAAGAACAGGATCGCCCGGTTTTTGAGGAGAGGAAAAAGATGTGCTTCCAGACAGACGAGATTGTTACATCCCATATGAATAGTCGTCATCTTCTTGCCTTTTCAGGGAGCCCCCTTGGATCTGACAACTAAAGTCAGTTCCGACATGTGTGGGCTACGATCTCTTAGGGTTTTGAAATAGTTCCGAGTTCCTCGCAGTTCTCCTTAATCTTCGTTATAGCGCCTACTATGATATCCGCACCTTGGCGACCTGCCAGGAGTGTGGTGTGTGGGATCGTGACTTGCTGTTCAGCACAGAACCTCTCTACTATGGGAAGATGCACCTTTAAATAGTCCGGCAATTTCTGACCGGCAAGCGTTCCAACCTGTTCGATATTCTCTGACAGGAAGGCCGCATTCTTGTAAAGCGGAATCCCATAGGCAGTTCCGCAGGGCACGCCCTCCGCGTTGAGTGCTTGGATGAAAGTATCCCTGTGGACTCCACCGAACTCTTTGGCATTATATTTCATTATAAAGAAGTAGTATCCCCTCTTCGTGATCCTCTCGTCATGCTTGAGGGGATCGACCCCTCCTATCCCCCTGAGCTTCTCAGCGAGATATGCGCCAACCTCGTGCTTATACTCGGTCTGCCATGGCAGGTGGCGCATCAGCGAGAGTAGAAGAGCACCTTGCATCTCGGTCATTCGATAGTTCGATGAAAGTATGTAGTGCAGATAACCAGGTTTACCGATGGCCCTGCCTATATTATGTATGAGCAAGGCCTTGTCAGCTATCTGATCGTTGTCCGTCAATACTATTCCGCCTTCACCAGCAGCAAGCGACTTGCTCGCTTGGAAGGAGAAACCACCCACATCGCCAATCGCGCCTACCTTTCGGCCCCTCCACTCCGTCCCGTGGGCATGTGCGCAGTCCTCGATCAGCATGAGGCCGTTACTCCGAGCCAGGGGCTTGATCTCATCGAAGTCTATCGGATATCCTCCGTAGTGAACTCCAACTATTGCCTTCGTCTTCTTAGTGATTCTAGCCTCCGCATCCTTTGCACTTATCGCAAGTGTCTCTGGATTCGAGTCCACAAAAATCGGTATAGCGCCAATACATGCGATTGCGCTAGCACTCGCTATGAATGTTAAAGCTGGAACAAGGACTTCATCTCCGGCCTTCACGCCGCTTGCCAGCAGAGCCAGTTCCAGAGCGACTGTACCATTTGACACAGCGATCGCATGCGATGCGTCGTGATAGTCTGCGAAGGCCAGTTCAAACTTTTGCACTCGCGAATAATCATAGATGCGACACCAGTCGTATCCATCTAAAACATCAAGCACGGATCTCTTCGCCTCTTCATCAGCAACAGGCCAAGGTGGCACCAAACGCGTGAGATTTACGGCTGATCGCTCGCCACCATTTATAGCCAATTTCATCAAACCCAACCTCCTATAAGACAACCATGTGAAGGTACCCTACATATCTTTTATCCCAGAATAAGCTCTCTCGACTATTTCTGTCCGAAGTGGCTTTATGGTCTGGCATACTCGTAAAGGTGACGCCCGCATAGGCGGTTACAACTAAAATCTATCAGTTACCTCAGCAAACAACTTAAAAAGGCTTTTTACTTTTTCTAAAGGCCCACCTTCTCTGTAAACTTGTTTGTCTAGCATACCCTCTCTGTTTAGTTGAGATAAAACATTAAGTTGGGACGTATCTAATACATCGACGCCGTCCAAATACGGCCACACCCTTAAGCTGCCTGCAGTTATATCATCAACAACAACAAGTTCATGATCCTTTCCTTCATCTCCTGCAATAAGCCCCACCTCAATCTTCAGGTCAATAAGTTGGTATTTGAATTTAGTAAGAGCTGCTTCCAGAGGCAAAAATGTTGCTAGTAAAAGTTCTTTGGATCTTTTATAGACGTCCGTTTTTCCCTTTGAAGTCATAATATCAATATGGTTAATATCCAGCAAAGGATCATGTAGGTAGTCATCCTTATAAAAGAATTCAACAATTAGATCTTGAAAATAGTTACCTTCTTTAATACCCGTATGTCTATCCAAATAGGATCCAGTTGCAACTCTCCTCCCAACAATTTCTAAATTTGCTTTTTTTACCATCCTTTTTACAATAGTGTACCTCTTTTCAGGTGAAGATATGTAGTGAGTGGGAACAAGAGATGGTTTCAGGCAACGTTCAAAAATATTTTTATTGGTTCTCCAGTCTATTTCACCCTTACCTGGAATAATATCTCTCTTTGCACCATCGCCAGCAGTAATATCATCCTTAAAATATAAAATCGCTAATTTTTTATCAGCAGGATATTCATAGATAATTTTAGTCTTTCCCTCTCCAATTATGGGTCCAATAATCATTGAATTATAAATTGAGAATTGAACTATTTATATCTATTGGAAGTATAGAGCTGACGGAAAGATAACAGGTACTAGTCAAATTCATCAGTGGGAATAGAATCCTAGATAGGAGCATTAAAAGCCGAACATTGGTCCCCAAAATAATTGCATATTTCTGATACAATATATGCTCTAGCGATCTAACGAGCTTTAACATATGCTGAGACGATGGAGTAACCTGATGCGACCTGCCTATCCTTTTTCCCAGTGAAGTAGGCCTCTTCAAGCTCCTTTTTGGAGACCTTTTTAATCAGCCCTAAACCACATTTATTAAGAAAGTCCTCTATCCTGTCTTCCTCGATCCCGAAGGTCAGTTCTTCACCGGATATGAAACGATTTCTCCTCATGCTACTGACCTCGCCGTGCCTCTCGGTCCCATTTAATAGCGATTTGTGCATGTAGTCGAATATGATCGAGCTTCCCGGGCCAGACTTCTTGGAGACGAACGACAGTGTAGCGTCAACGCCCCCCGGATCGAGATATTCGGTAACTCCCTCCCATATGAAAAGGGTCCTCAGGCCTTCGTCGTAGCCACTTTGTGGCAAGAACTCATCTAGGGTCTCTTGTGCGAAGTCCATGGGTACATAGTTTACGTAGTCTGGAACCACGCCGAAGATCTTCTCCAGTTTGGCCTTCTTCGCTTCCTGTGTGGCCGGATGGTCCACCTCGAAGATCTTCACCTTGCCCCTGAGCTGTTCGAACCTGTATGCACGTGAATCGTAGCCAGCGCCCAAGATCACGAGCTGGTCAATCCCTTAATAAGACCGGTATTCTTTGCCCGGTTTTATATTGCTACGCCTGTCCCCTTTCCGCCTTTGCCTGTCCCATATGAACATTGCAGCGTTTCATCATCATGTCGACCGTACCTTGTTATTCGATTGGCCAACTTTCACTTTACTCGTTAGGGTTAGGAAGGGCTTATTGCGGATGGGTCTGTCCGTTTGGTACCTTTCAAGACATAATAAGTAAAATTGGGTCACGTTTCAACAGAAAGGTGAGGAACGTGCCACCATTAAAGTTCGGCGCTCTGGCGCTAATTATAATCTCAGCATATCTGTCGGCAGATACGTTGTACTGCCGCCTATGCCCTTCTGCGAGCCTATTCGCGAGTTTGCCTTTCTCTTGGCTCAATCCCCAAATTCCGTGGGGGTTCTTTTTCGGGGTTCATTGTTGACATTACTTGTGATAATCGTGGGTGTAGTCTTAATCAAGAGATTCTGGTGTCGTTACCTTTGCCCAGTGGGGGCCATAACGGGGGCGTTCAACCGATTATCCATTGTAGGGGTCGATGCAAGGGGATGCGAAAATTGTGGTCTATGTCTGAAGGTATGCCCTATGGGCATTAATAAAATAAGTGACATAGGTTCATCCACAGATTGCATAAAGTGTGGAATGTGCATCGAGGCCTGTCCGAATAAAAATATTAAATTCCACCTATAGTCTCAGTTTATTATCTATCTATCGGAAGGAAAAACCCCTTGAATCTGTAAAGAGTGAGATGCGTAAAAAAAAGTCTGTTAATACATTTGAAAATAGCGTCCTACTTCTTTTTCTTTTTTCATATGAGAAATTATTGGTAAGTAATTTACTTAATTGATCGGATATCGCCCAAACTCCCTTCCGGCCCTGAAGTAACACCTCACATTGTCCAACGGGGCCGCCCGTATGGAATCGCTGGTGCCCAGCAAAAAGCCACCGCCTGGCCCCGCGACCCTTATGGCATCGCGGACGGCATTCCTGATGAGATCGGGCGTGCCCTTCCTTATCACGTGGTAGAGGTCGATGTGGCCCTTCAGGCAGACCTCGTCGCCGATCTGCTCCTTGGCCTCCGCCAGGTTCACATCGCCCATGGGGGGCGGCGGAAGGGTGTCTATGATGTCGATGCCCGCATCTTTCAGGTCGTTTAGGATCGGCATGCACTTCCCGTCGTCATAGAGGTGGTAGATCGCCCCGTAATCATGGACCAACTTGACGTGTTCCCTTATCAGCGGGATGAAGAGGTCCCTGTAGATACGTGGTGACCATCCCACGCTGAGCGATGCCCAATACCATGAGCCGTGGATGGCCTCCGCCCCGGACTCCAAGTAGTCCTCCGTTTCGGCCATGGTATATTCGTGGAACATCCTGAGCAGTTCCACGATGAAGTTGCGGTTCAGATAATAGTCCTCCATCATCTTATTCGGTGAGTAGAGCGCACCGGCCTTGTGATCCAGCGCGCAATATATGCCCACCTCGACCAGGCCCCGTTCGCCGACCTTGCCCGCGATCTCCTTGATATCATCGAATTTCCTCCCAGATGGATCGGGGAGCAGGTACCTGACCTTATCCAGGTCCTCCGGTCCCTTAACCATGTGCTCCAGCCTTTGGACGTCGCCGGCGGCCTTCAAGAGGAATCTGGATCCGGTCGAGAGTTTCGATTTATCCGTAAGGCGGCCGGCGGGGGTGGTGATCTCCCTCCCCACCAATGTCGTCCCATCGGGCAATGTCCTGAATTCGCTCCTGATCTTCACGCCCGGTATGTCCGGATATCTTTCAGGCGGCCAGTAGAGGTAGTTGGGCAGTTGTGGGCCGATGAGTATGATGGGATCGAAGTCGAATTCCTCGGCGGCCTTGAGCATATGCTCCCAGCCATCGCCTCCATAATATTCCAGGAGGAAGTAACCCACCCTCGGCGAGACGGGCACCCTATCGGGTTCCTCGTGCCTAATGGCAGCAAGTATCCTCTCCCTTTGGCTGAGGGCATTCACGTCGTCCCGTCACCCCTTTGGCCCGCTTCCTCCTCGGCCCACCTGTTGCATATCCTCAGGCCTGCCATCGCGTCATTCACCGCGGCATCAGCTCCCATGGCCCTTCCGAATTCCTCCGTGACGGGAGTACCGCCTAGGATGACCTTAACGCCCTTCCTCAGGCCCGAGTCCTCAAGCGACTTTATGACAGTTCCCATCTCATCGATGGTAGTCGTGATCAGGGCAGACATCCCGACTATGGTCGGCCTATGTTGTTTAATGGCCTCCACGAACTTCTCGGGCGGCACATCCACCCCCAGGTCCACGACATCGAACCCCGCCCCCTCCAACAGGCTGATGAAGACATTCTTGCCCACGTCGTGCAGGTCCCCTCGCACGGTGCCGATGACGACCGTGCCCTTCTCCTCCTTGTGTTCGTACTTTATGTAGGGCTCCAGGGATTTCATGGCCCCCTTCATGACCGCAGCAGCCGTCAACAGTTCAGACAGGAAATATTCCCCGCTTTCGTATTTCCTCCCGACCTCCTCCATACCTTTCGAAAGGCCCTCGGCGATTATCGTATATGGCGCGATGCCCTCCTTGAGCATTCCATCCACTAATGACTGTGCGCCCCTTAGGTCAAGCTGGACGACGCATTCCGCGAGCTTCCTTAGATCATCGTTCGACATTCGACTCGCTCGTGAACTCTTAACTCTTTATTAGGTTTCCTAAGATAGTTCGATTCATAGAGAGAATACGGGCCCTCAATCTGAAGAGCTATCTTCTCATAGCGCTGTGACTGACAAGTCTTAAATACAAACGTTTTAAAAAACCTAGCAGTCTTATAAGTGAAATTCAAGTGAAGATATCTAACGTGAGGATAACGGTATTGGAGAGCTCATTTAGGAAGGATCTGCTGGACAAATATGCCAGCAACCCTTGGAAGCCATGCCAAAAGTTTCAGGATGGTCAGGAGTTCTTAACTGACGGTATATTCATGCCTCCAGGCTTCTGCAGCTGGGCTTGGGCCGACATTGAGAAGTATGTGCAGGTTTTAGCCCATGGTGCGGATTTGTCCGGATCAAAGCCGGGTTTGACAGTTGTCTGTTGTACTGACGGTTTCCGACCCGTGTATTTTCTATTAGAGAGGGTGTAAGAGATGATATAGAATTGATAATTGACGCGAATACCCTTTTTGGATCCATGTGGCCTTTAGAGAGAAGGGACATCTCGCTTGCGAAACTAAAGGGAGAGATGAACAAGTTCGGGGTCGATCGAGCCATCACTTTATCAGCCAAAGGCATATTTTACGATCACATCCTCGGCAATAACGAAACCAATGAAGTATGTTCAGGGGATCCGAGATTCATCCCTGCTTTGACAGTCGATCCGCGTCGATTTATCGGCTATGATGAGGAGATCGAGAGGAGGAAGTTGGAAGGCTTTAAGATCCTCAGGCTCTTCCCAGAGTATCAGGGGTTCACGATCCGGGGTTCCCATGTGAAGAGGATAGCGGCGAAGGCGATGGAGAGGAATTTACCGCTGATGATCTGTGCACAGGAGGGCATAGCGATCATACTGGAGCTCCTGAGGGAATTCAGGAAGCTCAGGGCCATACTTGTAGGAATGGGCTACTCCGAAGTGGCAGAGCTCCTCATTGCTATGGAGGAGCACGATAATCTATATGTCGAGACCAGCCTCCTCGATTCCCTCGATGGCATTGGGATGATCGTGGAGAAGTTCGGCGCGGAGAGGCTGATCTTCGGATCTGGTGCCCCATTGGGGTATGTCGGCAGCTCCCTGAACATCGTAAGACGTGCGCCGATAAGTGAGGCCCAGAAGGGGGCCATCCTTGCAGGCAACATAATGGGGCTTGTGGGAGGTGGATGACTTTAAGATAATCGACATCCATGCGCATTACGGAAGCCTCCCGTGGACGCCGTTTAAAAGGTCGGGCCTTGAGGGAATGATCGGGGTGCTCGACGAGTTCGATTACGAGCGGTGCATCGTCTCGTCCATTGAGGCCATAGTTTATGACATCCACAATGGCAATAGGGAGACGATGGAGGCCGTTAAGGCGGATAGCAGGCTGAGAGGTTATGTGACGATTAACGCCAACTATGTAGAGGAATCCAAGGCCATCGTGGAGGAATACGTAACGGAGCACGGGTTCGTGGGAGTGAAGATACATCCCGATTCCTCGCATCAGCCCGTGGACTCGCCTAACACCTTGGAGATCCTTGGGGCGGTAGATAAGTTGAAGGTTCCTATACTGGTCCACACATACGGGAATGGAGGGGTAGCGGATCCTACGCATGCATTGAATGTCGTCGAGCACTACCCCGATCTCACTGTAATCCTCGGCCACATGGGCGGGGACAATTGGAGGGGAGGGATAGAGGTAGCTACGAAGGGAGACAGTATATATGTGGATCCGTGCAGCTGCACACAGCCCCATTCGGACAAAATAAAGGAAGCCAAGAGGCGGATCGGAACCGAGCGCATACTCTTTGGAACAGATCTCCCTTTGCTCAATCCGGCCTGGGCCCTGGGCATGATCGAAAGCGCTGATATAACCCCTAGGGAGCGGGAGATGATCCTATACGATAACGCCAAGCAGATATGGAAGTCCATCTAGTTTCATCGCGAATTGAATTTCCCATTAAATGGGGTTTCTCGTGAAAGAGAAAATAGTACATATCGAACTAGTTGACGATCTCCTTGGCTACTGGATCTTAAAAAATTGGGAAACCATCAAGCCCTTAGTAGACGGGTGGAGGAGGTAATACGACATACCAGAATCGTATCACTGGTTTGAATCTCTCTATTATGAAATGCAAAAGAGAAAACAACAACAAGCAAAGAGGGAAGAAGAAGGTCACAAGATATCTTGAGTTAATCTTTATCAATAGTTTGCTTGGTTAAATCGTTCCTTTGGGGAAGGAACTCTTATAGGCTTAATATTCGATTTTCATAATACCCAAGGTTGGGATTAAAGCCAGTGATTCTCTGGAAACGGTTAGAAACGATGGAAACATACATAATATATTAAAATTAAGAGATGTTATTATGAGGAAATTATCTTTATTAACAATCCTTTCATCAATTATGATAATTTCTATTGCAGCCAGTTCCACGCCATCACCAGCTCTGGAGGAGCCCACCACACAGGGGATGGGTCCGACCTCAATAGCGATCACCGAAGACGGTGAATACGCTTACATCGGTTTTCACCTATCCGACACTATCTTTAAAGTGCGTCTAGAAGACCTCAAAGTCGAGGCCGTGGTGGATCTCTCCCCCTATTTCCCGATAGGTTGCTACAACATCGCCCTTGACGCAAGTGGGGAGAAGCTCTTCGTTCACAGCGCCTCGTGGAGGAAACTGTTCGTCCTCGATACCCAGACGATGGGCGTCATTCATACAATCGATAACATCAGTACCGTCGGCATGACCCGGTCAATGCTCCGGTCAAGATACGGTCCGTACCTCATCATCTGGGATGGCGGCAACACGGTGAAATTCGTCAACACCGAAACTTATGAGGTGACGGAATTTACGGATGACAATATAATGTTCATGCAGATCGAGGAAAGCGAATCCGATCAGGGCAAATGGTATGTCGCTACTCAGGTGGGACCGAGGGAAGGAATAATAGGGCTCTATGATTATGAAACAAAGAAATGGGCCACTTCCGTTTCCATCACCGCGCAGCAGGAGGGCCTGCCCATCAACGACCTCAAGGTCCTACCTGACGAGGTAAAGGCCTGCATTGCCGTCTGGGGCGGCTTCTATCCGGAAGACCAGACCCACGGGTATGGTTGGGTCTATTCGATCGATCTGGCGGAAGGGGGAGTTAAGGTCATTCCCATAGATGGCGACCTATGGTGTTTGGAGGCCGATCCTGATGGCCGTTGGGTGTATGTGGGCGCGGACTGGCCTAAACCGAGAAACGTCAACAACATCCAGGTAATCGATACGAAGACCGATACGGTGGTGGGTTCAATTGACTTAAGTAAGTTGGCAGCGCCACCTGGGTTTGATTTTACATCGGTAGTTGATCTTCAGATCGATCCCGTAAATCCCCATTTCCTCTACGCCGTCAGTAATGACGCCAATGCCTTCATTAAGGTGGATCTCGATAACCGCACTCTCGCAGACGCTCTATTTTTCAATGAGGAGAGCTTCGAGCCAAATTTCCTAGCCAAGGGGCCAATACCGAATACTGGCTATATCCTCATTCATCAGAGTGCAAATGCGTTTGAGCTCGATCTCGACAATGCGACCATAAAAGGCTTTGTCAAATTCCCCGCGATCCGCGCTGATGTCGGCTCGTATGACGTCGCCACTGATGATGCCGGGAATCTTCTCATAGCCCAAGGTGAAAATATGTTGGAGGTCGATCCGAAGGATATGAGCCTCATAAAAACACATCCGCTTCCAACAAGCATAGGCGGATTATCGCATTTTGTCCTTTCCAATGATCGGACGAGGATATATGCGGTTCAAGATCTCATTGGAGGGCAAGAACGCTCGGATGTCTTCCTGGCTCTCGATGCCACGACCTTTCAGGTAATTAAACGCATCAAAGTGGAGGGTGGCGTCTTCAACGAGAGGCCTTACGAACTGCCCGATGGCTCGAAGCTCTATGTCCTGGGCGGATGGGACTGGGGCACCATCACCGTCCATGTGATTGAGACGGGCAACTATACCATCGAGAAGACGATCACATACGACGACCCCGACAATCCCTTAGGCATATCCGCCGGGCCCTATTTCCCATTTGCCTACGATCCCAGCTCATACACCCTCTTTGTGGGCGCCGGCACG
>Ga0315309_1002072_pt1 | contig 11798 bp, 11 predicted proteins | sample TDP4_MG_FD_203080 | JGI IMG/M metagenome (GOLD analysis project Ga0315309, IMG submission 203080) | Freshwater sediment microbial communities from Lake Towuti, South Sulawesi, Indonesia - TDP4 | ecosystem: Environmental > Aquatic > Freshwater > Lake > Sediment | place: Indonesia: South Sulawesi...
GTCGGCGGTGTTCTGGGAGAGCACGGTCCTCACCAGGGTCTCGAAGGGCCTCCTCTCCGAGCCCACCCACGATGGGAGGGAGAAGCACTCTCGGAGGATCTGCAGGATCCGGTGGGCCCTCTCCCTGGTCATGGTCGATCCGCCGCGGGGACGCAAATATAGAATAGGCTGAACGCCTAAATAAGGGGTGGCTGGTGGGTCCGCGCTTGTCCCATCCGAAGGTCGTCCACGAGGAAACCCGGGAGGGAGACAGACTCTTCTTGGCCACCCGCGTGGAGGTGAAGAACGCCAACATACTGCTGTTGAGCGAGGGGGAGGATCGACTGGGCACGCTGGCCGCGGCCGTCCCGCCCGCGGAGGGGAGGCCGGGTCTGCCCCTCTCATCGATCCTGCTGGGGGACCGGAACGCCGTGCTTGCCCGTCTCCTGGCTGAGCGCCTCGCCCGGGACATGAACAGGATCGCCCTGGTCTCCGTCTTCGTCAAGACCATGGACGAGAGGGAGGCCGGGCCCGCCCTCATGCGGCTCGCCGAAAAAGCCCTCAGAAAGGAGGCCGCAGAGTGAGCCTTCGGAGCTTTCTGGAGGAGATGGAGGAGAAGGGGGAGGTGGTCCACGTCAGGGACCGGCTCTCGCCCCGCTTCGAGGTCTCCTCGGTGATGAGGGCGCTCGACGGGAGCCCCATACTGGTCTTCGGCGACGTCGGGGGACACGCCGCAAAGGTGGTGGCAAATGTCTGTGGAACCCGTGGGAGGCTCTGCTCGGCCCTCGGTGTCGACCCGGAAAACCTCTATGAGCGGCTGACCGAGGCGTGGCAGTCCCCCGCTTCCCCCAGGATCGTGGAGGAGGGGCCCGTGACCGAGGTGACGGAGGGGGTGAGGCTGTCCAGGCTCCCGGTCCTGACCCACTTCGATGGGGACGCCGGGCCCTACATAACCTCCGCCATAGTCTCCGCCCGGAGCCCCGATGGAGAGGTCGAGAACGTCTCCGTCCACCGCCTCCAGGTCTTGGACGAGAGCCACCTGGCCATCCGCCTCGTCCCGAGGCACCTCTACCGCATGTGGAGGACCGCCAAGGAGGAGAAGAGGGACCTGGGGGTCGCCATTGCCCTGGGCCTCCACCCCGCCGTCCTCCTCGCCGCGGCGTCACCCCTCCCCTACGGCGTCAGCGAGTACGGCGCGGCCAATGCCCTCCTCGGAAACGGGATGCGCCTGGTAAGGTGCGAGAGGGTGGATGCCTACGCCCCTGCCGAGGCCGAGGTCCTCCTGGAGGGCGTCGTGTCCGCGGAGGCGGAGGTCCCGGAGGGGCCCTTCGTCGATATCATGGGGACCTACGACGCCCGGAGGAGCCAGCCCGTCGTCGAGGTGGTCAAGATCACGCACCGCGAGGACTACGTCTACCAGGCGCTCCTCCCGTCCGGTGCGGAGCACAGGCTGTTGATGGGGCTGCCCCAGGAGGCCAGGGTCTGGGAGGCCGTCCGAAAGGTGGTGGCCGCGGTGGGGGCCGTGAACATGTCCCCCGGCGGGTGCGGGTGGCTCCACGCCGTCATCTCCATCGAGAAGCAGAGGGACGGGGACGCCAAGAACGCCCTCATGGCCGCCTTCGCCGCCCACCCCAGTCTGAAGCAGGCGACCGTCGTGGACACCGACATCAACGCCTTCAACCCCGAGGAGGTCGAGTGGGCCCTGGCGACCCGCTTCCAGGCCGACGAGGACCTGGTCGTCATCCCCCACGCCCGGGGCTCGACGCTCGACCCCTCAGCCGACCAGGAGACCGGCCTGACCACCAAACTCGGCGTCGACGCCACCCGACCGCTCACCAAGCCCCCCGAGAAGTTCCAGCGGGCCAAAATCCCCACAGACAAGAGAACCGCGAAGCTCATCGAGAAGCTGAAAGGGAAGCCTTAACTCTCAACGGCTTTTCCCCGGTTTCCCCCTTCACGCGGGCTTCTAGGATGAGCAGAGGAGTCTGCTTGAAACAGCGTCGGCCTCTCAGCCTCCACCGACTCCTAAGTCATCAACCACTCTCAGGCATTTCGAAGCGCCACCGGTCCCTCTCCGCTACCATCTTGGCGAGGATCTCCCTGGAGGTCTTCAGCGGCAGGGAGAGGAAGACCCGGACGACGTGCTTGCAGAGGCCCCGGTTGGGCGCCTGCTCCCTCCAGTCCTCGCAGTCGTGCCGGATGGTCCTTTTCTCCACGTCGATCCGGACCACGTAGTCCCTCACCCTGGCCTCCACCACCCTGGCGGTCCGGCGCCGGAAGGAGACGCTGGCCTGCCGTATGGTCTCCGCCCGGTCTATCCTGGCCCCGTCGGTGAACTGCCGGAGGAGCTGGGGCAGGTCGAGTCTGGCGGCCTCCTCTAGGGTCTTTGGGACCGCCTCCGCGGGCAGCCCGGCCTGCTTGGAGGCGATGTAGGCCTCGATCCTCTCCCGGACCCTGGCCTGGAGGCGCGTGGCCCTCCCGAGCTTCTCGATGAGCCGGAGGCAGTTCTCCGGCGCGTAGCCGTGGAAGTGGTTGTTGAAGTAGCCGAAGACCTCTCCCGTCCTCTCCGCGGCCTCCCTCACGCGAGGCACCCACTCATCCAGCTCCCCCTCGCTGTACCGGTAGTTGAACCAGGGCCGCTCCCCCCTCCCGTGCCACCGGAAGTAGGCGAAGTCCGCCGTGAAGACCGTCTCCGGCGGCAGGAGGGGCTCGTCCACGACGACGTACGCCACGTTGTGCTCGCCCAGGAGGCGCCAGGTCTCCGGGCGGAGCCAGGAGGGGTCCCGGAACTCCACGGCGAACCGGAACTCCGCCGGGAGGAGGGCCAGGAAGGACGCCAGCCGGTCCACCGAGCCGTAGCCGAACCCGGGGGGCAGCTGAACCAGGATGGGACCGAGCCTGCCCGCCTCCAGCATGGGCTTCATGAGGCCCAGGAACCGGTCCAGGTCCTCCCTGACGCCGCTCTCGGGGTCCAGCCTCTTCTTGTGGGTAATGAGCTGGGGGAGTTTGGCGGAGAAGACGAAGCCCTTCGGGGCGGCCTTGGTCAGGCCTCGGACCAGGCCGGGCGTGGGGTACCGGTAGAAGGTGGAGTTGACCTCCGAGGTGTCGAAGACCCGGGCGTAGGCGCTGAACATCCTCTCCCGCTCATAGTAGAAGGGGCCGACCCACTCCTCGTAGCTCCAGCCCGAGGTTCCCAGCCTAACCTTTCCCGAGGATTCCCCGCCTTTCCTCAAGGAGGCTCCACCGCCAGATACCGGTTCTCCTCCTTCAAAAGAGTTTATCCCCCGAACTCGAGGAGGTCGGTCAGAAGGTTTTTATTGAAATATGGCCAAGCGGACTTAGGGACCGGGCGTGTACCTCACGAGGGAGGAGGAGCGGCTCCTAGAGGGCGAGGGCGGGTATGCCGGCCGGGTGGCCATGAGGATACTGGCCGCCCTGGGGGATGTCTACGGGGCCGACCGGCTGATCCCGGTCCGGTCCGCCCACGTCGCCGGGGTCAGCCACAGGACCCTCGGGGGGGCCGTCGACTTCCTGGAGAGACTCCGCGGGGAGGGCGCCAGGGTCCGGGTCTACGCGTCCCTGAACCCTTGTGGGCTCGACCTGGAGAGGTGGGCCGAGATGCCGGTCTCCCCGGACCTCCACGAGGCCCAGCTCCGGATCGTCGACCTCTACTCGGCCATGGGGATAGACCCCACCCTCACCTGCACTCCCTATTACCTGAGGAGGGTCCCGCGGGGCGCCCACCTCGCCTGGGCGGAGTCCTCGGCCATATCCTACGCGAACTCGGTGCTGGGGGCGCGGACGAACCGGGAGGGGGCCCCCAGCGCCCTGGCGGCGGCCCTGACGGGGAAGACCCCGCGATACGGCCTCCACCTAGACGCCAACAGGAGGGGAACCATCCGAGTGGACGTCCATGCCCCGCTTGGGTGTGCCGCCGACTACGGTGCCCTTGGGGCGCTGGTGGGCCGGGCCGCGGGGGCGGGGGTGCCGGTCTTCCGCGGGCTGAGTGGGCCGCGCCGTGAGTGGCTGAAGTCGATGGGGGCGGCCATGGCGGCGACAGGCGCCGTCTCCCTCTGCCACGTCGAGGGCGTAACTCCCGAGTGGCCTGCGAGAGGTGAGGCTGAGGGGATGTGGCGGGAGGGGAAACCGGCGGAGGTGGTGACGGTGGACGAGGAGGGGCTGAGGGCCGCCTTCGAGGGCCTGACGACGGAGGCCGCGGACAGCCCCGACCTGGCCTTCGTGGGGTGTCCCCACTGCTCCCTCTCTGAGATAAGGGAGGTGGCCGGGCTGGTGGAGGGAAGGCGGGTGAGGGGGGGCTCGCGGTTCTGGCTCTGCACCTCGCGCCGCGTGAAGGCCGAGGCGGACAGGGCGGGGCTGACGGCGAGGCTGGAGGGGGCCGGCGTCGAGGTCTTCTGCGACACCTGCATCATCGTGACCTGGCTCCGGGAGGCCGGGATCGACTCCGTGGCCACCGACTCCGCGAAGGCCGCCCACTACGCCCCCGAGCTCTGCAAAGTCCAGGTGGAGTTCAACAGGCTCAGGGAGATCGTGAGAAAAGTAACCCGATGAGGAAATGAGACCGTCAGAAATGAGCCAGGAACGTCAGGAGCCCCGGTGGATTTGTGGCATATTTGAAGCATATAGGGGACCCGGGTCCTCGCCCTCCTACAGCGCACGGTTGAGTTAAATCTCCGATATCGCGAGAGCATCCGGAGAGGTCCGCTATTTCGCCGCCGCCCCGGCCTTTCGGAGGATGGTGACGGTCCCGGCGCCGCCGTCCACGTCCACCTCGTCCCCCGCCCCGATGAGCCCCAGGTCCACCCCGTCCACCATCGGGATCTCCGCGATGACGGCCCCGACCGCGACCACGGGGTCCGCCGCCTCGTTCACGATGGCCCTCGGGCCCAGCCCCCTCCTGGCCAGCGAGTAGAGCACGTAGCTGCCCACCGTGGACCCACGGCCGTGAGGGAAGCAGAGGACCCTCCCGCTCACGGTCGACCCCAGGAGGTCGTGGCCTCGCTCGACGATCTCCCCCGTGTCGGGGTCCACGCCCCCCAGGAAGCTGATCGGCCTCCTAGAAACCAGGGCGGGTCCCCTGCCGCGCCCGGGGGCGACAGGGCGCCCCTTCAACACCCGACCCTTGGGCCCTTCCCCCATTTACGGTCACGGCCCCGTAGTAACCGCCACAGAGTCGGGTCCAGCGGCTAAAATGCCTTTCCGTGCGGGTTATCGCCTGCGCCCCGGTGCGGCCCGGGTCAGAGGCCTAGGTGGAGCTTCTGGGTCAGCTCCCTCTTCCGGTTTCGGATGGTGACCTCCGTCAGGTCGGCCGCCCGGGCTATGTCCTTCTGCGACATCTTCTCGCCCCTCAGCAGCCCAGCCACGTAGAGCGCCGCCGCGGCCAGCCCCGTGGGATCCTTTCCCCCCACGGCGCGCTTCTCTCTCGCCTCTTGGAGGATTCTGACCGCCAGGCCCTGGACCTCGCCGGAGACCCCGGCCCTCTCCGCGATCTTGGAGACGTGGTCCAGCGGCCCGTCGAGGGGGATATCCAGCCCCAGACTCCGCAGGATCAGCCGGTAGCTCCGGAAGATCTCCTTCTCCCGGCGGGTGCTGACGTGGGCGACCTCCCGGAGGGTCTTCGAGGTCCGGTGGATCCTGCAGGCGGCGAAGATGGAGGCGGCCACGATGGCCGCGATGGACCTCCCCTGGACCAGGTTCTCGCCGAGGGCCCTCCGGTAGATCACCGCCGCCGTCTCCCGGACAAACGGCGGAAGGCTGAGCTTGTCGGAGAGGAGTTCCAGCTCGGCCATGGCCTTCGAGAGGTTCCGGCTGGCGGAAGTGTGCAGCCTCGCCCGGAGGTTCCACCTCCTCAGCCTCCACATCTGCTGCCTAACCTCGGGCGAGAGGGGCCGCCCGAAGGCGTCCTCGTCCACCTTGATCATGGTGGGCAGGCCCTTGTCATAGTGGGTCACATCGATGGGGGGCCCAACCCGCATCTTCTCGTCCCTCTCCTCCTGGCTTGAGGCCCTCCAGTCCGGCCCCCGGTCCATCATCCCCTCCCCCACCACGAGCCCGCAGGCCCCGCAGACCGTCTCCCCGGTCTCCCGGTCCATCACGACCTCTGCGCTCCCGCACTCGGGACACTTAGCCTCTACCGTAGACAGGTATGTCACTTAGAACACCTCGAACGTCCTCCACGACCGGAGGTTCTTCCCCGTTCGCTAGCCAATTATAACGGTGTTATACCACTATTTAAACGTTTCTATAACGGCGTTAAGTGAGGATGCGAGACGGCCTGAACAGCCTCTCTAACGTTTGCATCAAGTCCCACTAAAACTTTATTAAACGCTCCTTTTAAGATTCCTTCAAGTCTGGGGGCATGTATGTGTTGGATGAGCTTCCTGTTGAAAAGCTTAGGCGGGTTTGTGACCTCGGCCTTCTTCGCTGTGAAACCACGGAGGAGATGGCTCCCCTCGGGGAGATAGTGGGCCAGGAGAGGGCGGTAAAGGCCCTAAGGTTCGGTTTGGAGATCGAGGAGCGGGGTTTCAACATTTATGTGGCTGGCCAGCCGGGCACCGGTAGAACGACGGCGGTGAAGGATTTCCTAGAGAGTGTGGCCGTTGGTAAGCCCGTGCCCCCGGACTGGTGTTACGTGAACAACTTCACCGATCCCTATAGGCCTAACGCCATCGAGCTTCCCCCCGGAAAGGGAAGGGAGCTCCAGAGGGACATGAAGAGCTTCATCGAGGAGGCGCGGACCGGGATTCCCAAGGCCTTCGAGAGCGGAGAGTATGCTGCCAAGAGGGAGGAGATGGGCCAGGCCTTTGAGCGGCGAAGGAGGGAACTCTTCGCTCAACTGAACCAGAGGGCCGAACGAGAGGGCTTCATCGTCCAAAGCACCCCGATAGGAGTCCTCATCATACCGGTGATCCGCGGCAAACCCCTGAGCGATCAGGAGTTCATGGCCCTGAGCCCCAAAGCCAGGGAAGAGATCGAGAAGAAGAGGGCCACGTTGGGGTCTGAGTTGAGGAGTGCCATGCGGCAGCTGAGGGACCTGGACAGGGAGCTGGGTGAAAAACTCCGTGAACTCGATCGGGAGGTGGCCAACTACGCCATAGAGCACTCGATCAACCATTTAGTGGAGAAGTACACGGAGTTTCCCGAGGTAACAAGTTACCTGAAAGAGGTGCAAAACGACATTCTGGAAAACATGGACCAGTTCACGGGTAAGCGCCCTCAGCCTGAGACGCCCTTCCCCGCGCCGTGGATGGAGGAGTTGCCCTTCAGGAAGTACGAGGTCAACGTGGTGGTCGACAACTCAGACCTTAAGGGAGCCCCGGTGGTCACAGAACTCAACCCCCTCCACCCAAACCTGTTCGGGAGGATAGAGAAGGAGGCGCGGTTCGGAGCCCTGACCACGGACTTCACCATGATCCGAGGAGGCTCCCTCCACAGGGCGAACGGGGGCTACCTGGTCCTCCCCGCCGAGGAGCTGCTCCGCGACATCTTCTCCTACGACAGCCTGAAACGGGCCATACAGAACGGCGAGATCGCCATCGAAGAGGTGGGAGAACGCCTAGGCTTCATCACGACGAAGAGCCTCAGGCCGGAGCCCATTCCCCTAAAGGCCAAAATAGTGCTCATCGGAAACCCGCTTCTATATCACATGCTGTACGCCGTGGACATCGACTTCCATGAGCTCTTCAAGGTGAAGGCGGACTTCGACACCACCATGAGCCGGACAGAGAAGAACATGAGGACCTACGCGTCCTTCGTCTGCACCCTCTGCCGGAGGGAAAACCTGAAACACCTGCACAAGTCGGCCCTGGCCAGGTTGATAGAGTACAGCTCCCGGCTGGCGGAGGACCAGGAGAAGCTCTCCACCAGATTCGGCGAGGTAGCGGACATCGTCCGAGAGGCCAGCTTCTACGCAACCCAAGAGAACGCAGAGTACATAATGGGCGACCACATAAAGAGGGCGATCGAGGAGAAGGTCTACCGCTCCAACCTCATCCAAGAGAAGATTCAGGAGATGATCGAGCGAGGCATTCTCCTCATCGACACCGAGGGCGAGGCCGTGGGACAGGTGAACGGCCTCTCGGTCATGAGCCTGGGGGACTTCACCTTCGGGAGGCCCTCCCGCGTCACAGCCAGCGCAGGCCTCGGCCGCGAAGGGCTCATCGACATAGAGAGGGAGGCCAAGCTGGGCGGCCCCATACACACCAAGGGGGTGATGATCCTCAGCGGCTACCTCGCCGAGAAATATGCCCAGGACAAGCCCCTCAGCCTGGCCGCCCGCCTCGTCTTTGAACAGAGCTACTCGGGGGTGGAGGGCGACAGCGCCTCCAGCACAGAACTCTACGCCCTCCTGTCGGCCCTCTCCGGGCTCCCCATAAAGCAGAGCCTCGCCGTCACGGGCTCCGTGAACCAGAAGGGGGAGGCCCAGGCCATCGGCGGCGTAAACGAGAAGATCGAGGGCTTCTTCGAGGTCTGCAAGGCCAAGGGCCTCACGGGAGAGCAGGGGGTACTCATCCCGGAGGGCAACGCCCAGAACCTCATGCTGAAGGAGGAGGTGGTGGAGGCCGTCCAAGCCGGAAAGTTCCACATATACCCCGTAAAGACCATTGACGGGGGAATAGAGATCCTCACCGGGGTTAAAGCAGGCAAAAGACGGCCAGACGGAACCTTTGAGGAAGGAACCGTAAATTACAGGGTCGACAAACACCTGAAAGCCATGGCAGAAAGGCTAAGAGAGTTTCCCGAGTTCATCAGGGAAGAGAGAAAGAGAGGCAGCAGCGAAGAAGAGGGTTAATCAATCATCAGTAGGATATCTTGGCTGAGGAGGGGACGCCACCCAGGAGCTTCTCGGCGGCCGCGCTGACCCTCTCGCGGTCCTCCTCGTCGGCGTAGACGCGGAGCATGTTCACGAATCCCCGGAGCACCTCCACGATGGGGGAGTCGTCGCTCAGCCTCCGGGAGACCCTTCTCCCGTCCCGGATCCTCTGGAAGACGGGGACCTCCATGGGCTCTAGGAGGGCCGAGTGCCAGTAGGGGACGGAGGGGAGGGTCGGGACGTCGATGACCACGGAGTGGGGCTTGACCCCGGCCTCCTGGGCGATCTGGTTCCTTATCTGGTTCCGGACCTCCTCGGTGCTGAAGATGCTCGTGATCGCCTCGTCCCTCACGTAGAAGGTCTGGGTGTAGGCGCACTTGAGGAGCCGCCTCCTCTCCAGGTCTTCCACGATCCCCTTGGACTTCTTGCATTTTTTGAGCATGGCCCAGACGGTGTAGTCGTCGAGGGCCAGGTACTCTTCGGGCGACCGGAAGTCGACCAGCCCCAGCTCCTCATTCGCCCTCTCCATGGCCGTGGCCAGCATGATCTGCGCTGCCCGCGCGACCCGGTGGAAGTAGATGCTCTTGAAGGACTCGAAGCGGGCCAGCATGAAGGACTCCAGGGCGGAGAGGGCGCCGGGAACCTCCACGGCCAGGTTCCCATCCACGACATCGAACATGTGGATGAGGCGGGAGATGTCCACGTACCCGTACTCCGCCCCCGTGTGGTGGGTGTCCCGGACGACGAAGTCGAGCTTGTCCACGTCCACGGCGCTCCGGATGATCTGGTCCACGAAGGCCCTTCCGGGCTCATGGAGGGACCCTACGGCCAGCCTCCCCACGGCCCTGGGGTCGTACCCGAGGTCGCCGATCACGTCCCTCAGCTCGGACGTCTGGATTATCCAGGTGGTCATGTCCTCGTGGGTCTTGTGGAGGAACTTGTCGAGGAGGTGCTCGAAGACATGGGAAAAGGGGCCGTGGCCCACGTCGTGGAGGAGGGCGGCGATCCGGACCCTCTGGGCGTCCTCCTCGTCGAGAAGCTGGGAGAGGTGGGGATTCTCCGCGGCGAGCCCCGCGAGGTGCATAACCCCCAGAGAGTGCTCGAAGCGGGTGTGATTGGCCCCGGGGTAGACGAACTCCGCCCCGGCCAGCTGCCGTAGCCGCCGGAGCCTCTGCACCGGGAAGGTGTCGATGACCGCCCTCTCGGCCTCGGTGATGTAGACGTAGCCGTGGACGGGGTCCTTGATCTCCCCCCAGTACCGCCTCATGGTGTCCCTCCGCCCTCCCCTGTCCCGGACAGACCTATTAAACTTGTTTCCGCCCCGTATGACGCGACGACTTGACTTGTATCCGGCTTGCCGATGCGGGACCCAAAGGCTAATGAAGCCGAGGAAAAACTTAGCCCTGGGGGTTGGAACGTGGTCACGGCCGATGCGAATCGCGAACGGACGGCCCGTTCCGAGTCGCCCGAGGGGCTGACCGACTTTGAGAGGGAGGTTTACGGCTTCATCAGGGAGCGCGGTGAAGTGCTGACCTCCGAGATACCTCCGAGGATGATGGGCGCGGTCCCAAACCTGAAGAATAGAGGGCTTGTTGAGGTCTACAGGAGGCCCACAACCCGCTGGGCGTCCAAGAAAAGGACATTTATCAGGGCTACAGAAAAACAAGGCGATGCGGAAGAAGCGAAATCACCGACGTGAAAATTCAAAAATTTGAGAGATCGAGCACGCCAATTTAGATAAACCTCCCAGCATCTCCGTCTTCACTGGCGTGAGCCTCGTTTGCGGGTTGCGATGGTCCCGACGAGGGGAACCTTTTTAGGAGGCTCCTCGACTACTGTAGAAGACACGCCGGGTTACCCTAGCCTGGTAGGGGGCAGGCCTGCTAAGTCTGTGGCCCTCTGGGCCTCGTGGGTTCAAATCCCACACCCGGCGCCAACTTGTTTCCCCAATGATCCACGCTGCCGCACGGTTCTTTCCTTTGAGGCCTCGCCGTCAGCTCGCATTAATAGTATCTGTGGTGATCGCGATCCTGACTTAGGGTAGTCCGGTGAAGCCTGCCTGCTCAAAGTTCCGGTCGAAGGTGAAGGCCTCCTTGACGCCGAGTTGTGTCATGATGACGAAGCTGGTGCAGTCTGTGAAGCTCCACCTCCTGTCAGGCCTTTCCCTCAGCAGTTTCAGGGCCTCTTCGAAGACCGACCGGTCGACCCAGACGACGTTGACGCTTCTGCTGCGAAGTACCTTGTCCGCGAACCTGACGGACTGTTCGGCGCCCCACCTCATCCTCAGAAGCGTTATCGTCTCGTCCAGAACGTAGTCGGAGGTGACTAAGGCTCCGTATCGGCCCCTCCTCAACTCCTCCATCAAAGCCAAGGCCGAGGCGTGGTTCTCGTCATCCTCCACCTCTAGGGCATACCAGGCACTCGTGTCCATGAAGATCAAGGGGCAGCACCGTAGAGGAGCCTGTCGTGCTCGGTGGAGGTCCGCTCCCTTCTGCCCGTGGCCTTCGCCGACGGCGGCTCCGTGAAGAGGGGGTCATCCGGGTTAACTGCATCCGAGGTGACGAGCCTGAGGGCTGCCTCTCGTAGGGCCTCCTTTATCGTCCTGCCCCTCTTCCTCGCATAGTCCATGAGGAGCCTGTACTCCACCTCGTTGAGCTCCGTCTGAACAACTTTCATGTTCCATCATCCATCTAAAATGGGAGATGTTCCATATAAGGTTTGCCTCTCCCCCTCTTCCCCTGCAGATTCAAATCCCACACCCGGCGCCAGACTCAATAAAATAGATGTATGTATTCCCGATTTTTCAGAAAATAAGACCTTCAGAACTCAGACTTGTTAAGCCATAGATATTTGAAGAAAGATCTAATTTTTCCAGTCTAAGAGTCTTTTTTCTCCCTGAATCTTTTTTATATCGGTGATGTCTTGTGTCACTTCCACGGTCCCCAGGTACTTTCCTTCTCTGTTTCGCACCGCGAAGTATCGAATGCTA
>Ga0315309_1002073_pt1 | contig 11797 bp, 6 predicted proteins | sample TDP4_MG_FD_203080 | JGI IMG/M metagenome (GOLD analysis project Ga0315309, IMG submission 203080) | Freshwater sediment microbial communities from Lake Towuti, South Sulawesi, Indonesia - TDP4 | ecosystem: Environmental > Aquatic > Freshwater > Lake > Sediment | place: Indonesia: South Sulawesi...
GCAGTTTATCCTGACATCCTCGTTCGGAGCCAGGGCCGGCGCCATTGGGACCATTATGACGATGGCCACGACAAGCCTTGCGCCCTTGTCAAACCAACTGGGATGCAAGCGCCCATCCTACCTAGGCAGGCCACGGGTCATATCCTCGCTGGCTTAAAACGATTGCGCACGTCGTACGTCGTCCTTCATGGTTGAGAGCAGTTCCAAGGATATCACGCGTGGCTGGGAATGTTCGGTGATTCGGCTGGTTGTGGTGGAGGGTTTAGCCTGAGGTACTCCTCCCTAAGCATCTCGAGGAGGACTTCATCGTACTTCCTGCCATCCACGACCTGGTATTCTCTGAGGAGTCCCACCCTCCTGAAGCCTGCGGCCTCAAGTGCCTTTATCGATCTGATATTTTCCGTTGTGGCTGATGCAACGACCCTGTTGAGGCCGAGGCTCTCAAAACAGATGCGCACTATGAGCTTGACGATCTCATTGCCATAACCCTTGCCGCGTTGTTCGCCGTCACCTATCAAGAACGATATCTCCGCGCTGTCGTTCACCCTGTCTATGTCATATATCGAGCAGTAGCCAAGCGATTTGCCGGTGCCCTTCGCCTCTATCAGGAGGTCCATGTCATTCGGGATCTTCACGAAGAACCCCTCGATCAGGTTCTCCTCGGTCTGGATGGATCCGGGGTCCTCCATGAACTTCGATATAACAGTATCATTGAACCACTGTAGAAGGACCGGTATGTCGTCGAGCCTGATGTCCCTCGCCCTCAGCCTGTCGGTCTCGAACCGTCTCTTCTTGGGCCTGTCCTTGGTAGGCAACTTCGTTCGGGTGGTGCCGTGATGCAGTATCCGTCGTATCATCTGGTTATAGTCCAAACCGCTGGCCTTTGCGCTGATTGTGAATTCGGAATCAGGACCTATCCCCGGGTTGGGATTCACCTCGAGGACATAAGGACAGCCTTCCCTCAACCTTATGTCGATTTTCGCATAGTCCCTGCATCCCGTCAGAAGGTAGGCCTTGACCGCGATGTCCTTGATCCTCTCCTCAAGATGCTTGTCGAGCTCCGCGGGGCAGACGTCTTTTGTCGATCCGTAGCTCTCCGATGTGACTACCCATTTGGCGTCGAAATCCACTATTCTGTGGTTCCCGTTCTTCATGTCGAAGGCCGTCTCGGAGATGGGTAGGATTTCCAGTTCCGGGGGGTTGCCCATGATCGCGACATTCAGCTCCCTGCCGTCAATGAACTCCTCAACCAAGGCGGGTTGGCGATAGGTCTTGATTATGTAGTCCACGCGCGCCCTGAGTTTGTCCTCGGCCATTACGACGGACCCCTGGTCTATCCCGACGCTGCCGTCCTCGTGAAGCGGTTTGACGATGAGGGGAAACTCCATGTCTGGGTCGATGGGCTCGTCTTTCCGGAGGAAGACGCGGTACTTGGGGGTTGGGATCTCGTTGGCCCGAAGGATGTCCTTGGTCCTTGCTTTGTCAAGGCAGAGGCTCAGGGTGAAGGGGCCCGACCCCGTATAGGGTATTCCGAGGAGGTCTACGAATGCTGCCATCCACGATTCCCCCTGCACCTTCCCCATGTACCCCTCGCAGAGGTTGAAGATGATATCGAAGCTTTCCTTGTCTAGCTGTGTGAAGATCGTCCTTCCCACCTTGACGGGAATCACCTCATGATCGTCTTGGAGGGCTGTGCGGACAAATTTCAGGATATCCAGTATCTCATTGTCCGACAGCTTGTCGGAGTCGAGGCCTCTTTCCACAGTCTCGACTAGGTTGTAGAGGATACCCACCTTCATTGTCCTTCCACCGGGTTGGTAGAGCATAATTGGATAAAAAGATTTTCACAGAGGAAGGGAGGCAGGGAACCGGCCCTCCGCTTGAGATTCCGGGTCAGTGCGATCCTGCAGCGCATGAGGAGCCCGCGTCGCTGCGTGGCATGAATCCGTAGCGCTCCAGCGCCGCGTCAAGAATCCGGTTGATCATCTGGTAGTGGGTTATCCCTTTGGCCTTCGCGATGTAGTTGAAGACGTCATCCGCCGAGAGGCACGGCAGCGGATTGATCTCCAGCACATAGGGCTTGCCGTGCCGGTCGACGCGGAAATCCACCCGCCCAAAATCCCGGCATTCGACCGCCCGATAGGTCCGCAGGGCCAACTCCTGCATCTGCTTGGCCAGCACGTCGGGAATCGGAGCCGGACAGAGATACCCCAAATCCCCGCGCAGATAGGCGAAGGTGAAGAACTTCCGCCCGAGCTCCCTCTGCCCGTCCAGCACGATTTGACAGACCGGGTGGGCTTCCAAGGTCTCGTTCCCGGTCACCGCGACCGTGAACTCCGTCCCTTCGATGAACTCCTCGATGAACACCGCCGCGCCCTTGTAGGCCTGCAATAGCCAATCCACCTGCCGCCGCAACTCCTCCGGCGTGGTCACCAGCGATTTCTCGCTGAGCCCCTTGCTGGAGCCCTCATAGCGCAGCTTCACGATAAGCGGGTAGGTCAGATCCACCTGACGGAGCTTCGCGGGGTCGCCCATCTCCACATAGCGGGGCGAGGGGATTCCCTCGGCGAACAGGACCTTCTTCGTCAGGACCTTGTCGAGCGTCAACCCCAGGCTGAGCCCGTCCGCGCCCACGAAGGGAATGCCTAGTAACTCCAGCAGAATGGGCACCTGTGACTCACGGTTGCGGCCGCCATATCCCTCCGCAATGTTGAAGACGATATCGACGTCGAGCTCCTTGGCTCGCTCGAGCAGCCGGCGGGCGTTGCCGATGCGAACGACGCTGTGGCCCGACTCCCGCAGCGCTCTCTCGATGTGGTCGATCGTTTCCTCACGGTCAAACTCGGCGTTAAGGTCGGGCGGATCGCCCGGCTTGAGTGGAAGCTCCCCTCTGAGGTTGTAGGTTATCCCGACGCGAAATGGCATTTACAATCGCCTTCTAACCGACCTCTCCCTCTAGAGGGGTCGTCTTCCCATTGCCTGTCCTCGTGCGCTGGCTCACGGGCTCCGGGAGCAGGTTGTACCTCTCCATCGCGGAATGAAGGATCGTGAGAATGATGTCGTCGTAGGTCATCCCTGCTGCATAGCAGGACCTTGGGAACCTGGAATTCTTCTTGGGGTCCGGCATCAGTCCAGGGAGGGCGTTCACATCGAGGACGTTGGGCGCCCCCTCGCTGTCGAGTCGGATGTCTATCCTCGCCAGGTCGACGCACCCAAGCTTCTCGAAGGTCTGCTTCGCAACCTTCTCGATCTGCGCCTTCAGCTTGGGCTTCAGCTCCGCAGGAACGATTACGGCATCGACGGAGCCGTTGGGATTATCATAGATCCACTTTGCCTCCCAGGAATCGAACTTGTGGATGCCATCGGGGAGATGGTCGAAGTTTATCTCAACGATGGGCAGGACCTTCGGCGGGTTCCCGAGGAGCGAGACCGCGAACTCACTGCCATCGATGTACTCCTCAACAAGCGCCGGCTGGTCGTAGTCTCTGAGGATCTTGCTCACCTGTCTCTTCAGGGCCACAGCGTCAAAGACCAGGCTGTCGTTGGTGATACCGACGCTTGACCCCTCGGCATCCGGTTTCACTATGAGCGGGAAGCGGAGCTGCGGGCTCAGCTTCTGGTTGGTATTCCTGAATATCTGCCATTTGGGCGTGGGAATGCCGTAGTAGTTGAGTATCTCCTTCTTCCTGCTCTTGTTCAGCGTTATCGCCTGCGTGAGAACGCCGGAGCCGCTGTAAGGGATATTGAACATCTCGAGGATCGCGGGAACATGTGATTCCCTGCACTCGCCGTGGATGCCCTCGGCAATGTTGAAGACGAAGTCGACGTTCGAATCCCTGAGGCTGAGTGCGAAGTCCTGATCGGCCTCCAGCAGGACCACATCGTACCCGGCCCTCTCCAGGGCCATCCTTATTGCGTTTATGGTGTCAAGGTCGTCGAACTCTGCGTACTTGTCGAACCTGTCCGTCTTCTCTACCTCCTTCTTGAGGTTGAAGGCGATCCCGATCCTCTTCACCTTCTTGTTGAACAGCTGTTTCTCTTGGTATCTGACAAGTCCTGGGTAGGTGTAGAGATTATTCATGAAGTTGGTGACCACGATCTGGTCGGGCGTTATCTCCTTCACGTACTGGGGCGAGATGGGGACCTTGCCCCCCGGCCCGTCTATCACGAAATGAGGCAGGCACAGCCCAGAGGTGAAGCCCTGGATGCTCTTCATTATCTCTATGCCCGTCTCCACCGATGTCCTGAAGTGCTCAACGCCCTTCACCAGGTCGCACTGGTAGATGTAGTAGGGCTTGACGCGGTTCCTGATGAGCTTCTGCATCAGCTCCATCATCACCTGCGGATTGTCATTGACGCCCCTGAGGAGCACGGTTTGACTGCCGAGAGGAATCCCTGCGTCCGCCAGAAGCTTCAGGGCCGCAGATGATTCTGGCGTGATCTCTCTCGGATGGTTGAAGTGTACGTTCATGAAGAGAGGATGGTATTTCTTGAGGATGTCCACCAATCGCTGGGTGATTCTCTGCGGGGCGACACATGGCATCCTCGTTCCAATCCTTACTATCTCAACGTGCGGGATCTCCCTGAGCTTCTTCAGGATCTCGTCTATCTCGCCGTCGGGCCTCATGAGCGGATCGCCGCCCGACACGATCACGTCCCGGACCTCCTTGTGCTCCCTGATGTACTCTATTGCGTTGAAGATGTCCTGCATGGGGATCTGCTGAATCCTCCCCACTTTCCTCTTCCTCGTGCAGAACCTGCAGTACGAAGCGCAGGTGCTGCTCGCGAGCAGTAGTACCCTGTCAGGGTACTTGTGAACGAGGTACGGCACCGGTGTGTGTTCCTCCTCCTTCAGCGGGTCCTCCACGTTGAAGGTGTCCTCGAGCTCCTCAGCAGCAGGAACGACCTGTTTCCACATGGGATCGTCCTTTTGCCCGATCAGGTTGAGATAGTATCTCGTTATCTTCATCGGGTATCTTCTCTTGACTCGATTTATCTCCTCCATGTTGCCGTTGAGCTCTTTCAGCTTCTCATATACCGAGCCGTTTCCATTGCCGTTGCCGTTCCCCCGTCCGTTCCCACTACTTTTCTCCGAATCGGAGTCGTCTTCGCTTCCTTCCATCTTTCCAGCCCTTCCTTGGGACTCCTGATAGACAATCAACTACCCTGACACCTCTCGAATGAAACCCGTGACCCGAAAATCGGATCCGGAATCACGGACCTGATCATCCGCGCCGCTGGTGACTGTCGTGGCTTTTCCCGTGGCCCGCGGCGCACCGCATGCTGATCGTGTGAGAGGACACATGCTCATCTGGAGCGTTGGGCTCCACCTGGTTTGACGGGCGGTGGTTCCCACCGGGAAGTTCATCGACCGCCCCAAAACGAGAAACATATTCGACGGCTATCATCTACCTCGCGGATGAGAACGATGTGATTCTTCGGCTCTTCTGTGTTGTGACGCCTCAACTATCTCTCCCTGTTTGCATTCCAACTTTCAGGAAAACGATTACGTGGCTCATTATTAAAATTGTTTCTTTTTTCCAGCGGCCTCGCGTGTTGTTCTCTCATCTCATGCTCACAGCCATTCCGTCGCGCCATCACGTCGCGTGATTGTGTCGCGCCATCACGTCGCGTGATTGTGTCGCGCCATCACGTCGCGTGATTGTGCCGCACTCTCACGTAACGCAATCCTCTCGTCTCTTCAGTTGATTCGGTGAAAGCTCTCATGCCGCGCTATTCCCGCACCCTGAGCACAAGGCATGATCGGTGTCTGGCGTCATGGTACACTGCGCTTCGCGACGCAATGGGATTCAGCGTGAACAGGGGGAAGTCACTGTTGGAAACGTCGAGCCTCATCCGATCTCCTTTCGGGATCAGAATGCAGATAGATGACATCTCGATCTTCATGGCGTAGACCCGTCCCGGCACTAGGTCCTCGGGTTGCTCGTGGGAGCGGTAGTGCGACCCTTTCAGGATTCCCGATGAGATCACGATCGAGGCGCCCTGAGGAGTGACGCGGGTGAGTTTCGCGCACCAGTCGACGTCTTTCTGATTGGTCGAGGTGTGCAGAAGAAGTTGGATGGAGCCGGCAAGTTCGACATCCTTGCTCAGGGGCTCGGTGGTATACATGAGGCAGTACCTCTCGGCCCGGCTTATATCGGCGTTCCTAGATGCGACGCTGGGCACAGGCTTTTCCGGGTCGTGTGAGAGGCCGTCCGGATCCTCGTGGGAGAGCGGGGACTTCCTGGAAAGTAGGCCATCGTTGAGGCTGTGGGATGGATTTGCGTCTCCCCGCCTGAGGTACAGACGCATCACGTGCGACCTGGGAGGCCAACCGTCCTCGAACCTCCATTCCTCGCTTCCGACAGGCAAGATTCGGACGGGGGGCTCATCCATGATCCCGTTCTGCATTCGCTTCAGCCAATGGTCGAACCACCGCAGTTGAACCCCCAGCAGGTCGCAGCCTTCCTTCCCGCCGTGGAACCAGGGGCCTATGAGGAGCTTCTTTGGCGCACTGATCTCGACGAAGCTCCTTATCGTCCCGTCTATGAAGAAGTCGAACCAGCCCCCTTGGCAGAAGATTGGGGTGCGGATCCTGCTGAAGAAACTGTAGGGCGAGTCCTGCCTCCAGAAGGGACCATCGGCGGGATGGGAGATCCATTCCTTCAGGAAGTCGTTGTCGTACAGCCCGCCCCCCTCCATGGCTTGCTTGATCATGAGCCTCGTCCTTTCGCAGTGGATCTTCTCCTGCATCTCGTAGATCCTCGGGTCCACTTCCTGAGGCATGTCGTGGAGCTGTGGCACCCAGGGCGGTAGCAGATGCGCCGCGTGGTTGACCGCCCACCTGAGTATCATAGTGTTCAACACGCCGCCCGGGTACACCATGTCGCGGTAGAGATCGGCTCCGGCGACTCCGACGAACATCGCCTTGAGGCCCGGCGGGTTCTGCCCGGCGATCGGGAACTGGTCCATCCCCAGATACGAGGACCCCATCAGGCCGATGTTGCCATCGCACCAGGGCTGATCCCTCATCCAGAGGATGACATCATGGCCGTCCCTCCCGTCATTCCGCAGAAAGAAGAACTTCCCCTCGGAGATGCCGGTGCCTCTGACCTCCGCCTCCACCACGGCATAGCCCCTCGACGTGAACTCAGTGTGGGTGGACTTGGTCCTGGAATTGGGCGCGATGGTGACGTTGTGATAGGGGTTCATCATCAGTATTGCTGGGAATCTGCCGGGGGCTTCCGGCCGATACACCTCAACGTAGAGCTTCACACCGTCCCTCATGGCAACGAAGGTTCGCTCGACCTCATGGGGCTTGTACAGCTGCACTCCCCAAGACGGTGGGATGTCTTTGGATTTCATCTGCTCGCCTCTCACATGCGCTCGGGCTCTCGCTTCAGCCTCTCCACAAAGCATGCACCTTTTAACCATTTCCCGGAAGCCGGAAGCCCTGGGCCTCAACCGCCCATCTTCCATTCGTTCGCTGCTGCCGAGTCAGTTCGCTCTGTCTGGGATCAGGACATCTAGTCTGCCTCGCTCGCCGGAAGTTTTATCAGCGCTCTCACCGAGAATCCTCGGGAGTGAAGCTTTGGGATCAAGGCCCGCGGCATTGGGGGTCTCGCTGTCCGCGGTCATCCTTGCGGCGATTCTATCTACTACAGATATGGCATCTGCGATGCAGAAGAGGTTGGACCCAGAGACCGGCAGGCTCAGGCTTCTGTACATCGGCTCACCATTCTGGGGCACCAAGCCCGGCCTGATCTTTCTCTCAGACCCGAAGATCAACCCCACGCTCATCCCGGCCATAACGATCTGGTGGGGAGAGGGAGGGGTGTACGGAGATACGGAAGAGGACATCCATCGAGCGATGCGAGTGTACTTCCCCCGGACCTACGATGAGCTCATAGCCCGCTACGATATGATCCAGCTTTCCGGATGCGACGAGAACGTCATCTCGGGTTTCTGGCAACAGGGCTTCACCAGGGCCGTCAAGGAGGGCGGCCTGGGCCTGGCCATGACCGACGGGTACCGCGGCTTCGGGGGAGGTCCGCAGGCCCACTCAACATGGGAGGGTGCCTATCTTGACGTCAACCTTCTGCCGACCAACTCGCTGACCCAGAAGTTCGTCGCGGGTCCGATGTGGGTCAGGGTACTTCAACAAAACACACTGAGCAATTCGCTGCCCTTCGACACGGCCCCTCCTCTGATGGAGATAAACCAAGTCACCATCAAGGACGGGTGCACGCTGGTCATGGACGTGCGGCCGCAGAACGAGCCCCTGATGGCCTATTGGGATGTGGGCAATGGCCGCGCCCTATCCTTCACATGTGACCTCCACGGCTTCTTCAAGGGATCCGGCATATGGCAAGACCGCTGGACCTACTGGATCGACTTCGTTCTCAATCTGGACTACTTCGTGGCAGGGATGGAGTGCCCGGATGATCCCGCGACCATGCACAGCATCAGAGCGAGCTTCCAGAGCTACTCGACCCGACTGGCCTTGATCGGCGACTTCCTCGCCTTCATAGAGAAGTTCGGCGCGAGCACAAAGCAGGTCGACGAGAAGCTCAGGGCAGTGAAAGCCATCAAGAGAGAGGTCGATGGGATGTACCTGCAGGAGGATTACCCGGGCACCTTGGACGGGATCCAGAAGCTCGATGAGGAGTTCAAGGCGGCTGAGCAAGCGGCGATGGAGTCAAAGGCAAGGGCCCTCCTTTGGGTCTACGTGATCGAGTATCTGTCCGTGTCCGGGACCCTCATGGTGGCGGGCGTCGCCGTCTGGTCCCTCATGGTCCGCCGCAGGCTGTACAGGGTTGTGGGCACTACCCGAAGGCTCTGACGGGGTATCGTCCCCCCCTCTCAAGCTCGACGCATCCATTTAAGTCCAAAGCAATCTTCTTCAGCTAGGATGAACGCGCGGCAAAGGTACCATGCCGTGACGCATTTCGAGAAGCCTGACCGTCCCTTCATCTCGGACGAGGGGATGTGGCCCGAGACCGCCGAGAGATGGCGCCGCGAGGGCTGGGACGGCCGGCCGATCAGAGAGATGTTCTCGTTGGACCCGGTTCTGGGCGTCCCCATCTCCGCCGGCCCGTGCCCGCCCTTCGAACGGGAGGTCATTCAGGATCGCGGCGACACGCTCCTCTACGTGGATCCCGATGGCGTGGTCAGGAGGGAGTTCAAGGACGGCAGGGAATGGTCGAGCATGCCCCAGTTTGTGAAGTTCCCCGTCGAAACGGAGGAGGACTTCGACCGCCTCGTTCGGAAGAGGCTTGCTCCGAAGCTGGATCGGAGGTTCCCGGCAGACTGGGAGTCCAAGGTGAAGGAGTGGAAGGAGAGAACCGCGCCGCTGATGTACTTCCAGGGCAGGTGGGGAGGCTTCTTCGGCCCGCTGCGCAACCTCGTCGGCCTCAAAAGGCTGTGTAGGGCCTTCTACGAGGAACCGAGCTTCGTGGAGAAGATGATGGACCAGCGGGTGGACGTGATCCTTGCCATACTCAGGAAGGTGTTGGACGACATCGAACTGGACGCCTTCGGCTTCTGGGAGGACATGGCGTACAGGAGCGGGCCGCTCCTCACCCCGGATATGTTCAAGCAGTTCATGGTTCCTCGCTATGAGATCGTGTGCGAGTATCTGCGCTCAAAGGGGGTGGATCTGATATGCGTCGACAGCGATGGGGATGTGCGGGCCCTCATTCCTTTGTGGCTCAGGGCGGGCCTCAACGGGATCTGGCCCATGGAGGTCCAGGCTGGCATGGATGTCCGCGCCCTCCGAAGGGAGTACGGAAAGAGGCTGGTGATGATGGGGGGCATCGACAAACGCGCCCTGGCAAAGGGCAAGCCCGAGATCGAGAAGGAGATGAGAAGGGTCTGGCCGGTGGTGGAGAGCGGCGGGTACATCCCACATGCGGATCACTGGATTCCGCCCGATGTGTCCTGGGACAACCTTTGCCACTACAACCGATGCAGGACGTCAATGGCAGGTATCCAGCTGAGTCCGTCGGCGATAGAAACGCATGCCCGCATGTCCCCAAAGTAAGGCCTCCCTCCCGGCCGGGCAGCGCTCGGGCAAGCTCCCGGAGGATAGGAGTCGTTGGAGAGGCCCGGCTGCCACTGAGGCCGGGCAGATCCTCCAGTTGCGGAATGACGCAGGCGGTGCCATTTAAGAGATACAGATCAGGCAGGAACCTTTCGCTTGGGAGGCTCCCCTATTGAAGAAGCGGCCGAGCAAGGGCACTAGCTTGGAGCTTAAGGTAGATCAGGATCGGATCTTCGAGGAGCTGAGTGAAAGGCTCTATACTTCGTATCTTGAGGCCTTCCGTGAACTGATCATCCAGAACCCCTTCGATGCTGACGCCAAGAAGGTTGAGGTCAACGTAGGGTCCGATGCGATAGAGATACAGGATGACGGGACCGGCATGGACCGGAGGCTGATAGAGGAATTCCTAATCATCGGTTCCGACGTCAAGGAGGAGAAGAAGCAGACCGGTGGCGGGCGGCCCGTGATAGGCGGCAAGGGCATCGGGCGCCTTTCCTGGGCCCAGCTTGGGAACAAGACCGTGATATACACCCAGGCCAACCAAGAGGCCCATTTCATCGAGATGGTGCGAGGATCCCGGTCGGTGAAGGTGCACCAAGTTGCGCCGCTCTGGGATCACAACGGGACCAAGTGGACGATCACGGAGCTCCACAAGAGGATCAGGCCAAAGGAGGTCTACACCTATCTCTGCGACACCGGCGGGCTTCTGACCATCTTCTTTGAAGACTTCGACGTCAGGGTCAACGGAACCTCTTTGCGCGAGCAACTTCCCGAGGGAAGATCCTTTGACATCGCGTTCGTCCTCAAGGAAAAGAAAGAGGTCAAGGGCGTCGGGGTCGTGACGGGGAAGGTCGAGCGCCTGAGCATCTGCGTCAACTACGTCAAGGTCGTGGACAGGGTCTTCGGGGGGGTCGGCGGGTTCGTCAACGCGAATTTCCTGAAGGAAACGAGCGACCGCAACAACATCATCGAGAACGAGGACTACGACACGTTCGTCAAAGGCCTGCGGTCGTATCTCAGAAAGGAGCTGGTCGCCCTGAGCGAGGACGATCAGGTCCTCAGATCCTATCTTGAAACCTTCAAGCACTTCGCGCGGACGAACAGGGTCTCACCGATAGCCTCCAAGATACCCGTTGAGGTCATCGGCATAGGGGAGAAGAGGATAGGAGATCTCAAGGGAGACGTCGTGTTCACGAACACGCACGATGACAGGGCGGAGATGGCCGTTCTGAATGGGTACACCGTCGTCCTGGCCACCGACGAGTACCTGCCGCATCTCGTCAGGATGGTTCATCCGGACGCAAGGTCCATCTTCGATGTGGATGTCGGCGGAAGGGCTGAGTCCTCGATGGGCTCGGAGAGGAGCAGGATCCTGCTCAGTTCCGCCGGCAGGTTGGTTCGGCAGGCCTTCAAGCTGATCGATCCTTCCAAGGTCTACGAATCCACGGGAGTAACCGTCAGAATGCCCAAGCTGGACGTCGCCTCGATCGCCGCCAGCGCGGTTGAGTCCTCAGGACGGTCCGGGGGGAAAGGTGGAAAGCCAGCGGCCAGGGAAGCCGCGAAGGCCCCGGCCAGAGGAACCAGGCTCGCAAGCAACACCATAACCGCCAGGGGGATCAAGATATCATTCGTCGAGTACAGCAACAAGGCCGAGCCATCCTTCTCATCGTCCTCCGAGATATACCTCAACACCAATAACGAGTTCGTCGAGAAGGTCTTCGACGCCCCCAGGCAGCTCGTGCCCCTGTTTCTGGT
>Ga0315309_1002075_pt1 | contig 11796 bp, 10 predicted proteins | sample TDP4_MG_FD_203080 | JGI IMG/M metagenome (GOLD analysis project Ga0315309, IMG submission 203080) | Freshwater sediment microbial communities from Lake Towuti, South Sulawesi, Indonesia - TDP4 | ecosystem: Environmental > Aquatic > Freshwater > Lake > Sediment | place: Indonesia: South Sulawesi...
GTTGAACGTGACATCTATCATTCCAGGACAGTTGTATCCGACGACTCCGATTCTAGCCCTTTTAAGCTTCTTGGCAACGGATGCTGCCTTCGACAGCTTGTATATTCTACTCATGACCTTAGCGTCGTCCGTACCGCCCAAGACATAGCTGAACTTCTTTCCTAGATGTTTGAAGTTGCTTGCGGCTGTAATCAACCCGCATGGCGAGATCAGTTCCGGAGGGCTCGGGATCGACCAACAAACTATAGGATAGTTGGATAGTTCCATCGCAACGGTGTTCGGGACCTCCTCATTTGACCAACTGCAAAAGAAGACCAATGCAAGATCCACATCAGCTTCTATGCACTTCTTGCAGGCTGTCAAAGCTTCTTGGACACTGTTTATCGCTTTGTCCGCCGTAACCAGAAGTTCTACATTGAGCCTTCCCAAAGCATCTAGCGCCTTTTCTCTCGCATCCTCAGCGAGCTCGAATGCGAAGAACGTATTGGTGAGAGGAATGAAGCCAACTTTCGGCCTTGCATTTCTTGGATAGGACAACTTTGTCACCTTTACTAGGCGAATTATTCTCTGCTTATACAAAATCGCTTACATGAAGTTTACTGACCACTGATCTCGCATAATAGGAACTACACAAAGCTCAGCAGTCTTGTTACTAAAATTTTATATTAGATATTTGTAGATTAGGCAAATCCACAGATAAAGTAGAAGAACTATGATTAACTATCCAGGCCTCAAGAAGATTCTTTATGAGAGGGACGGAGCGAAATATCCAGTTATGGGATTCAAAGTACCACGATTGCGGAGACCTCCTTACCTCCAAATAGCTTTGGACATTCCAGACTTGGAAAGAACGAAGAGGATAGTCAGTCAAGTCCCGAGGAGTGATCGAATCATTTTTGAAGTAGGTACGCCGCTGATCAAGAAATATGGCGCTAAGGTCATAGGTGAGCTTAGATCATTGGACCGAGATATGTTTGTGATCGCGGACTTTAAGACTCTAGATGTTGGAAAGATTGAAGTCGATCTTGCTTTTGAAGAAACCGCGGATGGGGTGACTGCTTCTGGACTGGCACCTGTGGAGACTCTGGACGCTTTCATACATGAAACAAGGAAGCTGCGGATATGTGCGATAGTCGATATGATGGGAGTTGAGAATCCTATAGCAAAGCTCCAGTCTCTGAAAGAGCTTCCAGAGGTTGTGGCCGTGCATAGAGGGATAGATGTCGAAAAAAGAGGCGGAAGCTTACGTTGGGAGCAGATTCAAGCGATAAAGAACGCGTTCAAAGATAGAAAACTGCTCGTCGCAGTTGCTGGCGGAATAACCCCTGACTTAGCCCGTGATGCAATCAAGTCTGGCGCAGACATAATTGTCGTAGGCAGATTCATTACTCAATCGAGGGACGTTGAACGATCCGTAAGAGATTTCTTAAAATGCACTCCTGAAATGAGAGAAGAGATAGATCCATTTACACAACATGGCAAAGTCGAATCTCTCACCTCGACATACAAACGCAGAGAGTGTTGAAGAATGGCGGATAAAGATGTTGAGCTTCGGCAGAGGCTGATGAGAAGTGGAGCGGTACCTTCGAAGGAATACGGTTTTTCATTTGTTACTAAAGAAATGGAAGTGAGAGTTTCCGATCGATTGCTCGAGAAATTCCAAGAGACATATCAGAAGAAACTGGTTCGAAGATTGAACATAGAGTACATCAAAATCCCAAGCGGAGATGTTCACAGCCCGACTGAATTGAATATTAGAAAGATCCGTGATATGGAAGGATACTTTCAGGATGAAAGAGCCTATCGGGCACTGGATCCTAATCTAATGATGTACAAGTACGCTCCATGCGAGTTCGACACTCTCTCATACGTCGTTACCGAATTGCTTCCAGGCACTGTTGGAGACGAGTATTTCATGACGAAGGGGCATTTTCACGACACTATTGAAAGACCTGGTATATACACAACTTTCACTGGTTTTGGAGTGCTAATATTGCAACATAAAGACGAAAAGGTTCCTGTAATGTTTTCTCCAATGGAAAGAGGGACGTTATGCTACATTCCTCCATATACTGGCCATCGCGTGGTAAACATTGGTAACGAAAAGATAATCTACACTGGCACAACGACGACCGACGCAGGCTGGTCATACGGCCACATTAAGGAAAAGGGATTCAAATACTTGATAGTGAAAAGAAACGCGAAGGCCGACATCATTCCGAATCCGAAATGGGAATCCTAGTTTCTTACTACTATGACTGAACGAGCGCCGGACGGACGGCTGTCGAGACTCTCGAAAACTCTCTTCTTTTGCATCTTCCAGTCCTTACCAAGCTGTCGTGTCTGGGTAGTTATCCGTGCCTCGATTAAAGATGATCGCGACTGGATCTAAGGTTGATTCTGCAGTCACTTAGAATTGATTTCAAATCACTCTTTGAACTCTTCTTTCAGATGAGGCAGTACTTTCTCTCCGTAAACCTTGATGAATCTTCTCTCGTCAGGACTGATATTATGAACTTGAATATCAGTGATGCCTATTTTCAGATACTCACGAATTCTCCTCAAATGTTCTTCTGGATCTGTAGAGATTACCCACTTCTTCGCAAGCTCTTCTCTTGCAACCATCTTCCCGTGAAGCTCTATCTCCCTTGGATCAGAAACGCCGTACTTGTAAAATACAGGTAGTGTAACCCCTGCCCAATGGTGACATGCAGTAAGAGCAGAGTCATAGTCTTCGTGATATGAAACGATGATGTGAATCGCTTTCTCTATTCGATTCAGATTTCGCCCCGCGGTCTTCGCGCCTTTCGCCAAAGCAGGAAACACAACACTCTTGCAGTGTTCGGGTGATGCGAATTGACAGAGCACGCCATCAGCGTACTTTCCAGCTAGCTCTACTACCGCTGAATCATGAGCAGCCATATGGAGTGGGATAGACTTTTCAGGCTTCGTGTAAAGGTTAGCTTTCCTCAAAGAGTAGTATCTTCCTTTGAAGCTTACGAACTGCTCCGTCCAAAGCCGTTTGATAATTATCATTGCCTCCTCCAAACGTTCAATCCTTTCCCTACGTGAAGGCCACCGGTAGCCCAAAGGAATCTCATTCAAAGGTTCCCCACTTCCCAAACCGAGGAAGATACGATCGGGATACATTACCCCTAGAGTGGCGAAGGCTTGTGCAACTATCGCAGGATTGTACCTAAAAAGGGGCGCCGTAACTCCGGTTCCCACCTTCACACGCTTCGTTCTCTCTGCTGCAGCGGCAACCCAAGTCCAAGCAAATCCAGCTTGCGCGTTTGTGTGCACCCAAGGATGAAAGTGATCACTACATGCTATGCCATCAAATCCTGCTTGTTCAGCCAAAACAGCCATGTCAAGTAAGGTAGAGGGAGAATGTTGCTCCAAACCGGCGAAGTATCTGAATCGTGCAACCATAATCATCGACCCACAATTTGTAGATGGAATTTAGTAGTACAAGTGCTTTTCCAAAATGCCCATCATGTCTCACGTGTCGAGGTGCCCACGTTCGGTTTATATGAGAATATATCTCTTTAGTACGGAAAGATCGGAGGGATCTGTTTGTCAGAAAGAATAGAGCTGGCTATAGATGAAATCGCGAAAATGTTGAAAGAGCAGCGAGCCAAAATCCCACATGAACAAGTTGACATTGCGATTCAACTGCTTATGGCCAGCAGATCAGTTTTCGTTACAGGTGCTGGCGGCTCAGGACTCATCTCGAGATTTCTTGCCATGCGTCTAATCCAGTTAGGGTTTGGCGCTGGCATTGTGGGAGACCAAACAGCGAGACCGTTCACAAGGAAAGATGTCTTGATAGCGATATCTCACACAGGGGAAACGGTGTCCACCATCTCATTCGCGCAGCAGGCGAAGCAGCTTGGCGGCAGAATTATCGCGATCACTTCTAATGTCAACTCCTCTTTGGCAAAACTGGCGGACAGTGCGGTTGAGCTTGCAGCAGGAGACGAGGGGTACCCAAACCTAGCCGGCCTCGGTGAGAGATTTTCCTCTGGCATGCTTTTCGAAGTCAACGCTCTTGCATTCATAGTCGCTCTGACAGTTGAATTACTGGCTAGGACAGGACAAGAAGCAAGAGAGTTGGAAAAAAGACACGCAACATTGGAGTAGTACATCATGGATATATTAGCTTCTTGAGGCCCTCCTTCTTCTCCATTAGATTGAAGGCCTTCGCTAGCTCACTCAGCTTAAAGCGCTCCGTGATCAAGGGCTCTATCTTTATTCTACCAGATCGCAACATAGAAATTGATCTCCAGAATGCTTCTCGAGTTATCGCATACGACCCAACTATTTCTATCTCTCTGAAATAAGTGTCAAACGGGCTTATATCGACTCTAGACTCGACTGGCGCCACGCCAAATATTACAACTCTACCCCCTTTCTTTACCATCTGCACAGCCTGTTTAACTGTGATGGGCGAGCCAACGGCCTCGATAACCACATCCGCACCTTTTCCGTGAGTCAGTTCTCTAAGCCTACCGACAGGATCTCCCTTCGAAGGGTTAACTACAACGTCTGCGCCCAATGTCGCGGCAAGCTGTAGTCTCTCGCCCTTCATGTCCACCACGAGTATTTGAGAAGCACCAACTAGCTTTATCAATTGAAGCAAGAGTAAACCTATCGGCCCTGCACCAATCAGAGCCACTACATCTCCAATACCTGCGCGTGATACGTCAACTCCATGAATGCAGCAACCCAGGGGCTCTACAAACGCTCCCTCATCGAAAGAAAGCTCTGCAGGAATCTTACCAATAGCTTCCTTCGGCACCATCGTATACTCGGCAAATGCCCCGTTCACTATGACGTTGCCAGCCCCGCCGATGGCCGTAAGTCTTTCGCACAGGTTATTTCTCCCTGATACGCATGCCTCACAAACGCCGCAGGATAAAGCAGGATCCACAGCGACTCTATCGCCTACTTCGAATTCGGCTGCGTTATCTCCCAGTTCAGCAATGACGCCTGAGAATTCATGGCCCAAGATAACTGGCGTCTTGACGGGAAACTCCCACATATACATATGTAGATCAGTCATGCAGACACCGCACGCCTTGACTTCGACCAAAACCTTTCCGGGCGTGACTTTCGGTTTTTCAACTTCCTCAATTCGCAGCTCGCGAGGCCCATGAAGCACAGCAGCAAGCACTTCATTTTCCTCCATTAATGAAGACCTTTTTAGATCCGTAATTAAGACCTTCGTTTCGAAATCGGAAGTCGCGGAGATGTCGTTTCATTAAGCCTCAATAAGCTCTAGAGAGACGCGAGTTCATCGTAAAGTGGAACCATTGACATGTATAGTTTCCTGAAGTACTTATAGAACGGCTCATATCTGGCGTGTAAGTCAAGATTCGGATTGATCGTTTCAACGAAATTCACGAGGCGGTCTGTAGCTTCAAAGCTTCGGTAGACTCCGACGCCCACCCCAGCAGCGATCGCCGCGCCCAAAGATGTAGCTTCCTCTAGGTAGGCTGGAACTAGAATCGTTTTCCCATATATGTCAGCCATTATTCGCCTCCATAGCTTGGATCTGGCTCCTCCTCCGATCACTCGGACATCGTTCACAGAGGCGCCCTGCTCCTCAAAAGCGTCGAGAATGACTCTCAAGTTGAAAGTTACGCCCTCTAAAACAGCTCTTATTAAATGTTCTCGTCTATGTCCAAGAGCTATTCCGAAGAAAACGCCTCTCGCGTTCGGATTCCACCAAGGCGACCTCTCACCCATGAGATATGGCAGGAACAGAATCCTCTTTGAGCCAGGTTCAACTCTTTCGGCCTCTTCATCCATAAGCTTGTACGTGGCTACTCCCTTTTCTTTTGCTTCAGATACTTCCCTCTGGCAGATTTCGTCACGTAGCCATCTGTACGAGTTTCCAGCTGCCTGCATTGTTCCCGTCGGTGAAACTTTGTTTGGATCAAGATGCCATTGATTGAAGATCCTCATTTTAGGGTCAAGAAGCGGCTTCTCAGTACATATCGCAATCCAAGAAGAGGCGCCAACATAGTTATAGGATTGCCCAGCTCTTACGACTCCAGCCCCAACGGCCGCGCAGGGTCCGTCTCCTCCTCCAACCACAACTGGCATCTCAGGGCTCAGACCAATCTCTTTGGCTACTGCCCGTTTTATCTGACCTACGACGTGAACGGATGGAAGAAGTTCAGGCAGTTTCTCCGCTGGGATTTCCAATTCCTGAAGCAGGCCGTATGCCCACTCTCTCCGGTTTACATCAAGCATCCCGGCTAAGGATGCATCCGAGTAGTCTGTTACGATCTTGCTGGTCAGCCGATAGATGATGTAGTCTTTTGCTTGAAGAAACTTGTAGGCGCGCCCATAGATCGCCGGTTGATTCTCTCTAAGCCACAATATCTTTGAAATGGTGTAAGTCGGACTGATCCTATTCCCAGTGGTCTTATAATACTGCTCTTCTCCAACCCTGTTTCGTATATGCCCGGCTTGCTTAACGCTTCTTTGATCCATCCAAATTATGCTAGGTCTCAAAGGAACTCCGTTTTCGTCAACTGGAAGGCAACCGAGCATCTGGCCGCTGAAACCTAATCCAAGAATATTTTCAGGCGATATTTTCGATTTCGAAAGTAGACTCTTCGTCGCGGCTACAAATGCATCCCACCAGTCGTTGGGATTCTGTTCAGCCCAAGTCGGTTCAGGATGAACAGTGGAATACTCAAGATATGTGCTCGCCAGTAACTTTCCTTCGGTCGTGAACAGAGTCGCTTTGTCGCCGGTCGTGCCTAAGTCATGAGCTAAGAGATACTCGGATGCCATCAGAAAATTACCTCAATAGCCATCTGAAAGTGACTTATCACACATAATCCTTTCGCCATCTCATATCCGTACAAACTCTCATCTGCATCTTTTCCCTGACTTCTTTCGGAATGACTACTCAGCTCTGGCCTGCGATCTTAGACATCCCTAGAACAGCAGCTTTGACCATGAGCCGAAGAAAACTATCAAAATTGATAAGCTTGCTTTGCAGACCTAAATACTGGCTGGTATCATTTTTTATATGCGACTCTTTGGTCTTGGAGAAGCGTGGAAGACATGGGACATACGCATGTCAGAGTCAGGGTCCTAGATCCGACAACATCGAAAACAGAGGAAACAGAGTTGCTAGTCGATACAGGTTCGACATATACTTGGATTGCGAAGAGCCTTCTCCAGAGGCTTGACGTCAAGCCTCAAACTGAATGGGCATTCAAGACGGTCGATGGAAGGCTATTAAAGAGACAGATAGGCGAGGCTGTGGTCGAGTGTATGGCAGAACGTGCAACCACGATGATTGTTTTCGCTGAGGAAAGTGACGCTAATGTACTTGGAGTACATGCCCTGGAAGGGCTCCGACTAGAAGTTGATCCGACTACGAAACAGCTTAAGAGAATAGAAGCCCTGCTTGCAATATGACCGTTGAACAGAGTGAGTGCAACCCCCATTTTTCCTTTCATTACGAGCGATCTCCTTGTCACGGACCTCTTCCAATACCCGTCTCGCGACCTAAATCTTAATGCTGATTGGAACGGAGCCAGAAATATCTTGCGACGAGGCGCAGGTGAGCTGAAGAAGCAATCTAAGCTAGTGAGCTCATTTGACAGCGCCCGAATTTCCCGCACGGATAGCCTTGATCCGATGAGGAGAGAAGAATTTTCCGGCATCAACCGCAGAGAGAGTTAATAGTGAGCTTTCAATGGGGACAAACCTGCGACCTATCATCGTAAAGAAGGAAATATCTCTAGAACAGCTTGAGCGGAGGAGGCTTGCTGTCGACGCTAATAATATGCTATACCAATTCCTGTCTGTAATTCGGCTTCCGGACGGAAGCCCACTGAAAGACTCGCGAGGCAATATCACATCGCATCTGGCGGGACTGGCATTCCGAACCACGCGACTGATAGCGGAATATGGAATTTTGCCCGTATTCGTATTTGATGGGAAACCCCCTATCTTGAAAGCAGATGAAATCGGAAAACGGGATGGGATTCGAAGGAAGTATGCGGAAGAATGGCGCCAAGCGCTTGAGAAACGCGACTATGCAAAGGCGTTTTCAAAAGCGGTTATGACGGCTAGATTGACGAAAGATATGGTTGATGATGCGAAACTACTCTTGCGGTTGCTCGGAATACCTTACATTCAAGCTCCGAGTGAAGCTGAAGCTCAGTGTGCATACATGGCAATGAAAAGAAATGTATGGGCAGCGAATAGCCGGGACTACGATTCACTCCTTTTCGGCGCACCGCGCTTAGTCAGATACATTACTATATCAGGTAAGGAGTTCATGCCCAGCAGAGGAGTATCACGCAAACTGAGGCCTGAGCTGATAGAGCTACGTGAGTTCTTGCTTCATCATGGAATCACGAGAGAACAGCTGATAGATCTGGCCATACTCATCGGTACGGACTTTAACTCTGGAATAACAGGTATAGGTCCGAGGAAGGCGTTGAAACTCATAAAACAGTACAGAAGCCTAGATCAACTCTCTGGTGATTTGAGATCACAACTACCGAGAAATTATGCAGAGGTAAGAGAGATCTTTCTCAAACCCTCAGTGACAGATGACTATAATCTAGCGTACGAAAGCGCAAATGAAGACGGATTATTGAGATTTCTCCGCGATGAGCACGATTTTTCTCCGGATCGCGTTGAGAAAGTAATCGATAGGATGAAAGGTGTGAGTCAGTCGATTGACTCACAGAGTGAGCTGGAAAACTGGTTCGATAAGTAGGGCGAACTGCAGATGGCATCCACGCCTTTCATGAAGCTAGCGACTCTCTGCGAAGACTTGGCGCGCACAAGTAAAAGGACTATTAAGACCCAATTGATCAGCGCTTTTATACGTGAATTGGAAGAGGATGAAATATCACCAGCTGTCTGTTTCATAGCTGGGAGGGCTTTCCCGGAATCAGACTCAAGGGTCCTAGACATGAGCGCAAGAACTCTCGGGAAGGTACTCGAGAGAAGTAAGCAGCCTCCGCTGGTTCAAGAGCCTCTTACAATCTGTAAGGTCCATAGGTTATTTGAGGAAATCGCACGGCTTTCGGGGAAAGGATCGAGAATGAGGAAAGAAAGTCTTCTTGAGAGTTTGCTAGGTCAAGCTACACCGGTTGAAGCGAAGTATCTCGCCAAGATCATAATTGGAGAGATGCAGATCGGCGTGGTGGAAGGAGTGATGCTCGATGCAATAGCTGAAGCATCGAGCGTCAAACGGGATCTCGTTACAAGAAGCCACATGTTTCTAGGGAATCTCGGGGAAGTTGCAAGAATAGCCTTGAGGCAAGGGAAAATTGGTCTAGAAGGAATAGGTATACGACTATTCAATCCCATCAAACCGATGCTAGCCGAGATGGCCTACGAAATATCGGAGGTTCTAATTGAACATGGCGGAAAGACTGCATTTGAATACAAATTTGATGGAGCACGAATCCAGATTCACAAGAAGGGCTCACAAGTCCAGATCTTTAGTAGAAGGCTGACCGATGTGACAAACAGTCTCCCGGATATAGTTACACTGGCTTCTAGTAGGATAACGGCGAATGAGGCGCTTCTCGAAGGGGAGGTTGTTGCGGTCGGAGCGGGTGAAAAGCCCCTTCCATTTCAGGATCTTATGAGAAGGTTCAGAAGAGTCCACGAGATAAGCCAAGTGGCACGGGAAATACCTTTGAGGCTCTACCTATTCGACCTTCTTTATCTAAATGGTAAATCCCTAGTCGACACTCCATATGAGGATAGATGGAGGTTCTTGTCCGAAATCTGCGAGGAAAGCTTGCTGGCGAAAAGAATAATCGCCGGAGATTTCTGTATCGCAGAAGAGTTCCTGAGAGAAGCCCTCGACGCAGGTCACGAGGGGGTAATGGCAAAATCTCTCAAGAGCAAGTACACCCCTGGCGTCAGAGGAAAGAAATGGTTCAAGATCAAGCTGGCAGACCGTCTTGACTTGGCGATAATAGCCGCTGATTGGGGATACGGTAGAAGAACCGGATGGCTAAGCAACTACCATCTTGCAGCAATCGACCAGACAACCGGAGATCTCTTGATGGTCGGTAAAACTTTCAAGGGATTGACAGACGAAGAATTCATCGAAATGACAAGAAACCTACTAAGTCTAAAGATTTCTGAAGACGAATATACAGTCCGCGTCAAGCCGAACATAGTCGTTGAAGTGGCGTATAACGAAATCCAAAAGAGCCCACAGTACCCGTCAGGTCTCGCGTTGAGATTCGCCAGAATAGTTCGAATCAGAGAAGACAAATCGGTTAAAGATATCGAAAGTATTCAAAGACTAAGAGATCTCTACCAGAAACAGTTTGAACATAAAGCTAGACCAGGGCTCTAAAATCCTCAAGGTCGATATAAGTTAGGGATAAAGTATGAAGGTTGCTGCTCTTTTCAGCGGCGGAAAGGATAGCTGCCTTGCATTATGGTACGCTCTCCATCAGGGCTGGAACGTGGTGACATTGATCTCTATCCATTCCGAAAATAGGGACTCTTGGATGTTCCATTATCCGGCTATCGCCTTCACTCAACTTCAAGCACAATCGATGGATCTCCCACTGGTCGTAGTAGAGACCGCGGGAGAGAGGGAGAGAGAGCTTGAAGATCTTACTGCCTGCCTCATCGACATGAAAGAACTGCTCGGAGTCGAAGCAGTAGTTTCAGGAGTTGTAGCCAGCGAGTACCAAAGAACGCGTATGGACGGTATTTGCAATAGGATAGGACTAAGAAACTTCGCTCCCCTATGGCGCAAAGATCCTGAACTCTTACTCAGGCTGCAGATCGAACTTGGATTTGAGATAGTCATAACCGCTGTTATGGCGCAAGGCTTCTCTGAATCTTGGCTGGGGCGCAGACTTGACCTAGGCTGTCTGCAGGACATCCTCCATCTCAATGAAAAATATGGGGTTCACATTTCAGGTGAAGGAGGCGAGTATGAAACTTTCGTAACCTATTCTCCATCGTTCAAGTCAAAGATAATGATCTCTGAGACAAATCGAGAATGGAATGCAGAATCTCATCGTGGGATTCTAAACATAAAGAGCGCTAGGCTCCCTGGGTTGGGATAGCTGAGCGCTCGTCATCTTATCAGGTCCATGGCAGCTTTCTGTGCAGCCCGATAAACTTCGCGTTCGTCAATTGTCTGAAACTTTCCTTCGGCCATCAACAACCGGCCGTCAACTATTGTTACGCTGACATTCATACCTTTCGCCGAGTACACTAGATCTGAGACTACAGTTTCCTTACCATGGATCGGCATCATATTTGCAGCATTAAGATCTAGAGCAATTATGTCTGCAGCTTTACCCTCTTCTATGCTCCCAACTTTTTCCGCTATTTGAAGAGTTTCAGCGCCCCCCAAGGTCGCAAGGTCGACGACCTTTTGCGCCGGCAGAATCGTTGGATCCCATCTCTGAGCTTTATGCAACAGAGAGCAAATCTTCATTGTCTCAAACATGTCGAGACAGTTATTGCTCGACGCGCTATCAGTCCCCAGAGACACTGGAACTCCCCTTTCGAACATTTCTGGAAGTGGGGCAACACCTCCATCTCCGAGCTTCATGTTCGAAACCGGGCAGTGAGAGACTTTCACTGCGTGTTTTCTGAATAGTTCTATCTCGTTTCTGGTGAGCCAAACGCTATGAACGGCGACTAATCTTGGTGAAAGGAAACCTATTTTGTCGAGATACTCGACCTCTCGTCTTCCATATTTGGTTTCAAAACTAGCCTGCTCCATCTTGGTCTCCGCTATATGCGTATGTATCAGGA
>Ga0315309_1002077_pt1 | contig 11791 bp, 14 predicted proteins | sample TDP4_MG_FD_203080 | JGI IMG/M metagenome (GOLD analysis project Ga0315309, IMG submission 203080) | Freshwater sediment microbial communities from Lake Towuti, South Sulawesi, Indonesia - TDP4 | ecosystem: Environmental > Aquatic > Freshwater > Lake > Sediment | place: Indonesia: South Sulawesi...
AGCGCAGGCGTGGCAAAGAGGTTCTTTGAAGCAGTTGCCATAAAAGCCAACAGGAGCGCCGACGGAACCAAAATCATGAGAGAGTGGATAGGTCACTACCACGGAAAGGTCATACAGTTTGAAACCGACACCGAGCAGTTCTATCTGGTGGCGGCAAACGGAAAGATGAAGGTGAAGGACGGCGTATATCCTGCGCCTGACCTAACTTTCAAAGGGTCCTCTAAAACCGTTTCAGAGGTTTTCACTGGACGAAAACGAATAGGCGACGCAATGAAAACGTGGGAACTGATGCTTCTCGGAGCTGGGCACGAGGGCTTTGCCCTGGGACGACTCGTAACAACTGTGATGCTTGAAGTGTAGGCTGAGAAAAGAGAACCTACGTCGCAACCACGATTTTTTCTATCATCAGAGATGGGTTGACGGCGTTTTCAAAGCGGTTCCATTCCAGATTCACAGAACGTTAACCGTTAAAAGCTGGAGAGCAGCTAACTAGTCTTGAATTTTGGAGGCTTCAAGTTGGAAATAAAGAAGGTTGCGGTGGCTGGAGCTGGCGCGATGGGCTCTGGCATCGCTTACATTTGTGCGGGAAAGGGCTACGAGGTTTCGCTGGTGGAAGTGAATGAGGATTTACTGAAGCGAGGTGTAAGCCGAATCAGAGAGATGATTGTGACCGGTGTGAGTCGAGGAAAATTCTCACCCAAGGACGCTGAAGAAATCCTCAGGAGGATCAAGGGCACAACCGATATAGCCGACGCTGCCAAAGACGCCGACATCGCGGTAGAAGCTGTTTTCGAAGACATAAACGTCAAGAAAGACGTGTTCAAGAAGCTTGATGAGAACTGTCCTGCACACGCCATTTTTGCCTCAAACACCTCAGCTCTGAGCATAACTGAGATGGCTCAGGTCACAAAACGTCCTGACAAGGTCTTAGGTCTGCACTTTTTCAACCCGCCTTATGCGATGAAACTTGTTGAAATCGTGATGACGGATCAGACCAGTGAGAAAACGAGAAAAACGGCTGACGATTTTGTTAGAGGCTTGGGGAAAGAAACGGTGACGGTGAAAGACTCCCCTGGGTTCATCGTTAATCGCATGGTATTGCCTATGCTCAACGAGGCTGCTTATCTGTTGCAAGAGGGAAAGGCAACCATGGAAGATATAGACAAGGCGGCAGTGTCGGGGATGAATTTTCCGATGGGTCCTTTCCGACTCGCCGATTACGTGGGACTAGACATTGCTCTGGCTGTGCTAAACTACATGTATGAGACGATGGGAGAAAAGTTCAAACCCTGTCCCATCCTAGTTGAAAAAGTGAAGAATGGACAGTTAGGAATGAAAACCAGAAAGGGATTCTACGAATACTAAGCCCAAAACAAACGCACTGCGCAGGAAATTGTGCGAAAGAAAAACGCCTACAGCGCACGCATCAATTAGCGCCTATTTTCTATAAGTCTCAAGTTAGGATTTGGGATAGAAATTCCATTCTCTCACCCATATGTAAGAAGACATAAACTGGCAAGACGTGCGCTAGGTTTCTGAATCGAAATATTTCACGAATTTTTCATAATCTGTCTCTGCTATTGTCTTATTCTTTTTCTTGATCTTCCAGCATGTAAAAAAATAGTTGTGCTCTTTGTACTTAATCACAATTTCTGGTCGTATTCCGCCACAATTTGGGCAGTTGCGTTGAGGATTTGTAAGAATATCGTCTAAAACTTGCCTGATAGCTTTCATTAGCTCCCTGCCTTCATTAAGGTTGTTTAAAGGAAACCAGTATTCTCTATGTTTTTGATCCTCGGTCATACTGAATTGTTCACCTTTCGATCTACAAAAAGAGGAAGTTTGAAGAATTTTATTTTTCCCGCGCGCAACAGAACAACAATCATCTGGTAGAAGAAGACACTAAGCGATTGTCTCCATCTTCTTCTGGAATTCAATCACACCCACAAAAATACGAATGCAGCCGTCCCCCTGAACATCACGTTTAAGCATTATGAAACGTCACTTTTGGCAACATAGAAAGTCACCTTTAACAACATAGAAGGTGCCCCAAACCAAAACCAAACACGACCCAAAACACAATCAAAAACCAAATCAGCCACCAAAAAACCAACAGAAAACCTCCACTTGACCCCAAAAAATTTTCTCACAGCCCATACTAATAGACCCAGAGCCTCCTATACGTGTATGTGGATTTTGGATTCATAAATTAGTTAAATACAAACGGGTTAAACATGCATTCAACCTTAATTGGGGACGAAGCCTCTCATGCAAGCAGTAACCTTATCTCCGACCCAAAGAAAACAACTGCAAACCAAAATGAGAAAAGTCTTTCAAAGCGAGATGAAGAAGCTCAGCAACGACATGCAATCAGTCCTAGCTGACGACATCGTCACGGCTTTCCTCAACAGAATCAGCCTATTCCTAAAATTAGAGGCAAAAACAGGGCGGTACACCCGCACAAAACGAATTTTGAATCCATAAATGATTTATAGGGAGAAATAATTAAAACCAGAAAAAGGTGGAAATAAGCGTGCGTCGCTCTAAACTCGAGATGTATATCGACATACTCAAGGTTTTGGCGCGACACGGACCCTTGAAGCTCACACACATTATGTATAAGGCTAACGTCAACTGCAGCGTTCTGAAGGAATACTTAGACTTCCTGATCGCAAACAACCTTGTTGAAGAGAAAACTGTTGGCAAGAAGCGCATCGTCTACGCCATAACCGAACGAGGCACAACAGTGCTCAAATACTTCAGAGAACTCAAGTCGGTCCTGCCCATCATTGAAGAAGCCAGAGCCTCAGCCAACGCGCTCAACAGACCTCTGCCACCAAGCCTATACTAGCAGTCTTCTTCTTCCCTTTTCTTCTACTATTTCTAACAAGAGCAGAATCAGGCTTAACTCTCTTAGTTCAACACTTCTAGAAATCAACTATCTGTATTGTGCAGTTTGCAGAATGGAACATTTTTCTGGAAACGGCTCTCACCTGTGCGGGACATCTATGGCTATGTAGAGTATGTTGTTTCCTCTCACCAAAACGTTGCCGTAGTTTGCGATCAGTGTATCGTTCACGTGTTCTGAGGCGCCGTCGAGCAGTATGTTCATGTATCCGTCGCAGCGCACCATCGTGCCATGGTATTCCACTCCATTCTTCAGCGTGATGATCACGCTAGAGTTGATTCGTTTCGTCAGCACGTTCAAGGGTTTCTTGCTTGGCTCCAATGCAACGACACCGATAATCAATGCTAGTATTGAGCAAACCATCTTACTATAAAAGTTTTATGAAAAACTAACCAACTCATATAACCAAACCCTGAGACGAAACTCTCTACGTGACGGATTCTGGAGGCCTTTCATGACGACAGACAGGAAACAAGTCGTGATCCTAGGTGCTGGATATGGAGGACTATGTACAGCTCTGAAACTGGAGCGGCTACTCAGGAAGAACAAAGACTGGCGGATCCTGCTGATTGATCAATACGATTATCATCAACTAAAGACTGAGTTGCATGAGGTTGCTGCTAATAGATCCGGCTTCGAGACCGTGACAGTCCCAATTGCAAGGCTAGTCAAGGGTAAAGGCATTGATTTTTTCCATGCCGAGGCCATTAGCATCGATTTTGCTCAGCGCTTGGTCACTACAACAAGAGGCAAAATCAAGTATGACAAGTTGGTGATAGCTTTGGGCAGCGAAACCGAGTTCTTCGGAATACCAAAACTAGGCAAGCAAGCCCTCACGCTGTCATCCGTTGATGACGCCATACGCATCAGAGAACACATACGTGACATGTTTGCCCAAGCGCAAAGTGAACAAGATGAACTCAAGAGAAAAGCAATACTGACTGTTGTGGTTGGCGGTGGAGGTTTCACCGGAGTCGAACTTGCCACAGAACTTGTGGACTACATGTTTAAGCTTCGAAAGGAGTTCGGAATAGCCGCGGGCGACGCGCAGCTCATCGTCATTGAAGCTGGAGAAAACATTCTACCGGGTTTTGACCCTGAACTTGTAAACTTAGCCGAGCAAGCTATGAAGGCAAGAGGCATAAGACTCGTGCTAAGAACGCCTTGCGTCTCAGCTGAATACGACTGCGTCAACCTAAAGACAGGGGAGAAAATTCCAACCCGCACAATCATCTGGACTGGCGGAGTGAGGGCCCGCGACCTAGTTGCAGAGGCTGGGCTCAAATACGGTCCGCGCAGTCGTGTTGTAGTGAACCCATTTCTCGAGTCAGTTGACCATTTTGGGGTCTACGTGATTGGAGACAACGCCCTAGTTCTAGACCCGTTGACTAACAGACCAATGGCGCCTACCGCACAGCTAGCCATGCAACAGGCAGAGTACGCGGCTGTGAACATTTATGCCGAAATATCAGGCGGCAGAAGAACTAGGTACATCCCTAAGGTGGCTGGGCAATTCGTGTCTCTGGGTGGGAGAAATGCGGTGGGGTGGGTGTGGATATTCAAAGCCACGGGGTTTCTAGCGTGGTTTCTAAAGCGTATGACACTGGTTCGATACATTCTTTCACTCGACGGGTTACGGCTTGCGATCTCTAGACTTCCCGCTTTGTTCTTTGAGAAATGTGAGTGAAGGTATTTATGACGCGAACCACCAGTTTTGATGCAGACAGTCAGATGCAAACGCGCGAGACAGTTTTGTTTCAGAAATGCCCAGTATGTGGTCAAACAAAGATAACCCTGGAAGGGGCTGGGCTTTTCTGGCTTTCTAAACCAAAAATCAATCCATGCCCCAATTGCCTCGCCCAATTTGTTCCGAAAGGGTCGGATAGGTTCCAGCTGGTTTACTGTGAACCACAAAAACTAGTTGAACGGCACATTTGCAAGGATCGCATTTTCAGAGGATGCTACTTAGATGCAACGCTGTCAAAGGAAGATTGGCAGAAGATAGCTGAAGGAGAAGAGCTAAATGCGTTTTCTGAGTTCACCGACATGACGGCAAGATTCAGCCGCGGCCTGTTGCCTACATATCCCTCAGATCGCCTGCCCTTTGCCTTGGTGACAGGCGAGATCGTTCATTATGTGTCGTGCCCAGTTTACGTTGATGACCAAGAACCATCGAAGACCAAAGCATCGGGCGGAGGCACTCTCTTCTTAACCAATAAAAGGATAGTACTAATTCATCCGTCCGGAACATTCATCATTCAATTGGAGGAGATCGAGGACCTTGAGGAATCTCCTCCAGGTTTTTTCATCAAAGAGAGGGGTTCGTTTGAACCTCGTTTCTTCTTTCCACCGCTTTACGACCCTGTTTTCGCCGTCGTGAAGGGTGCAATCCGCAATCTTAAGATGAAAAGCTGACTTTATACTTGTAGTCCGAGGGTATCAGGGATGTCAGGATCAGTGTCATTTTCCTTCAACATCGAAACGGAGGTGACGCCAGCTTACTATGAGGAACTGCTTAACTACACTTATCGAACCTATCTTCAGTCCGCCTGGCATCGATTCAAAAACGTGACAAGAACCACGGTGGATGGCAACTACGTTCTTGGTTTCGCCGTCGTCGAACCTGAGAGGAAATGGCAAATAGATGTGAGCGTGAAAACTGGAAAGCCAATTCAAGTCACTCTTACTCCGAGCAGTCTAGACGTGCCACAATCAACTCTGGATCGAGTTAAAGAAGACCTCATAATAGTCGTTCAGTATTTCGAAGAGTATGTTCGACGGTCAACTCTTTACTTTGCTTGGGTGCAAGGCCGACAGGTTGTGCCGGAGAAGTCACCGTTTAGACGCGGAAGGGTAATTGAGCGGGTGCTTTTCGGCAACATGCTGTTCCTTATTGTCCTGTTGTTTGCCGTCAGCATTGTGCTTTTCTTCATCATAGGGTTGTGGGCCGCGATAGTGATTGTTGTAGGTCAGTTCCTGACAGTGGTGTTCGCTGACAGACTCATAGGCACCATGAGTGACTGGCCTATTACCGCCGAGAATCCAACTGTTCACATACTTCAATACCATCTGCCAGCCAAACAAAGAGACTCCATCAAGAAATACACGAAAGAGTCACTAATACAAATGAAAAAAGAGATCTACAACAAGACCATAGCATTGGGCAAGCCTGTTGAATGCGAAACCGCACGTGATGTTATGTCAAAATACGGTTTGGAATGTTCACCTGAAAACATGGCCGCAAAAGCCGTCAATGTTTATGAAATGGTGGATAGGGCAACCAAGCAGTATGGGCTGTCTGTTCCAAAGATTGCACTTTCCAACACGATGATACCTAACGCTGCCGCTGCAGGCCCAAGTCCAAAACGGGGAATTGTCCTAGTAACCACTGGTTTGCTCGTTCAGTTGAATCCCAACGAGATTCAGGCTGTTATAGGCCATGAGATAAGCCATCTCAATTCACGGGATCCATTCGTGCTCTTCGCAATTGTTGGCGGCCAGTATCTTCTTGAAATCTTCGTGCTGTGGCCTTACATCCAATTTTTCGGCTTGCTCTACGAGTTGCTGGTCTTAAGCGGCATATACTTCGTGGCCAAGTTCTTTGAAGCAAGAGCCGACTTGGAATCAGCAATCAAAACGGGAACTCCAAAAGTGTTGGCTGGAGCCTTGAGAAAGATCGGTTTTCGAAGACTTCAGTTTGAACGCTCTCCCTCTACTAAGGTTCAAGACTGGATAAGCTGGGATCCGCATCCTCCGATCTACTTCAGGGTTGAGCGTCTAGAAAAGTTGGATCCGTCGAAAAAAGTGAAGCATACTTTAGTTCAGTCGGCGAAAGACTGTGTTCGAGGGTTCTTCGCCGCCTTCTAGGCTTATTCGGAATGGACATCAGTGCACACAACCTAGCGAACAGAACAATGAGGCTGGTGTAAAGCAGTTGGAAATTAAAGGCTTCGTTCCCATAAGCTTCTCAGACTGGGACGGCAAAGTAGCCTCAATGATCTTTCTGCCCCACTGCAACATGCGCTGTCCATTCTGCTATAACCGAACCCTAGTTCTGTGTCCCGACACCATGCCCACGATAGGGCTGAAGCAGGTCGTAACCTATCTTGAAGAGAATCAAAAATGGGTTGACGGCGTCGTTATAACGGGTGGTGAGCCAACGCTTCAGAAGGATTTGCCTAGCCTATGCAGCAGGTTTAAGGAACTCGGCTTGAAGGTTAAGGTGGACACAAACGGAACCAACCCAACTGCTATAAATAAACTGATCGAGAAAAAACTTGTTGACTACATCGCCCTAGACGTGAAAGCAGACCTGACCAGAGAAGCATACTCCAAAGCTTGTGGAGTCGACGCCGGTTCTTTCCTGCAGAGGATAAAGAGCACTATTAGAGCATTGATGGGTGACAAGGTTGAATACGAATTCAGAACCACAGTGGTTCCAACACTGCACCAAATTGAAGACATGGAGAGAATCTGCGACGCAATCAAGGGCTGCAGTAAATTCGCCCTGCAGAACTTGAAGTCAGACGCAGAAACGATTGATCCCAAATATCAAACCTTGAAAGCATTTTCTAAATCAGAAATGAACAAGTTCCTGAAGGTGGCACAGAGAATAATCCCAAATGCCATTGTGCGAGGCTGAGTCTGCCAGAGTCTAGGGCGTTGACTTCACTTTCTCATACATCTTTTCCAAAGTCCAACGGATCGTTGATTTGAGCTCCCTCGCTCTGTCAACTCCAACATTCTTTATGTTGAGCTCTCGAATAACATCGCCTTCCTTGACGATCTCGTAAGAGAGAATCTTTTCAGGCAGAATTTCACCCGCACCTGCGGCTTCGCGATCTTTTTCCTGCATCTTTGCCAAAACGCGGTCAACCAGAAAAGCCATGAAAGGCGGCGTGTCAACCGTAAACTGCTTGTCCGAAGCCAAAAGCAGGCGCATTGAGTCATCATCCATGTATAAGTTGGCAAGCAACTCCCCTGTAATTGTCTTGATTGGAATCGCCTGTGCATACTCTAAAGAAGGCTGTGGGCTTTCGGCTGCAACCGGAGTTGGAGTTGGCGAAGTCGGCGCAGCCGCTTCTTCTATCACAGCTGATGGAGGCACAGCCTTTGTGATCTCAGGCTTCTTGAAACCCTTCTCCAACAGAGAAGAGTTTACGAAGTCTAACAAGGCACGAAGCTGATCCAACTCTGTCTCCAACTCGCGGACACGCTTCTCAAGCACAGAGCGAAGCTCAGCCATCTTCCGCATCTGTTCTCCTTCTCGCTCTCTGTCCTCAGCAGCCAAGACGGAGTCCCCAGTTCATCTTATGCCCTATCCTGCTTATCAGCATTAAGCCACACAAGCAATTAACATTATTAGCACTTCCACACTCATGCTCTGTGATTGCCAGCGTTCGACGATCTTGGGAACGGTCAAACTTGTACGACTTCAACCTGCTCGTTTCATGTCCTTGGGCTGCAACCCACAAAGCCAAACGCGAAATTGCTTATCTCCTGCAGCGGCTTGGAGACCAGCAGCCAAAGATCAAGCCCACAGCAGCCTGTGGAATACTAGGGGTCAAAACCCGTCTAGACCCGAGAGAAGTCGTGCAAGCACTTCAGAAACTCCAAAGTCAAAACCCCGTTTTTTTCCAACACACCCTGAAATGGATTCCTATCGATAGCTGGGTCAACTCCGACATTGAATCTATGAAGGCAGGGGTCGAATTCGTGAAAGACAGGATAAAGCATGGAGAACGCTGGCGCATGACCGTTGAAAAACGCCGCTACACCTTATATCACAAAATCGACATCATCAGGGAACTGGCACAACTCGTCGACGAAAAAGTGGACTTGACCAAGCCAGACAAGATCTTGCGCATAGACATCATTGGAAAATACGCTGGCATATCTGTGCTGTTGCCGCATGAAGTGTTCTCAGCCACAAGACTGCTGCTTTAGACAAAAAACGCGCTAAGCCTCGGCTGTCACCACATCTTTGGGTGACTTGAACTCAATGCCCCATTTCTTTCGCAAGAAATCTTCGAACTCTTTGAAGACCTTGCTCTGCGTCTGGTTTAGTTTTACGCAGATCGGCTTGCTGAAATGTAGTCCGCTCAGATCGTAGACTGCGATTTTTCTTGCCAGATTTTGATCGTCCATAACCGTTCTCAACAATCCTTCTGGCGGTGATTCGGAAAACAGCCAAGCTGTGAAGGTCACGTCGACAACTCGGTAGGAGATGCCTTCTTTAATTGCGCATTTTGACGCTTTTGCTATTTTCGTGAACGTTGAAGGATAAATGGTGCGAGTCCACAGGAAGTTGTGATACTGGCCGTCTATGTGTACCCAGTCCTCGTGTTCGGAGGCTGAGTAGCCTTGAGTTCTGCACTCGTCTTTAAAGAACCGGATTAATTCCCAGACTCTCGGCACCACCAATTTTTTCCTCACTGTAACAATTGTCTAGAGGAGAGTTCTAGACGAAAAATTTAAACCTATTCGACATCAACACCGCAATTTTTTCGGTAATCAATCTCATTTTTGAAAAAATGCAGAGAAATAGTGCTTTGAATCGACAGAATTTCGATATTGAAAAAGGTTGGAGATTTTACGGAAAAGGATCAATTTTTCTACATTTTTTCGACGGCAAAAAATAAATCATTCATGTACTGAAGTTACATCGACGCTTGGGTTGAAAAGATGAAGCTGAAGGGTCAAGAGGCTGTCTTGGACGATTTAGACTGGCAGATTCTGCAGCAGCTGCAGGAGAACGCGAAGCAGACTTACGCTCAGATTGGTGGCAAGCTTAAGGTTGCGCATTCGACGGTGTTTGAGAGAATTCAGAAGATGGAGGAGTTTGGCTTGATTAAGAAGTATGAGGCCGTGGTTGATCCTGAGAAGCTAGGTTTGCAGAAGATTACGGCGCACTTGGGCATAACCACTGATCCAAAGGAGGCTGAGGATATTGCGAAGAAGCTAAGCGGTTTTGATCAGGTTTTGGAGGTGTCGGCGTCTTTTTCTGAGGAGCTGATTGTCCTAGCTAAGGTTGTGGCGCGTGATCAGGCTGAGCTACATTCTTTTATCGCTCGTTCTATTGCGCCTCTTCCCGGTGTGCTTCGGATTCGAACGGCTATTGTGACTAAGAAGTATAAAGATGATCGTTTCAACCCGTTTTGGGACAGGAAGCGTCTGAATTCCAGAAAAACGAAATAAACTTATAAAGAATTTCGGAGTATTGTTTGTGTTTGGAAGGTTTGAGGGGTTTAGTGTCATGGTGGCTTCGCCTTCTCAAGTGCTGAGGAGCGTTAATCGAGAGGAAGCGTTCTACTTCTTTACTTCGATTGGCAACTACACAGGCGAGAGCGCGTCTTCGTTGGAGGAGTTCTTGCAGAAGGTTAAGGACATAGACGTTAAGTCTTTGGAGTTTCACTTGTTCCGTGAGGACTTTGAAAAGTGGATTGCCCAGACATTAGGCGACAAGAAGCTGCCCGACGAGATCCTGATTCTGCGCAATCAGAAGATAACTGGCAACGCTTTGCGTGATCGGCTTTACTTCATGGTTTCTAGGCGATTGAAGGAATTGAAGAGCACTGTGCCGGCTACTAGATAGCGGCTTCAGCTGATGGTTGTTCGGCGACCTTCTTTAGTTGGCTCTTGTACATTTCGACGATTTCGCTGGTGGTGGTGGCGTCTTCTGCTGCTTTGTCTAGTCGGTAGTTTCCTGTGAACCTTGGGAATCTGATGGCTAGGCCGGCTCCTTTTCTTATTTTGTCCATGGCGGCTGTGTGGATTGGGCTGAGGGTGATTTCAGCGCCGATGACTTCTATGACGACTTTTGGTTCAAACCACACGTCGGCTTCGAGGGTTGAGTTGACTCTTGGGCTCTTATGGGCTAACTTGTGTTTTTCGAGTGTTTTGGGTAGTTTGGCTAGGTCTTCGTCTGTGAACCCTGTGCCGCATTTTGTGACTGTTTCGAATTCGTCTTCTTCTGGGTCGTAGGCGGCGAGCAAGAGGGCGCCGTATGTTCCGGCTCTTTTTCCTCTGCCGTAGAGGGCTCCGACTATGACGAGGTCTACGGCGTCGGTCATTTCGCTTTTGTAGTCTCGTTTGTATTTGATCCAGAGCCAGCCTCTTGCTCCTGCTTGGTAAACGGAGTCTTCGGTTATGGATTTGCAGACTACGCCTTCGCAGCCGCTTTCGACGGCTTTTTCGAAGAATTTTTCGAGTTCTTCTGGGTCATCGGTGATTAGGTACTGGGCTGGTTGGACGCGGTCGCTTTTTTCGATCATCTTCTCGAGGGTCTTGTGTCTTTGTTCGTAGGGTGTTTGGGTTAGGTCTTTTCCTTCTGTCATGAGTGCGTCGAAGGCGAATAGGCTGACTGGGTATTCGTGCATGGCTTGTTTGATGCCGTATTTGCGGCGGCGGTGCATGAGTTCTTGGAAGGGCCTCATCTCGCCTGTGTCTGGGTCCATGGCTACTATTTCGGCTTCGATTATGGCTTTTTTGGCTTTGACATGTTGTTTGATTAGGTCGACTGCGTCTGGGTACTGTTCTGTGATGTCTTCTAGTCGGCGTGAGTACAACGTGACTTTGCTGTTGTCTCTGTGTGCTTGCACGCGTTCACCGTCGTATTTGTATTCTGCTATGCAGCGACCCCCTAGTTTTTCTAGAATTTCTTGTGGGCTGCCGAGTCTTTCGGCGAGCATAGGGCGGATTGGTTCGCCTATGTTGACGCCGAATTTTCTTATGCCTTCTATGCCTTTTTCTGCTACTGTTTTGGCTACTCTGCCTAGGTCGCTGCTTATGTTGTATGCTCTTTCGATTTCTTCTCTGGTTTGTTTTCCGCCTCCGTAGGCTATGGCTAAAGCGTCTAGGACGGTCATGTCGGCTATGCCTAGG
>Ga0315309_1002078_pt1 | contig 11786 bp, 11 predicted proteins | sample TDP4_MG_FD_203080 | JGI IMG/M metagenome (GOLD analysis project Ga0315309, IMG submission 203080) | Freshwater sediment microbial communities from Lake Towuti, South Sulawesi, Indonesia - TDP4 | ecosystem: Environmental > Aquatic > Freshwater > Lake > Sediment | place: Indonesia: South Sulawesi...
TTAACTTTGAGGACGGTTTAATCACATCTATTAATAGAATAAATAGCAACGAAGACAGAACCATAGGCCTAAACCCACTAGCCTTCACACAGTTATTCCTTGGACACAGAAGCCGACACGAACTTGAAATGACCTATCCCGACTTCAACATACTCCCAAGCCACAAAAACCTAATCGATGTTCTCTTTCCAAAACTGCCCTCCAACATCCATTCCGCATATTGACAAGAGACTGAACAAACATTTATTACCCAATTCAAACTTCTGCAACTAATGCAAAAAAATGACCATCCAGATTCGAGGCTTCACAGAAAAAGATCTGCCAATTCTCGTTAGATTACTTAACGAAACCTATAGAGAATCATACGAGTTCATGCCTTATACTCTGGACAGCCTCGGCGCATGGATTAAGGAGGGAATGCTCAAGATCCTAATAGCCCAAGACAAAGATGAAATCTTAGGGTCTGCCGCGTACAGAGATGGACATTGGGGCGAAGAAATCGAATGGCTCACAGTCCCAAAACGCCCAAATCGAAAAATCATAGAAAATGAACTAGTCACGGAAGTAGAGAAATACGTCAAAGGGCAAACTGTCTTCACAGTGGTAGACGAAGGAAGCCCAAAAATAAAAGAATGGATCGAAAGAGGCTACAAACCTGAAGGTGGGCTCTACCACATGGTCAGTAGGCTCGACGGTTCAAAGCCCCTCCCAAAAGTCCCAGAAGGCACAATCATCCGCAATCTAAAGCCAGAGGAAGAAAAAGAGTTTGTCGAAGCCGTAAACGTAGCGTTCGGTTCGGAAAGGCTCAAAGTAGGTATGATCCAAAAATGGAAGTCAGATTTTCCTACTTTCAACGAAGAATGGATCCACATAGCCGAACTAGATCATAAGATCGTGGCAGTCGTTGTAGCCAAACCAGACATTAACCCCAACAAATTCTTCGAGGGCAAACGAGCCTACCTCGGCCCAGCAGCAACGCTTCCAGAATATCGCGGCAAAAATCTCGCATCCGCACTTACGCGTCAAGCAATGAACTTCCTCTTCGAAAAAGGAATGGATTCTGTGGCATTATACACATCAGAACAGAACATTCCATCCGTAACTCTCTTACAGAATCTAGGCTTTGAAATCGCCCATCACTGGAAATTCATGCGCAAAAACCTATTCCAACACTCCTAACATAAGTTGCCATATAAAACCTAAAATTCAAAATTCTGAAGACAATAGATGGGAAATCTTGAAAAGTAGAAAAATGTCAGGGGTTAATGTTTTTTGCCTTTTCCTCCAAATTCAGCTCCCTTACCCTTGTCTCAATGAACTCAGCGACCTTCTCTTGACTGTACTTCTTTTCTTCCCACTGTTTCTTTAGCTGTTCTCTGATCACTTCCAGAACTTTTTCCATGTCAAATGGCTTCAGTATATAGGCATCCACTCCTCTGTTAAGCGCCTCTATCGCATTTTGAAGCGTCGGATAACCAGTGATGACTAATTTTCGCATTTTGGGCGTCATGCGCTTCATTCTTGTTAGGAGTTCTATTCCCTCCATGTCGGGAAGTCGAATGTCTATCAGGGCCAGGTTGTAAAATTTTCTCTTCGTTCTTTCTATGGCTTTTTTGGCAGTGTCCACTGATTCAACCTTGTATCCTTCATCCTCAAGTATCGTGGCCAACACTTTTCTTATGTTTTCGTCGTCATCAACAATGAGGATTCTAGCGGTTTTATCCATACTTTTTCACCTCCTTCTTCGATTTTTGGCTCGGTCAAAAAAGTGATCATGAAGGTTGTGCCTTTTCCAAGGGTACTTTCTACAGATATGGAACCACTGTGTGCTTCTATGAAGCGTTTGCAGATTGGCAAGCCGAAGCCCATTCCTTTTGCTTTTGTTGTGAAAAGTGGGGTCCACAGCTTCTCTAGTGTTTTCCTTGACATACCTACGCCTGTGTCAGAAAAACTGATTTCCACATTGCCGTTAAGTTTTCTGCTTTTTATTGTCAGTGTACCGCCTTTGGGCATGGCTTCGATTGCGTTTCTGATTATGTTTACAAAAGCTCTCTTTATTTTTTCAATATCAACTCTTATCTTCGGCTTGTTTTTTGTTAAGTCTATCCATTGAACGTTTTTTGGAACTTCCACAAAGGACAGAGCTTCCTTTATTATTGATTTTGGATTACTTTCGACTAATTCTAGCTCTATTTCCCTTGAGTAGTCTAAGAGGTCGTTAATAATTTTGTTTGAGTATGATATGTTCTTCTCTATAAGCTCCAGCATTCCCTTTATCTTATCATCCACTTCCGAAGTCAACCGCTTCTTAAGGTAGTATTCGGCTCCCGCAATGCTTGTCAATGGATTGCGTAAGTCATGTCCAACCATACCCGCCAACTCGCCTATCGTTGCCAGTCTTTGGGTCTTCAAAAGCTGTTCCTGAGAGTGCCTCAACTCCTCAGTTCTTTCCTCTACTTTTTGCTCAAGCAACTCAGCATAGGCCTCAAGCTGTCTCCTCGCTTCCCTTAGACTCTCAATGAGTTGAGCATTTTCAATGGTTATCGCAGCTTGGTGCAAGAAAAGTTCTAGAGGCGTGAGGGACTCCATTGTTGGCTTTCGACCGTCTACTGGGTCGTCCATGCTTAATATGCCAACGATTTTTCCGTCAGGTGTTCGGAGCGCAGCATAAATCATATCTTGGGGATGCCAATCAACCATTTCTTCTGTGGAAAGCCTGCTTGGAACCCCTGTGTAAGTGGTGGCGTCATCAAGAGATGTCCCAGGCGGAACACCGTGAACGTATTCACGAATCCATGGGTCACCCCAAGGAAGATAATAAAACTCGTCTATCTTGAATCTTTCAAATTGGGGGCCTAAACGTTCCCTCCAGACATGTCCCGGTTGTCTTCGTTCTCGCAAGAGTTTGATTTCTTCCTTTGTTAGACCTACTGTGACACGGTCTGTTCCTTCCAAGTTTTCGTCTCTTAGGGAGATTACAACTCTCCTCCAACCGAAGTTTTGAATGGCTTTCGCGATGACTTTTAGCCTTTGATGCATATCTTCAATGTGCATAATTTCCGTGGAACTTTTCATTAAGTACTCCAATCTCTTGGAGAGTTTTTTCAGCTGTTCTCGCCTTCTCATGTTACTTATGGCGATTGCAGCGTGCGAAGAGAGTATTTCGAGTAGTTTTCTATCCTCTTCGTTAAAGGCTGCAAGCCTATCACTTTCCACATTTAAAACGCCTAAGACCTTATTCCCTATTCTTATGGGTACAGCAAGCTCTGAAAGCATGCCTTTTACGCCAGCGTCAACGTAGGCTTTTTCTTTTCTAACGTCTGGAACGAAAACAGGTTTGCCTGTTCTTGCCGCTTTAACACTTATGCCTTTTCGTCCGTCTAAAGGCAAACTAAAGGCGATCACCTTTGAAAGTCCATGAGTGGCTACTAACCCAAGCGTTTTCCCCTCAACCAGGAAAATGTCGACGAACTTGAATCCCAACGTCTTTTCCATAGCCTTTAACGTCAGAGCGGAAATCTTTTCTATGTCTCCTGCCTTGTTTAAACTCCGGCCATAGATGTTAAGTGCAGAAAGCTTTTTCTGTCTTTTTAGATTGCTTATGGCGATTGCGGCGTGTGACGCTAGTATCTCAAGCAGTTTTTTGTCCTCTTCATCAAAGGCTACAAGTTTTTTGCTTTCTACGTTCAAAACACCTAAAACATTGTTTCCTACTTTAATTGGTACTGCAAGTTCGGACTGTATTTCTTCTCCGCCGCTGATGTATGCTTCATTCTTGCTAATGTCCGAAACGAAAGCAGGCTTGCCTGTCCTTACCACTTCAACGGTTATGCCTTTATCCCCATCAAGCGGTAACTTAAGCGATAAATTTCTTGAATATCCTCTGCGAGCAACTAGGCAAAGCATTTTTCCCTCTACCATGAGAATGGAGGCATATTCGAATCCTAAAGTTTTTTCCATGGCGTCTAATGTGAGCTTGTAGATCTCTTTCATGCTCTTTGCCATGTTTAAACTTTGACCATATGCATTTATGGCGGAAAGCCTTTCGTCAAAACGCCTTCTTTCCTCTTCCATTCTCTTGCGTTCAGTAACATCCATTAACTGAACTATAGAGCGCATCCTGCCATCTCTATCTCGTATAACTGTGGATTTAGCCTCAAAATCTCTTTTTTGACCGTCCTTCCGAATTGCTTTAAATTCATAGTTGGGAGGCGCATTTTCTCCTCTTTGCCTACGCAAGTATATATCTTGAAGCGTAGCCCTGCTTTCTTTATCCAGAAAGTTTCTGAAATCTTGTCCTGTCACCTCATCTTTCGAGTGACCGCTTAGGTGTTCAATTTCATTGTTAACGTAAATGATTCGGAAGTTGTCATCCAATATCGCAATCGCATTGTGGGAGTTTTCTGCAACAGAGCGGAAGAGCTCTTCGCTCTCTCGCAACGCCCCTTCCACTTGCTTGTGTTCCGTGATGTCGATGGCTATTCCGAATCGGACATATTTGTTTCCAAGCCATTTGATGGCTCTGTCCATGCATCTGTACCAATGTTTGTTCTTTTGATTTTGTAGTTCCCTGATGTGGGTTTTTCCTACAAGATGTTTGTTGTCGCAGAAGGGGCATGGACCGTTTAGGTTTTGGAATGCTTTGTAGCATTCTAGGCCTATGATTTTTTCGCCGAATATTTCCTTGGTCTTATTGTTTGCGAAGAGTATTTCGTAGGTTTTCAGGTCTACGACGTAGATTGGTTCGTCAATTCCGTCACTTAGGGCGTGTAGTCTTTCCAAGGCGTGCTTGAGTTTTCCATCTTCAATCTTTTTGCCACTTTTCCTTTTATTCATTGTGTTACGTATGCTCCTTTAGGCATTAGACGTTTCCGCACTTGTGTTACGGATTCCAAAAAATCCCAGTTTCCTTCATTTTCAAAATCTAAACCGAGCTTTTCATAGAGACGTTTTGCAATGAGCTTTTCAAGGTATGAAGCTCCGGGCCCAAAGATTCCTTCTAGGGCCTTTGCAAATTCTGTTAAGTTTGTTGGGATGCCTTCCTTCTTTATTTTGAAGGAGTTTTCTAAGTGAAAGAATATGGCCTGTTTTGGGGAATCCCCAAGTGAAGATAGGCTTTCTTCAACAGCTGTTAAAAGGATTTTGCTGAAGTTGTTTTGAGGCAAACGGAAGCCCTCTAGGGTTTGATGTAGGTTTTGGATTGAGACTTCATAGGGCTTTGGATAAATCCTTTGTGAACCTCAAATATGAATTGTTAAGCTCCAGTTTTTTGTAGTGGGGGAATGGTTTAGGTTTTAACTGCTTTCTTTCTTTTCAGAAAACCTTGTTTGGCTACTGCCACGTACTCAACAAATCCCAGTTCTTTGTTTTCGTTCCAGTCGAGGCGCTGTCCGATTTGTGCGTACAGATTTTTCATGATTAGTATCTCTATGAATCGAGCTCCTAAACCAAAGATCCTTTCAAGTGCATCCGCGAAATCGTCTAGGTGGTAGGGGATGTCGTTTTTTGTTATGTTGAATTTGTCTTTGAGGTGAAAATAGATTGCTTGCTTGGCTGAGTCTCCGAGTGAGGATAAGGCGTTGTCTACGGCTTCATGCAATAGTTTCTCGAAGGCTTTTTTTGCCAATTTCTGAATTCCTTTCGGAGCCTTATTTTGCGACTCTGCGACGAGATTCTTATAAATTTGTTGATAGTTTTTAAATTTAATCCCTGAACGGTGATGTCATGGAAAAGTCAAAAACTTCGTGCCTCATTCCTCCCCCCAGTTACTCGTTCTTCGCACCTTTTCTTTCATTAGGCTTAGTTCTTTTGCATAATCCATTAAAGCCATCCGCAAAGTTTCGTTCTCGCTGATTCCAAGTCTCCTCGCCATCTGCTCCTTACTCAAAACTACCTTAACTACGCATCTTCTGGGCATTTCGAGCACTCCGATGGTTAATGCAATGGGTCATGTATGGACTATTACGCTATGCATTTCACCTTTTGTTGTGAACCCTTCATTTGTTATGTCGATGATTCAGTGAGTTCCTCCACTACGAGCTCGTATTTCACGTCCACATCAACCACGTAAAAGGTATGCCGTCTCGCTTTCCCTTCTTTGATGATAATGGTTTCGTGCATAACGGGTTTGAGGGTTTCTTGTGACACTTTTGTGATGTCTTCCAGTGACTTCACTTTTATAATTATTTTCTGATGGGACTCAGCCAGCGGCTCGGACTCTACGATTAAATTCTTATATTTTCTTGTCATTTCAGCCATGGTTCTTGGCTTCCAACGTTGGTAGTAGGCCACCCAAACTACAACCCCAGACGACCCGACAAGAGCCGCGTACGAAAAGTATCTTAAGTACATGTTCCATTGAAGTGCTTCAATCTCGGTTCGCCCTACAATTTTTGGCTTAGTACAGCTTAAACCCTCGACAGCAAGCCTATTTCTTGTGAATATCATCACCATGCTGGGGCCGAATTCTTCTAAGACCAGATCTTCCATCACTTTACTCTCCACTTGAATCTCCACAGTGATGTTAAGATTGTAGGAGGATGCTCGCATGCCTGTTTCGTCCTCTATTTTGCTGATAAGCTCACCCGTCTGAGTGATGTTTACTTGGTTCGTGAAGGTAAATCCCTCCTGTGCAAAGGGGACCTCGCTGACCAGTGTGGATCGTCTTATCCATTCCCCGGGCAGCTCAAGATTCATGTGGACAGTGTAGTTTCCGTGGACATCAGCCTTTTGGGTGCAGTTGAAAACGTACTCGAAGCGTATGTCCATGGCACGGGCAAGGTTTAAGTAGATAGCTTCCCCGGGTGCAATCGTCGTCTTGTTGTATAAAGTATTGGGCTTGAGCTCCACAGTGTAGTCAAAGTTTCCTACGTGCTCGCACTTGTATAGCTCGACGAACTTGGTTCTCTCTGACGGAAGGCCATGGGTGTAAAAAATGCCGTAGGCGGAGACGGCGAAGAGCACTGCGATGAGGACGATGGATATGATTCTCTTAGATATCCACCCACGAGATATGTGAAGCTTATGCTTTCGCTTTTTAGCCTGCTCGGAGAACGGAATGGCTGAGACGAAGAATAGAAACGCTATGGTAGCAGCTAGTCTGATGGGTTCCTTTAAGAAGTTAAACATATGACCAACATATGGGATCGAGAACATGAGCTTACCCAACACCATTTCTTTGGTGACCAGCCACGGGTCAATTGTGTTTCGGTTGTCGCCCTTAAGGCTGAACGCGCCTTCCTCAGTAGCTACAATTCTGTGAATAACCGTAGGGCCGTAAGGGTTGACGTAGCCAAGTATATCACCGACTGAGTAGTTGTCTACCCTTTTTAGGAGCACAAGGTCGCCTTGTTTGAGGGCGGGCTCCATGCTGCTGCCCATTATAATCAGGTAAGATGTGTCCCCGTATAGGAAGGTGGGTCTAAAGAAGATGAGCCAAGCCAATAGAATGGAGGGGGGAATCAGCATCGAAAATTTGCGGCTATACCTCAACCGATCACCGCTCGTTCAAAACTGTCAACGCTATTTTGGTGATGGCGCTACAGAGCGGATTGATTGGGAAGTCTAAGGCAAGTTCGATCTTGTTGGGCTTGCCTCCGTTTAGGCTTATGACTTTTGCATATTCCACGTCTCCCTCTACTTTTAGCAGATCGTTTACAGTAGCTGGAACCTTAACCTTTACCGTGCCTTTTGCTGTCTTATCGCCCGCAGAAACATAAAACCTATACCATGAGGGTTCAATGAACGGAGGAAATATGAAGTTCTCCCATGTTAACTTTACTTTATCCACTTTGCTTGGGTCAGTTGTTTGCAGAGTCCAAGTCACGCCAGTAATTTTGACGTCTGGGGTTTTGACGGTTGCCGACCCAGAGCCCGCCATCTCGACGTCATGCACGGAAATCGATGCTGCGAATCCGACTAGACCTGCGGTCAGGATGATAAAAAGAGGGTGAATGAATGTTCTGACAAGCCTCAAAAGGCACCACTTAGGACTGCTCTTCTAATAGAGTTATGTCTATATCATAGACACGGCTTGCTGCTACGTTTGGCGTAAAGTCAACAGTTACTTCATCGCTGTCAAGCCAATTGGAACCTTTAGCAATAATGTTTCCAGCTGAGTCAGTTATTTGAACGTAGGCGTAGCCAGTCATACTGGAAACAAGATAGATTACTACCTTATCAACCATTGTATAGTCGTCTGAATCAATCAAGAATACAACTCCATTAATGTCCGGTGGTGGGGGGACGTCTGCTGATACACCTCCGACAGAATTTACGCGTGATATGTTGATAGCTGTTGCAAAGCCGTAGACCGCTCCGAAGATGAGGGCAGCCAAGATGCCTGAGACAGCAATCCTCTTCATGTACATGATTTATTAATTCCTCCTTTACTTTCTAACTTTTGGCTCTACATTCCCCTTTCCGTAGGGGCTCATCACGGAGTCATTCCGCTCCTTTTCCTTCTTACATGGCATGTTCAACATGGCACATGGCGAACCGCGGATAGACCTGCCTATCCGGGCTTGAAGGACTAGACGGCTCAACGCTTAGCCAGACTTACCATTTGTCTTAAGCCCATTTTAAAACCATACGAATCTTGAGGTTCGGACTAACTAGTCCGAAAAATCTTCGCATGCATGTTCAGGCTGTCTGGGTTTAGAACGAAACCGAGGATGAGCCGAAGTCATCTTAACCGAAAGAAAATAGTTGAGTCAGAAGCTTGACCGAAAACCTATTCATCACCGCAACGGGCAACTTTCCAAATCTTCCGCATCTTTGAACAACGGTTGAGGAAATCTATTCCCGCCTTGGTGGTTCTATAAACTAAGCTTCCATCACGACCATACTCCACAACAACAAAACCTAAACTTGAAAGAATCCCTAAATACCTCCATAAACGAGAAAAATTCAAATTAGCACTATAAACAATCTTCGTCTTGCTTGCACCCTTTAAGCAGATTTCCAGAACGTCACGCATAATGTTAACCTCGCTTCTTCGATGACCCTCGACATTAAACATTTGATGAACCAACTCTTTGATCGTAAAGATTATACGAATACTTCACTCTAGAATATAAGATTTGTGAAAAAGCTCAATAGTCAAACATCACAAGTTTATAAGAAAAGAAGAATCATCAGAAACCCAACTATAGCGCGCTATGACGAGTATATTGTGACATCATTTAAATATCATGTTTTTGTGTGCACTTGCCCAAGCTGCTCAGAGAAGGATGCCGAGAATATTTTACTTTCTCTTAGAAGAAAGATTGAAGCGGAAGGATTGACAAACGAAGTTAACGTCTCTAGAGCAGGTTGCGTTTTGAAGGGGCAATGCAGAAATCACGGAACCTTCGTAGTAGTCTATCCACAAAAAGTCTGGTACCAAAAAGTCACCGCAAACGACGTAGACCTCATAGTAGAACAACACCTAAAGAAGGGTCGAATAGTCTCCAAATTGCTGTTCTATACTCAAAGAGAATAGCGCGCGCTATGTCACTCAGGAACATGCGAAATGAAATCTCGGCGGAATAGAAGAGCGTTCCAAAAATGTTAACTGTCAAAATTGTATATGTTTAGACGCTAAGAGAGAAAGGAGATGCATACGTGACTATGTACGAGCAGTTGTCACAAATAGAAGTTGCAGGAGGTGACCTGGCTTGAAAAAAGAGTCATGGATTGCATTAACCATCTATATCAGTCTAATGCTTACTTTAGCGTTGTTGCTTGGTTACGCAATTTTTGTTAAAGCGTCAACTCCTGTAGGCGCAAAAAAATTCTGTAAGGAATTTGTTGGGAATGTCGATTCTATCCTTGGCAACATAACGATTACAGACACGAATTGCAAAGTATGGTTTAACGGTTCACTCCCTTCTGACCATAAGATATGTTTGACTAACGTGCCATCTGGAACCGTTTTCATTATTGAATGGCGAGACTGGCGTGGCGTAATACAGGAGAGACATGAAGTTCTCTGCGTTGTCGATGAGGACGTTTTGCAGAATGACATTCCCTTTGCGAAACCTACAGGGTTGACAGGTTTGGTTCGGTGACTCCGGCCTTGACTGAACCGTTTCGGCTTGACCGTTCGGCAGTCAAAAAGGTGACTCGAATGGTATGCTCTATTAGCGCGCGCTTGTCTTTGTAAAGATTTCTTTACGAAAACTCTTATCTCAATCAACTAGAAATGTATCTTTTGAGGAAAATAATGTCAGGTTCTGAGGAAGAAACTTATTCATCGATTTTTGCGTCTTTGAAGCATCCGATCCGCCGCAAGATCCTAAGAACTCTTTCTGCAGGGCCTCAGAGCTTTTCTGACATACAGAAGATCTTCGGGATAGAAAGCTCTCATTTGACTTATCATCTTGAAGGTTTAGGCAATCTTCTTTCGAAGACTGAGGACGGGAAATATGCTTTATCTTCGCTGGGTGAAGCCGCTGCGTCTATGATGAGCAAAGTAGAAGAACCACCAAAGCCTCTGTTGCGCCATGCGTTTCCATCGAAGAAGTGGAAGCTCTTTGTGGCAGCATTGGTTGTTGGGTTCATTTTATTGTCTGCCTCATTCTATTTTGAGTATGAAGGTCTGCGTCAGCTTTCGATTCAGTATTCAAGCCTTAAAGAAGAAAATGAACTATTACAAGAGGCCTTAAGAGGGGCCGTTCATCTTGAAAATGCTTCTCTGACACATAAATTCAAGACGAATGACACAATTGCAACCATGCTTCTCACAAATAGGACGCTTCTCACAATTAGGACTTTCGATGATCCTAGGATTGTCGCGATCAGGACTTACTGGAATATGAGCGTGACCTGTATTGAAGTAACTTCTCCTTGGGGGCACAACATCGCTGCCTATTCGATATATAGTCTAACGAACAATTCTACATTGGAAATGGAAATTTCCCTTCTAAATCCAAACCAAACTCAAGCTTTTCTTTCTGTGGAAATATTGAAAGACGAAATGGAAACCATTATACATGATGTTCCAGCGGATACTTGTGGAATTACGGCGGCCTACAATCTTATCCCGAAGACAAAAGTGACCAATAGCACTATGTATTCGGTGACACTACCGTCAAGAGGACGATATGTAATAGTCATTGAAGCTCCTGGAGTATGGAATGCGACAGATCATTACGAGATTGACTACGCGATAACTCTTCGGGTTAAAGGTCAAAGATATTACACACCCTTTTTCGTTAAGAAACGGACAGAGAGCATGCCATCATACTATTTGGTTGTTTATAATATCGAAGATTGTCTAGCTCCGTTATGGATACCGTTTCTTGGCGATCCCTGACTTGTTGACGAATCTTTTGTAACTCGCGCTATGCTTTTAACGGTTCTTTGATTGTTTGTTTAAGAGGTAATCTAGTATCACCTATTCTATGAAAATGGAAGATTCACTTTTTGTTTTTCCTAAGCTTGACGAAGACTGCAGTGATCAGTGATAGAATCATGAATAACGGTAGGGTTATGGCTGCTGGAAATTCTGGTACTGCAGTGGTTCCCTTGATCTTGATGTTGTGGGTGCTATGGCTGTGCTTGAAATATAGAGACGCATGGGTGTCATTCTTGGTTAGGGAATAGTCCACTGGAATGTCGTCGATCAGAACTTTCAGGTCGCCGCCTAAGAGTTCCGCTGGAATTGTGACGTTAAGGAAGTTGTCATATTCAGTAACCACATCGAAACTGATCGCCTCCTCTTCTGGGCTAAAAGCGTGATGAAACAAACCCGAGGACGGCGGGTCTGAAGGGTTAAGTATACCCGTCAAGTTGCTCATTGTTTC
>Ga0315309_1002080_pt1 | contig 11779 bp, 12 predicted proteins | sample TDP4_MG_FD_203080 | JGI IMG/M metagenome (GOLD analysis project Ga0315309, IMG submission 203080) | Freshwater sediment microbial communities from Lake Towuti, South Sulawesi, Indonesia - TDP4 | ecosystem: Environmental > Aquatic > Freshwater > Lake > Sediment | place: Indonesia: South Sulawesi...
TCGCAGGCAGTCAACAGCCTGCAAGGGCGAGTGGCCCACCGAAACCGCTACCGATACCAATGCTGGCCTTGTGCGGAGGAGCTACAATCAAGGCACTTTACGCAAACAATTATCGCAGGGGCAGAAACCAGCGGTGAACTCCTTCGCAGTCTCAGCGTGGCAAGCTCAGGTCTACAAGAAAATCAGCTTCAAGTTAAGACTTCAGAACCAAGACCAAGAAGAGATAAATCTCCTAAAACTAAGAGCAGACGGGCTGAGAGACTTCGGAAAAAAATTTTTGAAACAAAAATTCGATTAACGGATTCTTCACTGCATCTTCTTCGGGTGCACAATACCAGCGTTTTCTAACTGTGCCATGGTTATTGTACATGAATTTTAGGGCTAATGCTTGCTGCAAAACGCCAACTGCTGACACTAAAAGCAAAATCATGAATAGGTTCAGGAGGAAGAAGCGGTCAGGTGCGAACTAAAAAAAAGACAGGTATACTAAATAGAACTATTAGTTCTTGCACAGCGCCGAAAAATCCGGGCACAAGATTGTACCACAGGAGTAGCGTCAGCCAACGCCTTTGATACAGCAAATCTTTATGAATCTCCACTGATTGTGCAGCAACCAATTGGCTAGTGCATGCCTTGACGCAATACAATTTAAGCGCTGTGGGCGCCATCGTCGTGCTCCTCGCATTATTGCCGTAGCCCCACTTCATTGTTTTTTCTGTAAATCTAATGTAAGTTCTACATCTTCAGTCTCTGACTTTACGTGCTTACCACTTAGCAGCCGTCGCAACGTTTCTGCATGATATAGTTTAATTGTGCTTGGCATCACGGTTCGGGCTGTGGGTAACTGATGAACGTAGCAGTTTACAGCCGCTTTTTTGGTGGCGTATATGTAATCAACCAGGCCATTCAGCTCATCGGGGTCACAAAGGGTGTTGGCTTCAACTATTGCTATGTACTCGCCCATAGCCTTACTCACTCCAGCGCGCATGGCTTCGGCCTTGCCTAAATGTGTCATATGCCTTACAACCTTAGCTCGGATATGGGCTAATTCCCGCTGTTTAGAATTTATCGTGGCCCAAGCAACCTCAAAGGTGTTATCGGTGCTGCCGTCGTCAACAATTATGATCTCGCTTGGGCCACGGTACTCCGTTGAGCATTTGAACAAACTGTTGATACAAGGCATAATGTTTTGTTCCACGTTATAGGCTGGAGCCACAAGAGAAACCATAGGAAAAACACGCCTGATTTCAGGCAATGGTTCTTGTTTTTTAGGTCTTTCCCGTCTAAATTCATTAATCCATAAGATTCCAAAAAATGCATTGAGGAAAATAGTTATCAGTATTGTCCAATAAGCCTGCCAATCAAGTGAAATAATATGGCCAACCATCAGGAGTAAGGATAACATACCTAACAGCAGAAAGGATAGATGGAATAGCACCATAAATTTCGGAACATTCATTGCTGACACGCTCCTCTAGCCAAATTCATCTCCATCCACGGCGAAAAACACATGACCAATGAAGGCTAAGATGAAAGGTAGAAGGAAAAGCCAGTAGCTAGTTCTAGCCTCACCATCGATCAAGCGCTGTATTCTCCATCAGAGTTAAGTCATCACGGGCTTAAAATGGGTTCTTAGCAATGCCACAATATTACAATAAAGAGAATATCTACGTAAACAGAAAGAGGGAAGAAAGTAGCGCAGACGGCTTGGCGCTAACGCGAATGAACCGCCCGAACAGACGCGCTGCTGTTTTAAACCCTACGCCTTGATGGTTTTCTTGTTGGTGCTGGTGCTGGTGCAGGTGGCGGCGGAGGAGTCGATTTTGGCTGAAGAAGTAGCGTGCACCGAGGAGGAACTCGCGCCCTTCTTTCGTCTCCGCCTTAGGTAGTAGACGGTTCCTCCGCTTCCAGCCCCAATAATGGCTATGGCGGCTAAAATCCAAGCCAATGGAAAGCCTGCGGGTCCAGTTACCGTAAATTTCTGTATTTCGCTTTTGGCACTGTTACCAGCTTTATCGAAGGCTTCGATGAAAAATCTGACTTCAGTGTCGCTTTGATTGCTCAAATTTGTTGTCCAGTTGCCATTTTTCAACTCCATTGGAATGAATTTCCAATCATCCATTGTTTTGTTCTTAAACCCTAAGGTGACGTTTTCGACGCCGCTGCCATAAGTGGGCTCCTCGACGGTCACGTTAATTTGTATGTTAACTTCGGCTGCTGGTTTTTTTGGTGACCAGGAAGGTGCCCCAATCTGTGGCGAAGTGTTATCGACTGTTACGTGGACGAGCGCTTTCTTGAGGTTGCCAGCCTTGTCATAAACTGTTAAATTTATGCTACTGACGCCATCGACGCGGCTTAGTGTATCCCATTCCACAACTTCGCTTCCACTAGTGAGAAACGTCCTAATCAGCTCGTCGTCGATGCGCACCTCCATCTTGTCGAAGTTGGCGTCGCTGCCAGTTACTTTTATGAGCGTGGAGAGGCGCAAATAGCTTCCATCGGCTGGCGAGCTAATCACTGCTGTGGGCAACGTGTTGTCGACCGTCACTGTGAGGCTTTTTTCAACTAAATTGCCCGCTTTGTCGCGCACACTCAGCTTTAAAATGTAGATGCCGTCTGGTCCAAAAGTAGCCGTGGGCCAATTGTATGTGTCCGGCGTTGATGGAGCTGGAGGTTCCCATGTCTTAATTACTGTGCCGTTTATCGACAGATCTGCGCTTCCGAAGCCGCTTTCGCCTCCGCTGTTTTGGTCTTTCATGAAGACTGTTATCGCAACAGTGCCAGACAGGTAGGCTGCCTGAGCAGGTTTGTCAATTCTGAGCAGTGGAGGGTAGGGGTCAATCACCTTGTAAGAGAAGGCTATTGACGCAGCCATGTTGCCGCTTTTATCCGTAGCTTTTACGAAATATCCAACCGATGCGTTGTAGGGAAAAGGTGGAATGCTCGCCGTGTAAAGCCCACCAGTGAGCTTCATGTAAGCCAGCTCCCATCCAGTGCCACCGGAATAGATTAGCATTACTTGGTTTACGCCTGTTCCAGTGTCGTAGACAAATGCCGTCACTGTTACGCTTTCGTTGTAGACAGGTGTTTCGGGATTTCTTAGCACGCTGACTATTGTCGGAGGCGTTTTATCCACTTCTGGGGGAGGAGGAATGACCGCCGTTATTTTCAGTTTGATTTCTATGCTCTTTACCTCAAACCCTACGCTGGTTCCATTTACCGTTATACTGAAGTTGTCGCCGGTTGGAGCGTTGAATCCCGCAGTAACATTCAGCAAGGAAGCAACTGTGCCATTTTTCTCGGGAAAAACTGTGGATGCATTGAATGAAAGTATGACATCTGAGGCAGTGGTTGAAGCTGTTAGATTCACTTGTCGGCTGAAATTGTTTGTTGATGTTATTGTTATGATTGTTGTATTGGAGCTGCCTTGCACAACTTCTAACTCTGTGTCGGCCGCCGCGATTTGAAAGTCTGGGGCTGTCGGCGGAGTTATGCCCTTAATTAGGTCGATTATTTCGTCCACCAGTTTGAGCAGGTCTTCTGGGTTTTCAACCCAAGCAGCTATGGATTTTTTCACATCGTTCTGAAGCTTGTTTATGGCGCCGTTGAACGTTCCAGCCTCGATTTGATGCATGACTGCTTCGATCTTGTTTTCTAGGGCAGGTGGATGTACTCCTTCTACTTTGCCGCGCAGTTCTTCAAGTTTGGATAAGATTGCGCCTGTGTTCTGGCTTGCCACGGGCAAAAAGGTTGCAAATGATAGGGTGAGCATCAAAATTATGAACGGAAAGGTTAGGTTTAGTATTCGTCTTCTCATCTTTCATCTTCTCTCTTTAAGGCTGATTGTTTTCGTCGTCAATCTATATTTGGTTTTTCGCTCGAAAATAAATGGATAAGGTATTAAACTCTAGAAGTAACTCTTATCGTAAGTCGTCATAATTTTAACTTCAGCATATCAATTTGAGTTCTTTTAGGTTGAGATTTTTGGCCTTTAGACAAAAAAAGTGCAGACACCAAGGGCGCACTCGCTTCTTTTCCTTGGAGAAAAGACTCTTTTGGTTCTTAGCCTCTGGCTAAAAGCTAGACCCCCTAGGTTTCTGCATTTAGTTCCTAATATATTCCAAATAGAGGTTTTTGTAAGCTAGGGTTTTTGTCTCCAAACTCTAAGGGTTTCATACCAGAAAATGCCTGTAGTCAAAAGTCCTAAGATTAGGGCGAAGACGCTGTAAAAGTTGACCTCTCTGAACTGGGTCAGGTAGAACAGTAGTAGCGTTGTTAGCATGGCTGCGTACAACGTGTATCTGGGCAGCATGAAAGTTCCAAGTTTGGTGAACTGCTTCAAAACGCCGACTCGAACCTCTTTTCTTAGGCGGTATTCGCCGTTGGTCTTTTCAACCAGTCCCAGCTCTTCAAGTTTGGTAAGATGATACGAGGCCAAGGCAGGGCTGGAAAATCTTAGGGCTCTTTGAACTTCTCTCACGCCAATTGTGCCTGTCTGCGATTTGAGAAGCATCCAATACACTCGTAGAGTGTTTCCTGTGAGTTCGCTTTCAATCTTGTCGTTGTTCATGAGGGTTCAACCAAACTTGTTCGGTTCATCAGTGATTGTTTAGTTTGAAATAAAAAAATGGGGTTTGGGTGGGGGCGAGGCTCCTTAACTTGCGGGTCCTGCGCCGACCATGTTGACTGGAGTTTTGCGTTTCCACCTAGTTACGTATAGTATGATTGCGGTGGCTGAAACCACGGTTATCAAGGCAACCATTAGTTCTGTGGTGAACAGTGGCAACACGTATTTGCCGAGCACCATCGGTGTTGAGCTCATTCCAGTTGGCGTCTGCACCGTATACTTTGGTGTGCTATCAATGTTAGGAGCGTCAACGCCTATGCTAGGGTCGTGTTCTAAAGAGCCACTGCCGAAATATGGGTAGCTAATGAACAAGCGCATGTGGGCTCCTCCGGCAATGTACGCTGCTTTAACTGGCACCATGTTCACATCGCCTTCGTTCGGATAGTTAGTTATCTTCGCTGAGGAAACGAATCGGAAGAAGCCGCCAAGTGTATCGGTTTCATTAGCGAATCTTAGTTTTATGACTGGTCTTTGGATTTCGATTGGTCTCTCCGCCTCAGCCGTTCTGTTTTCTTGTATGTTTTCTCGTTGATCTTCGATGTCCATATGTGTAACCGTTGAGCACTGCTCGATTTCTTCTGGTTTCTCTTCTGCTTGGTCTAATGTAAGTTTGGTTATGTTGATTGAGGCAAGGTTAACCCAGAGGGCCAGCCTTGATTTGACTTCTGGGATGTTTATGTTAAATCCAGCCGTCTGCAATTGCTGCACCAATGCCTTAAGGGCGTCGATGTTCCACACCCACTTGTTGACCACAAAGTCCATTTTCATCTCGCCACCGTATACTGTATATTTGAAGTTCGTGCCTGGAACTGTTTCCTCAACTGTTTCATTGTAGAAACGCACTCGTATCATAATTTTGTTCTCAGCGAATTGCATGTTAGGCATCCAGTCAGGCAAATCTTCTAATGTGAAGCCGAAGGATACTCCGATGATTTTTTTCTCTGGCTCTGGCGTAGTAATATTGGCAATGTCGCTTAAGGTCCATCGTCCATCATCAAAGCGCAAAACGGGACTGTGCCATTTACTCGCCATTTCATCCATTATTTGGTGCATTATCAGCTGTAACAGTGTAATCCTGTCATACATGCCCATCCATCGATTTTGCTCGGGCTTGAAGTACATGTTTTCAAATCTTTCACGCCAAGTCTCTTGCGATGCTTGACGCAGGTGGTTGTAATATTCTGGTTTGGGAGGCAGTAACGGATTGTCAAAAGCGAACCATTCTATTAAGCCTTGAAACTTGACCACGTAGATTTGATCAGGTGCTTTAGTGTACCACCAAATGAACATTGGTTTCTTTCCGCCAGCTGGAAACAGCACGGTAACTATGTCGGATTCTAGTCTGTACCATGTGCCTGGAACAATTTTCACATCATTGTCGTTACCATTTTCGTCCGCCGATGTGGGGAGAGCAAAGAAAGGCGCAGACAAGGAGACCAAAAGAATCGATAGAAAAGTTGTTGCAAGCCAATCTCTCTTCATTTTCAATCTTTCACCGAAAAATACGTTAGGAAAGTCGTTCTTAACCAAATCGTTTCGAGAAACCTCGAACTTTTCTATAGAACTGTCCTCTGATGTGAGTAAAGTACCAAGGTTCGGTTGCACTTTCATTGACGACGAGATCTACGGTTAGTTTTGGTTTCCGTTTCGGCCTGGTGAGGATTGATTCTCCCTGCTCCAGATGCTTCTCGATTTCTCTAGAATCGATTTCTTTGACCTCAACCTCAAGGCAGCGAGCACTGCCGCCTTTACAGAAAAGCAGTTGAATTGCGACTTTGTATTAACTTCAATAGCTTTCCTAACGCCTTCCTCAACGCCGTTCTTCTACCTCCGCGCCACTATTCTCTACGGAGTCCATTGTCGAGAACATCAGCGAATAATCTGCTTAACAAGATTGAGGATTTTGGGGCTTGGAGGAGCCTGAGGGAGAGGAGAGAAAGGAGAAGAAAATATCCGCGTTGGCGGATAGAAGTGTCAAACCCCTCCAAGCCTTTCCAATTCTCCTTTTTCGTCGGCTTTTTCGCCAAAAAATACCTCGTAAACAGAGACTTTTATTCAAATCGTTTCGGTAAATCTCGAATTTCTTTGCAATGCGTTGTTCGAGAGATCCCGAACTTTATGCGAGGCGTCCCTGAAGAATCAACAGGACAATGTTGAAGTAGAGTATTATCAGGCTGACTATGATTGATCGGTCGAGGCGCAGGCCTTTACCGAAGGAGAGCGCGGAGGAAATCAGCAGCAGAGTCCACACCTGTAAAACCAGGAGAACGTATCGGGAGGCAACGGTCGGAATTAAAGTGTGAATGTAAGGAAAAATGGCTAGGGGCAGAGATGAAAAGTTCAGACCAGCGAATAGTTGAAGGTCGCCGCCTGTTCTTCTGAACAAGAGGTAACAGAGAACTTCGGCTAGGAGGAAGAGTCCAATCCAAGAGAAAAAGAACATGACAGCTTTGCCTTCAAATGAAAGGCTTGATGAAAAGTAGAAGAAAAACACGGGTTCAATTCTGGCGAAAGCTGAACCAATCGCGCCCAGAAACAACACTGCAATCGAAACTGGCAAGAACAACTCTAAACGCGTCATTCTGAAGAAGACTGGAGACAGAAAGAGCCAGCGTCCCAATCGATGGCTCATAGCTTCACCCGCATTCAGGACTGCAGGAACTCTTCCTTCGGTCAGCGACCTGAACAAAAGTTGCCCACGGTCGTTTAGGGAGTATTTTCGGCTCTTGTCTTGCGTTATGAAGTCGGAGAGCATGTCTAAGTGATAGTAAACCGTGCCTACACCCAACCCGAGGCTACATCGCAGCTCTTTGAAGCCTATCTTGCCCTGCTCACCCAACAACTCAATAATCTTCCGCCGAGCTGGGTCACGAAGCAAAGTGTAATAACGCGAAGCCTCATCAGCGATAGCCCATCACCAAGCTTGCACTTTCAACGCCCTATTGAATGAAAGAATCACACTTAAAACCCTTAACAGAGAATGACGTTTAACGAATACATAGAGGGTCTGAAGGTGACATCTCACAAATTCGAGCCTCCTAAATGCCGCGGATGTGGCAGACCTTGGTTCGCTGTTTATAAAAACAAATGCTGAACCTGTGGTTTTGGTGAGGAAACGGGAACTTATAAGGGTGATCTTGTTGACATTGATATTCTCTGTCCCGATTGCCACAGGTGTCTCATAGATCATCTTCCAGAAGGGCATGCAATTATTATGCTGAAGTGCCGAAACAAACACAGCTATCGTGATGCAGTTTTATGACGACGAGCACACACCGACAGCCGCATAACGCGCTCCAACATTGCAGAAGAAGGCGCTAAGCGAGTGGTCCCTTCTTCTTTTGAAATTTCTCTTCCCGCAGACCCACAACACTCAAAGCGACATAACAACCGCCACAACATTGACACGGAGTCATCCCCAACTCAACCTACTCATATCCGTGAAAGCTTACTGTTCAATTTGTTATACCATGGTGTTCAAAAGTGTTGCATTATATTTAACGCTGCCTTTCACTCTGGGGTTGGAGTGTGAAATCAAACAAAATGTCAGACAGCATTCGCGACACAGGATTCTTCGCAGCTATGGGAATGCTGCTGGCCATCCTGATAATAGGCGGAATCGCAGCCGCAGGATTCAAAATACCAACACTACGACTACCAAGCATAGGCCAAACCGCAAACGAAGGCACTCTAGTCCTCCTAGTTACAGACGCACCCGTCAGAGACCTAAAACACCTCAACATAACAATCGACAGCTTCGAGATCCATCGAAACGACACAGACGAATGGATAAACCTAACCATCCAAGACGGACAAGTCTCCTTTGATCTGCTCGCCCTCAAAAACGGAAACTTAACAGAGGAAGCAGCAATAGAAACTGTGCCAGAAGGCAACTACACCATGATCAGAATGCACATAGTCGAAGGCCTACAATTCACGAACGCAACACTAGACGACGGCACAGCCATCTCACTCAACGTTCCAAGCGAAAAAATCAAGATCCCCGTACACTTTGAAATTGAAGCCGGACAGACCACCTCAATAATTCTTGACATAACCGCCGACAGCGTCCACATCGCCTCAAACCCAGAACACAACCTCCGACCAGTAGTGAAGCCAATAGTAACACCACCGAAACCGTAGAAGTCAGAACCAAACAACAAAACCAAAATACAATCCCTCGCTCCCCCTTTTTCTGAAAAACATCTTGTTGCTGTTGCTAAGGCACAGCTCAACACAACCGACAGAGAAGCCTCAGCCTTTCGAGCGAGTAATGTTACAAGAATGGTAATATAGGTTAAATCTTTTAAGCGTGGATATACTACTCAAGACACAAGAAACCCTATAAAAGAAAGGTGAAGGCGGCAAAATGAGCACCAAACAAATAGAAGAAGATATAACACAAATCTTAACCAGCCCCAAAATGTCGACGATAAAAGCCATGATAGAGAAGGACCACGCCATCGACTGCCTCTTCCTACTCCTCATGGACAAAGGAAGATGGAAAGCAGCCAAGGCATACATGAACAAGCATAAACTGACCCTGAGCGACGGCACATTCCGCGCGAGAATGATAGAAATAGAACACCTAGGCCTAGCCAAATCAACCCAGATAGACCCCCTGAAAAAGTACTACACCATCACACCCCAAGGCCAGAAAATAGCCACCATGCTACTTGAGCTCCTACAAAAGATCTAACCAAAGACAAAAACTTCAACGAAACCATTTTTCTGTCTACTTTATGTTATATATTGAAAGCTCATTCGATGTTTCTCGTTCATGATAATATGGTGTATTAAGACGTAAGATTTAAATCTGCAGGCGCGCTATGTTTTACGTGAACTCCCAAAGGAGGGATTGTATAAGAAATGTGGAAGTTGTTCAAGAGTAGAAAAGCATTGAGTCCAGTTGTAGCAGCGATAATCTTGATAGCCGTAACAGTGGCCGTCAGCATAGCCGTCGCAGCCTGGATGGGTGCATTGACATTCACGTTCATGAACAAACCAAACCCGAAAGTCATCAGCCACACATGGACAACAAGTGGAATTACACTAAACGTCAAGAATGCAGGAACAGCGGACATGACCTGGGACTACGTAGAAGTCAACAGCGTGAAGTTTACCAATGCGACATGGACACCGACTACCGGTATATTGAAAGCTGGAGACTCAGGCACCGTTGTCATCTCATGGTCTTACAGGTCTGGAACACCCTACAACTTTGCAGTGTACACGAAGTCTGGCGAGAACGCTGTATGGACTGCAACAGCACCATAGTCAAACCAGCGACTTTCCATCTAGTACCTATTTGTTTGAGTGGGGGTAGGAAAACTCCTCACCCTCTTTTGTCTTCCCATCGGGGGTATAAACAATGGTCGTTGAACTAAAAGAATACGAGTCTGCTGGTGCAATAGCAAAAACGCTAGACAGCGAAATAGTTCGAACCAAGAGCATGTTAGGCGAATACCTGCGCCGCTTAGACGAAATCCGCACCCTAGCCGAACGCTCAAAGAAAGTGCGCGACGTAGTCTTTAAGCTCGCGGGTAAAAAAGCAGCTGCCAACACGCTTGGCGAAATCACCGTCGGCGACTTGAACGTTGTTTTAGACGCTAACCCATTCCATGAACTCACAGCCATTGAAGAGGCTGTCCGAAGTCAGCAAGACCGCCTTCTGGTTTTGCAGAAAGCGCGAGAAGCCTTGAAATGGGTAGACCAGATCGAAGACACCGAGGGCCTGAAGTACATAGTATTAGAGAATGACGGAGTGCCAGCGCGAATTCTCCTCAAAATTTCATAAAGCAACGGAGTGGAAAACGATGAATGAAGAGATACTCAGCATCGCGCTCAGAAATGCACTCATAGAGATCAAAAACGCCCTCACAGACATCAACTGGTCATTTATCCTAACAAATAATGGAACAGTTATCACAAGCGAGGAAGATGCAGTCGACCCTAACATGGCAAAGGCCGCCAGTTCTTTTCAGAGTCTAGCCGAAAAGGCTGGTCCAATCGGAGGCTTAGACAACATGCTCATAACCGGAGAAAAGGGCATGGTCTACATGTCCTCCGTCAACGACTTGTACTTGGTCGCAGGCTTGGCTAAGAATACTGATTTGGTTTATTTTCGCACAATCACTGGCGCGGTGCTTCCCACAATTCTGAAGGTTCTTGACAGCGTCACTTCTCTTTCTCCTTCCCCCACTTTGTCTCCTACCCCCTTCAAACCCACTACCCCTATTCCATATCCTCCAGCAAAGCCTGCTCTAGAAAGGCCTATTCCTTCCGAGCTGAGAATTGAAGAGGAAGAGAAAGCTGCTGAAGAAGAGTATCCACAAGCTGAAGAAGCAGAGGAACCTGAAGCACTTGAACCTAGTAAACCTGAGAGGACAGAAGCTCCTAGGCAATTGGAAGATGTGCCTTCTCAACAGCTAATTGTGGATAAATTCAGCGGCTTAATGGTGAAGGCGGACACGGTGCAGCTTGACGCGGACATTTTGAAGCGGTGGAGCGCTCTTTTAGATGTCAAGGAAATCGAAGAGGTTGACATCGAAACTTTTAGTGGTAAAACAGCCCGTTGCAAGACTAAATTGATCAGCGACTCGAAGCTAGAGGGCCGAGGACTAATTAGGATACCCGAAAAGACCTGTCAGTTGCTGGATGTCAGACGCGGAGAGCTGGTCAGAGTAAAGCCAGTGACACTTGGCGAGAGTGAGTGAAAGTGCCCTTGAAAAAGAAGCCTCTGCAGGTTGAAGTCGAAGAGGAGCAAGTTGATTGGGCTCCGAAAGTTGAGGAGAAGAGAGAGATTGCGGACCTGCGTGCAGGTCTGGAGCGCCTCAAGTCAAGAGAGGGGATAGTCGGTTACATTATCAGAGGTCCAACTTCAGCTTCAGTTGATATTAAGGACCCGAGCAAAATAATTGACTATGCAGCGTTGTCCGCCGAGGCAATTGAGTCTTGTGAAAATGTATGTAACACGTTTGGATTAGGCAAAATTTTCAACATCATTTTAGAAGGCAAAAACCTCAAAGTATTGTCTCTGACAAAAGGGGAACAGCAACTCAGCATTTTCATGGAGAAAAATGTAGACCACAACAGTATTTACAGAGAGATAGAGTAGTCTCATCATTCCATTTTTATTAAGTATCATGTTCC
>Ga0315309_1002081_pt1 | contig 11771 bp, 8 predicted proteins | sample TDP4_MG_FD_203080 | JGI IMG/M metagenome (GOLD analysis project Ga0315309, IMG submission 203080) | Freshwater sediment microbial communities from Lake Towuti, South Sulawesi, Indonesia - TDP4 | ecosystem: Environmental > Aquatic > Freshwater > Lake > Sediment | place: Indonesia: South Sulawesi...
CGAAGCACTTCGTATCCTATCTTTCCCGGCTTGGCTGAGGCCCCGATCACCGCAACAGATCCTGGCTGAAAGAAGTAGTCCATGGAATCCGTCTGGAAACTCTCTGCGAACCTGGTATTTGTCCCTTCTCGGAGGGCTCGTCTTGAAGAAGCATGTTTCTACAGTCATCTGAATTGATCGGCATACATGTGAACTCTTGCTTGCGAATGGGGCTGCTGGGGTTTAGTGATGCTGTAGCCGTGAATCCGATCGCCGTTGTTTCAGTGGAAGTGCAAGCACGCATGCCGTGGCAGCCGCGACCGTGATGAGGAACGTCGTCGGTGACAAGATGAATGTTGAACTGATTATGGTATCGTTGTCCTTGGCTCCCGCTATGCGCTGGGTCTGCCCCCAGAAGGATACACTTCCGCTAAACCTGCCTTGAGGAACCATGGGAACCCTGAATCTTCCAGTTTGATCCGTCTCCCCCTCCACACTGCTTCCATTGACGAGGCTGATGTGGATCAATGCGCCTGGCACCGGCCGGCCGAGTGCATCCATGACTTTCACTTCGAGGCTGAAGATGCGGCAGGGGATGATCCACTCTGTGGGTGAATTCAATTCGAAACCAAGCGCGGCCTCAGGGGTAACGTCTGTGGACTCCCAAATAACTTGCTGCAGGCTCCAACTCCCCTGCTCTAGAAATGCATTTTTCTGATGTGAGATGATCTGATCTCCTCCACCTGTTAGCTGGAGAACCACTTTGTCGGGCGCTGTGGCGATGTCGTTGCCGCTGTGATCAGTTAGTCTGAGTTGAACTTGGTGCTGGGTTTTCCAGTTGGCTTTAACCCTCTTGGAAGAGTTCATCAGAACTTGAATCATCTGCAACTCAGAGACAACGTCTCCTGTCCAGCCACTGAAAGCCCTTCGCGTTCCGTTTCCAAGGTCAAGCGGTGAGAGGGCAGACAGGTTGGCTACTTGGCCAACATCAGACCAACCGGTTCCAATTACATTGCCGAAGAGGCTTTCAGCGCGTAGCTCGTACTGCTGCTTGAAAGTAGCTTCTAAGGTCATGTCAGCATCAATTGGCAGAACTCTTGTGTTGCTCGCCTGTGAATCATTCCAGTGGTCAAAGACGCTGCGTGACCCCTCTTCTCCGGGGACGATGAACTGTATGCCCAGGCTTCGTGTCCCGGGTTCCGCCACGATCCTAGCCGTTCCGTTGCTGTCCGTGTAGTGTTGCTCGCCGTCCAGGGTAACGGAGATGTTGCTGAACGGCGTCTGAACCGTCAGCAGAAAGCCTGCTTTGAAGTACTTGATCAATACATTGTTTTCTTCGTCGGTCTCCTTGACTATGTTGGTTGGGTCCACCTGGGTCTTGACCAGATGGCTCCCTTGTGTTGCCTTCCACCTCACCGTAACAACCTTGGAGGAGCCTGGCCCAAGAGAACCTATCTCCCACAGTAGCAGATCATCGTCCATGATGACAGAAATCATGAAACCATCAGCGTCGGCTGTGCCTTGGTTCACTATCTCTATCGAAAAGGTAATCGTCGATCCTACCCTTGGCTCCGGTGAGCTGAGTGCAACGCTGGTGACAACCAGGTCGGCGACTCTGTATTGCACCTTCACTTGGAAGCCCGTCTCCGATAGCGAGACCACCGTTATCTCAACCCCGTTCTTGCGGTCGACAAAGAACTGCCCGGGCTTGTACGCCGCGTCTCGGAGGCTAGGCGTTGAGGGATCGGCGTCTTGAACAACAACTATGCCGCATCCCGATTCCTTCGTTTCGTTCACATAGCTGATTATGACTCCAGACTCAGGGAGAGCCGAGTCATAGCTCACTCTGGCCCGAGATTCGATAAGGTAGTACTCCTGGCTGGAGAAAACAACCTTCAAGGCTTGGGTTTGGGAACTGCGGTTCTCGATCCATTGAACCCAAGTTGTGATCATATCTCCCGGGTTGACAACGCGCATGTTTGGTTCGGGCAGCCAACCAAGCTTGATTCTGCTCCAGGCCATTGGTTCGGCCGGCGAGTTTCCTCTATCGTTCCATACGCCCTCGCCCATCAAGCACCAGGGCCCGACGAACTCCACAGCTCCTGTAGTATCATATAGCTCAGGAAGGCCGAACTGGTGACCCAGCTCATGTAGCCAGACCCCAAGTGGATCACTTTCCGCGACGCAGCTCACCGAAATCGTGACCCTCCCATGAGCTGTCTCAAAGTCCAGGGAGCCGATATAGGAGAACGACCAGATATCGCTGGGTCTCTTAGTGCTAGCTTCGTCATCCCCGGCGTGAACGATTATTGCACGAGAGTATCGGCTTAGGTCTAGGGAGCGAACAGCTGCGAAACTGTCCTCTATCAGTTCCGAATGCTTCTCCTCGGTGAAGTTTCCGGAGCCATAATATTCGTTTGTCCTGTTCAAGCGAAGCCAGCCGGGAGTGACGTTTCCCACAAGATGCACGAAACCATATGAAACCTCAGTAAGGTAGTTATTCACCTTTGTGAAAACGTTTTCTCTGACCTGCGACGTCGTGCTGCGATTTTCGAATCCCGGAAACTTGACCAGGATGACTATAATCGATTGTTCCCCGGTGACAAAACTTGAACGAAACGGCCAGCGGCCAAAGCCAGGACCGCTGAGACCAGGGTGAGCGACCTGCAACGACGGCGCAGGGTAAAATCCGTCTAGCATGGTCGGTTCTACACAGCTCATCGGAGTTGGGTGAGACAGGCACAGAGCCACAAGTAGACTATATAACCAGACACTCAGTCCGAAGCCTCTCTTCAAACCCTTACTCTCCGCCGCCTAGAATCCTAGACCTAATCCCTGTTGAAAATATACCTTGCGGGCTTTGCGGCCGTCACAGTCAACGGATCGTTCATTCAACGTCCTCCAAGTGTCATTTCAGAGACCTCGCCATTATGTATGCATCTTCGCCATCTATGTAGTAGGATCTCTCCCTGCTCACGATAACGTAACCCAGTTTCTCGTATAGCTCTGCTGCCTCTTTGTTTGAGACCCTCACCTCAAGATATGTTTCCGCGCAGCCGTATGTTTGCTTGAGGACTTGCAATACCCTCGTCATCATATCGAGAGCAAGTCCTCGGCGCCGATGCTCCGGAAGAACTGCCACCGAGATTATGTGGCCTGTCTTCCGCGCCCGCAGCTTCTCGATCCGTGACATGGTTCTCTCGATTCTGCACATCACGTACCCAACCACCCTTCCCTCGATCTCCCCAACAAGGAACGCTGCTGGGTAGTCACGAAGGAGCCGTAGGAAGAAACCGTAGCTATAGTTCTCCGGAAGACAGGTTCTGTTTATGTGCATGACTTGAAGGAGATCTGACTCCTGGGCGTTTCGAATGACTAACCCGCTTGAGTGCGACTGCGTTTCGCTTGCGCTAGGCTTCAAGCCATGTCTTCGCCCCCGGTTCGGCGTGCCGTAGGATACATGAACACATTAAAAACAGCATCCCTATTCATATAGCTCCGTGGCTCTAGAAGCTCAGATTTCGCCTCTACGAGGTTCTAAAAATGGACCTCGATTGCACAAATGAAGACCGCCAAGCTGCGCCGTGATTGATGGATCCCTGCTCATATATTCCCGCGCAGCCAACCCATGCGTTCGGCTGCAATTCGCTTCCCTCGCTCTCAGCCCCCAGTGCCTGCACATAGGTGGCATTGAGACTGGGCACCCCGGGTGCTCCATGCGGCTGATTGGGCGGAGACATAGGTTAAAATAAGGCGAGACTTTGGTCGTCGAAGCCATGGACGAGCCTTCGTCTGACCTATCTAGCTTCGACCACGATCTAGAGGTCGTTAAACAAAAAGTTACATCCAACTTTCAAGTGAAAGACCTGTTCTACGATCGTGGCCTACTGACCTTTGAAGTGGAACCAGGAGACCATAAGGTCAAGTTCAAGCGGTTGGCGGAGGAGCTCAAGAGTCTAAACAGCATACCGACACTGGTACTCGAAGATGGACGGCTTCTGCTCAGGATCGTTGGGTACAGGCGTCGGCCATCGAAAAAGACTCACGTCCCCTTGATCCTTCTGCTCGCCACCGCCGGTACGATCTCCGTAGACGGGGCGCTGAGGATAATTCTTGATACACACTACCAAGAGTTGATATCCCCGGTCACTCCACCGAAATTGATTCTACAGGTTGCGATCTACACAGCCATACTTCTAGGGGTGTTTGGTCTTCACGAGCTTGGACACAAGATTGCGTCGGCGAAGAACGGAATGGACTCCAGCCCACCGTACTTCATACCCGGCGTGCCCGGCTGGCTACCAACCATGGGAGCGGTCATCTTCCAGAAAGAGCCGATAACTAACAGGGATGAGCTGTTTGATATCGGTTTAAGCGGGCCATTAGTAGGTTTCCTGGTAACGGTCGTTGCGACGGCGTTGGCATTTGCGACGGCGCCGATACCGACCCCAGCGCAGTGGCAGAACTGGAAGGCCAGCGGAGTGGAATTCCAAGAGTTTCCTGTTCCGCTGCTGTTCGACATCGTGATCTCTGCGGCGGTTCCCAGCGCACAGGGAATCTTGATTACGCCTCTGATTCTTGCCTGCTGGCTGGGATCGATCGTAACCTCGCTAAACCTGATGCCGATATGGCAGCTGGACGGCAGCAGAACTTTCAGCGCCCTTCTTCCTGAGAGGGCACAGAGAATTGCCTCCTACGTCGGGCTTGCCGTGCTTTTTCTGACGGGGTGGTTCTTCTTTGCCTTCATTCTGTTGCTTCTCATGCCTCGCGCGCCCAACATTCCCCCGTTAGACCAGTACTCCCCGCTGACCCGATCCAGAAAGCTTGCGTTTGTGGGGGTTTTGTTGATGCTAGCCCTAACCTATGTAGTCAACTTCCAGGTCTACGCCGCCTTTCTGCCTTGGTGATTGTTACGGGACTACTGAGCCTGAACCGGCGCCTCAGCCGATCTGTTCGAAGTTGACTCCACGAGGATGCTTGATGCGTTTGGAATGATGAGCACCTTCGACTCCCTGCCCTTCACTCTGACTGCGTAGCTCAATGCGTCGGAGGCTGTGTCGAACCCACGCATCTTCAGAATCTCAGAAACCACGGTCTTGGGCATGGTCGACACCAGAGCGACCTTGGCTTTCTCGAGGGCAGATAGCAGAAGATAGGCTCCGTAGCCAGCCAGGTCGAAGTTCTCTCTAGAGTCGGCCGCTAGTTCATCCGCCGATCTGTATTTCTCCATCCGGTGTCTGAAGGCTGTGTTTCCCTCTCCCTCTCCGCACTCAGCAACCAACACGATGACTCCTCCATCCTCGAGTCCCTCCAGACCGTTCCTCAGAGCTCCAAGAGATTCATGTAGGCTGATGTCTCGGGGGTAGCCTCCAGCGCTCGCAACCACGATCTCGCATCTCCTCTCTATTGGAACGCGGTAGATCTCGTCGACAACCTTTGTGGCCTCCCGGAGGGCTTGTTGAATCTCGCCGGCGAAGGCTGCAGCCACCTCCCCTTGTGGGCCTAACACCACGTTGAGAGCAAAATCCACCCCGGCCATGTCGGCGGCTTCCTCCATCTCCTTGTGCACCGGGTTGTCGGATAGAACGCCCGGACGCGCTTTCGGACTTAGAAACATGGAGTAGTTTCTGACTATTGTGTCGGCTCCAGCCAGCCCAGGAAGTACGGTTTCACATCCTCCACTGTATCCTGCAGCTGGATGAAACTCGATGCCGCTAGTAACGATCTTGAAGTCTGTCTCGGCGAAGAGTTTGTTGACGAGGATTTCGTTGCCCAGCGAGCTCCGGCCCAGTGAGGCTAGTGGGCTCTTCCGAGAGCTGTGGCAGACGTGCTTAAGTCGTGCCGCGACCTCTCGTCCGAGAAGCCTAGAGACCTCTCCTTGGGTTGGCTCTCTGCGTGTTCCGCAAGCGAAGAGGATGGTAACGTCGCTCTCCTCTATTCCTGCTGATGTCAATTCTTGGATCAGCGACTTCACCAACAACTCCGTTGGGCAACGATGGCTCTGGTCGTCAAGTGCCACAACGACTTTGTCGCCCTTCCGAACCTTCTCCGCGAGGGGAGGAGTACCTATGGGGTTTCGTAAGGCTTTCTTGACTTCCTCTTCTTCATCGATGGTGGGGTGGCCGCGAGGCTCTACGACGGCGTGCAGCAACTCGGGGGCCGGGTCAACCGAGACCTCGGTTCTGCCGTAGGGGAGCCAGATCTCAACCAAGAATGTCAACCGGCGTTGGCGACGAGCCGCAGCGATTTAACCCTTCTTGAGAGGGTGTCGGGATCTGTTTATATCTGGAGAACCACGCTCTCCTGTAAGCGGTGGATTGGGTGACTTCAAAAAGCCATCTAGACGTTCTCTACAAGGTCCTCCTGAAGACCGAAGCGCTCAAAACCGGGGTGTTCAGGCTTTCGAGCGGAAATCTCAGCCCTTACTACGTCAACATGAGGCTGACCCTGAGCTACCCCTCGGCCTTCTCCTCGCTGGTCGGGATCTACCGTCAGATCATTGAGTCGAGCAATGTCCTGAAGAACCAGGGGTATGTATGCGGCGTACCAACCTCTGGCCTGCCTTTCGCCTCGGCCGCGGCATATTCTCTCGGGAAGGCTCTCGTCTACGTGAAGGGCGCGAGAGAGGTGCATCGCGGAGAAAGGATGGTTGAGGGGGTGCTGAAGGCCGGCTCCACCGCGATCCTGTTAGATGATGTGGTTGGAACCGGCACCACCCTTGCCGGTGCGTCTGAGGCCGTGAGGAGAGAGGGGGGAATGGTAACTGATGCCGTGGTGTTGTTGGACCGGGAGGAGGGCGGCAGATCGCTTCTTGAATCCAGTGGAATTGAGCTCCACGCCGCGGCCAGGATCACCGACATCGCCCAAAGGTTGCTTGACGATGGATTCATCGATGAAGACTCGTTCAAGAAAGTTATGGCTCAGACAACGCCTCAATAAAGGTAGGCAAGAACCGGGAAAACAGAAGGGGAGTACGCAGCGGTCTTCACAGCACTTGGAGCACAGAGCGCATTAATAGCCCCTGTTCCACGTCTCTCTGGGCGCAATAAGAGTCTGCGGGCCCGGGTTGGCGAGGTCCTTGAATAGACCTTCAAGAGCGCTAAGCGGCGCCAAGTTCCAAAGCAAGAACGAGTGCCGCAGAGCGGTGTGGGACATGATGCTTGAGAGGAAGGCGGCGAGATACCCTCTCCCCCCCCACGGCCGCATCCCGAACTTCCATGGATCTGAAACTGCTTGTCAGAGGGTGGCGGAGTTGAGGAAATTCAGGCGGGCGAAAGCGCTCTTTGTGGCGCCGGACTACGTCTTGAAGAGATTAAGAGAACTGGTGCTCGTGACGGGGAAGCGACTGGTTGTGCCGCTGCCCATGATGCAGGGCTTCCTTGAGATAAGCGACGTTCCCCCAAACAAGATAGGGGAGGCAGCGGACCCCAGAGGTTTCAGCAGGTTCGCGACCGGAACAGCATCTCCTGTCGACGTGTTTGTGGAGGGGGCGGTTGCAGTTGACCTCAAGGGGAACCGCATTGGGAAAGGCAGAGGGTATGGAGACAGAGAGTTTCACACTCTAACCGAGAGAGGCTTGGTTGGAGAGGGCTGCCTGAAGGTCTGCGTGGTTCACGACATGCAAGTCTATGACAACCTATCGCACCTGGTGCGTGAAAGGGACGTCAGAGTGGACACAATAGTTACGCCTAGGCAGGTAATCGGGTGCATCTAGGCTTACTGTGAATCACCGGTGCTTGCTCTTCCTTCTACGAAATGGTTTCCTTCTTAGGAGAGCCGCAAGGACCGCTGTGAGCAGTACCATGGCCAGGGCGATCTGAACCAGGAGAAGCATGTTGGATCCTTCGGCGGCTTGTTGGCTGCTTGTCACTGAAACCTGAGTGGCTGTAGTAGTTGTCGAGGTCTCGCCGTTTGAGCTAGAGACAATCATGCGCACTTGACCTAGCCTTCTTCCCATCTCGTCTATGAACCATAGGTAGCCATTTGGGGAGGCAGAGGGGCTTGTGGGCCGAGCACCGGGTAGGGGACGCTCGGCAAGTCCTTTCTGGTCTCTGAAACCAAGCCTCTCTCTCGCGCTGTCGCAATACCAGACTCCGCCCTGTCTGTCCGGGACTAGATGAGAAGACACGGATGCACCCTGTGGGAGAGAGTAATTGTGGATCTCTCCGGAAGCCGATAGATACAGCAGATCCCCCCCACCCGAAACCAGCCAAACAGATCCGTCTGAGGACGGCGCCAAGCCGTAGGCTCTTTCAGGCAGAGCTATGGAACTCGTCTCCAAGTTCTTGATGTTCACCACAGCGATGTTTCGATAATCGCTTGTAATCGCCCAAAGTTTCTCCTCTGTCTGGCAGATCACGTCTTCACCGTAGGCCACCGCCACCTTGATGCTACCGAGCGAGGTGAAGTTGTCTGAACGAAGGAGGAGTAGGCTGCCGCTGTCGGGGAAAGCAAGCCAGAAGCCGGAGGGTGATGGAGCAATATCGTAGGGTTGGCCTGGAAGCTCGACGGTGAACGGGTATGAAGAACCCTGAACCAGAACTCCTAGCATGTCTCGATTTGCGAGCAGGAAGAGAACCTTGTCCTGAAGGGGAAGCAGCTTCCCTGGCTTCATGTCTTCTAGGACGAGATACTCGTCGGTGGCGCCAGTTGTGGGGTTGAACACTCCAACCCTGCTTCGCGACGGAATTGAGACCCAGACTCTCCCATCAGGGCCCACGGCGAGCCTGCTGGGCTGGTCGCTGAACGGCGGGGAGAAGTACTGGGGCTCTGGAATGGAGAGACCTGCCTGATTTGAAAGGGCCGGAGTTGCCAAGAGCAGCAGGCCTAGGCCTGCTGCGGTGAACCGCAAAGCTCCATCCAGCCTTCGCGGTGCTACACGCGTAGCAGGCCAACGAAGAACGAGACAAGCCAATATTCTCATTAACCGAGACTTGATTAGCTTCTCTAATAAAGCGTTGCAGTCGGACGGACACGGGTGAAGTTTAAATTCGGAGAGTGCGGGGTCGAATTTTCATGGAAATCATCAAGAACTATCGTGATCTCCTCGAGGGCGTAGACGGCAAGGAGAAATCGGCGAGGAGAGCGGCGTTGCTGGCGGTGGCTGAGGGCATCAGGGCGGCTCAACCCAAGAATCTGTTCAGACACAAGGTGGCGAGGAAAGGCGACTCGCTTAGGCTGGGCGACAGAGAGCTAAACCTCGGCAAGTTTAGTGAGATCCTGGTTCTTGGAGCCGGTAAGGCTTCTGTGGGGATGTATCAGGCTCTTCTTCCCTTGGTCGAGGACAAGCTGGCTGGAGGTGTCCTCATAGTGCCCCACGGAGAAGAGAAGAAGGTCCAGAGGGGAAAGGTGGAGTTTGTCGGAGCTGGACACCCCATCCCGGATGAAGATGGAGAGAAAGGAGCGCAGAGAATTCTGGAAATAGCTCGTAGTGCGCGAATGAGCAGCCTGGTCATCTGCTTGATATCGGGTGGAGGATCAGCGCTGGCGCCGTTTCCCGCCGAGGGGCTGACGCTCAAGGACAAAGCCGACGTGACGAACCTTTTGCTGAGATCCGGGGCTAACATAGAAGAGGTAAACACGGTCCGCAAACACCTGTCGGGGATAAAGGGAGGGCGGCTTGCCGAAGCCTGTGGGGGAGCCAGGGTCGTGACCCTGATCCTTTCGGATGTGGTCGGGGACCCGGTGCACTTCATCGCCTCGGGACCCACTGCCCCTGATCCTACAACCTTCAGGGAGGCTCAGGCTGTCCTCAGAAGGAGAGGCATCTGGAGCAGAGCGCCCGCTGGTGTCAGGAAGAGATTGTTAGCCGGCGCGGCGGGAAAGGTGAGGGAGACGCCCAAACCCGGAAGCAAGACGTTCAGAAGGGTGATGAACCTGATAATCGGCAGCAACCTAGACGCCTGCCTCGCTGCAACGGAGGCTCTACGAGAGCTAGAGTTTGACGCTCTACTAATCACGACCCATCTCGAGGGAGAGGCTCGACACGTAGGAACCGTCCTTGGCTCTTTGGCTCAAAGCGTGGATCGCTACGGGCTTCCTCTGAAGAGGAGGGCGGCTATTGTTGCAGGGGGAGAAACCACGGTAACAGTTTCTGGACGCGGCTTGGGAGGAAGAAACCAAGAACTGGCTTTGAGCGCCTCCTTGAAGATGGCGGGCCTTCGCGGTATGGTGATGGTTTCTGTTGGGACTGACGGCATAGATGGACCGACGGATGCTGCCGGTGCCCTGGTTGATGGAAAGACAGCATCTAGGTCCAACGTCATTGGCTTGAGCCCGCAGGACTATCTCAGAAAAAACGACTCTTATCACTTCTTCAAGAAACTCGGTGATCTCGTCTTGACTGGCCCGACCGGAACAAACGTTCAGGATATATCCGTTCTGGCGATGGCGTAGGTCCGCGCAGCATTGGTGATTTTTCGACTGAGAAGCAACAGTGCTTTCATCGCTGGCGGAGAAGGCCTAAACCCCGGTGGAGGAATCCCATTTCCGTCTGCCTTCGCTATTGACTAGGGGTAGGGGGGCAGGACCTTCAGGGTAAAGGGGTGCCTTGACACTTCCTCCACAAGAACCTCTCATCCCCCTGCTGACGTCACCTTGTTCCCGATCGATCGAACACGCTTATCTTGAAGCCAATTTCACCGCGTGAGGGAGACACCTGAAGTCCATGGGATTCCCCGAATTTCTGATCGTGGACTGTCTGGGTGTTGGAAGGTCCAGGGAAGGCACGAGGTTTGCAACGCGCGACGTCATAGGTGCTGGGCCAAGAGCGGTTGCCGGCGTCCTTGAAAGGCATCGTCTTCACCCTTCCCTTGCCGAGTGCTCCAGTGTCTTCCGAACACCGAAGCTTCTGGCGAAATTCGATGTTCTTCTCCTCACTGGTATGTCCCCCGACATTCCCGCTCTTGGACGAGCAAGCAGGCACTGGAGGAGACAGAGCGGAGACAAACCGCTGTTGGTTGGTGGACCGGTTTCGGCCGATCCTTTCCAAGCCATAGCAGGGTCTGGCTGCGATATCTGCGTGATAGGTGAGGCAGAGGAGACTCTGGAGAAACTGCTTCGCAGCGGGCTGTCGGAAGGAGAGCTTCCGGAAGTCGAAGAAATGATTCGGATTGAGGGAATAGCGCTTCGAGACCGGGGGACAATAGTGACGACCGGCTTGAGGAGACCGATGACGAGGAAGAGGTTCAGCCAATTCCGTCCATCGACAGGGGTTGTACCCATGTACCGTGGATACCAGGCTGCCAGGGTGTACGTGGAGGTGGTTCGAGGATGCAGTAACTACCTTAGAACAACCCTGGAGCTACCTGACGGACGCATGTGCTCGCATTGCGAGGTTTGCAGGTCTGGGCCTCTGGTGAATCGGAACGATTGTCCTTTCGAGATCCCCCCAGGATGCGGCTACTGTGGGGTGCCCAGCTTCTTTGGGCCCTCAAGGAGCAGGGATGCAGCGGAGATCACAAGGGAGGTCTGTCAACTCCTTGACCTCGGAGTCAGACGCATTGTGTTGAGCGGCTCTGACTTCTTGGACTACGGCAGAGACCTGTTTGTGGAACCTCAGCCGATGACCGATCCCAGGAAACCCAAGCCCAATGTCAAGGCGGTAGAAGGCCTTCTCTCAGAGCTGTCATCGTTGAAACCAATTGCCAAAGGTGAAGCCGTGGTGATGGTTGAGAACCTAAAGCCGAACTTCGTTACCGAGGAAACGGCGGCTCTTCTTGGCAGATACCTCGCAGGGACTCATGTTCACCTTGGCTGTGAGACAGGTTCCGACAAGCACTCGGAATCCATGG
>Ga0315309_1002082_pt1 | contig 11768 bp, 7 predicted proteins | sample TDP4_MG_FD_203080 | JGI IMG/M metagenome (GOLD analysis project Ga0315309, IMG submission 203080) | Freshwater sediment microbial communities from Lake Towuti, South Sulawesi, Indonesia - TDP4 | ecosystem: Environmental > Aquatic > Freshwater > Lake > Sediment | place: Indonesia: South Sulawesi...
TTTCTCCGAGGACCCGTACCTCGCCGGCCAAGTAGCCGCCGCCTTCATCGAGGGCGTGCAGAGCAAGGGCGTAGGCACTTCTCTCAAGCATTATGCTGTCAACAACCAGGAGTTCCGGCGCATGACCATCAGCGCCGAGTTGGATGAGCGCACCCTGCGCGAGATTTATCTCTCCGCCTTCGAGACCGCCGTCAAGGAAGCCAAACCCTGGACGGTGATGTGCGCCTATAACAAAGTTAACGGCATCTACTGCTCCGAGAATCACAAGCTGCTGACAGAAATCCTCAAGGAGGAGTGGGGCTTTGAAGGCCTCGTGGTCTCCGACTGGGATGCTGTGCATGACCGGGTGGCATCCTTGCAAGCCGGCCTGGACCTGGAGATGCCCGGGCCCAAGCCGCGCCGTACAAAAGCGGTGGTAGAAGCCGTCCGCTCTGGCAAGCTGGACGAAAGCGTGTTAAACGAGGCGGTGCGCCGCATCCTGGAAATCGTCTTCAAGGCAGCCAAGACCCCCAAGGGTGGAAACTTTGACATTGACGCCCACCACGCTCTGGCGCGCCGGATCGCCGCCGAGGGGATGGTTCTGCTCAAGAACGATGGCCTTCTGCCTTTGAAAAACCCGCAGCACATCGCTGTTATCGGGCGTGCCGCCCAGACGGCACATTTTCAGGGCGGTGGCAGCTCGCACATCAACCCCACGCGTGTAGATAGCCCATTCAAGGAGCTGCAAAAGCTGGCCGGGAATGCCGAATTGAATTACGTCGAGGGCTATTCGGCGAGCGGCGAGTCTAGCCAGGCGCTCGTCGAACAAGCCATCCAGAACGCCCGGTCGGCAGATGTAGCCCTACTTTATATAGCCCTTCCCGAATCCAAAGAATCCGAAGGCCATGACCGGTCCGACATTGACCTGACCCCGCAGCAAGTCGCCCTGATCAAGGCTGTCACTGCCGTCCAGCCCAAGACCGTCGTCATCCTCAACAACGGCGCCCCGGTGGCAATGGGCGACTGGATCGGCGGCGCCGCTGCTGTGCTCGAGGCCTGGATGATGGGCCAGGCCGGTGGAGGGGCAATCGCCGATGTGCTCTACGGCCGGGCCAACCCCTCGGGCAAGCTGGCAGAGACCTTCCCGCTCCGGCTGGCCGACACCCCCGCGCATCTCAACTTCCCCGGCGAGAATGGCCAGGTGCGCTATGGCGAAGGCCTGTTCATCGGCTATCGCTATTACGATGCCCGTCAGATCCCTGTTCAATTTCCCTTCGGTTACGGGCTGAGCTACACGACCTTCGCCTACGGCAACCCACAAGTTTCGACGACAAGTTTCAAGGATGTGGACGGCGTGACTGTCTCGGTGGAAGTTACCAACACTGGTGAAATCGCCGGCAAGGAAATCGTCCAGGTCTATGTACACGACCACAAGTCCAGCCTGGTCCGCCCATACAAGGAACTCAAGGCCTTTGCCAAGGTCGCGCTGCAACCCGGTGAGACAAAGACCGTTTCCTTGCCTCTCGACTTTCGCGCCTTTGCCTATTACCACCCGGCTTACCGGCAATGGATCACGGAGGACGGCGAGTTCGACCTGCTGATCGGCGCCTCGTCCGCCGACATTCGCTGCACCCAGACCGTCACGCTGCAATCCACGTTGGAACTCCCCAGCCTTCTGAACCGCGAGTCAACCCTGCGCGACTGGTTGGAGGATCCGCGTGGTCAGCATGTCTTCGGGCCGCTCTTCCAACAGATAAAGCCTCAGATGCTGGCCACTTTCGGTGGAGAGGACAGCGAGAGTACCGGGATGGAAGTATCAAGCTTTTTAATGGATATGCCTTTGCTGGACGCGTTTGAATCTCAGGGAAACACACTGCCCGCCTCGCCCGAAGAAATGGTAGCTGAACTGCTCGCCCAGGTCCACGGCAAACGTCAATGATTAGAGCAAAATTAGATACCGACCACTTTGTTACCGCTAGTGGTTTGTCAAGGATCATTTTCCTAGTGGCAAAGGTCAATTTCCGCTATGTTTTCGCCCAAAATCACTGGGAATATGAAGTTTGACAGACCACTAGGAGAAATGATCGTGTCGAATATAGAGTTAAGAGGCCCTGCGCTACCTAATATTCCCTGGGAAGAACGCCCCCACCATTGCAACGAAGTCGTCCGGCGTTCAGAAAAAAACCCAATCATCACGCGTGATGCAGCTCCAAACGTGAACAGTATATTCAATAGCGCCGTCGTGCCTTTTGAAGACGGCTTTGCTGGCGTATTTCGCTGCGATGACACGGCCAGGCTTATGCAACTCCATGCAGGAGTGAGCCAGGACGGCATCAACTGGGAGATAGAACCGAAGCGCATTCAATTCAGGTGTGAAGACGATGAAATTGGCCACTTTGTTTACGGCTACGATCCCCGGGTGTGTTGGCTTGAGGACAGGTACTATATCACTTGGTGTAACGGTTACCACGGACCTACAATAGGTGTGGGTTACACCTATGATTTCAAGACTTTTTACCAGATGGAGAATGCTTTCTTGCCATATAACAGAAATGGTGTGCTTTTCCCTCGCAAGATAAACGGGAAATTTGCCATGCTCAGTCGGCCCAGTGATAGAGGGCACACACCTTTTGGCGATATATTCTACAGTGAAAGCCCAGATTTGATCCACTGGGGCCATCATAGACACGTCATGTCTCCCTGTGGGGGCTGGCAAGCCACTAAAATTGGTGCGGGGCCTACACCGATAGAAACGTCAGAAGGGTGGCTTTTGATTTACCACGGTGTGCTGACGTCGTGCAACGGGTTTGTATACAGCTTTGGCGCGGCGCTATCGGACCTGGAGAAACCCTGGAAGGTCATCTACAGAACGCGCCCCTACCTGCTCAACCCGAGGGAGTATTACGAGTGCGTTGGCGATGTCCCAAATGTAGTTTTCCCTTGTGCTGCCCTGTGTGACCCACCGACAGGGCGTATGGCGATTTACTACGGCGGAGCAGACACGGTCACCTGTCTGGCTTATGCAAAATTCGATGAGCTAATTGATTTCATCAAAGAGAATTCTCTCTGAGTGATTGTGCTTTTGATGAGCATTGCTTGCAGCACCCCCCTAGCGACGTTTCCCTCGACATCCTACCCTTCTCCAGTGGCTACTGTACCGCCTACAGTCGCCATGCTTCCTTCCCCTGTGACGCTGTTGCCGACTTTCACGCCTGCGCCTACTCCAGTTCCTGGAGTGTTGTTCGTAGACGCCGCGCAAGAACTCGGCCCAATCAATCCGCTGGTTTATGGCACCAACTACGGCCCGTGGCAAAACCTCACCGGCTCAATGATGCCCTACGTGGAAGAGGCAGGTTTCACCTTCCTACGTTTTCCGGGCGGCAATTGGGGCGATGAGTATCTGCTGACCGCGGCGCGGTTCGACGAATTCGTTGCCTTGGCCAGGGATCTGAACGCTGAACCGATGGTGAACGTTAAGCTATATAAGGCCAGCCCGGAGAGGGCTGCTAAGTGGGTCAAGTACGCGAATGTGACGCACGAATACGGCATCAAGTACTGGGGGATCGGCAACGAGCCGAGTTTGTACGCGAGCAATCGCGGCTTGAGCGATTACGACACGGCCGCCTTCAACCAACAGTGGCGCGAGTTGGGCCACAACGACTTCGCTTTCGCTATTGGGGGAGAGCTGTGAGGGAGTATGGGTAGTTGGATAACAAAATCGCGAAGGTGATAGATCGTGAGGACACATATCTCCGCCACCTGACCGATCGGATCATGGCTTTCTGGATAAAGCATGGCCCGGATACCAGGCATGGCGGCTTCTACGGCGGCCTTGACCGGAAGGGCAACCCGACCCCCTCCCTTCCGAAAGGCCTTGTACAGCACGCCAGGTTCCTCTGGTCCTTCTCTGCCGCTTACAGGCTTGACCCGCAACCAGTGTATCACGATATGGCAGACCGCTCGTTCAACTTTCTTCAGGAGCGCTTTTATGACCCGGTAAGACTCGGCTGGTATTACCTGGTCTCAGCGGAGGGCCTGCCCCTCAACAAGCAGAAGCATCTCTACGGGCAGAGTTTCGTCATCTATGGGCTGAGCGAGTATTTCCTGGCCTTTGGAAACGAGGAGGCCTTGGGGCTTGCCCTTGAGACATTTGGCGTTATAGACAAATTCGGTCATGACAGCCAATGGAGGGGCTATAGGGAATCCTTTTCAGAGGAGTGGAGCCCCATTCCCCAGCATCCAGACTACGGGGTGAGTGGTGACAGAAAGACCATGAACACTCATATCCACCTCCTGGAATCTTTCACCAATCTATACAGGGCTTCTAAGGATGCGACGGTTAAGAACCGTCTTGAGGAGCTAATAGATCTATGCGCGAATACCATCACCGACACAAGGAGGGGATGTGCCTTCCAGTTTTTCGAGCATGACTGGACGCCTCTCCCCTCCCCTGTATCCTATGGACACGATATAGAACTTTCCTGGCTCCTGACCGAAGCTGGCGATGTTTGTGGGATCAGCAACCTGGGTTCTATCCATGAGCTCTCCCTGTCGCTTGCCAGAGGAGTGGCAAGGAACGGCCTCGACCATGAGAATGGGGGGATCTTTTACGAAGGTGACGAGGGAGGTAGGGCCACAGGAAAACAAAAAGTGTGGTGGGTCCAGGCAGAAGCCCTGGTAGGTTTTCTTAATGCCTATGCCTTAAGTGGCGACGAAAGCTTCATAGACGCATTTGTCAACGTCGAGGAATGGGTTTTTGCCCGGCAGTTCGATAGGGAATACGGTGAGTGGCACCAAGAGATCACCCCTGAGGGCAAATGCAAGGGCGAAAAGGGCAGCCTCTGGAAGACCCCTTATCACACTGCAAGAGCATGCATAGAGCTCATTCGCAGACTGAATCGCTTGCGTAAGCATGCGTCAGCAAATGAAAGGGGAGACGAGCCATGTCTGAATCCATCATCCTGAATCTGAATGGAAGATGGAAGTTAGGGGACTTTATGCCGGGTCAGGGGCTAGCAGCAGGCGCACACCTGCCTGACCATGATGACGCGGATTGGCACCCCGCTTCTGTGCCTGGAGATGTACACACGGCACTGGTAGAGATCGGACGGCTAGCGCCGCCCTTTTACAACATGAACGTGGAAACTTGCCAATGGGTGGAACGCCAGGAGTGGTGGTATCGCACGGCGTTCGAAGCGCCCTCGGGCCAGGATGACGCCGTGGCCAGGTACCTGCTGACCTTCGACGGCCTGGACACCTTGGCCACCGTCTACCTGAACGGGGCCGAGATTGGCCGCCACCGGAACATGTTCATCGCCACCACTTTGGACGTGACGGCGCATCTGCGAGTCGGTGAGCGCAACACATTGGCCGTGCGCTTCGAGCCAGTGGCGGAATCTGTCGGCGAGGGGGAGATCGAAGGGCCTGTCCTGAGCCCTGCCCTGAGCGAAGCCTGTCCTGAGCCCGGTCGAAGGGTCGAAGGGGCAGTTGAAGGGCAATGGGGCCGTAACCCTGAGCGGGCCTGGGTGCGCAAGGCGCAGTGTAACTTCGGCTGGGATTGGGCACCGCGGCTGGTGAGCGTGGGCATCTGGCAGGGGGTGACGCTGCGCCGCTACGCGGGCGCTCGCCTGGGTGGGGTCTTCTTCAAGACCAGGGCCATCAGCCCTCAAGCCGCGGAAGCGACCGTTGTCGTCGAGGCCGAGCGGTGGGCCGATGTGCCAGACCTGGAGGCGCAGATCACCCTGAGCCGGGGCGAGCAACGGCTAACCGACCAGGCCCCGCTGATCAACGGCCGGGCGGAGGTGGCCTACACCATTCCCGATCCCGCCCTGTGGTGGACCCATGACCTGGGGGAGCCGGCCCTCTACGAGCTGGAGGTCGCCTTGCAAGCCGGCGGGAAGACCCTGGACACCCACTGCGAACAGGTGGGTATTCGCACCATCCAGGTCGATCAGTCACCCGACCCGGATGAGCCGGGCACCAAATTCTTCACCTTCGTCCTCAACGGCGTCAGGTTATTCGCTAAGGGAGCCAACTGGATCCCGGCCGATTCCTTTGTGGCTCAGGTGGACGAGGCTCGCTACCGCGATCTCCTGGAGCTGGCCGTCGAGGCCAACATGAACATGTTGCGGGTCTGGGGTGGTGGCATCTATGAGAAAGACGTCTTTTACCGTCTCTGCGATGAGCTGGGCATCCTGATCTGGCAGGAGTTCATGTTCGCCTGTGCGCTATACCCCGACTCCGATCCCGATTTCATGGCCGAGGTGGAGCAGGAGGCGGAGGCGGTAGTGCGACGGCTGCGCAATCGTCCCTGCCTGGCCCTCTGGTGCGGCAACAACGAGAACGACTGGATAGACGATAAGCTCAATTGGCAGCGGCCGGGGCGGGACTTCCCAGGCAAGAGGATTTACCATGAGCTGCTGCCGCCCCTCGTCGAGCGGTTGGACGGCACCCGGCTCTACTGGCCCTCCAGCCCCTATGGTGGGAACGACCACAACGACGAACGGGAAGGAGATCATCACAACTGGCAGGTCTGGCACGGTGAGGTGCTCTCCCGCCGCTTCGGCGAGGTGCCGAAGCGAGACGGCTCGTCGGAGGGCATTTCCTATCGCCACTACGCCGAGGACCCGGCCCGCTTCATCAGCGAGTTCGGCATGCACGCCGCGCCGGTGTTGGAGACACTGCGACGCAACGTGCCGGCCACGGCCCTCCGCCTCGGCAGCCCGGAGCTGCTCTACCGCAACAAGGACGATCCCAAAGACAAAGGGGACCTGTTAATGCTGGCCCACACCGGCCTGCCTAGCTCGCTACAGGAATACCTTGACTTCTCCATGATTTGTCAGGCCGAGGGGCTGAAGTTCGGCATCGAACACTATCGGCGGCGGAAGTTTCACTGCAGCGGGACCCTCTTCTGGCAGTGGAACGACTGCTGGCCGGGCCTCAGTTGGAGCGTGCTGGATTATTACCTCTTCCCCAAGGCCGGCTACTTCTACGCCAAGAGGGCCTACGCGCCGGTGTTAGCCTCCTTCAAAGAGGAAGTGGATGGCGTCTCGCTGTGGATCACCAACGACACCCTGGAGGACTTGGTGGACACGGTGACCGTCTTTCACGGCGACTTCTCCGGCCACAAGCGGTACGAGGAAGTCCTGGAGGTCCGAGTACCGGCCAACGCTTCTGTCAAAGTCAGGAATCTCTCCTTCGATAAGCTGGACATCGAAGATCCCCGGCAGGAGTACTTGGCCGTGCGCCCCCGAAGTGGTATCCTGAGCCTGTCGAAGGGCGGTTTGTTCCCTGATAACCGCCACTTCTTCGTGGAGATCAAGGATCTGAAGCGGCCTAAGCCCAACTTGACGGTGAAGATCACCGAGGGGAGCGATGGGACATACGAGGTCAGGGTAGCTACCGACACCTACGCCTACTTCGTCAAGCTGGTGGTGCCTGTAGAGGGCACCCGGTTCAGCGATAACTACTTCGACCTATTCCCCGGCCAGGAGCGGGTCATAGAGGTCTGGAACGAGGCGGACCGGCGGCTGGAAGAGAACGATATAGCAGTGAGCTGCCTCTAGCAGAGCTTAAGGTGGGAGAGACGGCGGTAGCTCCTGTGCCCTAATTGGTACTTGCCCAGCCGGCTGGGACCCACTGTGTGGGCGGACGCTAGCGGGCCGACGTGACAACTCATTGAAAGGAGAATCATGCGCTACGGACACTTTGACGACGAACGCCGCGAGTACGTGATCACGCAGCCGGACACGCCCCTTCCCTGGATCAACTACCTGGGGTGCGAGGCATACTTTGGCCTCATCTCCAACACGGCCGGCGGCTACTCATTCTACCGCGATGCGCGCCTCCGGCGCATCACACGTTACCGCTACAACAACGTCCCTCTGGATTGCGGCGGGCGCTATATCTATGTGCGAGATAATGACACAGGAGAGTTTTGGTCTCCCTCTTGGCAACCCACCCGCCACGAATTGGAGGGCTATACCTGCCGCCACGGGCTGAGCTACACGATCATCAGTTCCACCTACAAGGGGATCGAAGCGCAAACCCGGTATTTCGTCCCGTTGGGGGAGAGCCTGGAAGTCTGGCAACTGACGTTGATCAACCGGCGTCGGGAGCCTGCCAACCTCTCGGTTTTCTCCAGCATCGAGTTTTGCCTGTGGGATGCCCAAGATGATGCTACCAACTTTCAACGCAATTTCAGCACTGGCGAGGTGGAAATCGAAGACGGCGTGATTTACCACAAGACCGAATACCGCGAGCGGCGGAATCACTTTGCTTTCTTTGCCTGCTCCGAAGAATTGGCCGGGTTCGACACGCAACGCGACATGTTCCTGGGGCCGTACCGGGGATGGGACAATCCGGTGGCGGTCGAGCGCGGTCGCTCGTTTGAGTCCGTAGCCCACGGCTGGACGCCGATGGGCTCGCACCACGTCAAAGTCACCCTTGAGCCCGGCGAAACCCGCCAGCTTATCTTCCTGCTGGGCTATCATGAGAACCCCCGAGACCAGAAGTTCGATCCACCCGGCTCACAGAAGATCAACAAGCAAATGGTCAAACCAATCATCGGCAAGTATCTGGCCAAAGACAACGCGGATGCTGCCTTCGACGCCCTGCGCGCCTATTGGGATGGTTTGCTGGGTGTCTTTCAGGTGGACACGCCGGACGTCCACACTAACCGCATGGTCAACATCTGGAACCCCTACCAGAACATGGTCACTTTCAACCTGTCACGCTCGGCCTCATTCTTCGAATCCGGCATCGGACGCGGCATGGGCTTCCGGGACTCCAATCAGGACTTGCTTGGCTTTGTGCACATGGTGCCGGAGCGGGCCCGCGAGCGTATCTCGGATCTGTCTGCCACGCAACAGGAAACGGGCGGCGCATACCACCAGTACCAGCCGCTCACCAAGCGTGGCAACGATGAGATCGGCAGCGGTTTCAACGACGATCCGCTTTGGCTGATTCTGAGCGTGGCCGCCTACCTGAAGGAAACCGACGATTGGAGTATCCTGGATGAACCGGTGGTGTATGAGAACCGGCCCGGCACCGAGAAACCGCTTTACGAGCATTTGCAGCGCAGCCTGCGTTACACCTTGGACCGGCTGGGACCACACGGCCTGCCACTCATCGGCCGCGCAGATTGGAATGATTGTCTGAACCTGAACACTTTCTCCGATACACCCGGTGAGCCGTTCCAAACCACCACCAACAAAGACGGCAAGGTAGCCGAATCGGTCTTTATTGCCGGGATGTTCGTGCTGGCTGCGAAGGAGATGGCTGCCATCGCCCAAGAGCGTGGCCTGGAGGACGAGGCGCAGCGGTATCTCGACGAGGCGGCGAAAATGGAAGCCGTTGTGCTCGAGCATGGCTGGGATGGCGAGTGGTTCCTGCGCGCCTATGACGATTTTGGGCATAAGGTGGGCTCCCATGAATGTGAGGAAGGACAGATCTTCATCGAGCCGCAGGGCTTCTGCATTCTCGCCGGCATCGGCCTCGACGATGGCCGGGCCGAGAGAGCACTGGCGGCCGTGAAGAAACACCTGGCCACGCCGCATGGTATCATCCTCCAGCAGCCCGCCTACTCACGGTATTACCTCCACCTGGGTGAGATTTCTTCCTACCCGCCGGGCTACAAAGAGAACGCTGGTATTTTCTGTCACACCAATCCCTGGATCATGATCGCCGAGGCCGTGGCCGGGCACGGCGACCAGGCGCACGACTGCTACATCCGCATCAACCCTTCAGCGCGGGAAGCCATCAGCGAGGTGCACCGCTGCGAGCCATACGTCTACGCCCAGATGATCGCCGGGCGCGATGCCTCCACCCACGGTGAGGCCAAGAACTCCTGGTTGACCGGCACCGCCGCCTGGAACTATGTGGCCATCACGCAGTGGATCCTGGGTATCCGGCCCACTTACACTGGCCTGCAAATTGCCCCGGCCATCCCCAGTGATTGGCCTGGCTTCAAGGCCACGCGCGTCTTCCGCGGTGTGACGTACCACATCACCGTAGAACGTGCCGGGCCAGGGAACACGGTTTCGCTGACGGTGGATGGCCAGCCAGTCAAGGGGAACATTGTTCCTCTGCCGTCGGCCAGCCAGACTGAAGTGGCAGTCGAGGCCGTCCTGGCCTGATCGAGCGACGCCGAAATCATCGGGGGTGCACGGGTGAGGACATGCAATAAGGAACAACAAGAGGGAGACTAACCAGGACAGGGAGTCATGCTCATGTCAACGATTGCTTCTTTTCCAGCGGATTTTATCTGGGGCGTGGCCACTGCCGCGTATCAAATTGAGGGCGCGTGGGACGAGGACGGCAAAGGCGAATCCATCTGGGACCGATTCTCACACACGCCTGGCAAGATTGCCCATGGCGATACGGGTGATGTCGCTTGTGACCACTACCACCGCTGGCGCGAGGACGTGGCCCTGATGAAGGAGTTAGGCCTGCACGCTTATCGTTTCTCGATATCCTGGCCGCGCTTACTTCCCGAGGGTCGAGGCCGCGTCAATGCCGCCGGGCTTGACTTTTATAGTCGGCTCGTGGACGCGCTGCTGGAGGCCGAGATCGAGCCTTTTATCACACTCTACCACTGGGACTTGCCGCAGGCCCTGCAAGATCGGGGCGGCTGGCCCGAGCGGGCCACCGCCGAGGCATTCGTCGAGTACGCGGACCTGGTCACCCGCAAACTGGGAGACCGGGTGAAGCACTGGATCACGCTCAACGAGCCTTTCGTCAGCGCGTTTGTCGGATATCTGGAGGGGCGGCACGCCCCGGGGCATTCCGACCTCGACGAGGCACTGGCGGCGGCGCATCACTTGTTACTGGCCCACGGTTGGGCTGTTCCCACCATCCGCCGCAACAGCCCAGGGGCGCAAGTGGGGATCGCGCTGAACTTGAGCGGCCAGACCCCGGCATCCCCCATCGCTGCCGATCGGGCTGCGGCTTGGCAACAGGATGGCATGGTCAACCGCTGGTTTCTCGATCCACTCTCAGCGCGGGGCTATCCAGCGGACATCGTGCAGCACTACGGAAACCCTATGGATTTTGTGCAGGTGGATGATCTAGAGGCGATAGCGGCTCCCCTCGACTTTCTTGGGGTGAACTATTACACGCGAGGCATAGTGCGTAGCAGCGTGGTGACCGAGGCTGAGAATGCCCCTCGCACGGTTTTTCCCAACCCGGACCGGACCGAGATGGGCTGGGAGGTCTACCCGGAGGGTCTTTACGAGATATTAGGGCGGTTGCACTTTGACTACCAGTTCCCGGCGCTCTATGTCACCGAGAATGGCGCGGCTTACCCGGATCAGATCGGTCCCAATGGGCAGGTGGATGATCCGTTGCGTGTGGTATTTCTCAAGGGACACCTGGCGGCAGCGGCGCGGGCCATTGAGGCGGGGGTGCCATTGCGGGGTTATTTCGTCTGGTCGCTCATGGACAACTTTGAGTGGGCACACGGATACTCGAAACGCTTTGGCTTGATCTATGTGGATTACCAGACCCAACAGCGCGTATTAAAGACCAGCGCCCATTGGTATCGTCGGGTCATCGCCGCCAACGCTGTAGTAGCCTGAGACACGTACTGGACACCTTCTGTCGAATGAGAAAGTTCACCAGGACCCTGTCCGTTTCGATAATCACTTGCGAATTGAGGAGCAGGTATAGAGGCGGAGGGCTATTCTAGGAAGATGATGCTGGACAGAATCTACCGGTATGCACCGGAATCGTTAGGGGCTTCTCGCATTCTTCACATAAGTATCGAATCGCTATGATGCAGACTGTTCCAA
>Ga0315309_1002083_pt1 | contig 11766 bp, 12 predicted proteins | sample TDP4_MG_FD_203080 | JGI IMG/M metagenome (GOLD analysis project Ga0315309, IMG submission 203080) | Freshwater sediment microbial communities from Lake Towuti, South Sulawesi, Indonesia - TDP4 | ecosystem: Environmental > Aquatic > Freshwater > Lake > Sediment | place: Indonesia: South Sulawesi...
CGCGATCCGAGGAGGTTCGAGAGGCTCCTCAACCGCTTTGGGGAGATCTCGATGAGGGACTTCAAGGCATGGTCGATGTGCGACATAAAGGCCTTCATAAGCCACGATGACATCTGCATGACAGAGGGGCCGATCATGAACCCGGAATGGCTTCGCAGATATGTCTTCCCATGGTATGTAAAGCTCTGGCAGGTACTGAGGTGCAAGGGGATACGCGTAATCTTCTGCTCAGACGGAAACATCGACAAGATAATCGATGACATCGCAGGAGCTGGCGCTGATGGCTTCATCTTGGAACCGAGCTGCGACCTCGAGGGCGCAGTCAGTAAGTATGGAGATGAGAAGGTGATAATGGGGAACGTGGACCTAAGGGCTTTGACATTCGGAGGTAGGGATGACGTATTACGCGAGGTCTCAAGGTGCATCCGCGCGGCCGGCCACTGTCCCGGATACTTCATCAATGTGACGGGATCCATACCCGATAACGTTCCGCTTGAAAACCTCGAGACATATTTCAACGCATTCAGGAAGGTCGGTTTAAGGCCGAGGATCATGTAGGCCACTAGGAAAGGGTGAATGTGGAAAGTAATCCCTTAGGAAAACTTAAGATGGCCAACGTTATCTCGGTAGGTCATGCCGATAGACAAGAACATAACGTACCTTGGCAGTTACTACCCTCATCACGCGAAGTCAGATATGAAGGAGATCGCCGATAGCGGATTCACGAGCATTACGTTCTGCATCAATGAACTTGACTGGTGGCGATATAGGGACGTGGCCAGGAACACCGTGAAGGTTGCCCACGATTTCGGCCTGAAAGTATTCATCGATATGCATGGTTTCGGGCAATTTGCAGGACCGTATAGCTACTACTTGGCAGAGCACCCCGACTGCTGCCAGATCGACAATCGTGGGAACGTCGCATGGAACAGGGGATGCCCAAACAATCCCACCTACGTGACATGGCTGGCGGAAACGGCTAATGAGCTGATCAGGCACGTCGAGCCAGATGGGATGTTTTGGGATGAACCACATTTTGCGAGCAGCGACGAATGGCCAACGGTCTGGAGCTGCTCGTGCGAACACTGCCAGGCGGAGTACGAGAGACAATTCAGCGCACCGCTTCCGGAGGCACTCACTCCAGAGGTCTCAGGATTCCGTGAGAGAACGGCATACGGCCTCCTCGAGCGGCTCATAGAGGTGGCGCATGATGTAAGCACAAAGATACACAATCAGCTCTGCCTCATGCCCGACCTGACCGGGATCCATGGCTTCAGGTCCTGGGACCCCGTGAAGGGGATCAAGAACCTCAGGACGTTTGCAACGGACCCATACTGGGCCTGGGACGGCCGGAAGTTCGAGTGGTTCGTGGACTGGAGCAAAAAGTGCATCGAATTCTCCCATCGATACAACATGCTGGCTCAGATCTGGGTAGCGCTCATAAAAGTGCCAAAGGGAAGGGAGAGGGAGATACTCACTCCAACGATTCTCAAGGCAGCCGAGCTCGGCGCAGATTCCATAGCCACGTGGTCGTACCGTGGGGGCCCTGGATCGATCTTCGCATGCGATGACCCCGATTCTGCCTGGAAGGTTCTGGTGGAAGCCTACAGTAGGGTCTAGACATTAGCATTTAAGGGCTGTCGATCGAATCATAGAATTAGTTACGATGGGGAGAGCGACCGCAAGGTATAGATTCCTTTTACTCTTGCTATGGAGCGGTGGAAATGACCAGGGAAACCTCTGTTGGAGCAGTTGTATTCAGGGGAGATGGCAATCGCAAATATCTGCTCCTTCACTACGAGGCCGGCCACTGGGACTTTCCGAAGGGGAACGTTGAGAAGGGCGAGACGCCTGAAAATACTGCCCTGAGGGAGATAAGGGAGGAGACCGGCATAGAAGACATAGCTTTCATACCAGGATTCGATGAGAGGATAAGGTACTTCTATAAGAGGGAGAAGAAAACCATAGCTAAGGAGGTTGAATTCCTGCTGGCCGAGACCAAGTCTGAGAGGGTAAAACTGTCCTCTGAGCACACTGGATATGAGTGGCTTGGATACGGCGAGGCAAATGAGCGTATAACTTTCCGAAATTCGAAGGACATACTCAAGAAGGCCGAGAGCTTCTTGGCTAAACTTGAGAGCATGTGATAAATGGGCCCATCAACCGTTCGACCGATTGCCTCCTTCGGGCATGGGTTCGATTCTCGGGCGAATGCGCCTTGATCTGAGAAAGAGGGTTGTGAGCAGGATCATTAGAGCCGCGATGATGAGGCCCGTGATTATCAGGATTGGGCCCTGTGGGCCTGATCCGATGACTATCGGAATGGGCCCTATGAAGATGACGATGCCGGTGGAAGGCGAAGGGGACCCAATAATCTCATTCGCAGTCCCGATTGTAGTTATCACAAATCCTATGATGCTCAGCAAGAGGCCAATTAAAATGAGCCTAAATCCCAAAGCTGAAGGGCTCTCTCGAGACCCACTCATGGTCGAACACCTGTCATCATCACGATGTAGAAGGCTATGACTGCAATGGCCATGATGGCCATCAAGCCAACCCACTTCTTATCCGTGCCGAACAAGATCGGAATTGGACCTATCATTATCAATCCCCCTCCGCCAACTTTACCCTTGCTACCTCGCCTACTGCCCGAAAGCATCGAGAGGGTCATGCCTATGAGTGACACTATGAATCCCAGGAAGATCAACAGTATCCCCAATTCTGTAAGGCTCAATGTGAATACAATATACTTGCACTATGGCAGACGTAGATAAACTATCTGCTTAAAGGGCTGTAAATTGGCCTGTCGCTCTGGACATTAGTACTTTGCGCCCTTCTCTCTATTTGAGGCAAAATTTCTCCACTACCTTGTCGCCAGGACAGAGAGAGAGCAGTTTGGAAACGCAGCGGCACCTTAGGGTCGAACGGATCTCCCAACCGTCCGGAGCTTTTTCAGAGGTTCATCTTGCTGTTGCCAACTCTGAGGCCATTTATCTGAATCCCATTCAGCCACCTGGTAGACAAGGCTGCACAGTCATTAGCGAACTAGGGGCATCTGGCTCGAGGTCCATCATGCTCTCAGTTATGAGGCCTATCATCGGCGAGGACGAGAACACCTGCATGAATTGCCCATTCTACTTGCAGTAATGGTCGGATATCTCTACTGCTAGATGCCTCCTTGATAGCCGCGAATCCATCATCAATGTCAATATCGTTTTCATAGCACAAGATTGCTAATAAGTGCGATGGGAAACGGGAGACACCTGCGATCTGGTTTGAAAAATCGTGATTTGTATGGTAGTCCATTACTCCATCATGGGGCTCATTGAACGCACAGCAATACTTAAAAACCACCACTTAGCATAATCCTTAACGAGCGAGGTGATTATGATTTACAGTGTTGGACCGTTTGCGCGTGACGAAGCCGTTAAAGTGCCTATGGATTGTGGAACCGACATGATGCCGGTAAGATCAAATCCCCCGCCACCTCCTGAGGACCGACGAAAACGGGAGGAGGAGTGTTTCGGAGTGCCCAGGCTTTGGTTTCTGCCCTTCGTAGGTGTGGCGTTAATTATCATCGGGATCTTCTCGTTACTCGAGGGGGTCATTCCGAATATGCCGAGCGCATGGCCGTTGATAATAATCATCTTCGGTATCTTGGTAATCGTTGCCGCCATATATCGACCCAGGTTTGGCTGAAAATGATCCCAATCGAGGGTTCTCGCAAAAGCCCTCAAGATTTCGCACTCGCTACGTAGCACAACTTACGCAGCTGTTCAACCTTTTATGAATTATCAGGGCGACCAAAAGGTTGATAACGGTCCGATGGAAATAAACGTGTATGACCATTTGCGTTAAGTGCGGGACGAGGAACCCTGATGATGGAGTTGCATGTAAGAACTGTGGCGCAAGCCTTGAGACGGGCAAATATTCGGACGATCCTCCGCGCAGGGACGAGTGCTTCGGGCTCCCGTGGGGTGGCGCAAACCCTGGCATTATCTTTGGACTAGTAATCATGCTGCTGGGCATATCATGGCTAATTGGTCTGGAATTCTGGGCATTATTCTGGAGATTGTTATGGGGACTCGTGCTGATTGTATTGGGAATTTGGATCATTGTTAGGTTCGGAGCTCGGAGACGCTAATTCGCGTGGCGCAATTTGCAAGCGGATATACCGCAAATTTGGCATATCCTCCCATGATCCCACTTGGAGAGGGACATTCGTGTGAAAATCCAAAAGATGATTGAGAGGATTAAATAGAGATCTAATGTCAGGCTGCGAATGAGGGCATCAATTCCAATGAGGATGAGAGATGCTCCTATTGCGAAGAACGAGTTCAGAAGCAAGCGAATGGAGCCCCCGCGATTCTTAAACAGGTGGAATTGTAGTAACCCCAGAGTGACCCCCAAAACCCCAAGGTAGACCATTGCGGCGTCCCCCTCAATTTGCCAATAGTTGAGGAAATATGGAATCGTTATGGCAAGTGTTATCAGACCTCCCAGAAGCAATCCCGTGCAACTGGCGCAGAAAATCCCCCCTCCTATTCTTAGAACGTGGAAGGCATAATGTCCACAATTTGCGTGGTGTCCGCGCATTACGCGTCGGGACCCATTTGCAGCCGATCCGTCCATCCCATGTTCGCGCTCGTAGACCCCATCCATCTTGATGCGGGATGCCCGCGAGCACCACCTCGGTGACAATGTAGCGGAGATCCCCAGTAAACAGATCGATGCGAAGAACGAGCCGATAATCGGTTTTCGCCAAGGCATAACCCTGGCCAAAGGTGAACCGAGTGTTAATGCCGTCGCGAGGAACAGGCAGAATAGGGAAATGGCCATCAAGAAAATATGGTATGGATCTCGAGTTGAACTTCGGGACATGGCCATCACGCTCAATACAGTCCCTTAAGCTGCCTCATGACGCCTCCGAGGGCCATGTACCAGTAGACTCTTCTCGTCATCCCATTCGTGGAGAATAGGCCCTTGAATCTCCTGCCCCAAGAGCCATAGAAGCTCCGGTAGCATCCATAGAGCTCCTCCTGGACCTCCATCCTCGAGAGGGTTTCAGTCGGCATTATGGCGTGGACCATGTCATAATTGGACCAGTTCCAATCTTCAATCCACCCATTCCGCTTGGCCAGCTCGAATGTCTCGGTCCCTGGGAATGGGGTTAGAATTCCGAAGATCGCCAGATCTGGGTCGAGATCGCCCACGAACCCCTTAAGGTTTGAGATCGATTCCGCGGTGTCCTTTCGATCTCCGATTATGAACATCGTGTGGGCGAAGATGTCGTTTTCCTTCAGGAACTTAACGGCTTTCCTTATGTCCTCCGGGCCTATTCCCTTGTTGTACCTCTCAAGGGTTGACGCGCTGTTGCTCTCCGCTCCCAAGAGGATCCAGCGCAGACCGGATCTACGCAACTTGGCCAGAAGGGCTCTGTGCCTTACGACGTCGTCGCACCTCGCCTGTACAAACCACATCATGTCGTCCGAAATACCGCGTCGTATCAATTCGTCGGCCAAATCAGCCGCCCTTTCGGCCAAGCCGAGGTTGTCATCGGTCAACCAGATGAATCTGCCGCCATATTTCTGGTGACATAACTCCATCTCGTCTGCGATGCGCTTGGGGGACTTGGCCCTGGACCTCCCACCCCAGTGCCTCCACTGGGAGCAGAACGTACAGTGGTGAGGACAACCCCTCGACCCCTCGACAAGGGCATAGCTGGTCCTGGGACCCGCCATGACGGAGAAATGGTACTCCTTGACTAAATCGTCCACAAATTCATACCCTGGGAATGGCAGGTCGTCCAAATTCTCGATGAGAGGTCTAGGAGGATTGTGCAGGATCCCCCCGTTCTTCCTGAACGAGATCCCATCGACTTTCGAAAAGGGCGCGTTTTGTCCGAACGTCCGTACCAAATCCGCGAGCGTCAGTTCCCCCTCGCCTCGGACGATGACGTCGATCTCCGGATAGGCCTCTAGGCTTTCCTGGGCAAGTGCTGAGAAATGCTGGCCCCCTGCCACAGTCAACACATTAGGATTGACCTTCTTCACCACCTCAAATGTTCGAACGGCGAGATAGGCGTTACAGGTTGCGAGGGCGCTTGAAGCGACTACATCTGGGTTGGAGGACTCAACGTACCTCTGGAGCCCCCTCCAGTCCAGGTGCTTGGCTTGACAGTCGAGAACCTCTATCTCGACATCACTGACCTTGTCCTTGAGGAACGCCGCGAGCTGGAGGATCCCATAGGGTGGAGGGAGATACTCCCCCATCAAGAACCAATAGTCCTTCGGCGGTTCCACGAATAAAATCTTCATGCGCTTGATTGTCAAATCGATCATTAGGCGTATAATTGTCTTTACCGGCATAATTGCGAATGCGATGCGCCAGCCCTTGCATAACCGCAATCGAGATAAATGGATTCAGCGCCGTTGTGCTTAGAATATGATGAAGATATCTGCCACGACGGTAATGCTTCCGCAGTACAACATGGAGGAGACGGCTTCCCTGCTCTCCCAACTTGGCTACGATGGCGCGGAGTGGAGAATAAGGAGAATACCGGAGGGTGCGCGAGGTGCGCCCTATACCCCGTGGAGCAACGTCAAGAACGATTACACACCAGAGATGTTTGCAGAGCATCCAGAGAGGCTGGTCGACGCATCTAGGCGACATAAGGTTGCGATAGCTGGGATAGCCAGCAATGCGCCAGCCAACGATCTGAAGGATATCGAGCTCCTTGCAAAGGGGGCGGCTGCGGTGAAAGCGCCCTTCATCAGGGTGGTAGCGCCTCACAATTACGATCGAAAGGTGAACTATGACGTGCTCTTCCAAGAGGCCACGGGGGCCTTCGAGAAGGCCCTGGGCATCACGAGGAGCTATGGGGTTAGAATTCTAATAGAGATGCACGTTGGGACGATCTTCGTGAGTAGCGGTTTAGCGCACAGATTCGTCTCAAGGTTCGAGCCCTCCGAGATCGGAGTCATATACGACCTTGCGAATATCATCCAGGAAGGCTATGAAAACCCGAAGATGGCGCTGGAACTATTGGGGGCATATGTTGGCCACGTCCATATGGGAGGTAGCTCGCCAAGGCCAGGCCCACGAGACACCGATGGCACTTTGAATTGGCATTGGGAAGGCACGCCTCTTGCAGATGGCGTCCTGGACGTGAAGCAGGCCGTCCGCGACCTGAAAGCCGTTGGTTACGATCGGTATATTTCCGTCGAGGATTTCAGGGATCTGCCAGCAGAGGAGAAGTTGAGGGAGAGCTTAGCTTATCTGCGCGCAGCCATAGCTTCAGCATAGAGCCATCACCAATTGGGTTTGGCTTCGGCTCTCGGCCTCCAGCCCTAGTCTTATATCGCCTAGGGGTAATACTGGGAGCTGAGTTACTGTGTCAACGAGACATATTAAGTGCGGAGTTGTGGGTTGCGGGGTAATCGCCAACGATGTCTACCTCCCAACCATCAGGGATAAGGCCGATCTAGTGGCCACCTGCGACATCATGGAGGAGAGGGCCAGGAGGAGCATGGAACTATGGGGAGCAAAGGAGCACTACAACAACATCGACAGCATGCTGAGGAAGGCGGACATTGAGGCGGTCTTCATCCTGACAGCCTTGGGGACGCATGCCCCTCTAGCCGCAAAGGCCGCTAGGGCCGGTAAGCACATGCTGATACAGAAGCCGTTTGCCACCAACACCAGGGATGCTGAAGTGGCCCTAAAGGCCGTGAAGAAGGCGCGCGTGAAGGTGTTGGTTGAGCCAAACGTTCAGATGAACCCCCTGTACCTGAAGGCGAAGAGCATCCTTGATGAGGGGGCTATTGGCGACATCTACTGGTTCAGGGCTGGGCTCGGAAGGGGGCCACCGACGTGGAGCGAGAAGACCTTCTTCACGAGGCAGGCTGGTGGCCCGCTATATGACCTTGGGGTGTACGATATCGCCGCCCTGACATTCCTCCTGGGACCTGCGACCAAAGTTACGGGCCTTGCGAAGATATCGATCCCCGAGGTAGCCATAGTTCCAGATGAATTATTCACTGAGAACCTCGCGCACAAGCCGTATGAATCATTCTGGAAGAAGCTCGGGACTGCGCAGTTGAGCCAGAGGATAAAGGTTGGAGCGGAGGACAACACTTTCACGCTCCTGAATATGAGGGGCGGAAGCCTCGGTTGCGTGATCGCCAACTTCGTTACGCCCGATGGCTTGAGGAGGGAAATCGGGAATATGCCGGACATCGAAATATATGGCAGTAAAGGCGCGCTTTTCATACACGGGCAGGCTCCCCTATCCGTGTTGACGTTGAAGAAGGAGAGCAAATACTATTCGCCCAGTGGTTGGTACAATGTGCCGAAAGAGGAGCTACCCAGATGGAATTATTACGTTGCCTCTACGGAGCACTTCCTAGATTGTGTAGCCAATGACAAAGATCCCCTTCCGGGCATAGATTGGGGGATGCACGTCAGTGAGATAATGATAAAGTCGATCCAATCTTCGAGGACGGCAAGGGCCCTGAAGCTGAAATCCTCATTCCGTTAATTGCCATGGCCCTCGACTCCCATAGTTTATATCTCTGGAAAACGGGCGTTAGCCTGGAGGCGTGGGTGGCGTGATCAAAGAGGCACCGATAACATTCGCGAAGGAATGGAGGGTCATCGCCAAGGACAAACGGTCATGGGCCTGTGGGATTTACGTGCCGAAGAACCGATCCGTCGGGGACATCAGATTCTTGGAGAAGCACGATTGCCCTGAGCTGTTCTATCTGATCAGCGGATCCGTGAAGCTCGTGACGATGGACCGCGGTATGGTGAGGGTCATCCGTCTGACGAGGAAGAGGGCGGTCGTAGTCGATACGTGGCACAATGGGTTTAGCGACAGCAAGAAGCCAGGCGCCGCGCTAGTAGTCGAGAGGGCGAGGGTCAGGACTCAGTACCTCCAGCTCGGAAGGAAGAGATAGTAGGTAGTCAGTAAGCACCTCAAGGCGTATGGGAAGGCGTTATAGTCTCCCCTGGCCTTACTGGCACTCGGTCCGTTCTCCTTTTACCATTCGAATTGGTTCAGGGGTTGGCTGCTGGTTGCGTATTTTTTCCCAGGACTAAAATTTGAGCATATGGAATGCAGCCTATCAGGAATTGTTTAATAACCGAATGCTACTACTTGTAATGATTGTGGCCTTGACGGTCTTCTCCGACAAGGGCAAATTGTCTCCTCGCTATATCCCGAGGCTGTTACTCCACCGCGAGGAACAGCTGAATACCCTCGCGAGGATCTTCGATGTGCACGATCTATCGAGGACCTATCTGACGCCAGTCCAGCTCGTGGGGGGAGTTGGTACGGGCAAGACGTGCACTGCCGTCCGTTTCGCCGAACAGCTGACCGAAAAGGCGAATGTGAAAGCCATCAATCTCAAACACGTCTACGTCAACCTCAAGCTCCAGGGCGGCAGCCGAGTCGTGCTCTACCGTTACCTTGTGGAGAAGGCAGCTCCAGAAGCATACTCCGGGAGCATGAGCGCCGAAGAGCTGATACGCGGCTTGGTGAATGACCTGGTGAGAAATAGGAAATACCTCCTGATCACGGTCGATGAGATAGACTACTTCATCAAGCACACCAAGGAGCACTTGGTCTACGACCTCACAAGGCTGAATGAGCTGCGCCCCGGTGAAGCGTCGGCTGTTGTGGGCGTCGTATTCATCGCCAAGGGAAAGGACTACCACAGTTACTTGGAGAATGCGGAGATCAGCACACTTGGGAGGTACTCAATAGATTTTCCGACATATACGGCGTCACAGATATACGATATAATTGAGAAACGGGCAGAGGAGTCGATCAAGAGGGGAGCCATATCGGAGGAAGTGATACGCTACATAGCCGATCTGACGGCGGAAAAACCGGTGAATGGAGACATAAGGCACGCGCTTGATCTGTTGCTCTACTCTGGGAACCTCGCCGACAATCGTGGTAGTGAGCGCATAGAACTCGACCACGTTAGAAGGGTTCATGGGGAGACTCATCACGTGATTACGAGCGAAGACCTGCTCAACCTGCCTGAAGTGGAGATGTATGTCCTCATGGCGGTCATAAGGGCTCTGAAGATTAAGAAGATGCCCTACGTGGCACTGAAGGACATCAGGGCGTCTCAACAAATCTTTTGCGAGGAACGCAAGATGAAGCCGATATCCGATGTGGAGGAACGCCTCCAGGACCTACACGATAGGGGCATAATAGAAGTTGCATCATTGACGAAGATCGGCATCAGCGGCGCCCCTGCTGAACAGCTCGAAACGTTCTTGGATACGATCATCAGGAGGGTCGAGGAGGCGCGTGGTGAAAAATCCATCGCCTGACGAAGCGGAACCCCATCTCCCCCATTTGCAGGATTTTCGAGGTGGACGCCCCGTTAGGTCGACCGAGTGATTGGTGAACTTCATCGCGACTTTAATAGACCTCTCAATTCCCCCAATTTATACGTGTTCACGACGTCCCTTCGCTCTAACCATCCACGCCTCGCAGTCGCAACACCGAGTTTCAAGTACTTTAGCTGATCCTTGTGATGAGCGTCGGTTGCGATCGAAATTTTCACCCTATATTCCTTGGACCTGAGGCAATTCAAGTCGGATAGATCCAAACGATCTGGGAATGCGTTTATCTCCATGAGGACGCCTAGTTCGGATGCGGCTTCGAAAATTTTTGGAAGATCGATTTGATATGGTCCCCTCCTGTTTATGATCCTTCCGGTCGGATGGCCTATCACATTTACATAGTCATTGTGCATCGCTGTCAAAACCCTTTCGGTGATCTTCGCTTCAGGTTGCTTGAAGCCGGAATGGATGCTCGCCACTACGATGTCAAGGTCCATCAGCACATCATCCGCGATGTCAAATTTGCCACTGGAATCGATGTTCACCTCCGCACCGGATAGAATTGTGAAATCCTCCATACTGCGATTGATTTTCTCTATCTCGACGGATTGCCTGCGCAGCCCCTCCTCGCCCAACCCTCCAGCTATCCGTAGAGCCTTGGTGTGGTCGCAGATCGCCAAGTATTCGTGTCCCAATGACTTTGCGGCGTCCGCCATCGCCTTTATGGAGTGGGAGCCATCGCTCCAATCGGTGTGGACGTGCAGATCCCCTTTAATTTCGTCATATCCGACCAAGTGGGGCAATTTTCCGTGCGAGGCGGCCTCTATTTCACCCCGATTCTCTCGCAGTTCGGGTTCAATGTAATTCAATCCGAGGGCCCTGTATATTTCCCCCTCATTTTCGCCCGCTACCCTCTCTTTCGTCTTTTTGTCAATTAAACCGTATTCGCTCAGCTTCCAATTCCTATCGATGGCGAGCTCCCTGAGCCTAATGTTGTGTTCCTTTGATCCAGTGAAATACTGGAGGGCTGAGCCGAAGCTCTCCTCCTCAACTACCCTTAGGTCGACCTGAAGGCCTTCGGCCAAGACAATGGAGCTCTTCGTCGTTCCCTTTGACAGGACCTTTTCCACCCCGGGAAAGCGCGTGAAACAGTCGATGACCCTCAAGGGTTCTTTGGAAGCAGCGAGGATGTCTATGTCGCCGATGGTTTCCTTTCCCCTCCTTATCGAGCCAGCTAAACCTACCCTGGTGACCACACTCAATTCCCTAAACTCCTCCTCGATCTCCTCGGCAATCGGAAGAGCGTGTCCGAGGAGGAACTTCCCCTGGGCGCTCCTATACATCCTGACGCCCTGGAGAACCATGTCTTCCATCTTCGCCCCGAAACCCTTCAGATTCCTGATC
>Ga0315309_1002084_pt1 | contig 11765 bp, 8 predicted proteins | sample TDP4_MG_FD_203080 | JGI IMG/M metagenome (GOLD analysis project Ga0315309, IMG submission 203080) | Freshwater sediment microbial communities from Lake Towuti, South Sulawesi, Indonesia - TDP4 | ecosystem: Environmental > Aquatic > Freshwater > Lake > Sediment | place: Indonesia: South Sulawesi...
CCCGCTGAGGTTCATTGAGGAGAACCACTGATCGTAGTCGTAGGTCCCATTGGGGCCGAACCAACAGACATCCTGTCCTATGAAGAAGGAGGATCGGTTGTTGGAGAATCGCAGGTAGCGCCCGTCCCCCTCGCTAAGCCCGACGAACCCCAGGTTGTCCGAGGGGTGGACGTGGAAGGTCATATTATACGTCGTTATGGTCTCTCCCCCGCCCCTGAGCGTGATGCTCACGACATACTGGCCGATCTCCTTAGGGCTGAACCTCACCTTCCAGTAAGGCCCTCCCAAGGGGGTGAGCACTTCACCTCCACCTCCCAGCTCGCGGCTATAATTTTGGTAGTAGAAGGCTGGGATCTGGACGATTTCGCCAGAGGGAGCGCTTATCACGGCCGTGATGTTCACCTCCTCCGGATCGAACGGATTCTTGTAAAAGCTGGATGCGTTCAGGTCTATTTCCAGGAGGCCGTAGAGCGGGATGTCCTCGGAATTAACCTGCAGGATACCGAGCTCCGGCCTCACGCTCGGCCCTCTCCATCTCCACGGCGGATAGAGGCCCAGCAATAAGGCCATTATGAGGATTAGCGTTACCGCGGAGATGATGGCATAGGTCTTTTTTGTCCTCCTTCCGATTGCATGCACACGTGGGCACTTTGGCGTTCGGGTTAAAAGTATTAGGCCATTAGGGTAGAAGGGTGATCCAATTCGCTCCTTTCGGATTGTGTTTCACAATCCATCCCGGCCGAAAAATGCAGGGAGCGGCTGATGAACCTATTATTCGATCAGGAGGGCATACTCCCAGCAGTTCACTTCATCGGCGCTCGTATGATCGAAATGTTCGATAAAGACCCCACAACCCGTAGAGAAGACATCATTAATCTATGTAAAAACCCCTGGGAGTTCTTCACGTTCTACTCTCGAACTCATGAGGGGGAGGGATTGCCCGGGTTTTCCAGGGGCGTCATCGATCAGGTCTCCTCTCTTTTAGGAAAATCCTAAGCTAAGTTCGCTCGATGAATCCTCGCATTCTGGAGGATAGGTCCACTGTGGTGAAATGACAAGAGCCACCGATTAGCGATCCAGACCGCATGAACTGACCCTACTGCAGCGTCCCCCTCCGCCACCTCTCTTGGATGTTTTCCGCCCTATCCACGAAATAGCTGACCTGTTCGAGCCTCAGGTCATTGGGATTCACCGTCTTATCCTCCCTGAGCCTTACCTTGTAGGGGCGGAGCGAGACGAACTTCCTCGTCCCGGCCTCGATATAGAGACCACCTTCAAATCGGTAGACCGGCCTCGCGCTCTCCACGTAGAGCTGCTGATAGGAGACCTCGATGACCACCTCGGGCCTGACCCAGAGGTAACCATCGCCCTCGTATAGGGGCTCCAGCAGATCCAGCATCCTTGAGGTTCTGGAGAGCTGAGCTCCATCCGCAACGTCCACGAGGCTGCCGTCGGAGGACATGAGCGCGATCTTGGCGCCGAAGATGGGGCCCGCGGTGTTCGTAACCGATCCCCCGCACAGGGGACAGGCGCTCATGCCCTTCCTCCATCCACCGCCTCCACCGCCGGCCTCTAGGAGGCGCCCGCTCCCATCGAACCACTCGGACCTTTCGACCACGCCCTCCCTGGCCAGCTTCCTCAGCCAAAAGGCATCGAACCTCACGCCGCACTTCTCGCACATGGGCCGGCCATTGCCGACCATCCGGAAGCCTATGATCGCGGCATCGAGGGTGTCCCTGAACTTGATCTTGTATTCCTCGCCCGCAGTGGAGTGCAGAACCAGACCCTCGAAACCCCTCTCCCCGATGAATTCGTCCCAGAAGCCCTGGATTTGGGCATGAACGCCCTCGAAATTCCCCTCAACATCCAGATAATCGGGCAGGTGAATCACATGGCCATCGCAACCCACTGGTAATGCGAACTCCTGCAACAGGTGGAACCTCTCAACGTATTTCCCCGATGGCCTAACCAATTTTCCGTCCTGACCCCTCAGGGCGTAGTCGAAGACGGCCTGCTTGATTCTGCTCACATCCTGCATCGACTGTGGATTTTTTATTATGCTCATGGTCTTGTTGAACTCCGTCATGTAGCTCTTCCCATCGATATTGCGCACGACGTAGGTTTCACCCACAAAGGCCAAGTTCTTGAATTTGGCCAAGCGTTCGTTGAAGTAATCGGTAACGGGATGGCCTTTCCCGTTGCTGAGCGAATAATAGCAACGCCCCCTCGGGCTCCATGCAACGAAGCCACCCCTCTTATCGTCCCACATGATGATCGACAACATCCCATTGTACTTCACTTGTACAAGCCCCCCAACGCCCGAGGGAAGCGTTGGCAATTGGTCTCTGACGGCGAATCCATACTGTGCCATGGTAGGTTTTAGCGAGCCCAGGCCTGCGCAAAAATCCCTCCCCGCTGTCCCCCTTTCGAAATGTTCCTGGCCAAAGAATCTCTGATTGCACCTCATCGCCTTGTTTTCATCCGACCCAACACATCTCTCAAAAGTCCAATATATTGATATCTCGATCAGTGGGAAAGGGAAATGATCTGAGAAAATTTAAATGGACCTGAACGATAAGGGCACTTCGAAGAAAGGAGGCTAGGCATAATTGCTAATCGATTGCCATGTTCATAGTAGAGGGAACGAAAGCGCAAACGAAGTCGTCAAGGCGATGGATCAAGCGGGCGTCGACAAGGCCATCATCATCGCCCCATATCCGGGGGGGACGATCGATCGTGAGCCTACTAAATATGGCCATTTCTCCCATTTAGAAGTTAATGTGGAAATTCAAGAGAAATCGACCAGGTTCATCTCAAAGTTGCAGGCAGAGGCTCCTGACAGAATAGTGGCCTTTGCCTGGTTAGAGCCGAGACTGAAAGATTCCTTAAAGAACGTCGAAGACGCCGTTACGAAGTTTGGGTGCAGGGGCATAAAGATGATACCAGACCATTGGTACCCTCAAGATCCCAGGTTCTTCGAATTGTACGAGAGAATTCAGGAACTGAGGGTGCCAGTCCTCTTCCACTCCGGGATACTTTATGGCTTCAAGGATTCATCGAGGTTCTGCAGACCATGTAATTATGAGGTGCTTGTTAACTTCCCACGGGTCAAATTCGCCTTGGCACATATCAGCTGGCCTTGGACCGATGAGTGCATAGCTTTGTACGGAAGGTTCAAGGCGAATCTCGAATCGAGCTTTTATTCAGATAACAGGGCGAAGGAGATGCAGATGTTCATAGACACCACGCCGGGAACCCCCAACTTCTATCGTAGGGAAGCCTTTAGGAGGGCCTTGTTGTTTGGCGCGGAGGATTCCATGATCTTCGGCAGCGACTCTTCAGCTTCTGATCTTGGTGGTGCCTCGACAATAGCCGAGATGGACAAGGGCATAATAAGGGAACTCGGATACTCGGATGATGTAATAAGAAAGGTTCAGGGTGAAAATATTGAACGTTACCTTAAATGTAAGGGCTCATTTACTTCAGCGTAGGAAGGCGGGGACTAGAAGATGCTCGAAAATGGTGAATCAACAGCCACCGGAACCCTGAGAGTTCATCCTCTAAACCCACGATATTTCGCCGACGGGACGGGCAGGGCGGTCTATCTAACCGGATCACATACATGGAGTAATTTCAAGGACATGGGGAAGGCAGATCCTCCGCCATGTTTTAACTTTGATGCGTACCTGGATTTCCTACAGGAGCATAACCATAACTTCATCCGGCTGTGGACTTGGGATCTATCCACCTTCACCTATGATGGCGAACTCACATATGCCACGCCTTTCCCATGGCCTCGAACAGGGCCAGGCAAGGCCCTTGATGGCAAACCGAAATTCGATTTGAGGCAGTTCGATCAGGCGTTCTTTGATCGGTTGCGTTCGAGGGTGATGGAGGCCGGGAGGAGGAGAATCTACGTTTCGATCATGCTCTTCGAGGGCCATGGGCTGCACGCCTCCTTTACTCCTTGGTGCTGGGATGGACATCCCTTCAATGTAAAAAACAACATCAATGGGATCGACGGAGACCGCGACGGGGATGGCAGGGGCCTTGATGTCCAAATCCTGAAGGATCCCACCATCACGGCGTTACAAGAGGCCTACGTCCGCAAGGTCGTCGATACAGTTAACGATAATGACAACGTGCTCTACGAGATAGTCAACGAAAGCGGTACGTACTCCACAGACTGGCAATACCACTTCATCCGCCAAATCAAGGAGTATGAGAGGGGAAAGCCCAAGCAACACCCAGTTGGGATGACATTCCAATGGTCGGAGAAGTTCAGGGGCACGAACGAGAACCTGTTCAACAGCCCTGCGGACTGGATCTCCCCAAGTCCTGATGGGGGATACCTGGATAACCCGCCAGCTTCAGACGGTAGAAAGGTGATCCTTTCCGACACGGACCATCTCTGGGGCATCGGAGGAAATCAGGCATGGGTATGGAAGAGCTTCTGCAGGGGTATGAACGTGCTCTTCATGGACCCCTATCATGAGGTTGGGAAGGAGGGCGCTCGGGGCGACCATGGGACAACGTGGACCGAACATCTCAGTGACACATCAAAGCTTGATCAACGGTGGGATCCAATCCGGAGGAACATGGGATACACGTTGTCCTATGCGAAACGGATGAAACTCGCAGCTGCAGTACCGAGTGATGATTTGGCATCGACGAAGTACTGCCTTGCCAACCCGGGAGCTGAGTACCTCATTTACCTACCTGATGGCGGGAATGTGACCGTTGACCTATCTGGCGCTTTGGGGGAACTCGACGTTGAATGGTTGGTCCCGAGTACCGGCGAGAGGGTGCCCGGAGGGACGATAGATGGTAGCGTGCCACAGGAGCTCGCGGCTCCCTTCAGGGGGGACGCAGTCCTCTACATAGTTGCCAAGGGGGCGTCCATCCCATAGGGGGGATCTGCTTGAAACTCAGGTTGGCCAGCGCTGGAAGCCTCCCGCCAATGGGCGATCCTATGGCATACCCATTCTCCCATATAGAATACTGGCTTGAAAGGCAGCTTGAGCTCGGATATCCCATCGTTGGAACGGGCGAACCAGGTGGGAGGAACCGCTATGGCATGGTCGAAAGGTTCACTCAGGACATCGGGGGAGTTGAGATCAGGTTCAGAGGTGGCAAGGCCGAAAGCTATTGCACAGGCAAGATAAAACCGACATTGAAACCCTCGAGCGAGGTGGCTGAAGCCAAGCATCTGGCTTCGATAGCGCCAAGTGCCGTCTTAATGAAAGCGGCGATCACCGATCCCGTTACGATAGGCTTCGAGCTCGTAGCGAAAAATCCACGATTAGTGAAAACATACCCCGAAATTTATGACGATGTCACGGAGGCCCTTAAACCGATTGTAGGAGCCCTATCAGACTATGCGGACATCGTCCAGTTCGACTGCCCTGTGCATGTGACGAGATCTGTGAAGGAGCCTTGGCGCTACTTGAATGAACTAGCGAAGGCGACCCGAAAGAGGGCCTGGATCCACATCGATGGCTACATAGGCCGAATGCTCCCATCGCTGATAAGGGAATACGACGTGGACGTCCTAAATGTGAACCTATTCGGGAAGGAGGGGGAGGGGAATTTTGCGGCAATAGCGGAACACAGCCTAATGCTACGGGATGGGGGGAAGAAACTCGCACCTGCCTTAGTAAACACGCAAATAAGGGATCGGAATGAGGAGGTAGAGTCGGTCGAGCTTATCCTTGAGAGGATAAACAGGCTGTCCTCGCATTTGGGCTTAGATATGCTAGAGGCGGTTACGCCGGGATGTGGGCTTAGATTGCTTCAGGACACTGCCCAGACGATACTCGAGAGGCTTAGGGAAGCTGTTTCGAAGGCCTAATGGCAGTAGGTGAACTGCATCCTCTTCATCAACTCTCTCGATTTCAAGGGCCTTTCCAAGGCAACTTCCAGCCTCCTCTCGACCTTTGGGACCATGTCGTAGCAATTATCGCTAAAGGTCCCCTTCACTCCCCTGATCTCGAGTCTACATGCTTTTACGAAGGCATTTGAAACCACCTTAATCTCGAATCTCCTTCCCCCATTATCGAGCGCTTTCGTGACAGCGATCTTGAACTTGGGCTTCACGAAGGCGACGTGCTTCCATTCATCCAATGAGAGCGTGTCAAAGCGCTCCTCTAGTCCTTGGACTTTAAGGGTGCCAACTATCACCGCATTTAACGGATCGATTATCTCTGAGAGGGGAACCCTTGCGCAGACCGTTGAGGAATTCTCAGGTACTCTGACATTGACGGCCTTGCCGAAGATCTTCATGCCATTTGGCCTGAAGGCAGATATCTCGAGCATCCCGCCCTTCTCCTCAAGCAGATCGCTTATGACCCACGCCTCGATGAAGTCGCCGTTAATGACCAAGCTCAAGGTTATTTTATCGAAAGCCCTTTTGGTATAGTAGTATGAGGCCTTCAAGCCCCCATGATAATCGATCAGGCTCCAGCTTGCGACCGGCCAGCAATCGTCTAGTTGCCAGATCAGCGCTCCAGCGCTCCTGAACTTCCTACGCCTCCAGTGCAGGATCCCGGTCTTCATTGCCTCACCTTGATTGACCTGGGTCAGGTATGAGAAAGCTCTCAGATCGCCTGGGACCTTGAAGTGGTGCGCGAGGAAGAACGCTAACCTTTCGGGGCCACCATCCTGCTTGTTATGGTGTTCCATGACCTTGCTCTGCGGGTACCTGTCCTCGGGGCGGGTGTATTTCATTATGGTATCCACAGAAGGTAGGGACTGGAATCCGAATTCGCTCACGAATCGCCCGTTGTCCCTTAGGTATTCCGCATAATCCCTCATGCCCGACCACACGTCCCAGCTATGTCTGTCCCCTTCAGTCTGTGAGTTGGGATCGTCTCCTCCATATGGGCTGCTCGGCCAATAGAAAGTGGACGGGTCAAGCCTTCCGCAGACTTCGGGCAGGATATCGTGATATATAGTATGGCCGTAGAATTTATCTTTCTTACCGAACCAATTCGCCTTGACGCCCCAATCGTTTTCATTGTTCCCACACCAGATCGCCATGCAGGCATGGTTCCTGAGCCTCTTGACCACTTCCTCGGCTTCTTTCCTGACATCGTCGAAGAACCACTCGTCCTCAGGATATTCAGCACATGCGAACATGAAGTCCTGCCACACCATGATGCCCTTCTCATCGCAAATTTCATAAAAAGCCTCATCCTCGTATAACCCGCCTCCCCAAACTCTGAGCATGTTCATATTTGCCTCTTTGGCTTTGCCCAGCAGGTATTCATACCGATCTCTCGTGACCTGTGGTAGAAATGAGTCGGCGGGGATCCAATTTGCACCTTTACAGAAAACGGGCACACCATTGACCTTGAAGTAGAAGGTCTCCCCTTCCTCGTCTCTTTCACGAACTACCTCTATCTTCCTGATGCCCACCTTCTTGTTCCTCTTGTCTAGGATCATGTCCTCCTTTGTCACAATGATTTCCAAATCGTAGAGGGCTTGGTCTCCATATCCATTTGGCCACCATCGCACGGGATCGTCTATAGCCAGCTCGAACGCAAATCGATTCTCCCCAAGGGACAGGCTCCTCCTTTCGTTTTTAGCGCCAATAAAACCATATCCCTTCAAGGAGACGTTCACGTTTACCTCCTCCTCCTTGAACGCATTCAGCGAAACCTCGACTGCCGCCTTCGTAGCTCCTCCAAGTTCACCCAACGGCACCATAAAGTGGAAGGAGCTTATTTTACATACATCGTACGCCCTTATCCAAACAGGTTTCCAAATGCCGGATGTTGCGAGCCTGGGCCCCCAATCCCACCCGAAGGAGTACTGGGCCTTTCGACCGTAAACCCTCGGAGGATAGAATGCCGCACCGAGCTTCACGTCCCTTTTCCCATATCTCCCTTCGAGAATTTTCTTTGGGGGATCGAACTTAATCGCTATGATATTTTCGCCCCGCTTCAGAAGGCCCTTCACATCAGCGCTGTGCCCATAGAACATGTTGTCGAAATCCCCGACTTCCTTCCCGTTCAGCCATACTTTCGCAAATGTATCCAAACCCTCAAAGGTCAACTCAACCCTGTCGTAATTAAGGAGTTCCTCGCCAACGGTGAACCCCTTCCTGTACCACCACTCCCTATCCTCAACCCATCTCACGTCGAGCTCGTTCATCCTGAAAAAAGGATGTGGGATCTCCTTCAATCGGATTAGGTCGAGATGCACGACGCCTGGCACGCGGGCCCTTTTCCAACCGGCATCTTCGTGGACAACTTCGAATGCCTTCTCCTCTTCGCCCTTCCCGGCATCATATCCCCTCAGGAACCAGATTCCGTTAAGGTCCAGAACCTTCATGATGGCGATTTTTATAACTTAATACTTAAGGATTTCCAGATCTTTTTCAGGTGTGGCAATATTTAAGAAACGGCCAAGCTTCATTGGTGAATCAGGAGAACATGGAAGATCAGCTACGAATGGTGATCCAACTCTCGGGGAAGCTGGGGGCAGGATATTCAGAGGCAAGGTATCAATCCGATTCTGTTACGAGCTTCATTCTGAAGAACGGCACGCTAGAACGTGCCAATCTGTACAAGTCGGAAGGGATCGCGATCAGAGCTATTGTTAATGGATCGCTCGGATTCGCGTCTACTAGCGGTGTGGAAGGGGCCTCGATTAGGAAAGCGACTGAATTGGCCGTCTCTTCAGCAATGGCGACGAAGGGATTGGCAAGGTCGCCAGTGCAATTAAGTGAGGAGGAACTCTCTGTTGACAAAGTAATCGTGAAGCCGAGGATTAGATTCGAGAATGTGGAGTTCGATTCCGCGGTCGATCTCTTGAGGGAGGCCGATGCAGTCGCCCTCAAATCCGCTAGCAGGAGAAATGTGAAGATGACAGGCCGTATCTTGAGGGTGGACGCCGGTCTCTGCGAAAAGCTACTCATTACAAGCGATGGCGCATGGGTATACAGTTCGATACCTCGAACCTCATTTGGTTACACTCTGATAGGGATCCATCCCCAAAAGGGAAGTGCAATGAGATCGAGTCTACTCGGCGAATCAAGGGGATGGGAGTCCATTGAGAGGTGGGATGTGGTGAAACTGATGAACGAAGAGGGCGAGATAATGGGAAGGGTCCTTGACGAAGGCGTCTCTCCTCCGAAGGGGCCAGTCGACATACTGATTGGCGGGGAGGTCGTTGGGTTGATATGCCATGAGTCGGGTGGCCATCCAGGCGAGGCTGACAGGATCTTGGGAAGGGAGGCGGCCCAGGCCGGCGAGAGCTACCTTTCGATCGATTCCGTTGGTATGGAGGTCGGATCGCCCCTCGTTAATGTCGTGGATGACCCAACTCTTCCGGGTTCATACGGGTTTTACTTGCACGATGAAGAGGGAGTGAAGGCGAGGAGGAGATACCTCATAAAAGGGGGCAGGATAGACGAATTCCTCCACAACAGGGAGACTGGGGCGACTACAGGGACGAAAAGCAACGGCGCCTCAAGGGCAACGGCTTACAATAGGGAGCCCATCGTCAGGATGGCTAACACCTACTTGGAACCTGGGGACATGCCATTTGAGGAATTGATCGAGGACATAGAGAGAGGGGTCTACATCAGGAATTTTACGGAGTGGAATATAGATGATAGGAGGTTCAATCAGAGATACATCGGATTCGAGGCATACATGATAGAGGGTGGCGAATTGGGGGCTCCGGTAAGGAACCCGACGATAGAGATGACGACCATCGGGCTATACAAGGCTGTGGACGCGATCGGGGATGACTTGCGCTTTTGGGGGGCAACTTGTGGGAAAGGAGACCCACAACAGGGAATCCCCGTATGGACTGGCGGCCCAACTATTAGGTTGAGGAACGTTAGTTTAGGTGGTGCGTAGAGATGCAAGATCCAGAGGTTGCATTGATGGGCCTGAGGCTTGCGAGGAGAGGGGGCGCAACGGATGCCGTTTCGATCGTTAAGAAGACGGATTGGCGAATGATAAGGTTTTCGAATAATGGCGTGACCGTCTCTAAGGGCACTAGGGAAGCATCATTGTCGATCTTCATGATGATAAAGGAGAGGAGAGCGAGCTTTACAACGACGAATCTCTCAAGGCGATCCGTTGAAGACCTTGTTTGTAACACATTGAAGATGGCCAAGATATCCACCCAAAGCGACGCATATGCACCTTTGCCAGAGGGCCCATTCAAGTATCGGAGTGAACTCATGAGCATAGGCGATTCTAGGATTATGAGCGAGAAGCTGCCCGATGCAGTCAAGGCAGCCATCGAAGCCGCCATCTCAGAGGGCGCCCGGAGGATTGCAGGATCTCTCATCGCGGATAGAACTTCGAAGGTAATCCGTACGACTGGAGGGGCCAAAGGAACCCATACATCCACGAACTACGTCCTGAGTGCCAGGGCCTTTGCGGACACTGAGGCAACGGGCCAATTTGCTCAAGTCGCCACTCACTTTCATGATCTAGATCCCGAGAATGTAGGTAGACACGCCGGAGAAATCGCTAAGAAGGCCATGAACCCTAAGTTGGCTGAACCCGGAAGGTACGATGCTGTCCTAGGACCTATGACTGTAGCTGATCTGATAGAGGAGGTAGCCCTCTCTGCTTCCGCATACCGTGTAGAGGCGGGACTTTCATTCCTTACGGATAGCCTGGGCAAGAGGGTTGCGTCCGCGCTGTTAAGCCTTGATGACGATCCAGCGGATGAGCGCGCTCCTGGCTCAGCGCCTTTCGATGAGGAGGGGTTGCCCACATTCGAGAAACCAATAATCGAAGATGGGATATTGAAGACGTACTTGCATAACTCACAAACTGCGAAAAAGATGGGGGCCAAGAGTACGGCCAATGCCGGCCTAGTAAGGCCGGGGGCGTTCAATTTGAAGATTAGGGCGGGAGATAAGTCCATCGAAGATCTCGTGTCTATGATCGACAATGGAATCTATATCACAAATAATTGGTATTTGAGGTATCAGAACACTAGAAATGGTGACTTCTCGACCATATTGAGGGACGGCCTCTTCAAGGTAGAGAATGGGGAGATCGTCGGGCCAATTAGAGGGCTCAGGCTCTCCGATAATATGTTAAGGTTGCTCGGCAACATTAGAGCGGTGGGAGCGGAAAGACATTGGATAAAGTGGTGGGAGGTTGATGTCCCAACCCTCGCTCCTGCGATGCTCTTATACGGAGTGAACTTCACAAGTCCGACTTTATAGGAAAGGCGTGGGTCTTTTGCCACCATTTACTAAGTATATATTACATGCATTGTCCTAATCGATTTCAAACCACATTGAAGTCATCCTAAGTTCGATGATTTAGCAAAAAATTTAAGTCATGCGTTAATCCCTGACAAAGTATGGCCAAGAAATTCATTATTGGCATGCAAGTGCACTTTCTCGGTGAACTTTTGGATGAAGGCATCGAGACCGCGATCGACACGATGATCGAGAAAGGTGCTATCAATACTCTCATGTTGCTAACAAATATCGACTATGCCACTACTCGGGGATGGGGTGCGCTAACCCACAATCCGCGAGGAAAGCAATCTCTCACTGCCTCTGGGTTTACATATGATCCTCACCTTGAGTATTATACTAAGACCAGGATTAAACCCTTGAAGTCGCAGGATGAGGAACTGAAAAGTGCAAATGTCTTTCCTTCGATAATTGATGTCGCAAAGGCTCACGGCATGGAGACTTACGCATTCATGCTCCATCGATTTCCAGGCTTTGACAACTATCCTGATTGTCACGTTATTGACGTTTTGGGTCGGTCGGT
>Ga0315309_1002085_pt1 | contig 11764 bp, 9 predicted proteins | sample TDP4_MG_FD_203080 | JGI IMG/M metagenome (GOLD analysis project Ga0315309, IMG submission 203080) | Freshwater sediment microbial communities from Lake Towuti, South Sulawesi, Indonesia - TDP4 | ecosystem: Environmental > Aquatic > Freshwater > Lake > Sediment | place: Indonesia: South Sulawesi...
CTCCGACCTCAGATTAGAACAAGCGATCGGGATTGGGGCTGAGGTGCTCGCAACTTCCTGCCCGTATTGCATCACCCAATTCGAGGATAGCAGGTTAACCCTGAAGGATAGTGAGGTTATACAGATTAAGGATATCACGGAGATTCTCCAGGAAGTCATTTAAATAAGGACATCGAGAAGTGGAAAAAGGACAAATTGAACAGTTTTGTAAAAGTCTCGCAGACAGTCATTTTGGAGACGTCATGGTTGTGGGTGGAGGGATCAGCGGTGTTCAAGCCTCTCTTGATCTTGCCACTGCGGGTTTTAAGGTTTACCTGGTCGACAAGGCACCTGCCATTGGCGGCCATATGGCCCAGCTTGACAAGACCTTTCCAACCAATGAGTGCTCCATTTGAATACTCGCGCCCAAACTGGTCGAGGTCGGCCGGCATCCCAACATAGAGGTTCTGACGTATACTGAAGTTGACAGTATAGAAGGAGAAGCAGGAGACTTCAAGGTAACGCTGATTAAAAAGCCCAGATATATTATAGAGGACAAATGCACGGGTTGTACGACCTGTGTAGAATACTGCCCGGTCAAATACCCTGATCAATTTAATCAGGAAATATCGAAGAACAAAGCCGTCCATATATACTTCGCTCAAGCAATTCCTCTTATCACTTATATTGATGAAAGCTGTCTTTACCTTAAAGAAAAGAAGTGTCATATCTGCGCAGAAGTCTGTAAAAATGACGCCATAGATTTTAATCAGACGCCAGAGAAGGTAGAGGTAAAAGTAGGAGCGATCGTTCTGTCTCCGGGCTTTGAGCCATTCGACCCGAAGATGAGGGGCGAATATGGATACGGAAAGTTTCAGAACGTGGTAACCAGTATGGACTATGAACGGCTTTTATGCTCTACCGGGCCATATGAAGGTGAGATACTGCGTGCTTCCGATAAGAAGCATCCCCATAAAATAGCCTGGATTCAATGCGTAGGTTCCAGACAGGTTAACCCCCCGGGTGGTAACAGCTATTGTTCAACGGTATGCTGCACGTATACCCAGAAACAGGTCATTTTGACAAAGGATCATGACGCGGAGGCAGAGTGTACGATATTCCATAACGATATTCGTTCCTATGGGAAGGATTTTGAGCCATTCTACCAAAGAACAGAGAGACTTCCCGGAATTCGATTTATAAGAAGCTACACGTCAATAGTAAAAGAGAACCCGGAAACCAAGAATGTCACCATACGGTATTCTACACCCGACGATGGAGTAAAAGAGGAAGAATTCGATATGGTGGTATTATCCGTTGGATTGAACCCTCCTGCTGATTATGAGGATCTGGCAGATAAGTTCGGCATCGAACTCAATGCTCACGAATTCTGTAAAACCAATCCTTTTAATCCTACGAAGACTTCTCGCCCGGGAATTTTTGTAAGTGGAGCCTTCCAGGGTCCCATGGATATCCCTGAGTCGGTTTTTACTGCCAGCGGGGCTGGTTCCCAATGTGGTGAACTCCTCGACTACAGGCGGGGGAAACTGACCATAGAAAGGGTATACCCGCCAGAAAAGGATGTTTCCGAAGAGGAGCCAAGGGTGGGTGTCTTTGTGTGTCATTGTGGAGCTAATATCGGAAGGGTTGTGGGTGTTCCTTCCACGGTTGAGTATGCCTTATCCCTACCCAATGTTGTCTACGCTCAGGAACAGCTGTTTTCATGTGCTGCTAATTGTGCCAAAGAAATAACAGACATGATAAAGGAAAAAGGGCTCAATCGAGTGGTGGTTGCCGCCTGTACCCCCAAGACCCATGAGCCGACATTCCGGGACACCCTTCGGGAGGCGGGAATTAATCAATATTACTTCGACATGGCCAATATTAGAGAACATTGCTCCTGGGTTCATTCTAAAGAAAAGGAAGAAGCCACACGCAAGGCAAAGGATATCATCCGGATGTCGGTAGCACGAGCTTACCATTTGAAGCCATTACAGGAATTTGATCTGCCCGTAAACAAGACGGCGCTCGTGGTTGGTGGAGGTATAGCTGGCATGACTTGTGCTCTCTCCATAGCTAACCAGGGACATGAGGTTTTTCTGGTGGAAAAGGAATCAGAACTGGGGGGGATGGCACGTAGGCTACATTATACCCTGGAAGGACTGGATGTTCAGGCATATTTGCGTGATCTGATACGTAAAGTTCATCAGCATCCCTCAATACATGTCTATACGGATGCGACAATCACAGAGGCTACTGGTTATGTAGGAAATTTCGTAACCAAGGTGAAGTCTGAAAGAGGGGTTACAGAGATAAAACATGGCATATCCGTCATCGCTGTGGGTGCTGATGTCTATAAACCGACCGAATACCTTCATGGAGAAGATGAGAGGGTGATGACCCACCTCGATTTGGAGGAGAGACTCGCCAAAGGAGATGAGAAGGTCATTAACGCAGAAAGTCTCGTGATGATCCAATGCGTAGGCTGCAGAAACGAAGAGAGAAATTACTGCAGCCGGGTATGTTGTAGTGAGTCTGTCAAGAACGCATTGAAACTAAAAAAGATAAACCCCAAGATGGATATCTACATTCTCTTTCGGGATATGAGAACTTATGGGTTTAGTGAGGATTATTACAGGGAAGCGGCAGATAAAGAGGTAAAGTTTATCCGCTATGAACCGCAAGATAAACCTCAGGTGGAAGCGGGTGAGTCGGAGGAGGGTCGGCCCGTTCTAAAGGTTACCGTCACGGATTATATTTTAGGGAACAAGCTTGAAATAGATGCCGATATCATTGCTTTGGCTGCTGCCATTATTCCCTCCCAAGGAAGCAAGGAAGTATCCCAATTATTCAAGGTACCTTTGGGACCGGATGGTTTTTTCAAAGAAGCCCATGTCAAGTTAAGACCTGTTGAGTTTGGTGCAGACGGTGTTTATCTCTGTGGAATGGCTCACTATCCTAAGCATATAACAGAAGCGATTAACCAGGCTTATGGATCTGCAAGCCGGGTCTTAACGCTTCTCTCACATGATACAGTCATCGCCTCCGGCTCTGTTTGCGAGGTGAATGAGAAAAAGTGCATGGGGTGTGGGGCATGTATCTCAGCCTGTACCTATGGTGCCATAGAGTTTCGTGAGACACGACAGGGCAAAAAGGCTGTAATGAATCCTGTTCTCTGTAAAGGAGATGGTCTCTGTAACGCAAAGTGTCCCACAGGGGCTATTCAACTAAAGCACTATACCGATGAAGAGCTGTTAGCCCAAATTGACGCAGCGGTTCCAGTCGTTTAGAAGTCTCCTACGGCTTCGTCACCCGCGAAGCACGAAAATTTTTCGACTTTTTGGGATAAGGTTAGGGTTAAGGTCAGGAGGCCAGTTTGGGCAAAGTGAAAGCGTAAAGTGAGATCCTTAATGCCAATGACCTAACCCATTTACTAAACTGGCATCTTTGCCTTGCCCATTACCTACGGCTTTTATTTTCTAACTAAGGAAGTGAGATAAGAATGAGCGCACGACTTAAATTTAAACCAGGAATCATCGGTTTTGTATGCCATTGGTGAGGATACGGCGCTGCTGACCTGGCTGGAGTTTCCAGACTACAATATTCAACTGAAATTAAGCTAATACGCGTCATGTGTTCCGGTAGAGTCGACCTGGAATTTGTATTCCGGGCTTTCTCAAATGGAATGGATGGTGTGTTTATTGGTGGGTGCCGTTTAAATGAATGTAAATATATTACCCATGGAAATTACCATGCACTCAACATGGTGCTTCTATGTAGAAAAATAATGGAACATATCGGGCTCAACCCAGATAGGTTAAGGATTGAATTTATGTCTTCCGCTGAAGGAATCCTTTTCGCCGAACTGGTGAATGACTTTGGCAGCAAGGTGAAGGAGTTAGGACCACTTGGCATAGGTGAAGGAATAGACCAAAATGAATTAAAGTCCAAACTTGCAGAAATAAGAAAGTTAGTCCCATACATTAAGCTGGTGAAAAATGAGAAGCTGGCGTCACGTCTTGAGGACCCAGAAGAATATGACAAACTTTTCACCAGAGACGAAATAGACAAGTTACTGAGCGAAGTCATCTCGTACTATATCGACCCGGAAAAGTGCCAGGCCTGTATGATTTGCGCTAAGAGATGCCCTGTAGAGGCGATTATCAGTGCCAAGAACCAGATCCACGTGATCGACCAAGACAAATGTATAAAATGCAGCACTTGCTTTGAAGTTTGCCCCCCTAAATTTGGGGCGGTGACGAGGATTTCTGGCGAGCCTGTTCCGCCTCCTCTTCCTGAAGATAAAAGAGCGATCGTCAGAAAGAAGAAAGAAAAAGAAGAGACGGATAAGGAATGAGGGATTCTCCGTAGGGCACCCTCGAACAATGAAAGTGGTTTCTCTCTCCCTCGATGGGGGAGAGAGGGGGTGAGGGTGAATCAAAGAATCGGTGTAATCGTTCTTGAAATCTGTGTAATCATTTTTAAATTATGAAGATAAATCCGGATCTTATTGCTCCTTGCGGTCTTTATTGCGGAGTCTGTGCGATTTATATCGCGCACCGTGATCATAATCTAAAATTTAAGGAACGGTTAGTGAATCTCTACAAGGGAGGCGTTCCTGGTAAAGGTAACCTTCGTAATAGCGAAAACCTCTCGATAGAAGATATTCAATGCCGTGGCTGTTTATCTGATGAACAGTTTATGTATTGCCGACAGTGTGAGATCAGGGTCTGTACAAAAAAGAAAGGTTACATCGGATGTCATCAATGCAATGAATTTCCTTGTCTGTATATTGAAGATTTTCCTATGACTGTTGGCAAAAAGGTTATTCTGCGGGCTATTCCGTATTGGCGTAAGGTGGGTACTGAAAAATGGATTCAAGATGAAGAGGCCCGCTATGTTTGTCCCGAATGCGGCAATAAAGTTTTCCGAGGCGTTGTCACATGTAATCAGTGTAAGATGAAATTGGATCTGGACTAATTTTTCATTGGCAAGACAAAAGCTATCTCATCTATAACTGCCTAAGGAATAAAAAGAAACTGATTAATATGACCTTATATTTCAACCGATAAGTAAGGTGTTATGTTTTTAACGGAAGGAGGCAACGTATGACCTATGAACAAATTAAAGCTGCGTTGGGTCCCTGCGGACTGAGCTGTGAAAAATGTTTTGCCCATGTGGACGGAGATATCCGCCAATACAGTCTAAAACTCAAAGAAAAACTCGGGAATTTCGGACCCTATGCCAAACGATTTGAAACCCTGCTGGGTGAACCGATTTTTAAAAAATATCCCGATTTCAAGGAAATGCTGGATTACTTTGCCTCAGAAAACTGCAAGGGATGCCGTAACGAGCAGTGCAAGATTTTTAAAAACTGTGGGGTGCGGCCCTGTCACCAAAAGAAACAGGTTGATTTCTGCTATCAGTGTGACCAGTTCCCGTGTAACAGAACCAACTTTGACGAAAGCCTGTATAAAGCTTGGGTGCGGATCAACGAGATAATAAAGAAAGAAGGGTTAGAGAAATATTACGAAGGAACTTTAATCCGCCCCAGATATATTTGAAAAAAAGCATAAAACGGATAGGAGGGTATCGTGTCGCCGGTTAGCGCGACCTATTGGGGCATACCGGGCTATGTCATTTTCTGGGTCCTGTTCGCCATCGCCTTCGGCTTATTTAGCCAGAGATTTTATTTCCTCTTTAGCCTGATGCGTCTGGGGAAACAGGAAAACCGCTTCGACCGAATTGGAGAGAGAATCAAGTCGATGCTGGTCGAGGTTGTCCCCCAGTGGTGCACCCTGAAAACCGTCACTCGAAAGGATCTGGCTGGAATCGGACACGCTCTGCTATTCTGGTGCTTCAGCCTCTTCTTTATCAGTTACATCATCTTTATCGGCCTGGCCGGAGGCTTTGGACTTTCCCCATTGATTGAGCGTACCCCCTTTGAGACTGTCTACTTTTCCATCCTTGATATTGCCGCAGTGCTCGTCACCCTGACTTTGATCGTGGCAGCTTTCAGGCGTTATGTCATAAGAGTGCAGAGACTGGAGCCTTCTGCTGAAGCCGGCATCATTTTGATGATGGTTTTTTCCCTCATGGTGCTCCATGTTTTCGGTGTAGGCTTTGACCATGCAAGCCGTGGAGTTCACGCCTCCTTACCACCCCTGGGGGCAGCCCTGGCAGGTTTCCTTAGCGGAATTCCACAAGGCACACTGGAGGCAGCCTCCCGGGGAGTGTGGTGGCTGCATTACCTGGTGATTCTCAGCTTCATGGTCTATATTCCCCGCTCCAAGCACCTGCACATTCTTGCCTCCCTGGTCAATGCCTTTTTCAAACCACTGGGACCTAAAGTGGTGCTTGAGCCCATCCCTCTTGAAGCTCTTGAAGCCCCTGAAGGGTCGGCGACCTTTGGCGTATCAAAGATTCAGGACTTTACTTGGAAGGACTTGCTTGACCTTTATGCCTGTGCCGTGTGCGGCAGGTGCCATGTTAATTGTCCTGCCCAGCTTACGGGCAAGACCCTCTCGCCCAGAGAGGTCATTCACAACTTGAAAGAACATTTGCTGGAGGCGGGTCCTGGATTGCTTGCCACCAATGTGGAGGCATCTTCGAAAGGCCAGGCCGAGAACCCGGCCAAGACCCCGACCAAAACGATGATCGGTGATGTGGTCACTGAGGAGGAGATCTGGGCCTGCACTACCTGTGGTGCTTGCCAAGAAGTATGCCCGGTCAATATAGAACACATACGCAAGATCATCGAACTCAGGCGAAATCTGGTGCTGACGCAAAGTAAGATGCCAGAAAGCGCCCAGCTGATGCTCAGAAATATGCAGCAGAGAGGACATCCTTGGGCTGGAATCCAGTCGATGCGGTTAAGGGGCGACTGGACAAGTGATCAGGAACTCAAAATATTGGCTGAAGGTGATAACGCGAATACCCTATTCTGGGTAGGTTGCACCGGAGCTCTTGTTGAGCGTAATGTCAATGCAACTCTTTCCATGACGAGGGTGCTGAAAGCGGCTGGAGTCGATTTCGCGGTATTAGGCGATGCCGAGACTTGCTGTGGTGACCCGGCACGAAGAGCAGGGTATGAGTTCCAGTTCCAGATGATGGCAGAGCAAAATATTGAAATTTTCAAAAGCCACAACATTAAAGAGATCATCACCACCTGTCCCCACTGCTATAATACCATTAAGCATGAGTACCCTCGGTACGGCGGCAATTGCAAGGTGGTTCACTATGCCGAGCTCATTGCTGATTTGATCGGGCAGGACAAATTGAAACTGACCAACGAGTTGAATGCCAAACTCACTTATCATGACCCCTGCTATTTAGGCCGTTATAACAACGTCTATCCGGAGCCACGCCGGATACTCCAGGCTATCCCCAAGGCAAAGCTTGAGGAAATGGAACGCTCGAAAGCCACGGGCTTTTGCTGCGGTGGCGGTGGCGGACTCATGTGGATAGAAGAACAGCCCGGTACCACAAAGATTAATCAAATGCGTATTGAAGACGTTCTCAAGACCAAGGTTGATACCGTAGTAACCGCCTGCCCTTACTGTTTACAGATGTTTGAGGATGCCATCGACCATAAAGAGATTAAGGACTCGTTGAAGGCAAGAGACCTTGTTGAACTCGTTGAAGCAGCAATGAAGCAGAGGAGTTAAACTCTAAACTCGAAACCCTAAACTCTAAGCAAACCCATTCGACAGGCTCATGGCCCTGAGTCTTATCGAAGGGTCAAATGTCCAACCGACTAAACTCAAAACGGATGGTCGAGAAGCTCAGTGTTGCCTTTTGAGTTTTGTATTTTGGATTTGTTTAGGATTTAGAGTTTAGTGTTTAGAGTTTAAACAATCTTGGATTTTTCAGAGAGGAGTAGTGTATGCATACGATTGTCTGTGTTAAACAAGTACTTGACCCCGAGATTCCACCGGCCAAATTCAAGATCGACGCCGAGGCGAAACAGGTTATTCCACCCCCCGGAGTGCCGCCTGTGATCAGTGTCTATGATGAACGAGCTGTTGAGGCAGCATGCAGGCTCAAAGACAAGCACAAAGGCAAAATAACAGTGATCAGTATGGGCACAGCGAAGGCTGCTGACGTGATCAAGCACGCCATCTCGATGGGGGCAGACGACGGATTTGTTCTCCAGGATCCGGCCTTTGAAAACTTGGATAGCTTTGGGACTGCGTATGTCTTGGCGAAAGCGATCCAGAAAATTGGCGGGTATGACTTGGTTCTGTGTGGCCGGCAGGCCGCGGACTGGGGCGCTGGTCAGGTTGGCTCTATTCTGGCCGAAATACTTGGCATCCCTGTCATTACCCTCGCCTTTGCTATCGAGGCAGTGGACAAGAAGCTTAAGATAAAGAGGATGGTGAGCGACGGCCATGAAGTACTGGAAGCCCCTATGCCAAGTTTAGTGACCGTCAGCAGTGAGATTGGGCTGCCTCGTCTTCCTGGTGGAATGGGCCTCATGCTTGCTCGCAAGAAGCAGATTCCAATCTGGAAGGCGCAGGATATTGGGGCTGACCCTGCGCAGTTGGACAAGGCTAAGGTTCATACCGAGATCACCAGTCTCTCTGTGCCGACCCGAAAGACCGAGTGTGAGATGATTACCGGGACTACACCAAGCGAAGCCGGTGTCAATTTAGCCTTAAAGCTTATTAAGCTGATATGATTAGAGATCTGAAAAGCCCTTCTCGATCTCTTGATTACCCAGATTTTAAAAAAAGATTACGCAGATTTTCCTTAATTTTTCGATACGTTTCTAATCCGTGTAATCGATCCATAATCGGTGTAATCAGAGATTTCTGGACTTTTTCAGAAATCTCATGAACGGAGGATATTCAATGGATACTCATAAAGGTGTTTTGGTTTGTGGAGAGATCGCTGAAAGGACATTAGCACCAATCACGATAGAACTCCTCGGAATCGGAAGAAAGCTCACCAATGATCTGGGCGAAGACTTAAGTACCTTATTGTTGGGTAGCAAAGCAGGTGGCCTGGGTCAGGAGGCAATCGCCTATGGGGCTGACAAAGTCTATGTTGCTGAAGACAGTCTCCTGGATCAGTATAACTCCGATGCTTACACTCAGGTAGCGGCTGACCTTTGCCGGAAAGTACTTCCTTCCATTATGCTCCTTGGCCACACGGATGTCGGTTGTGATTTAGCTCCGCGACTCAATGGTCGCTTAGGGGGTGGACTCTCTATGGATTGCATGGCGTTATCCGTTGACCCAGCGACCAAGCTCCTGGTCTCGACGAGACCTGTCTTCGGTGGCAACGCCCATGCCACGATGGTATCCAAGTCTGTCCGACCTCAGATGGCTACTCTAAGATTGAAAACAGTGCCGCCGGCAGAGCGCAACGACTCTCGTCAGGGCCAGGTTATTCCTGTAGAAGGCAAGGTCGACCCATCGGCGCTTAAAGTCAAGGTTGTCGAGCGGATAAAAGAAGTGGTCGAAGGGGTGAAGCTGGAAGACGCCGATGTCGTCGTGACCGGTGGCCGTGGCATAGGCAGTGCTAAAAACTACGAGATGGTCAAGGAGCTTGCTCGCGTTCTGGGTGGTGCTGTTGGCGCTACGAGGCCCGCCTGTGACGAGGGTTGGGTGCCGGTGTCACTCCAGGTGGGTCAGAGCGGAAAGGTGATCAGTCCTAAACTATACATCGCCGTCGCTCTCTCTGGCGCCATGTCGCATATCACTGGCTGTTTGGGATCAAAGGTCATTGTGGCGATCAATAAGGATAAAGAGGCGAACATCTTCAACGTTGCTCACTTAGGTATTGTCGGAGATTACAAAGAAGTCGTGCCCGCTCTGACCGCGAAATTGAAGGAGCTAAAATCAGCATAAGCCGCGGACTTAAATAACTAAATAAAAAAGGGAGCCCGCGGGCTCCCTTTTTGTTTGGTGTCTCAGGATCGATGGATCCCCCATAACTTGAGATTCCGGTTGACATAACCGAATTCTCAAAGTGATTTTTTCCCATTGGGAGTATTCTTTTAGTTCAGACCGGCAATGGGCTTCTTGTTTTTCCGGTGTGGCTTAGATCTTTGTTCTTACAATCCGAATTCCGCATTTGGAAGCTTGACAATATAGAAAGTTTGTATGAATCATTTATCCGAAGGGAGATAAGTTTTAACATTCCGCATTCCGCATTCCGCAATCAGCAATCCGCATTTGGGAGTGGCGTCCATGAGAAATGATCTGGCCCCCTTTTTTAAGCCGAGACACATCGCCATTGTCGGCGTTACGCGATCGGAGTCAAGTTTCGGAGGCTTGAGCTTTTTGCAGAAACTCCAGGAGGCCAGATTCCCTGGGACGCTATATTGCATAAACCCGAAGGCGACCGAGATCAGGGGGGTTCGGGCCTATCCAAATCTCTCTTCCCTGCCCCTGGTGCCCGATCTTGCGATGGTTTGCGTCGCCGCAGCACATGTACCAGCTGTTTTGGAGGAATGCGGCCGGATCGGCCTACGATACATTCACATCCTGACCTCTGGGTTCAGTGAAATCGGAACAGAGCAAGGAAGGCAACTTGAAGAGCAGATTGCTTTTATGGCAAAGGAAAAAGGACTTCTCATCATTGGACCGAACTGCATGGGTCCATACTGCCCGGCTTCGGGCCTTACTGCGTGGGGAGCGATACCCGGTGCACCCGGTCCTTTGGGTGTCATTTCGCAGAGCGGGTCCATTACGCAGCGCCTGACCGAATATGCCTATTCCCTCGGCATCGGAACAGACAAAGCCGTAAGCGTCGGCAATGGAACTGTTCTCGATACTGTGGACTTCCTCGAGTTCATGGGTCAGGATGAACGCATACGGGTGATTGCTCTGTACATTGAGAACATGAAGGACGGAAGAAGGTTCTTTGACCTGGCACGGGAGATAAGCAAAAGGAAACCCATCATTGCCTGGAAAGGCGGGAAGACCGGGGTAGGGGCGCGCACGGCGGCCTCTCATACTGGCGGAATGGCGGGTGAGCAGATGATATGGGAGGCCGTTTTTCGACAGACGGGCGTGATCCAGGTAAATTCGCTCGACGAGTGGATGGATGCAGTCCTTGCATTTGCATTTTTACCCCCACCCCGCAGCCCTGGGGTCTTTTTGATCGGCGGCGGCGGAGGCTCAAGTGTGGTGAACAGCGACACCTGCATCCACGAGGGGCTCGATGTCCCGTCCCCGTCATCTGCCACCATGAAAAAACTTCGCGAGAGCGTACCGACTGCAGGTTCTATTGCTGGGAATCCCCTGGATGACTGGCAAACTTTTGTGAGCCCCGATTACCTCGGAACCATATTGGATCTTGTTTGCCGCGACCCGGCTATGGGCATGGTCATCGTGACTCGATTGATTGCAAGAAAGGCCTTCCATATGTCAAGCCAGCCCGATTCCATCCCGGCGACGATCGAACAGGTGAAGCAGAGAAACAACCGGAAGCCTGTGGTCTTTGTGGTGGATTCCGAAGGCGGCGATCCTGAGCTGGCAGCGCAGGGCGCGAGCTTACGGCAGGAATTCGGCAAAGCGGGCATTCCCGCCTACCCTTCGGTGAAGCGGGCTGCACGTGCCCTCATTCGCCTGTATCGTTATTATAAACGGCTGGACCAGATTAAAACGCTTTGAATTTTTAGTTACTTAATACTACTACGTTAAATTCATTTAAGAAAAATCATAAAGCCCAGGTTACAGGCTTGGAATCGGGTCTCGAAACATTGTTCAATTTCGCCGAAATGCAAAAGCACTTGAAAATATTGGTTTTTCATTTTTAACCTAACGTAGTAGTA
>Ga0315309_1002086_pt1 | contig 11757 bp, 12 predicted proteins | sample TDP4_MG_FD_203080 | JGI IMG/M metagenome (GOLD analysis project Ga0315309, IMG submission 203080) | Freshwater sediment microbial communities from Lake Towuti, South Sulawesi, Indonesia - TDP4 | ecosystem: Environmental > Aquatic > Freshwater > Lake > Sediment | place: Indonesia: South Sulawesi...
AATGAGTTTGGCATGGCATGCAAGAGATAAAGATGCAGTTCTTCAATCTCTGAAAACGAGTCCAAACGGTCTAAGCATTGAAGAAGCCAAACGCCGACTTATTGAATATGGATACAATGAGTTGAAGGAAAAGAAGCGAAGAACAGCCCTACAGATGTTTCTCGAAGAGTTCAAAGACGTTTTCATCTTGCTGCTCATCGTCGCCACAATATTTTCAGTCATAATCGGATATTACGATTTGTTGAGGGGCGAAGCAACAGGCTTTTTAGACGCATACACAGACGCCATCACAATTGGAATAATAGTCATCCTAGTAGCTGTGGCGGGTTTCATTCAGGAGTATCGAGCGGAAAAGGCGCTTGAAGCATTAAAAAAGCTCACTACGCCTAGGGCACGCGTTATGCGTGACGGAAAAGAAATGATTATTCCTGCCCGAGAAATTGTGCCAGGCGACCTCTTGCTCCTCGAAGCTGGGGATACTGTCCCAGCCGATGCGCGGCTCATTGAAACTATTGAAATGAAAACGGATGAGGCTGTTTTAACAGGTGAGTCCACTCCTGTTAACAAAGACGTAGCTGCCATCAGGGCGGAAACGCCTGTTGCTGACAGAAAGAACATGCTTTTCATGGCGACTCACACGATTTATGGCAGAGGAAAAGCTGTTGTAGCCTCAACTGGCATGGGCACGGAGTTCGGAAGAATTGCTGAGCTTGTGCAGACCGCTGAAGAAGAGGAGACTCCACTTCAAAAGAGACTGGACAGATTCGCTAAAAAAATTGCAAAGGTTGTTTTGGTTCTTTCTTTGATTATTTTTGTGCTTGAGGTGTTTTCTGAAGAGGTGCATATTACAGGCATCACTGGACTCATTTCGGCAACAATCGATGCATTTATGACATCCATAGCCTTGGCAATATCAGTTGTTCCTGAAGGGTTGCCAGCCATAGTAACGATTGGTCTCGCTTTGGGTGCTCGAGAGTTTGCAAGACGCAACGCCATAATCAGAAGGTTATCTTCAGCTGAAAGCCTGGGAGCCACCACCATTATTTGTTCAGACAAGACTGGCACTTTGACTAAGGGTGAAATGACTGTACGCCGAGTATACAACAGCGGCAAAATCATCGAAGTTACAGGAGTCGGCTACGAGCCAAAAGGTGAATTCCATGGAAGTGGTTCCATCAACCCGAAAGACGACAAGGATCTATCATTATTATTGACTATAGGAGCGCTCTGCAACAATGCCAATCTACAAAATGACAACGGCATTTGGCGCATTATAGGCGACCCAACTGAAGGAGCATTAATTGTTGCAGCTGAGAAAGCTGGTTTTGAGCGCGCTGAATTGGAGAAGCAGTACCCACGTGTAGGCGAGATTCCGTTTACTTCTGAAAGAAAACGTATGACCACAGTTCATCAGACACCCGAAGGAGAACAATTCGCTTTCCTGAAGGGCGCCCCCGAAATCGTCTTGGAACGCTGCAGCCACATTCTTGAAAATGGTAAAGAAAAGAAACTGACAGATGCCAAAAGAAAGGAAATCTTAGAAACCAACGAGAAACTTGCCAGCGAAGCCCTTCGCGTGCTGGGAATGGCTTACAAAAAGTTGCCCGCCAACTTGAGAGAGTTTGAGGAGGAAACTGTTGAAAACAACCTTGCCTTTGTAGGTCTAGAGGGTATGATTGACCCGCCCCGTGAAGAGGCTATCGATGCCAACAAAAAATGTCTGGATGCGGGAATAAAGGCTGTTATGATCACTGGAGATCATAAACTCACTGCCATCGCTGTGGCTAAAGAAATCGAAATGATGAAAGAAGACAGCCTTGTTCTGACTGGCGCTGAATTGGACACGACGAGCGATGAAGAATTTGAAAAAATCGTGGAAAATGTGGCTGTTTATGCTCGTGTGTCGCCGGAGCACAAGTTGCGTATAGTTAAGGCGTTAAAGAAGAAGGGGCACATTGTAGCCATGACGGGCGATGGGGTCAACGATGCGCCAGCCATCAAAAGCGCCGATGTAGGCGTGGCTATGGGCATTTCTGGCACAGACGTGACCCGAGAAGCCTCTGACATGGTTTTGACAGACGACAACTTCGCCACAATTGTTAGGGCAGTGGAAGAAGGCAGAGTCATCTACGACAACATTCGCAAATACGCTCGATTCTTAATATCGTGCAATTTCGACGAGGTCTTGGTCATAGGAACATTTGCCATACTGGCTGGACTAGGCGGAATAAATGGAGAGATACTGTTTCCGCTGCCCTTGCTTCCAGCCATGCTATTGTGGATAAACTTAGTCACAGACGGCGCACCCGCAGTGTCGTTGTCCACAGATCCGCCTGATGAAGACGTGATGAAACGTAAACCGCGTAAACCAGGCGAAGGCATATTGCACGGAATGGGTGCTTTCATAATAACATCGTTTATTTTGCAGTCTACTGGAACAATACTTCTTTTCGTTTTAAACTATTACATATTTCCAACTCATCCTTGGGTCTTGCCAAATGGATCAATAGACGAGGCAGCAAGGGAGTTAACTCTGGCTGAGGCAAGAACCACGGCTTTCATCCAAGCAACCTTCTTCGAATTGTTCGTTGTTTGGAACTGCAGGTCTGAGAAACGCAGTGTTTGGAGGATGGGACGCAGCGCTTTTAAAAACAAATTCTTCATACTCGCTGAAATAAGTTCAATAGTGTCCACGCTCGCTATACCGTACATACCGATTACCGCATCCATGTTCCATTTGGTTCCATTGACCTCATTAGATCTAATACAGGTTATAGGAGTGGCTAGCTGGGGCTTGTTTTTTGTACTTCCAGAAACTCTCATGGGCAGAAAAATTTGGCGTTGGGAATAAAAGTAAGGTAAGGTGAAACCGAAATGAAGAAATCTGATAAAGTTTGGCTTGCTGGATGGGCGTTGTTTTGGTTGTCATTAGTCATTACTTTTCTTGTTGATTATTTAGGTATTATTGAAGCTAGTAATTTAGGGTATGTTGAAACTCTCTGGATTTCTTGGATTCTGTGGACTGTAGGTTTAGGACTTACCCTAGCGGTTCTCATACGTTTCATTGTAAAAGAATGAAGCCACCAAAATTTCGTCGTAAGAATTGACGCTGAAAATAAGTAGCCTTTAACCTTTACGGATAAGACCTTCTCGTTGTGCGTGGAAACGGAATGGTGTCCATAACGCTTTCTAGGTTAAGCATCCAAGCTAAGAGGCGTTCAACTCCCATTCCGAAGCCTGTATGCGGTACAGTGCCATACTTTCTGAGGTCTATGTACCATTCATAGTCTTCAGGTCGCAAATCAAAAGTCTTCAAATTTTGTATCAGCTCTTCTTTGTCATCAACTCTTGCGCCTCCAGTTGTTAACTCGCCGATTCGTGGAACAATCAGGTCTGCGGACATCACGAGTTCTGGCTTGTCTGGATACGCCTTGACGTAGAACGCCTTGATTTTTTTGGGGTAAGCGTAAACAAACAAGGGTCCAGCTAAGTCTTCAGTTAACGCTCGTTCTTCGTTGAATCCGAAGTCTTCTCCCCACTGAATCTTAAAGCCTCTTTTGTGAAGTCTTTCAATAGCTTCGTTGTAGGTGATTTTTGGAAACGGCGCCTTTATCTTCAAGAGTTCTTTTAGGTCAAGTCCCAGAGCTTCAAGTTCTTTCCTGCACTTCTTCGCCGTGTTTTGACACACGTAACTAACAAGCCCCTCTTCCAAACGCATGAGGTCGTCAAGTGTTGAAAACGCCTCTTCAGATTCCACGTGCCAGAACTCAGTCAAATGCCTAATCGTTCGGCTCTTCTCTGCCCTGAAAGAAGGAGCCACACAGTAGACTTTCTCTAAAGAGTAGATTAGCACCTCCAAGTGCAACTGAGCACTCTGAGTCAAGTACATGCTGTTGTCAAAATACTTGAGTCCAAACAATGTAGCGCCGCCCTCAACTGCGCTCGATATAAACATGGGTGGAGAAACTTCAAAAAAGCCCTGTTTCTTGAAAAACTCGTGGATAAACCTGAGCACTTCAGCGCGTATCTTCATTATGGTGTTCATTTTTCGGCTACGCAACCACAAATGGCGGACATCACGAAGGAATTCTTCACTCTTGTCCTTAGCTATTGGGAAAACTTCTGAAAGTCCAACGATCTCCATTTTGTCTGTGGTGATCTCGTAGCCGCCAGGCGCCCTCTTATCTTCTTTGACTTTTCCTTGTAGCATAAGTGAGGATTCAATTGTGGCTTTTTCCGCGTCTTTCCAAGCCTTGCTTTTTCTCTTGACGGTGCATTGTATGACGCCTGACGCGTCTCGTATAACAAGGAAGATAGTGTCCTTACTCTCTCGTTTACGATAAATCCATCCTCTTATGTTCACTCTTTTGCCTGTGAATCGTCCGGTAAAGATGTTGTCTATTGCTGTGAAGGGCATAGGATGGCTCAGCCTTCATAATGCTACAGCATTATTGCTTTTAAACTCTTATGAATCTTAGCGCTAATTTTTTGTTTATTTATTTGAAAACCCTAACCCTTAAATCGCCCATGCATTGGTGTGTATCAATGATTGCGGTATGGCTTTGGGAAAAAGCATCACAAAGGTCAGGACTCTTCAACTTTCTTTTATCGCGATAGCTAGCGTTGTAGTCATTGAAGGCATTGCTGGGTTACTCACACAAAGCCTTGCTATTTTAAGCGATACAGCCCACGCCTTATTTGACTCGGTGACAACCCTCATACTGCTTGTAACAACCCAGTTGTCGCTGAAGCCTCCAGATGAGGAGCATTTATACGGGCATGGCAAAATTGAGCCGATAGGCGGTTTGATTGGTGGTGTGGCTCTCATCGGCTTAGCAGCCTTCTTAATCATAGAAGCAGGCTCCAGAATCTATTTCAATATCAAAATCGAACACTTGACCATAGGTTTTTGGGCTATTGGTTACACGTTGGCAGTAGACTTTTTCAGAATAGGAACACTCTGGGGGAGAGGGCAAGATAGCCTAACCGTAAAAGCCAGCTTCTATCATGCCTTCTCAGACTTTGTATCCACAATCATAGCCTTGCTTGGCTTCGGTCTAACGTACATTGGCGTAGATGACAGAGCAGACGCTACTGCTTCAATTGTCTTAGGCTCCTTACTGATTTACCTGAGCATAGGGCTAGTTCGCACTAGTGGTTTAGAGTTAAGCGACGCAATTTCAAAGGGCTTCGTTGCAGACGTTAGAAAGGAGATATTGAGCACTAAAGGCGTGTCGGTGTGCAAAGAGTTGAAAGCAAGAAGAGTGGGCACCAAGACCTATGTGGAAACTACAATATGTGTGCCTGGTTCAATGGGACTCGCTGAAGCACACGAAGTTGCGTCGCAGATTGAAGCTCGCATCACTCGGTTGTACGGTGATTCCTCGGTGACTGTTCACATTGAACCCTTTGGAGCCGAGAAACCTATTGAAAAGCAGATTGAGAGCTTGGCAACCGTTGTAGAAGGGGTCAAGGGTGTGCACAACTTGAGCAGCGTGTATTCGAATAGTAAATTGTACATTGCTCTGCATGCGTTGGTAGAGCCTCAACTCTCCATTGAAGAGGCACACGGCATAGCTGAAAAGATCGAAGAAAATCTTAGAGGGCAAATCAGCGACGTTGAAAACGTGGCGGTTCACATAGAGCCTTATGCGCCCAAGGTGCGCAGAGAGTTTGTAGTTGAAGATGCTGAGGTGCGAAAAATGATTAGGCAGATAGTGGAGGTGCATCCAAACATTCGCAGAGTAAATAGGGTTGTAACCTATGTGAGTGAGAAGCGCCGCTACATTAACATAGACTGTTCATTTGACAAGAGCGTCTCCGTCGAAGCCATGCACGACACGGTGTCTCAGGTTGAAATGGAGATAAGAAAAAGATTTCGAGAAGCAGTGGTCACAATCCACGCAGAGCCTTCTCCATAGAAACTATTTGCTCTCGAAAACCATGAAGGTGTTCATGAAATGTCTGCTCTTGTTGTTGATGTTGTGTTGGCGGTGTGCGTGTGTGCGCTTGGTTGACCTAGCCCCTTTATTAGGATCCTATTAGGCTCCAAATATGTTTGGGAGGTGTTTTTTTTACTTGTCTGATTAATGAGTTGCATTGAAACTTTTTTCTTTTTCGAAACATTGATTTGAATCGGGTGCTTCTTATCTGTCGTGAAAGGGGTTGTGGGTGCATGAGTGTGCGCAGTCTCAACGAGGAAGAAGCCATACAACTGGTTCTCTCTATACTGAAGGCGGCTGGGAAACCAATGACTACAAAAGAAATTGAGGAAGAAACGAGAAAAAGGTTGGTTCAGTGTCCCGACAAGACTCCTGTATTCCTGAACAGGTTGAGATTGAAGGGAACAATCAGGGGGCAGCTTTCAGCGGAGAGAAAGGGCTGGGTATGGTGGATAGAAACCAAGGAATAAACTTGGAAAAAGTATAGTGCCACGCAAGTATTTTGATGCAAATCGTATTTTACTTCGCAGCGATTCGCTGATTTTCAGAAAGTGTCGCCTTTTGATTTCAGCAATTTAATCAGCCGTTCAGGGAACTTTACCCTTGGAATTGCAATGATTTCTCTGACTTCCATGCCCTTTTCTACGTCAATAAAGAACCCGTCAGGCAAAACCGAAGGTTTGACAATTATTGCACAATCTGCACCGCCACCAAGCCAACCTGTCCCAGCGATTGCAACGACTTCATCATCAGTTGGAATAGCGCCAGCTTCCGCTGCCAACAATGTAATCTCTATTGCTGTCTTAAACCCGTAACCCATGGTTCTGCTCAAAAACTTGTGAATGATAGTGGAGGGCGCATGTTCCCCGAGAAATTGATAATCAAACGCAACTCGGAAAATCCACGGAGTCTCACTTAGAATTTTCACATTGTAATTGTCTAGTTCGTTTTTGATCTCGTTCTTTATGTCAGGCCATGACCTTTTTTCTGTTCTTCTAATGCCAGCGTATCCAGACACGCAAACAATTTTCACGCCAAAATCTTTCAAGGCTTTCGCGACTTTTAATGCGGTTTTGCCGCTCTCCGATGCCACTACTACATGTTTAATGTTAGAACCCTTAAGCCGTTCTTTTATAGCTTTGATAACTGCGTCGGTGTTTCGTGGTCCAGGCTCGTCAAAATAGATAGTCTTCTCTTCCATTTTGCCTACCCTTTAATTGTTAGTTGTTTTTTTCTTATTTAAGGCTCTTATTGTTTTGCGTTGGGGAGCCATGGGAAACTTAATCGGCTGTCTAGGTGGTCCAGGAAACTATTTTGTCGTGCTGCTTCATTAGAAGATTGACCCATTCTTTGTAATCGATCATTTTGACATCTTTTCCTACTTTTTCTAGTAGTCCACGCGTTTGACAATCTGCTCTCAAAACATAGGCGTCTATTCTTCCCTCTGCGAGTCTCTCGCAATACTCATCCATTGTGGTAGCTATACACGCATCTTGAATATGTAAAATTGCCACTTTCTCTCCTTTCTCACTCGCTCTCGCAGCGATTTTCGAAATTGATTCATAGCCATTGACTGACGGCGACTTACTTAAGAGAATGAGCATAGCTGTTTTTACTCCTAGAATGTTATTACTACGTCGTTTTTGGCGATTAATTCTGCTGCTTCGTCGAGGGATATTGTTTTCACGTTGTCGGCTTCGTCGAAGTCACTGTTTCGAAGGTTTCGCTTGACCATAGAATCTGAAACAGCGTGCAATCCAACCAAGTCGGCTAGTGTCTTCAACCGCTCGGCGAAGGAGTTTAAGCCAGCTCCCTCTGGCTTTTGATTCTTCAGTAGACAGTGGACTCCGTCATCGATGAAGAGCAGTTGAGGAAGAACGTCCATGGCAATCATAGCCGTAGCCATTCTGAAGCCTTCAGTTGCTCTCACGCTGCCGTACGGAGAGCTTTTCACTATCAAAAGGATTTTTCTGGGCATGTTTCCACGCTTCTTTTTTAGGGTCCAAACGCTATGACCCTATCAGCTTCCTCCATCAACTCCGCTAATCTCCCTAGGCTGCTTTCAACAACACCTTGCAAAAACTCACCCTTGATGTCAAGGCCTCTTAGTCTGGCGCTCTCTCGACAAGCCAGAATCTGCACGCCTTGCTTGATTAATTGATTGAGTTTAGATGCTGGTGTAGACTGGTTTGGCAAAATTTGTTTTGCTATTAAGTTGTAGACTGCGTCGATGTCGCAGAAGATTGTGACCTCGTGCCCAATCTCAACCGCAGCTTTGGCGAGTTCAAAAACCGTGTCGGTATTCTGTGACTGCATCGGAGCTGAAAACAAGACTATGAGAAGTTTCCCCATATTTTGACCCTTAATGAACTGTGAAGGAAGCCTCTTGTTCTTATATTTAACCGTGTGTCTTCTAGTACGTGCTGGAGGTAAATTGATTCATGGTCTTGACCGGCATCCACTTTCTCTTGACCTATCAGTGCACGCAAGAATGTGACCACTGCTTTGTGTGGAGCAGTCCGCATTACCTGGAAACATTGACACTCAGACAGATTCGCGAATTGCTTAACGAAGGGAAAAAAATAGAAACAGTTAAGCGGGTTTGGTTCGAAGGCGGGGAGCCTTTCCTCTACTACCCTATAATGGTGAAGGGCATTAAAGAAGCCAAAACGCTAGGCTTCAAAGTAGGAGTTCTCTCGAACGCTTATTGGGCTACTTGCCTAGAGGACGCGCTAGAATGGTTACGCCCTCTCGCAGAACTGGGCATCGCTAGCCTAGGCTTGAGCAGCGACCCCTACCATGGAGAAGAATCGGAGGCTGAGAGAGTGAAGAATGGCGTTGAAGCAGCCACGAAACTCAATATTCCCGTTGAAATAATGGCCACCGCCAAGCTACCGCAGAAACTCACGGGGTTACCCAGCGGGGTAAGTGAACTCATGTACCGAGGCAGAGCGGCGAAAAAGCTGTTGGAGAGCGCCTCCAGAAAACCATGGACAGAATTTACGAAATGCCCACACGAGAACTTGGCCTTTCCAGAGAGAGTGCATGTTGACCCGTTGGGATACATCCACGTGTGTCAAGGCCTCTCCATTGGGAACGCTTGGCAACGACCCTTCTCCGAAATCATCCAATCGTACGATGCAACCTCTTATCCGATCATAAAGCCACTTGTTGAAGGGGGACCTGTGGCTCTCGTTAAAGAGTATAATATGCCCTGCGAGCAGACTTATGCAGACGCTTGCCACTTATGCTATGATGCGCGGCTTCAACTCAGAGAAAGGTTTCCAGATGTTTTGGCTCCTGGTCAGATGTACGGTGAAGGACTAATAGAGTGAGGTATTATGCAGTTTCATTGTTCAAAGTGTGACTGCAAATTCGAAGTTTCTCTCTTTAGGCTACTCTTTACCCGACGTTTTTCTGGAAGAAGAGACCCTATTCCTGTCCAGGTAACCGCCTATTATTTGAAATGTCCAAGATGTGGCGAGAAATCTTGGCTAACCCCAACTATGGAGAAATAGAAGGAGATTGAAGCTTTTCACTTGACCCGTTTTTTAAGCACTATTTCCCATTTGTCGGCGTGTCCTTCTTCTGTTGACAAGATTTTTTCAAGCATGAGTCGGGTTGTGGTGTCGCCTATTTCCTTAGCAATAGCTATCTGTCCCTTGTATAACCGTATGGCTTGATATTCTAATTCCAAGTCGTCTTGAACCATCTGCTTAAGCGTACCGCCAACCTTAATCGGATTAGGTTTAGTTGTTGGAACTCCACCGAAATAGTTGATTCTGTCAGAGAACTCTTCCAAGTGCTCCATCTCTTCAAGCGCTACCTTTTCAAACATTTCTGAAAGCGCTGGACTCTCCATGCCTTCAGCCATAACATGATGATAGGAATACTGTATTATAGCAGTTATTTCTCGTGCTACACCCTTGTTCAGTTCATCGATTAGTTTCTTTCGCTGTTCCTTGGTCAACAAAATACTCATTTTTTCATCACTCCGCATTTCTTTGAGTTATGCTGAATGGAGATAAAAATTTTGGCATGCACACTGCAACTCGCCTTGCCGTAAACTGCGGGCGGTCAGAGATTATTGAAAACCTATAACTACATTTGCTGATAGTTTTAATGGGCAGTGGAACAGTTGAAAAACAGAGACCAAGCCTTGCAAGTCGTATTTAGGAGATTTTGAGAACATGACGGCTGCCCCAATTAGGATAATTTTTCATGTTGACATGGACCAGTTTTTCGCTGCTGTCGAAGAACGAGAGCACCCGGAAATAAAGGGCAAGTCTGTGGTTGTGGGCGCCGACCCGAAGGAGGGAAAAGGACGCGGCGTGGTTAGCACGTGCAACTACGAGGCTAGAAAATACGGTGTCAGATCTGGTATGCCTATCACGAAGGCTTGGAAGCTGTGTCCGCAAGCTGTGTTTCTACCTGTGAACTATCGTCTATACTTGCAGGTTTCTGCCCGCATCATGGATATTTTGAGCAAACACGCCGACAAGTTTGAGTCCTGGGGCATCGACGAAGCTTTCTTAGACGTGAGTTCAAGAGTCAGAGACTACGAAGACGCGAGGAAGTTGGCGCTTGAAATCAAGATGGAAATCTATGAGAAGGAAAAGCTCACATGTTCAATCGGCGTTGGACCAAACAAACTGGTTGCAAAGATAGCCAGCGACTTCCAGAAACCAGACGGCTTAACTGTGGTAGAAGAGAAAGATGTAAGGACTTTTCTCGACCCCTTAGACATTGACAAACTGCTCTGGGTTGGCAAAAAAACCGCACGGAAACTAAACAAGCTCGGCATCAAGACAATTGGAGACCTATCTCGCTATGACCCATCGGTTTTGGTGGAGAAGTTTGGCGTCCTGGGCACACAACTCTACCTTTTTGCTCAAGGCATCGACCGAAGTGAGGTAGGGTTACGAGGCATAGTAAAGTCTATTGGCAGAAACGTGACGTTTGAAAAAGACACTTCTGATTGGAGTTTTGTCTTTCAGACGCTCGACAAACTGTGTGAAGAAGTTTACAAAGAAATGAAACAAAACAACTTTCTCTTCAAAACAGTCACAATAACTGTTCGATACGAAAACTTTGAAACTCACACCCACAGCAAGACGCTGCCCTTCTTGACAAACAGGCTCTCTGACTTTGAGAAAACTGCCCACGAACTCATGCAACCCTATCTGCGACCAGAAAGAAAAATACGCTTGGTAGGCGCAAGGGTTTCAAGTCTCGTTTCAAGCGAGAAACAAAAAAAGTTAGTTTAATAAAAAAACAACACTTCATCATGTCTTTTTAAAGATTTCACAATTAGTTTGTGTCAAGATTCTGTATTCATAACTATTATGAATCTGGGTTGTTGACGCCTAATTGAATTAATGTGGTGGGCAAGTTCCCCTAGTGAAAAGATGTTTCCAATGGAACTCTTGTGGGTTTACATAGGAGTGCCCGCTGTCTTAGTTTCTATATTAGTTTTGCTAAAACTCAGACAAGAAAAAATGAGCAAAACAGTTGAGAGCGCATTTGCACGAGAGGAGGAAGAAGAAGTGCTGCCCTCTGAAAAAGAAGCTCCAGAAGAAAGCTTAGCTGAAGCTAAGGAGACTCAAACAAAGCCTGAGTTTTCTACGGAGACGAGGTCAAAAGATTGCCCTCATTACTTGGGGTATTTGTACATGAAGAAGGCTCCTGATAGAACTCATATTCCAACCGAATGTTATAACTGCCGTGACCTTTTGCAATGTCTGTATTCACCCAGAGTCGTCGAGAAAGTCTACGGAGAATGATGATTGGAGCATTTCTATAGTTGCGGGTGCTT
>Ga0315309_1002087_pt1 | contig 11750 bp, 17 predicted proteins | sample TDP4_MG_FD_203080 | JGI IMG/M metagenome (GOLD analysis project Ga0315309, IMG submission 203080) | Freshwater sediment microbial communities from Lake Towuti, South Sulawesi, Indonesia - TDP4 | ecosystem: Environmental > Aquatic > Freshwater > Lake > Sediment | place: Indonesia: South Sulawesi...
GGGGCGGTCGCCCACCCCGCCGCCACTCCCGAACCGGACGTGACACCCTTCGACAGGCTCAGGGCATGCTTTCGCGTCATCCGGCTCTTCAGTAGATGGGCGATTGTCATTCGCACCGTTGGCCGTGTGCGGCATCGTGGCAGTGGGCGTGCAGTAACACCAGGTTAGCCGGACGGTTGTTGTTGTGATGACCGTCTTGATGGTGAACTTCCAGCACGTCCTCTGCCGTGAAGCGCAGTCCACAGCGAGGGCAACGACCTTGCTGCTGCCTTAACAATCGAATCACCCGTTTCGGCTTGGTCGGGTCACGACCCAAACGTGCTCCCCAATACACCCAGTCGCCGTCGAAGGGACTTTTATCGCCTCTGACTTTGATGTGCCGCGTGATGGGCATGTCCTCGTAGCGAATGAGCGTGCTCGTCCCGTCGGTGAACTCGTCCCGCGTGCCGCTGCGTTTCCAGTAGCGGTCGTATCGCCAGCCACCCGTCTTGCGTTTGTGGCGATCGTACGCCCAGCGGGACAGCTTGTAGTACACCTGGCTATCCAGCTTGGCAAACACGCGCTTGGCGACACACGACTGATAGTAGAGCGTCCAGCCGCGTATCTTGGGATTGAGTTCGGCAATCAACGCCGCTTGCGGCGCTCCGCGTAGCCGCCGGATGGTTGCTTTGATTTCGCGCAGGTGTCGTTGCGTCGCCTGGCGGCTTGGCCGGATGAGGGTTTTGTATCCAGCGTGACGTTGGTGGGAGCGATACTTGCTCACGCGATATTGCCGGACGTTGAAGCCCAGGAAGTCAAAGCCGACGTGCCTCTCGTGTTCATTGAGGGTGTGGGTGATGTGGGTCTTTTCGGCTTTGAGTCGCAAGCCCATCTTGGAGAGCCATTCTTCGGCGCGGCTCTTGGCTTCCAGCAACGTCGTCAAATCGTCACACAGAATCACGAAATCATCCGCGTAGCGAAGGACCACCACGCGATGTTTCCGTCCGTTGCGCGAGACGAACGTCTCAAAGCCATGCAAGGCGATGTTGGCCAGCAGGGGTGACAGGACACCGCCTTGCGGTGTACCTGCTTCGGGAAAGAGCCATTGCCCATTGTCCAACACGCCTGCCTTGAGCCATGCGTGTATCAAGCGCATGACTGGCTGGGGCGCATGGAGCTTGACAAGCAAGCCGTCATGCGAGATGCGGTCGAAGCATTTCTCGATGTCGGCGTCCAGCACATACTTGGGCTTGAGCCGGATGTGGTTGAAGCCTGTCCTGAGCTTGTCGAAGGGATGGCTTCAATCGCATCGTGGGCACTGCGGCCCGGCCTGAACCCATACGAATTGGGTTCAAACTGTGCTTCCCATTCCGGTTCGAGGGCCAGCTTGACCAGGGCTTGCCTGGCGCGGTCACGCAGGGTAGGGATGCCTAACCCACGTCGTTCCGTCGGGTTATTGGGTTTGGGGATGTACGTTCGCCGAATGGGGTCTACTGTCCAGCGGGTCAGGTAACGCAATTGGCAAGCATAGGCCAGGCGTTCTTGCGGTGTGAGTGAGGCTACGCCGTCCACGCCGGGCGTGCGCTTGCCACGATTATCTTGCGTCACCTGTCGGACCGCCAGACAGCGGGCTGACCACGAGCGCAGCAGCAGCCGTTGCAGATTGTGGACACGCTTCCAGTCGCCACGTCGAGCGGCTTGGTAAATGCGTTTTTGGAGTCGGTAGACGTTTCGCTGATAATCGGACCAGGGCAACGTCCGCCAGTCTTCAGTACGTCTTTTAACGCCTGTCATAAGACTCAAACTCCTGTGAACACCTTTACCATCCCATCTACCGGGCGCACGTCAGCGTATCCCTGGCATTACCCAGGGCATTGGCTTCTTGCGCCATCCTGCCCGCTGGCGACTTGCGGTTGGTTGCCTGCTCACGCCCTAACCACACGTGAGAGTCACCAGCGGGTTATCCCGTTCCGTGTGTCCATTTTCTGTGACCGTAGGGTGGTACTTTACGCCGGGTCTCGTTTGGGTGAATGCCATGTACCGTTGTGCTACATGGCCTGAGACCAGTCCCGTTTGGGCCTGCCATTCAGCCGTTAGGCAGGGTCTGCATGACGACGCCTCATCCGTACCTTTACTCATCGTTACCCATAGTCACCTGCTCGACGGGTCGCATCGTTCGGCTCGATGCTGTCCGCCTTTCCTTCCCGCTTTCGACGGTTGATAACCAGTCGTGCGCCGAGGGAAGGTGCTGTCTCCCATTCACCGGGGAGGTGGGAGTTGATGTTTATGAGCTTGGGAGTATAATCGCACCCACATGGACACACAGTTGTCAAAGGTCAACGCGACCTTTGCCGCTCATCCCCCGCGCCATGTGGCGCGGTTTCGAGCGAACGGGTCGCACCCAGCGCGTGCAGCCGACCCGCTTCGCTGGCGCTCGCGGGCGGCTGATGCGCGTGCCGTTGTGCGGCGGAGTGAGACGAACGTAACCGAGTCATCGGCATTGAGATCGAGGATGCCAGCACATTCATTGATCTATCACGGCTGGAAGTGTCGGCCCTACCTATTGCTAACCTGGTCTTCAGCGAAAGAGTACCTGCCGGAGCGTAACGCAGTCAGCGTGGGTATCAAGCGGCGGCCTAGCCCTCGCTGCCGCCGAGGGCTTTTATAGATCCGGTGACATCGGCTGCCAGGTAAAGATGGGGTGTGGAAACTGGGAACCCTTCATGCCAACGTGAAGACGTTCTTCTCGCGCTTCGCAATCTGGCTCTTTCCCCCTCTCCTCTCCCAAGTTTGGGAGAGGAGAGGGGGCCAGGGGGAGAGGTGAGGGCTACAGGCGGATCAGGTCTGGCTCTTCCCCTTGTCAAAGTGACACTGAACGGCGTCCTTGGATCGAACATTCGACGTAGACCTTCATACTTGCAACACCTCTGTCGGGGTTTTCCTTCCGCGTTCCGTGTGGTCAAAGTCGCTATCGAAACTCACCAGGGCGAGGTTGTATTTCTCAGCGGCCACATACTGGTAAGCATCGTCGAAGTCAAGGTTAAATTGCTCTGTTACGCGAACAAGGCGCTCTGTGTCTCCAGGCTCAAGATGTATCAAGCCAACCGCTCCATCTAAAAAGACATCCTGGACGAAACGCAACAACGCCTCCATCTGGTTCAGCCTGCTCAGTACCACTCCAATGGAATGAAAGGCGAAATCGGTGATGAAGAGACGCTCCGATGGTGTGTGGTCAAGGAAATAGCCGACCTCTTCAGACCTTGCCTGATCCAATAGCCGTTCAAGCCATACGTTGGTATCTACCAGATACATGGGTCAGTCACCTCGCCATTCCAGGGCCCTTTTCTGGAGCTCGAGAGACGTATATCGGTCGCGATAATCGCTCAATGCGCCAGCCCAATCCTGGCGGAGTTTTCTCCCATGTTTTCGCGCTTGTTTCTTGATTAGAAACTCGATGAAATCGAGTACCTCTTGCTGGAGTTCAGATGGCAACTCCCTAATCATTTCCTCAATCCTGTTCATGTCTTCACCTCCACTCCGTCACATTTTTACTCCACCAAGCCCAGCCCGGCTGCCATCGCACTATCGAAATCGCCGATAAAGGCCCACCAGTTGGTCAGGGGACGACCCCGGTAGGTCAGTCCGTTGTTTGCGCCAGGCAGGTTCTGCATCCAGTAGATGAACCAGGTCAGGCTGTCACCGTTCCAGCGGGTGCAGTTGATGCGCTTTTTCTGGCCGGTTCCTTCGGGCGTCCAGTCTTCAATGTCCGTCCAGACGTATCTGGGATTGTCCCAGTCGTAATTGTGCTCGCCGTTGGGTGGGTAGTGGGCCCAGCCGCAGCGCCACGCGCCCGGCTGGCCGACAAATTTGTCCCAGAAAAGAGAGTAGTCAACGTGCTTTAGCACGCTCTCGATCTGGTGGATGTGATCCTCTACCGCCTCGGATGGGCCGCGCCCATAGTTGTAATGGTAGACGGTGTAGATTTGGCTCAGCACCGGCAGATCCTTCGGGTCGCAGTCGCTGTTGCTGATGTCGCCGTACGGCCCCGCCATGTTCGACTCCCAAAGGTCTATGACGCCGCCGTGATAGCCCCACAGCCAGACCTCTTTGATGCCCCTTTCTTCGACCCAATGCCGAACGTCCACCCGCTCCATGATGGCGTTATAGTCTGTCATGGGGACCTGGTGACCGGGCTTGCGATAGGTGGGCAGCGGCTCCAGAAATTCGATGGTGTCCACAATCTGGTAGCGCAGGCTGGGCTGGGCGGTGGGGTCCTTGTAGCCGTAATAGGTGCTGCCGGTTTCCAGGGCCTGAATCACCCGCTCCGTCGTCTCGACTGTGTGGCGGCGAATGTCTTCCAGGGGCGCGTTCACGTCGCCGGTCACGTTGACGTCAATCCGGCCGTTTTTCACCGGGAAATAGCGAATGACCAGGATGGGAACCGTAAAAGACCGGTGGGTTGAGGGGAGTGGGACACCCGAGGGCTTGCTCAGACGGCGAATCCACTGGCGGAACCAGTTTAACCAGGGTAATCTTATCCGAATAGGCCCGATTTTCACAATTCCACCTCCTTTACTGAACGGCGTCCCGAATGGCCTGTTTGAGCTCGTCCCAGGCATCGGCTTCGGTGAAGATAGAATAGCCCAGCGCCCGAGCCACGTATCCGCCCTCGGGTGCATCTTCCACAAGGAAGATAATTTCCTTTGCCATCTCTCCATCTCTTCGGGGGCGTCAGGAAACAACCTCCCGCTTTGGAGACAGCGTAGGCGACCTTCCATAGCCGCCAATTATGGAAGGCAGCAGTCTCAATTTACATCCGCTCGGACTGCGTGTCACGTTACTTTGGCGGTTTCATGCTTTCAGCGATTTGTAGAAGTTCATCTAGGCTCATATTTTGACCATTCAGCAACACATACACATTATTTTCTTGCCAAGCCACAGCGTGCGCATTGATGGAGTCCATAGTAAACAGGTAGCCAGTGTGACCACGAATAGTTATCTCTTGATAGGGTACTCCTTGCGGCTCGCCGCTCCAACTGGGCGCTTTTGTCTCACTGATAGATAAGCTTATTTTGTCTCCAACGTAGCTCATTGAAATTGATTCCACCCCCTTTTCATTTCTTGGCCACCACTCGACTCTTTCAAGTCTCAAGCCAGAAGGCAACTTGCGTGGGTCAGGCGTCAACAAGGAAAAAGAGACAAGCGATTGGGCTTGCTCAATTGAGGCAAGAATTGCCGGTCCTGGAACAATCGTGCCGTGCGCAAGCACAATGGTCGTAGTCGGTGGTATTGAGACCAATGGGGGATTAGAAGATGTGACAGTAGGTATGATTGTTTGGCAACCTATGAGGCTTAGTGCCAGAGCGACAGGGGTTATGGAAACCATTTTTGGATATCTATTCTTGCGCATACTACGTTCCTCTGTATAAGCCGTATGGTGCGACGTGAAGTTGCCCAACTCGCGGTAGCCGACACCACTTGCAAGGGTATGACGCAGAACTCTCAGACTTCAAAGTCTCAATGTCTGCACCTTTGAGGCGCAACCTGCCGGTCATCAACTGGTGCAACATCGCCTCAAAAAGCGCCTGGAGGGCGGCCTTGCGCTGCTCCTCGGCCTCGATCTTGCGGTCTGCCGCTGACAGCATACGGGCGATTTCACGCTGCTCTGGTACCGGAGGAAAGGGCAAGGGCAAGCTCCTCAGAATGCCCAAATTGATTACGGGTATGGATGTACCTCTTCTTCTTTGTTGTATCAGGCACTGGCTGACTGGGCTGGAAAACCAAAAAACAGGAACAGTGGTATCGCTTTGCTTTCGTCAACTCTCGCACGCAGTTGCTTGTTCGAGATGATGTATTTGAGATAGCAACTGTCCTCAGGAATCAAACCTACTTGGCCCAGAGTTCCTGCGGCGGTAAATATCAAGTCGTTGGCGAGAGCAGTGCAGGATTTCAATTCCTCGGCCTTTTCTTCAGTTATGAACACAAAACCCTCGTCAACGAACAGCTTCTCGCCTTTGGTCAGGTTATTCCCCCTGATAACCGGAACTCCTTTATCGACAAAGAACCGCCGACCTATATTTGAGCCAAACGGGCCAGATACAATTGACCCCTTACAGTTGGCTTTGATGTCATCAAGGGTGACTACCTCCCAATGCGCCGGCATCAACCCAATCTCCGTTTCCTTCGTGGGGGCGGGCTCGGGGCCGGGGCCGTAGGTGAAGAGGCGCTGCATCAGGCTGCGCTTGGCTTCGCGGGCGGCGGCGATGAGGTCGTCCTGGGCGGCGATGGCCCGCTGGATGGTGTTGAGCACGTGGGCGATGCGGCGCTGTTCGGGGAGGGGAGGAAGGGGAAACTCAAACCTCTTCAACGCATTCCAAGAAGTCCGTGGGTGGTTGACACCCGCGGTCGTACTAATGGCCCATGCTAACAACTGTGGCGTGTGAAACACGTGAACGAGAAACTCAGGAATCGTTCTCCCTTTACGCGCCTCAAACACCAATATATCGGTTGAACATATTCCTTCGACTCTGCCAGGACAGCTTTGTCAAGATAAGGCCGAAGCTTCCCATATAGAATATCCTCGGGATAGAATCGGTTCTTGGAACTTCGAACCTCATTATCAAAACCCCAACGCCGAAGTTGCGGTTCCCTCGAATCTATATGCTCCAGGCCAACGTAGTGTACTCGCCCTTCTTCAGGTTGAGCAACTTCGCTTCTGCGACTACATACCTCTTCTAGCCGCACATTTCCCACTCCACCGGGATGGGGCCAATCTCGGTCTCTCTGAAGCCGTTGGGCAGATCGCACATCATGTCAGGCATCTTCACCGCGTTCCCGCCGAATCTCTTGCTCAAGCAGGCGTGCGATCAGAGGCTTCAAACTCGGAGCGTCCTGTCGCGTGGCTTTCCACACTACGTCGAGATCAACCCCGAAATACTCATGAATCATTTTATCCCTCATCTCAGCCATTTTTCTCCAAGGAACCTCTGGATACCTGCGCCTGATCGCTACAGGAATATGCTTTGTCGCTTCGCCGATGATCTCAAAGGCTCTGATGACAGCAAAAACGGTTTTATCATCGCTCACAAGCTGTTCGAAATCCGTCCCCGCCGTGAATCGCTCGATCTTTGCAACAGCGTCGAGAATATCATCTAGTCCATGAAATCTCGCTTGGGTTTCATAGCATGATCACCTCGCTTAGAATGTGCTTGCCAATACGGGGCTTGAGCGCACTCTTCATCACCAGGTCTACCTTGATGCGCAGCAAATCGCTCAGATAGTGCTCCACTTCTATGAATTCAAACAGGCTAGGAGCCTCCGAGAACTCGACCAGGACATCCAAATCACTGCGCTTGCGCTGCTCGCCGCGCAGGTAGGAGCCGAAAATGCCCAGAGAGTGCACCCTGTAGCGCTGGCGCAACTCGGGCAGATGTTCACGAAGAACCTCCATAATTTCCTCTAAAGCGGGCTGTTTACGGATGGCTCTTGCAAGGGTGGGTTTCAGTTCCACCTTTACTTTGTTTCTCGACATAGCACATTCCTCCCAGGTTCAAGGCGTTAAACACCCCTACTTTTCGGCCAAATACAGTTCTCTAGCTTGCAAAGCTCCTCTGCACCGGACAAGATAGCTCCCCGGATTTTGGGCGTCAGTCCATCTCCACCTCCCAATCCACCGGGATGGGGCCGCTCTCGGTCTCTTTGAAGCCGTTGGGCAGGTCTCGCATCCGTTCAGTCATGGCGTCCTTTCGCATTGATGTCGGCCAGGATTTTAGCAATAAGAGACTCCAAGGCAGGCAGGTCTTGCTGTACTGTCCCCCAAACTCGCCTGAGGTTCACGCCAAAATATTCGTGGGTTAGTTTGTCGCGCATCCCTGCCATCTTCCCCCAGGGAACCTCTGGATAACGCCTCCGCACCGATTGGGGCACATGCTTGGTTGCCTCCCCAACGATCTCCAATGCTCGAATCACTGCAAACACCTTTTCCTCGTTAGCCGCAAAAGCCTCAAAGTCTACGCCTTCCACAAAGCGCAAAGCCTTTTGGGTTGCCTCCAGAATGTCTCTCAAATAGTCCTCGTATTCCCGCTTGGGCTTCATACCCATAGAACCTCCTTAAGAATATGTCGGCCTATGGCTGGCTTGAGAGTTTCTTTTTCCACCAGGTCTACCCGGACTTGAACCAGGTCGCTGAGATACTGCTCAAGTTCAATGTATTGGAAGAGAGTGATTTCTGATTCCGAAAGCTCTACCAGAATATCCAGGTCGCTCCTTTTCTTCGCTTCCCCGCGCACATAGGAACCGAACACCCCCAAGGCGCGGACGCCATAGCGCTGGCGCAGTTCGGGCAGATGTGCCCGCAGGGTGCGGATGATCTCTTCTGTGGAGGGCAAGGTAAGAGATTTTACACGCTTTGTCACGAGGCTTGCTCCTTACTTTGGCATCGGTTCAGGATGCACGGTCACATCTGCGTTGGGTACCATTTTGCGGATAGCATCCGCGATCATCTCAGTTACGGCATGGGCTTCTTGCAGAGAGAGGTTGCCATCTACCAGAACATGCAGGTCTGCAAAGAAATGTGGCCCTGAGTGGCGCAGGCGCACACTGTGGCAGTTGATCACACCAGGGATCGCTTCAACGGTTGCAGTAATTTTTTCGGCCATCCCTGACAGAGCTACATCCAACAAAGCTTGCACCGTTCGGATGCCCAATTCTAGGCTGACATAGACGACGATAAGCGCTACACCCAGAGCTGCCACGGCATCGGCCTTATGTAGAAAGCCCAGTTCCGGCACCCATTCGCCGATCTTGACGCATGCCAGGCCCAGGATGACCACACTGGAGCTCCAAATATCCGTACGAAAGTGCAGGGCATCCGCTTCCAGTGCCTGGCTGTTGTGCTTGCGTGCCGCCTTGTAGAGCATGCGCGAGCGGTTGATATCTACAACGATCGAGATCCCCATGACAATAAAGGCCCAGATTGAAATTTCCATCTCTACGGCTCTGAAGAAAATACGCTGGATGGCTTCGTAAACAATCCAGGCACAGGTCATCAGGAGGAGCAAGGTCTCAAACAAAGCTGAGACGTTTTCTACCTTACCGTGGCCATAAAGGTGTTCTTTGTCGGCCGGTTTACCCGAGGTGCGCACTGCCAGAAAGGTAACCAGGGCGGCTACCAGATCCAGTCCAGAATGAGCCGCCTCGGCCAAGATTCCCAGGCTTCCTGTGACAACCCCGACAACGATCTTGAGACTTGTCAGGCCTACCGCCGCTATGACCGATCTCACGGCAGCCTGCTTTTTTTCGCGTTCGGCAATGTGAAGATTTTCAGCGCTCATAGGGTTTTCACCTCTTCAAAAGCCAGTTGAGTGCTTCTTGTTTCGATGGAAAGGGTGTGCCGATGCCCAGCGCTTGCAGCACCCCGTCCAGTTCCGCATCGGCCTCAGCCCGCTCCTCCTCGGCCTGGGCCAGCAGCACCAGCGCCTCTTCCAGGGGCAGGGGCGGCTCCTGATCGTCGCTGGCCACGTAGCGGGACGGGCTCAGGTTGTAGTCGTTGCGGGCCGCCTCTGCGGTGGTGATGACCGCGCTCACTCCGGAATCGGCCCGCCAGTCGTAGAACAGGTTCTCCGGCAACAGGATGACCGCCTCGACGAGGTCGCCCTTCGTAACCAGGTCGCCCTCGACAAAGGTCTGGCGGACATCCCGCTCCTTGTTGCTGCCCTGATTGCCGCTGCCCCGGGAGACAGCGCCGGTGTCCAGCACCACCGCCATCTTGCCGCCACCCCGCCCTGAGCCTGTCGAAAGGTCATTGAGACTGGCGAACATGTGCTGGATCCAACCCCAGTCGGCGGAACTGGCCGGGGGCGTGCCCCGCGTGAAGCGACCATAGGTGTCGTTCTCGTAGACCTCGGTGCCGAACTTTTGGTTCCACATGGGGTTGGCCGTCACCTTGTCGAAGGTGCGCAGGCTACCACCCCCCTCCGACTCCCCCCGCCCACGGGGGGAGAGAAAGCGGGGGTTCTTCATGGTGTCGCCCAGGGCGATCTCGGCCTCCATGTCGTGCACAAAGGTGTTCATCTTAGCCATGGCATAAGTGACGTGGTTGATCTCCTGGCCGTACAGTTGGAGCGGGCGCTGCACGTCGCCCGGTTTGAGGTCGTGCGCGTCCACCCCCAGGCGCTGCGCTACCTTGTCTCTCAGGCGCAACTGGGACTTGATGAGCAGGCCGCCGGAGCCACAGGCGGGATCATAGATGGTCTCGCCCTCTTCGGGGTCGAGGATGTAGGCCATGAGGGTGGCCACCTCTTTGGGCGTGTAGAACTCGCCGGCGCTCTGGCCAGAGCCCTCAGCGAACTTGCGCAGCAGGTACTCGTAGGCCCGGCCCAGGATGTCGGGCTCCACATCGCGCAGGCCCAACCGCTGACAGTTGAGGATCTCCATCAGCCGCGCCAGGGTGTCGTCGTCCAGGATGCGCTGGCCGGCGGCCGTGGCGTTGAAATCTACGATGTTAATGACGCCCACCAGTTTGGGGTTCTCTTTGGAGATGGCGCGCATGGCGTCGGTCAGGCGCTGGCCCAGTTGGGTGGGGTTCTTGCGCACCTCGGGTCAGGTGTAGCCGTTGGGGATGTAAAAGCGGATCAGGGCGCGGTCTTCCTGGGCCAGTTGGCGGGCTAACACCTCGTCGCCAAATTCCTGGCTCAGTTTACCCAGCTCGTCCTCGTATACGTCCGACAGCCGTTTATAGAAGAGCAACGGCAGGATGTAGTCTTTGTACTTGGGTGCGTCCAGCGGCCCGCGGATGGAGCAGGCTGCTTCCCAAAGCCAGTTCTCAAGGGTAGTGATGTCCATGCTCGCTCCCCGTCTAGAATCTGCTTTCATTCTACCAGAAAGTAACAGGCATGTCAATGGGAACCCCACCGACATGCCTGCTGCCTGTCATCTGCTATCTGCCACCTGTAGCTCAGGCAGGATCTTTTCGTAATAATCCAGCGACTCTGGGTTGACCAAAGCGTCCCTGTTCAGTACCGGCCTGCCATTGACGATGTTGGTGACGGCGCTTTCGACCTTCTTCATGCTGTAGGTGTAAGGGACATCCGGTACCTCTATGATCAGAGCCGGAACGTGTCGGGGGGAGGCGTTTTCCCGGAGCGCTTTCTTGATCGTGTTTTTCAGCTCCTCCGTTAGAGAGAAGCCCTCAGCAAGTTTGACGAAGAGGATGATGCGCTGATCGCCCTGCCAGTTCTGCCCGGTGGCCAGACTGTCGGCAACCTCTTCTATCTTTTCCACGACGTTATAGATTTCGGCCGTGCCGATGCGCACTCCGGCGGGTTTTAAAACGGCGTCGGAACGGCCGTAGAAGGTGATGCCGCCTGTGTCGCTGTGGATCACGATGTAATCCCCATGGCGCCAGACATTCTTGTCGGGGTAGAAAGTGAAGTAAGCATTTCTGTACTTCTGGCCATCTGGATCGTCCCAGAAATAAAGCGGCATAGAAGGGGCGGGAGCCTCACAAACGAGCTCTCCTTGCTGGTCGAGTATGGCCTTGCCCTCTTCATCATAGGCCTTGACTTTCATGGCCAGGGCCGGCCCCTGCAACTCCCCGGCGTACACCGGGCTGATGGGATTCCCTGCGGCGAAGCAGCCGTTGATGTCTGTACCACCGGAGATCGAGTTGAAATGCAGGTCTTGCTTGATTTCCCGGTAGGCGTATTCAAAGCCCTCGGCCGAAAGGGCCGACCCGGTTTGCGATATTTGTTTCAACGATGACAAGTCGTAGT
>Ga0315309_1002088_pt1 | contig 11750 bp, 12 predicted proteins | sample TDP4_MG_FD_203080 | JGI IMG/M metagenome (GOLD analysis project Ga0315309, IMG submission 203080) | Freshwater sediment microbial communities from Lake Towuti, South Sulawesi, Indonesia - TDP4 | ecosystem: Environmental > Aquatic > Freshwater > Lake > Sediment | place: Indonesia: South Sulawesi...
AGGTCATTCTCTTCGTCAAAAGAATCAAAAAGAGCGTGGACTGTTAACGTTGTTCCTATGCCACGTCTCCTGTATTCTTTTAGTGTCCCAACATTGAAGATGCCACCTGTTTTCATGAAGGAGGCCAAAGTGGCTGTTCCAACAGGTTTTCCATCAGCATAAGCCAAGTAGTTTCTAGCTCCTTTTCGCATCCATTCGAGAATCAGTTTGTCAAACACTTCCTTCCATTCGGTTGGCATTTCGAAACTTGTGACCAAGAGGGTGTCAAAAACGCCTATTTCGTCTTCTGATATCTCTTTTATCTCGACATTAGGGTTAAGTCTGTCTTCCGATGGTTTTCCCTTGAACACCATTATTGACTGCTCTGACTTTCTCTCAAATCCGTAACGTCCAAGGAGGGAAGTGAATGACATTGGGCGAGTCAACGGAGAAGCCCGAAAACAAGCAAAAGGAAGTCCTTTTGACGAAAAATGATTGATGACCGTGTTGAGGAAACCCTCAGCCTCATCTTCATTGACGTTAACGCTCGTAGCATGGTTGAAAAGAGGCACAGGGATTTGGAGACAATGAGCAACAATTGCCCCTTTCATTTCTACAGTCTCAGGAAAGGTTAGGGCTAAGTTGTGCCAAAACTGTTCAAGTCTCTCAACATTTTCCAAATGCCATCATTGTATCGTATCTTCTGTTTCAGTTTTTATGATTTGTGGAAAAATCTTCGATCCAATTGGGCCTCTATCTTTTGAAAGATTCTTATTAATATCTAAATAAAAAAATACAAGGAAAAATTCAAGTGATGTGCACTTTTGTGCACATAAGCCAACCTCTTTCAAAACTCTTAGTTCTTTCCAACCTCATAAAAAGAGTAGCAATGTTTTTAAGAGTAACATTAAAGCCTAATGCTTTACAGGAGGTTAAAATATGCCTAAAAGCAAGAAAGAGAAAGCTGCAGGTTTGGAACAGCATAGACAATTGCAAAGAGCTAAGGAAATGAAAAGGAAGCAGAGAAAGAAGGTTGCGCTCCCTACAAAGCATACTAAAGGCCAAAAATAGTCAATTAATAGAAAACCTGTGATAGTTGTAAGTATTTCTTGGGAACTTTTGAATAAACAATGCACAAAAAGCACATTAGTCTACTAGAAGCTGATCATGCTCACACGCACTATGCATTTGCCATTTTCAAGATGGCGTCCTCTATCGCTTTGCCGCGCTTTATTCCGTAGTAGATTCCAGCAACTCTAGCGGCATAGGGTATCAGCATTCGCTTTATAAGTTTGCGGAGAACATGGTTGGTGATTCTGTGCCCAAGGAAAGTGTCTCGCCAGATTCGAATATTGTATTGCCAGCAACGAATGAGAAGCTCCCACCGAATTTTGGAGAGAGAATCAAGTTCAGCTCCACGTTTGTTCATCAGAAGACAGTTTTCGAGCGGGACGAAAAATAGAGGAACATAGAAGGCATTATAGTCTTTCAGATCATCCATCAATTCAAGTGTATCGGCAACGTCTTCCTCTTTTTCGTCAGGAAGACCAACTATCAACGTGGCAAGAGGATACCAACTATTATCGTTCAATATCCCAAAAGCTTGAGTGACAACTTCCTTCCACTGTTCAGGCTTAAAAGGCAGAGCTTTTCCAGCCATATACTTCTGCATGAGCCTAACACTTCCAGTTTCAATCCCAGTTTCGGAAGTCACTATGGGCCTCTCCCCATGGCAATACCAATTATGAGCTATGAGAAACTCAGTTATCTCCTGAACCAGACTGGGATCATAAACAACGGGAGCCAAAGACATGTGTGAAGGCTGTATCGCCTCAACGCCTGGATAGTCTGCTATGCTTTTTACAAGCTTAAGCACGGCCTTCTTGTTTGGTATGAAGCACTTGTCTTTCGCACCGTACAAAAACAAGTCTTCAGTTATCAATGTAATACGAGATGCGCCTTCTCGGATGGTTACCTCAACTTCCTTCATGATCTTATCCAAGGACACATCGCACTTGTCTTGCATGGTAGGTGTGCAAAATTGGCAATTACGACCGCAACCCTTGGAGATCTCTACGCCACCATGAATGGCGGCATGCCTAATCAGAGGCATACTTCGATCTCTTGACCCCTTTCCGGAGCGCACTACTTTCGGCAAAGTTTCTCCACTAACTGCTTTGTCGAAAATATCAATGATCGTCTCTGCAGCTCCGCCGATAAAGACACAATCTACTCCATAACTTTCTGCCACTTTCTTTCGCTGAAGCTGCCAAGAACCATAACCGCCGACAATTACTTTAGGTCTGTATTTTTGTATGCTCCGATGTCTCACCAATGCTTTGAATTCAACAGCATTCATCGGCGCTCCACCACCGACCAGCAAAGAATATGTTTTGCTGACGTATCCCATCCCTATTGGATCCATTGAGGAAATACCAACAACCTTTGTGTTAGGCCCTATGAAATAATCGAGGTTCGATGGATGAACTACTGCTACATCTGAATCAGTGAAACCGTTTTCTAGCAGCAAGGCTTCGACTTTTCTCAGACCATAAGGTGCATACTTGGCTCTTCCATCGCCGTTACTTTCAACAGAAGGATAAAGAGATCTTCTTAGAATCCAAAGCGGCACCGGACCTTTCGCGAATCCGGCGACAAAGGCGACAAAGGGATTGTTGTAATAGTCGCTCATTTCAGTAGCTGAAGAAGTCAGAACGATTTTGGTCCCTGAACCAGTCGTTTTTCTTCCCTCACGTATGACAAGACTCTAATAATTCCTCAAGCGTGTTATTAAAAATTGTTGTGACCGAAGTAAAGAACATGCCAAGCAAAAAAGTACAGCGCGCGCATGTACCGTAGTTGAGTCGAATAATTGTAAAATGTAGAGTGTCCGTGTGTACTTTGGCTTCATAAATCTAATAAAACGAAACAGCAGACCCAAAAGTGAGAGTCCAAGATGAAGAAAATTCTTCGGACACAAAAGTCCGCGTATATCCTCAGCTTAATACTCTGCTTGACAGGAATAACAGCTCTTTTCACGACACTGTGGAAAACGTGGCCAAAGATCACTTCAGCTGAAAATCCTTTTTCAACCTTCCTAACACTTCTCTGGACTGAAAAGCTGGATTTCATTCCAGGCCTTGAATTCAAACTGGTGTACCTTATCATCGTAGGAGATGTAATGCTTATTTCAGGAGTGATCATATGGATATTAAGCCGGCAATGGTTTTTTCTTCCTGGAAAAATCGTGTGGTTTCAATGCCCATTCTGTAAAAAGAAATGGAGGTCAAGTGGAGACAAAGCATTAGTACATTGCCCTCATTGTCGTCAACTAGTTCATCCAACGATGGTTGAAAAATGAGTTCAATTGACTAGATAGCCTAGATATAATACAACGTTTCGTTTTTGTGTCATTTTGCATTTGCACCCGCGTTCCTGCAAGGGGAATGGCAAAGTCTTTCCTTTTCTCAATCTGAGAAAAGAATGCAGTTAGATAGTAGCGCGTGTTAGGTGCCACTTTCCTAAGTTAACAGACTTGCTGACTGAAAACGGTGTTAAATTACCCTTTCTTTTTTCGCTCTTAAGGTAGATTTATCTTCTAGAAAACGCTTCTATATAATATTGGGGGGAGGGGAGGAGTTATGAACTTAACTTTCCCATCTAAGAGGAGAAGCTCTTTAGTTATTTCCGTAGCCATTCTGAAAGCTGCAAAGAATAGCGTCAAAAAAACGCATCTTCTTACCTCGCTTTCTTTAAGTTATGAACAATTCACTAGGTATATTGAATTTCTGAAAGCCTATGGTTTTATTAGAGAGTATGATACTTCGTATCAAACCACGGATAAAGGACTGGAATTGATAGAGGAATTTGACTCTTCCTCGTTAATACGTAGCGTGCTGGCTACTTAAGATTCAGTGCGCATTGACATAACACAAGTTCCCCCTTTTTATAACTGTTTATTCTATCAGTGTTTGAGATACAGTGCTGTTGCCTGACAGTTTTCCTCACGGGGGATTTAACGTACATTTTTGTACGCAAAAGCTTTAAATGTGACGTTGGGGTAAGCTTAGAGACATGGGGAGATGTTGCAACATGGGGTATCATGTTTGGCTATGAGTCATCGGTTACAGGGACGTTATTTGAAACTCATCAGTTAAAGTTTAGAAAACTTCCGTTTGCACGCTTGCCTCTTGAAATTTTCTCGAAACTCTACAAACACTGCAAGAATGCCTACATTCTTGAGTCAATAGAAGGCCCGAGGAAGCTGGCACAATATTCGTTTATAGGATTTAATCCAGATTTAACCATCAAAATAAAAAATGGAGAAGTTATAACCCGTAATGAAAGAACTGATGAAGAAAATAGAGAGAAAATTAGCGATCCATTACACGTAATTGAGAAAATCGTTAAAGGCCGGTTACTTCACCATAAAGAACTTAGGTTTGTCGGAGGAGCTGTTGGACATATTTCTTATGACGCAGTTCATTACTGGGAAAGACTTACTGAAAAGGCTGCCGATGACTTAAACTACCCTGACATTCAAGTGGGAGTTTTTGATGATGGAATTGTATTTGACCATAGGAAGAGGCAAGCATTCTACTACTATTTAAACAAAAATCGTCTCACCGAGATCAATAGGCTAATGAAAGAACCCGACGATTTCGAAACTTTATCTTACAAACAACCACAAGTAAATGTTACAAAAGAATATTTTGAGAAAGCTGTAGAAAACGCGAAAAAATACGTGGCATCTGGTGACATCTTTCAAGTTGTTCTTTCCAAACGTTACGAATTCCGTATTAGAGGCGACCTAATAGACTTTTATCGCTCCCTTCGAGGGATAAATCCGTCACCGTACATGTATTTTCTGAAAGCAGGCGATCAACAAATCGTTGGATCTAGCCCTGAGATGCTTGTTAGAGTTGACAATGGGGTTGTTGAAACTTTTCCAATAGCTGGTACAAGACCATGCGTAGAAAAACCCAGCGAAAACAGACGATTGGCTAAGGAACTATTGTCAGATCCTAAAGAGCGCGCTGAGCATGTAATGCTTGTAGATTTGGCTAGAAATGACATTGGAAAGGTTTCGAAGTTTGGAAGTGTTCGTGTTCCGGAATTTATGACGGTTCATCGATACAGTCACGTGCAACATATTGTTTCGCGGGTGGTAGGCAACCTTAGAGATGATTGTGACTGCTATGACGCATTAAGAGCCGTTTTTCCAGCTGGAACGGTTTCAGGAGCACCCAAAGTTAGAGCAATGGAAATTATTGAAGAACTTGAGCCGACAAGAAGAGGACCCTATGCAGGGGCTGTGGGCTACTTCTCCTATAACGGTAACGCAGATTTCGCTATCACCATTAGAACCCTCGTCGCCAACAAGGACAAAGCCTACATTCAAGTAGGTGCCGGCATAGTAGCAGACTCCATTCCAGAAAGAGAATGGTTTGAAACCGAGCATAAAGCTAAGGCCTTAATGAAGGCCTTAGAAGCTTCAGGAGGTGAAACAGCTTGAAAGTTCTAGTTATCGACAACTACGACTCATTCGTCTACAACTTAGTTCAATACATTGGGGAACTTGAAGGAGAAGCCGTTGTCTACAGAAACGACCAAGTAACTTTGAAACAGGTGATGGAAATTAAACCCAACAGAATACTCATCTCTCCAGGTCCCGGCATACCTGAAGAGGCACGATATTTCGGCGTCTGCTCAGCAATCTTGCGACATATGAGCTGCGAAGTTCCCACATTAGGAGTTTGTCTCGGGCATCAGGGGATAATCTACACCTTCGGCGGAAAAATCGTGTCCGCAAAGAGACTGATGCACGGAAAAACTAGCTTAATAGAGCATGATGGAAAAGGCGTTTTTAAGGGGGTCAAGAATCCTTTCACTGCGACACGTTATCATTCGCTCGTTGGAGATAGACATTCCATTCCTTCATGCCTCAAAATAACCGCGGAATCCCTTGACGACGGAGAAATCATGGGTGTCCGCCACGTTACTTATCCCATCGAAGGTGTACAGTTCCACCCTGAATCTATACTGAGTGAAGATGGAAAACTAGTTATAAAGAACTTCCTCGAAGGCAGGTGACAGAAGATGATCAAAGAAGGCATACAAAAACTGATTGATGGAACAAACCTAACATACGAAGAATCGCGGGAAATCATGAAGGAAACCATTTCTGGAAAAGCAACAAGCGCTCAAATAGCCGCATTCTTGACAGCTTTGAGGATGAAGGGAGAGACGGTCGAAGAGATTACAGCCTTCGCAGGGGTTATGAAAGAATATTGTCTCCGAATAAACCCTCACGTAGAGGGTCGGCTAGTTGACACTTGCGGAACTGGTGGAGACAAAATAAAAACCTTCAACATCAGCACCACGGCGGCTTTTGTTGTTGCTGGTGCTGGGGTAGCCGTAGCCAAGCATGGAAATCGATCTGTTACTAGCAAGAGTGGTAGCGCCGATGTCCTGGAGAGACTTGGCCTTAACCTTAGCATAGAACCTGAGGCTGTTGAGAGAGCTGTTGAGAAAATGGGTATAGGTTTCATGTTTGCCCCAGCTTTCCATCCAGCCATGAAGTTCGCCATTGGGCCAAGAAGAGAGCTAGGTATCAGAACAGTCTTCAACGTTCTTGGCCCTTTGACGAATCCGGCAGACGCCAACGCTCAACTACTTGGCGTTTACGATCGCAAGTTAACCGAACCTCTAGCCCATGTCTTAAAAAACCTTGGTTGCGAGGAAGCCATGGTTGTCCACGGCCTAGACGGATTGGACGAGATCTCCACCATAGGCAAAACAGCCATTTCATGGTTGAAAGAAAATGAAGTTACAACTATAGAAACGGTTCCAAAAGATTTCGGCGTCAAGCTGGTTAGACCTGATGACGTAAAAGGAACTACACCAGATGAAAGTGCTGAAATAACCTTCAAAATTCTGAATGGTCGTTGTGATACTAACGATCCGAAAAGGGAAATAGTGCTAGTTAACGGAGTTGCGGGGATTATTTTGGGCGGAAAAGCTGAAAACTTTAGCTACGGGATGGAACTAGCCCGCGAATCAATCGACAGCGGTGGAGCCTACAAAAAACTCAAAGCGTTAGTCAAGACCTCCAATGGAGACCTGTCAAAGCTTGAGGAGTTGGAGTTGAAGTATGGCTGACTTTCTTGACATGCTAGCACGGGATGCAAAGGAAACGATCAATGATGGTTATTACGAAGTTTCAACCCAGATTTCAACTTCCCCTATTAGCTTGAAAAAGATGATCCTTAAAAGCAAATACATCCCAATAATCACTGAAATCAAAGCAGCCTCACCCTCTTCAGGCACCATTAGAAAAAACTTTAACCCAGAGAAAGTTGCAGTAGCCATGGAAAACGGTGGAGCCGTGGGAATATCAGTTCTAACTGAACCAAAACATTTTAAAGGTTCTCTGATTTCCCTCACCAAAGTTCGGAAGGCAGTAAAACTTCCAATTCTTATGAAAGACATAATCATCAGCCATACGCAACTGGAAACCGCTTTTAAAATCGGCGCCAATGCTGTTCTTCTGATAGAAGCCCTTTTTGAGAGAGGATACTGCGAATATGACGTTCACGAAATGATTGCGAAAGCACACTCAAAAAATCTTGAAGTTCTGTTGGAAACCCATAATGAAGACGAGTTCCGGCTTGCTATCAAAAGTGATGCCGATTTGATCGGGATTAATAATCGAGATCTTGGAACATTGAAAGTGGATCTTGGAGTAACGAAAAGTATCTTGGAAAAAAATGATTCTCACGGGAAAATTGTTTTGAGCGAAAGTGGAGTTAAAACGCCTGCCGATCTTCGTTTTCTACGTGAATGTGGCGCTCATGCCTTCTTAATTGGGTCAGTAATTATGTTGGCTGGCGATGTCGAAAAAAAAGTCAAGGAGTTTGTGCTGGCTCTGTGAGAAAAGTTAAGGTAAAAATCTGCGGAATAACCCGAGAAGAAGATTTGGTTGCTGCTGTGGACGCTGGAGCGGATGCTGTTGGATTCGTCGTAGGGGTACCATCGTCTCCAAGGAACATATCCCTGCAAAAGGCTGAAAAGCTAATAGGGCTTGTTCCAATTTTTGTAAAAAGCGTTTTGGTCATGGTTCCAACAAGCATTGATGACATCCTAAAAACTTATGAAAAGCTGTGTCCGAACGCCATCCAACTTCATGGAGAAAACTTGCATGACGCCCATACCCTTCGAGAGAAAATACCAAATACACCTTTAATAAGAGCTGTCAACGCGAATTCTATTAACGCGCTTGAAGTTGCATCAGAGGCGTCAAAATCATACGACGCCATTCTTCTCGACTCTTTTGTCCATGGAAGTTACGGTGGAACAGGCATCGTTCACGATTGGGAATTGAGTAAGCGTGTTAAGCAAGTTATTCATCCAAAGCCCTTAATTCTGGCCGGAGGTCTAGAACCCGAAAACGTTAGAGAAGCGGTGGGTATTGTTCAACCTTATGCTGTAGATGTCTCCAGCGGCGTTGAACTGCAACCAGGGATTAAGGATCCCCAAAAAATTATGGAGTTCATTAAAAACGCGAAGGATGTTAGAATATGAAGAAACTAAGTCTCTACCCGGTTGACGGAAAATATGGAAAATATGGTGGGCGCTTTGTTCCAGAAACGCTAATGGCAGCGATTAGAGAATTAGAGGAAGCTTATGAACAAATTAAAGATGATCCGAGCTTTAAAAAGGAATTGGAATATTACTTATCAGAATACGCTGGAAGACCAACACCATTGTATTATGCAGAAAACTTGACAAAGAGATTCGGTGGACCAAAAATCTACCTTAAGCGAGAGGACCTGGCCCACGGGGGCGCTCACAAGATTAACAACACTCTTGGACAAGCTCTACTTGCCAAAAAAATGGGGAAGAAAAGGGTTATCGCTGAAACTGGGGCAGGTCAACATGGAGTTGCCACGGCCATGGCCTGCGCCGTCCTAGGGTTAAAAGCTGAGATATATATGGGCACTGAGGACATGAAACGACAGCGACTTAACGTCTTTAGGATGAAACTGTTAAACGCTGAAGTGCATCCAGTGGATGCTGGTTCTAAGACGTTAAAGGACGCCGTCAACGAAGCGTTAAGGGACTGGGTTACTAACGTTCAAAGAACATACTATCTCATAGGATCGGTTGTAGGTCCCCATCCATATCCAATGATCGTTAGGGATTTCCAAAGCGTCATCGGCAATGAGCTTAAGGAGCAGATCACGCAGAAAGAGGGGCGACTTCCAGATGCATTAGTTGCTTGCGTAGGAGGTGGAAGCAACGCCATAGGCACCTTCTATCCCTTTGTAGACTATCCGCAAGTGAAAATGTATGGCGTTGAAGCCGCTGGTCAAGGAATAGAATCTAACAAGCATGCAGCTTCCCTCTTCGCCGGAGCTGAGGGCATCTTCCATGGCATGTTAAGTTATGTTCTCCAAGACAGCGAAGGACAAATACAGACTACACATAGCATATCTGCAGGTCTAGACTACCCAGGAGTTGGACCGGAACACTCCTTTCTAAAAACCATTCAAAGAGCTCAATACGTCACTGCGACAGATGAAGAGGCTGTGAATGCTTTCTGTATATTATCAAAGGAGGAAGGAATAATCCCCGCCTTGGAACCATCGCATGCCCTTGCCTTCACCATGAAACTGGCTCGGGAAATGAAGAGGGAGGAAATAATTGTAGTTACCTTATCTGGGCGTGGAGACAAAGATGTTGAAGTGGTGGCTGACTACCTTGGGGTGAAGATATGAGGGAGATAGGAAAAACTTTCCAAAAACTGAAGGAGCAAGAAAGTGGGGCCCTCATAGGTTACATAACTGGCGGAGACCCCAAACCACAATACACGCCTAGGATTGCTAAGACATTAATTGAAGGGGGAGTAGACATTCTAGAGCTTGGAATACCCTTCTCCGATCCAATAGCCGACGGACAGACGATTCAGGCCGCCAGCGTACGCGCGTTAAAAGCGGGAACAACACCAAAAATGGTATTAGAAATCGCCCGAGAAATCGGGAAAGAACATGGTGTACCCGTCGTGATCTTAACATACTACAATCCAATCTTCAAAATGGGACTGGATAACTTCTTTAGATCAGCGAGGAACTGCGAAGTTGACGGGCTCATCGTCCCTGACCTTCCAGTGGATGAGGCAGATGATTATAGAAAAGTCGCTGAAACTTATGGAATAGACACAATTTTCCTTGCAGCACCATCTACCTCCATAGAAAGACTTCAAAAAATCGTCGAGTGTACTTCAGGCTTCCTTTACCTCGTCTCCCACTTTGGCGTAACCGGAGTAAGAGAAAAGATTCAAGATTTAACTATTCAACTAATCAAGAAGTTTCTTCCATACACAACTGAACGAATCCCGCTGGCCGTTGGCTTCGGAATTTCAAAGTCCGAACATGTTACAGCCATCGTAGAAAGTGGAGCCGACGGAGTCATAGTAGGGAGTGCATTCGTCAACATCATCTATAAAAATCAAGGGAACGTTAGCAAAATGCTTAAAGAAATCGAAGAAAATGCACATAAACTAAAAAAAGCCACCAAACTATCACGTATAAATTCTCCTCCTTGTAGGCATTATCTTAGTGGTTCTGGGCACGGGCCTCCATGAGTACTCTATGATCACCGCACCGCGTAGCGGAACCATTTACTATGAAATATCTCTTCTTCATAAAATGGGTTCTATTACCACCTTGGTTGTTCATCAACACTGCAGGAGCATATTATCTTCTTTAAAACTGCGAAATGGCAGACGGTCAAGAGAACAGATCCTTAAAGCTATATATGGGAGTCCCCCTTTTTTCTGTTTTCATCTTAAGTTAGCGGACTTTAAAGCTGTGGTGTGCAGGTTTTTATGTTCTAGGCTCTACACCAAAACATGCCAAAGGAAGGGGAGAGATCATCTCAGGGATACTCTATCAACCGAAGGTGCTTATTATAACCCATTACAATTTTTAGTTGATTTTTTTCGCTTCTGTAGAAATACTGAAAGTAACAATAATGCTGTGGTCATTGGCAAGACAATGACAATACTAAATTCCGGTACGATGATTATTTGGTGAGAACCATGGGTGTACGTGAAGTATAAAAATGCAAACGTACTGTTTGAAATTGGCAGTTCGGTTGTGTTCACTTCTATTCCATCAACTAAAACCGTATATGGGCCTTCAACTAAATTTCTGGGGATACTAATCCTACAGAATCCTATAGTATCGTCTGGACCGGTAACGTTAAAGCTGATCACTTTTCCAGATTCATTGAAATTTGAGATTGTGAAATTGGAAATTAGAGTGATGTGGTATGTATCTTGTTGAAAAGAAACTGTGAAATCGGAGATTATTCCCATTAGTGGATAGTTGTCTTTATTGTTTTCATCGAGTGAGTATGGTGTGTCGCCTATTCCATCACTTCCAGTCTCATTTTGATATGGCCCACGATACAAGTCTATGCCATTATAATTTTTCCAGTGGTTACCTTCAAGTCCATTGTTCCAAATATTAGTTGATCTAGCGTATGCATAAATAAAGTAGTTGACGAAGTTGTTGTGGTAAATAACGTTATTGTCAGAGCGGTAAATTACGATGCTATAGCCGTCGCTTCTTTTGTCTACATCATTTCTAGTTACCACACAGTTTGTGGAGTCCACCAAGTGAATGCCGTAGTAGTTGTTGTTCACGTTGTTTTCAGTGATCATGGAGTTTGAAGAGAAACTCAGGGAGATGCCGCCCCAGTTATCG
>Ga0315309_1002095_pt1 | contig 11740 bp, 12 predicted proteins | sample TDP4_MG_FD_203080 | JGI IMG/M metagenome (GOLD analysis project Ga0315309, IMG submission 203080) | Freshwater sediment microbial communities from Lake Towuti, South Sulawesi, Indonesia - TDP4 | ecosystem: Environmental > Aquatic > Freshwater > Lake > Sediment | place: Indonesia: South Sulawesi...
TCTCATGGGTCATTTCAGTTCAATTGTTCCTACCTTGAATGTGCAAGTGTATGAGGGATATTTCATATATATTAACCCTTCCTCACATCAATAGGTCATCACATGGTTTTCCGGCTACCACATCTCTCCAATAAGCTTCAAGGCGTCCTCCTTTGATAAGGGCTTCGGATTCCGCTGTATCAAACGTCTGATGCCAAGCAATCTATCTGCCAATCTGGACACAGCTTCCCTAGGAACCTCTAACTCCCTCAACCTCTTGGGCGCCTGCACCTCATCCATCAATCTAAGAATAGCATCCGTAATCCTGACGCTTAATTCCTCATTTTTCAGATCTTCCACGTGAAGATGCATGGCCTCAGCGATAGGTGGAAGCTTGTCAGATATCGACGACGCATTGAATCTGAAGACGTAGGGTAAGGCCACACCACAGGAGACCCCGTGGGGAACATGATAAGATACGGCAAAGGTATAGGCTACGGCGTGACCTAGGCATACGCCGGCGTTCCCAAAGGACATACCAGCCATTAAGGAGCCGAGGCTCATGCCGTATCGGCTTTCAGTATCGCCGCTCCTATAAGCTTTAGGCAGATATGTGAAGATGAGCGCGATAGCTTGGAGCGCTAAGGTGTCAGTTACGGGATTGGCATTGATGGACATCATTGCCTCTAAGGCGTGGCTTAACGCGTCTAAACCGGTGGAGGCGGTGAGACGCGGGGGCAAAGTATGGGTAAGACTGGGATCTATTATGGCTACGTCTGCCAACATGTAGGGACTGAATATAGCCGTCTTCGTCTCATCCTCGGCTAGGGTCATAACCGCAACGTCTGTTACTTCTGAACCTGTACCGGCTGTGGTCGGTATAAGGACCTTCGGAAGGCCTGGCTTCCCCACCAGGTCTAGGCCGATGTAGCATCTCATAGCCCCTGGGTTCGTGGCAGCTATAGATGCCACTTTGGCCATGTCTAGAACGCTTCCGCCGCCAATCCCCACGACTATGTTGTATCTCTTCCTCCTAACAGCTTCGGCTACTTTTTCGGCTACCTCTAAGCGCGGTTCAGCCTCCACATCGCTGAAGACGTTCACATCTAAGCCTTCTGTAACCAATGCTTCCTCTATTTTTCCGGCTATACCCATCTTGGTCAGGTTCTGGTCCGTGACAAGCATAGCCTCTTTTCCGCCGAGAGCTTTGACCTCTGAACCGACCTTGTCTGAGGTTCCTACCCCGAAAAGAATCTTTCCAGGTAATTGGAAACTATAAGTCTTATCGAGGAACTTACTTAGTCGCATGTTGCTCAGCCTTGCAGAGTTCTCATAGGTCTCTAGTGTAATAAAGTATTGAGATGTAAGTGTTTATGCCTTGTCCTAGGGCGGAAGCGGTTCTCTCTCGTCAATGCGGATATCGATTACGGCCGGTCGGCCACTCTTCACTGATCTTAACCCGTCTTCAAGAGCAGATCTAAGTTGGCGCGGATTTTCAGCCTCAAAGCCGCTGCAGCCAAATGCCTCTGCAACGGCGGCAAAATCAGGATTTGCCAGATCAACAGATATGAACCTTTCTCCGTAGTAGCTTCGCTGGTGATGTTTTATCGTTCCTAGGGCCCCATCATCGAAGATGCATACGAGGACGGGGGCCTCCTCCTGAACAGCAGTCGAGAGTTCATGGAGGGTCATGTAGAAGCCGCCGTCGCCGCATAGGGCTACTACTGGCGTTTCGGGCCTGGCAAGCCTGCAGGCTATGGCTGCTGGCAAGGCGTAGCCCATAGGTCCAAAACATCCTGATTGGATCCATGTGGAAGGCTCGTAAATGTTAAGGAACGTTGAGCACCAAAGCTTATTGTTCCCAGCATCCAGTGTGAAAACGGTCTCTCTGCTAAAGAATCTTCTGATCTCTGTACAGACTCTCTGAGGCTTCAAAGGCGTTCCTTCAGAGAAGGTTCCACGGTACCACTCAGATCTCCTCCAAGCTTCTTTGGCCTCCTCTAGGAACTTCAACCAGTCTCTACGCCTTTCGGCGCATATGTTCTGATAGGTTTCAGCCTCCTCTAGTAACGCCTCCAAAACTTTTCCAGCATCACCTACTATGCTGACCTTGGCCAGGTAGTTCCTTCCAATAACCTTGGGATCGATATCTACATGGATTAAAGCCGAATTCGAGCTTATGTTACTCCATTGTCTGGTGCTCAATGCTGCGAAGCGGCAACCAACAGCTAAAATCACATCAGCCTCCGCTAGAAGCCTATCGTCATAGGCTGGAGCGTGTATCCCCATCCTACCGGCTGATAAGGGATGGTCTTCGGGGAAAGACCCCCTGCCATTGAAGGTTGTAGCCACCGGGATACCCAAATACTCCGCTAGGGATCGGAGCGGCTTCCAAGCCCTTGCCGAGTAGTGTACGCCTCCCCCAGCAATCATGACGGGTCTATATGATTCAACCAGAAGTTTTACACCTTCCCTGATGGCACTATGCTCCCCGGAAGGGCTAAGCGGAAATAACCTGAAAGACGATTCCTCAAGGACTTTGAGGCGTTCACGGCTCAGAGGACGAGTTTGAACATCGAGCGGAAGATCTATATGGACAGGGCCGGGCCTTCCGCAAGTGGCTATTCTATAGGCTTCCTTTAAAGTCTCAACCATTTCGTCAGGGTTTGAGAGACATATGGACCACTTAGTTACTGGGCTGAAGACGCCTATGTGGTCAAGCTCTTGGAAGGCTCCTTTCCCGAGATGGCTAAGAGGCTGTTGACCCGTAAAAGCCAGTATGGGACTGCTGTCAGTCCACGCGGTAGCAATGCCTGTCAAAAGGTTTGTAGCCCCAGGTCCGCCTGTTCCATCGCAGATTCCCGGTGTACCCGTAAGTTTGGCGAAAGCGTCGGCCATGTAAGCCGCCGACTGCTCATGCCTTACCAAGACATGCCTTATCGAAGATGAGTAGAGAGCGTCATAAAACGGGCATGTTTGGGAGCCAGGTATCCCGAATATGAGCTTCACGTCCAGTTTTTCTAAAACCTTTACAACTCCCTCAACCACTCTAGGGTTCATGAGTCTTCCTCCTACTGGCAAGCTAATTGTCTCGTAATTTGTTTAATGACGATTTCCGGTAGGTTCGATCGAGATTTCATCCTAGCTGAAACCTAAAGCGCAAACTCAATAGTTCTAGATTAATTGCATAAGAGATTTAAGTTTATGTCGAAAGAAAGATATCGATGATGCGCGGCCGTAGTCTAGAAGTTAGCCTGAAATGCTAGCTGGAGAACCTGGTTAGGACATCGGCCTCCCACTGCAGGTAAGGCGAATAGAAGAAAGCCGGTAACCCGGGTTCAAATCCCGGCGGCCGCACCAACTTTCTAGCCAAGTTTTGAGCAAAAAGTGGACTGCGCTAGCTTTACATTTACAATCCTAAACGGAGTGATCTTCCAGATGAATCCATTCTATTTGACAAGATCTGTCTCTCTAAGTTTCGGATTCCAACACACCGCATAAATGTGTGCTTACTGACTGACTTTATTTGACAACGCTCACTTTTCCTCTTCTGCCAACCTTTAACTGACGTACACCTCTAAATACTATAACGTTCGCGTCTTCAACTTGAATGAGGTCACCTACGGAGATTTCATCTGTTTGTTTGTTCCATAAAGGCAATTGGATGGTTCCAGTTTCGTCAGCGATGAGGACGTTTGCCACATTAGCGTGGAAACCAAATCGAGTTGCGACCACCCTTGGCTGAGATACTTGGAGAACCCTTGCCCTTATTTTGACATGTCTCATCCCAACCCTTAAGTCTTTGATTTGATGGTGGTTTGATCTAGCCTCTTGGGCTGAGTTTCCCTTAAACAATGAACTATAGGTTATCTCTTTAAGTGGATTAGTTTTTGCAAGAATGTGCTCAGGCATAGGAAATTGCGCAACCACTTTGTGACTGTTGGTTATGAGAAAGATTACGTAATCCCGTGACTTTCCACGGCATTCAATCGATAGTTCTCCACACGTAGCTTTTTCATGTTCAAAAGCATCAAGAAAACTACCAAAAAATTTGCCTGAATCGATTTCGTGTTCCACTGAAATTCTGGCGAGATACTTGAGAAGCCGAATGTCATCGTAAGAGTGAAACTCACCGGGGGGTCGCCCTCGCGCAGTCCACACTTTATTTCGCATTTTACTTGGTTCCTACTCTCGTGTCAGAGTGATTTCTATCGTTGAAACCATCCTTGCTCTGCCTTCGCCTTCTCTTGGTGGCATTTCATCGGTTCCTATGGTGATTTTGCCTATGCCTAGGTCTTTCATAAATCTGCGCCTGGTTATCTCGACGACATCGACGGGCAGTAGTTATTGCTCGTCCTCTCGCCTTCAACGCAACTTCTTTAGTGTTGGACGCGCTGAAACTTGTTATGATCCCCAACACGTAATTCATCGGGGGCTTGCTACCGACGTATATGACATTTGGTTCTCTAGACAGAATCTCACTTTCCTCTTGTCAATGTTGCTACATATAGTAGGTGGACTTCACTTTTAAACACCACAAATAGTTAGTCTTACTAGCTAATTTCACCTTTAAGGTACGCCTGCGTCTTCAGCTCGGTAGGTCCTGTAAAGACTCCTTCCGCCGATCCATGCTCTACTAGCTCGCCTAGGTAGAGGAAGACTACATAATCGGCAAGTCTTCTTGCTTGGCGTAGTATGTGAGTAACGAATACTATCGTGTAATCTTTCTTTAGGTTAACGAGTTGTCCCTCTATATGCCGTGCAGAGATTGGGTCAAGGGCTGATGTGGGCTCGTCACACAAGAGAACTTCCGGCTCCACTGCGAGGGCTCTAGCCAAACACAACCTCTGCTGTTGTCCTACGGATAGCTTTGAGGCAGGTTCCTTGAGTCTATTTTTCACTTCATTCCATAGGCCTGCTGCTTGAAGGCAGCGTTCAACTCTTCGATCTAGTTCCTTTCCGTCTTTTGCTCTATGGATTCTTGGGCCGTAGGCTATGTTCTCATAAATTGACATAGGTAGTGGGTTAGGCGTTTGAGATATAAACCCCATCCTCTTCCTTATATTAGTGACATCCACCTCATTATCAAAAATATTAGTGCCGTCGACTACCACTCTTCCTGAAACTCTGACTCCTTCTGTAAGATCTATTAGTCTGTTAAGACTTTTTAGCAGGGTTGATTTTCCGCAACCAGAAGGTCCGATGATAGCAGTAATCCGTTTTTCCGGGATGTCTACAGTTATATCTTTTAATGCGCGATGCCCATCATAATATACGTTAAGTTTTTCAATTCTTAGATATGGTTTAAACATGCCTATTGCTCCTACCTTATCACGTATTTCATAGCTCTCTTTGTTAGAAGCCTGGAGGCTATGCTTAGTAATAGCACTATGACTAAGAGTATAGCTCCAGACGCGTACGCCCTCTGCTGAACTTCTGGGAATGGAGTTCCAAGCTGGAAGAAGACAGCCAGTGGTAGTGATGCCGCTGGATCAAAAAGTGAACGAGGAATATTGTCGGTATAGCCGGCAGTAAATAGTACAGATGCGGCATCGCCGATAGCTCTGCCAAGTGCCAACATGATAGCCATCAATATTCCCGGCAAAGCTTGCCTAGCTATAACATTTAAGGTAGTCTCAAGCTTCGTTGCTCCCAAGGCATATGATGCTTCTTTTAACTTAGGTGGGGTCGTCATAATGATCTCGTCCATGGCCCTGATCATAATAGGGAGTTCCAGCAATGTTAATGCAATTATCCCTCCTAATAGCGACGCCCTCATCCCTAAGTAAATCATGATGGTATAACCGAAGACACCATATATTATGGAGGGGACGCTCCACAAGATATCGAGAGACTGCCTAGTGAAACTTGTCAATTTAGACCTCTTTGCATACTCATTCAGATACAGTGCAGTCGGGAGGCTGATGGCAAAGGCTATGACGGTTGCCCCACAGGCCAGATATAGAGAGCCAACTATAGCATTTAGTATCCCGCCTTCTTTGCCAAGGTAGTACCCACCCCTAGGAGTTTGAGTCAGCATCGAAAGGTTAAGGGCGGGCATGCCCTTGAAAAGTAGTACAATGAGTACAACCAAGAGACTTGCTATAACTATAAGGGTCGATAATACCATCATCCCCTTGAAGAAATTCTCCTCTATCTTTCGCCTATCCAAGGCTATACCTCCTCTTTATCCTTACCAAGATGATTTCTGCAGCAACGCTGAACAGTAGGACCGTTAGGAGTAAAATTAAGGCGGCAAGCAGGAGCGCCGAGTCGTACAGTGGAATGGACATCATCTCACCGTAGTTATTGGCTATCAGTGCAGGTAAGGGATAAGCAGGGTCGTAAAGTGACGATGGGGCTTTAGGCACATTTCCCACAACCATGAGCACGGCCATCGTTTCTCCAAATGCGCGGCCGAATCCTAAGATTATGGCGGCGATAATGCCGGGGAGACTACTTCGTATGACTACATGCTTAACTGTCTGCCATTTCGTGGCTCCAAGAGCCATTGAGGCTTCACGGGTCTCTCGGGGCACAGCTCTAATCACCTCCTCTGAAACAGAGATTATTATAGGAAAGACCATTATTGCAAGCACTATGCCTCCTGCAAGAACAGTGTAGCCCGTTGAGATGACTCCTGCCAGAGGAGCTACATATTCTCTTATCAAAGGTACTACTACAAGCACACCCCACAGTCCATAAACCACTGACGGTATTCCCGCAAGCAAATCCATCATAGGCTTCATAATTCCTCGAACCTTACTTGGTGCATATTCTGCAAGATAGATAGATGTCAAGAGCGAGATAGGTATGGATAAAACCATGGCTAGGGCTGTTACCCAAAGTGTGCCCATAATGAATGGGTAGAAGCCAAATTCTCCCCTCCAAGGGTGCCATGAGGATGAGAGAAGCAGATCACTTAACGATTGGGTTTTCAATATAGGCATAGATCGATAGAAAAGAGCTAAAGCTGTGATTAGGACAATTAGGCTTGAGAGAATTGCTGCTGAAAACATAATTTTGCTTGCAACAAGATCCTTCAGCCTCCTTGTGTTCACATTATCCCTCCAGTTTCTTTAGTTGCTCGTTAATTACATCTTTGGAAAGCGGTACATATCCTACTTCTTCAACGTACTTCTGTCCGTCGGCCAAAATCCATCTTACAAATTCCTTCGCTACACCAGTGAACCTATCCTTAGTCACAAGATGCAGGTTCCTCGCAGGTGGATGCGGATAGACTAAACGGCCTATTGCCTCAAGGATCTTGTCTTTCGTGCTGTAAAAGTCTTCCTCAAGGTCAATTCGTCCATTCTCGTTGATATCGATGGGAACCACTACTATACCTTCAACTTGCCCCTTGGTTTCTACATCATAGGCATAACCTATATTATTGAAGCCTATTCCCAAACGATCTTTTCTAACGGCTTCCACCAACCCTGGGTCCCCGTATACACCAACTCCCTGAAGATCCTCCTGTCTCTTCCCGAAGTATTTTGCCCAGGTCTCTGCGGCGCCACAGGCATCAGACCTTGTGTAGACATGGACCTCATCCGTGACTTCTGGCCTTCCTACGACTTGCCCCCATGTGGATATGTTCCCAGCGATGTAGATGTCGTAGAAAGTCTGCCTCGTCACTCCATTGGTTAGAATGTCATTCAACAAAGGGTTATCTTTATTTATGGTTGCAACTACAGCGTCCTTGGTCACCGCGACATAATACGCACCGTTCTGAACCTCTTCAGTATAGATGTCTCTGGAGACCATGCCTATATCGACCAATCCGGCGAGAGCGTCGGTCATGCCCTTACCTGCGCCGCCAGCGGATACTTCAATCTTTACCTCAGGATGGATCCTCTGGAACTCTTCAGCCCATTTAACCATCATTGGATAAAGGGCCCATGCCCCTGATACTTTTATTGTACCCTTCAATTCGCTTGGGGTGATGAGATAGCTGTATGTGAAGATAGCCACAATGATAAATAGCGCGGAGATGGTTACGATTTTTCCGTTCAAATTCACCACCAATTCTGTACCAATACCAATCGTATACCAATACTAGCTCCTATGTAAAAAATCCATTTAAGTATAGCGTCAATAGAGTGTCAATATATGGAAGACATACTCATTATTGAGGAGTCAAGCGTTACGGCTAAAGGGTATCGCCACAGAACCACCGTACCCAGCCGAGTTTTTCAATTCCTAAACTTGAAGGACAAGGATAGACTGCGGTGGATCGTCTTAAAGGATGGAACAATAATCGTGAAAAAGGTGGCTTAGTTAGAAAGATGCTTAGCCGCCGTTCATAGATGACGACAAATACGCGAACTTGATGTGCGAGCTGCCTGACACTGACATCGTTAAGACCTCCGCCCAGCCCAAATAAGACTCTTTGCTAGACCTCTACGAGTCCTCCGCAAATAGAAAATACGATCAAGAAGACACTATTAGATCGGGTTACGGGAAAACCAAGGATTTAAGCCAAGATTTGAGCCTATGTGGCGGCACCATTCAAACTCGCGTTGGATTTGTCAAAGACTGCAATTCTTGTTTTCAGCTCAAATTCCCAGCCCAAGCTCGCTTCATCTATGACGAAACCGAGTTTCCGAAAAGGGAAAAACGATATTGTACTGAACATTTTCTTGTCAGGCGGCCTCAGATCGACAGGGACTTCAATACGTTTGTATCCGTGGTCGTCGCAAAAACTGATGAGTTCTCTTATCATAGCGCTGGCTATACCCTTATTCCGATGCTCCTTGGGAACATATAAGCAACCAATCACCATTGTTTTTTCAATTTCTTCATTCGGCCGAGATATTGGAAGCCCTATCTTTCTCGCATATTTCTTGGGAAGAAAGATCATCTGGCCTACTGCTTCGTCATCCTCCCATGAAACAAAGCCAATTCCTCCAACTGCGTCGAATATTTCAAGCCACATGTTGCATTGGAACTTCCTCTTTTTGATGCTGAACATGCAGCATATGTCACTCCAAGGTGGATCCCACTTGCCTGCTTCCTCAAGGATTAGTTTTCTTGTAATCGGGCGGATCTGAGTCATTTTCCGATTCCTCTTAAGACATCAACTATTTTTTCCTCAATAACACGGAAACTTTCATGCCATTTGTTTATGGGAATTCTCTCTCCACTGATGAATACGTTGCTGTACACGCTACCAGCTCGTTGACCACTTCGCCATTCTCGTATCAAACTGGACATGTATTCGGGCAACCCATCTACGTCTTTATCATCGATATTCCACAAGTTGTAGGTATCAAACGTCACCTTATGTCTTGCACATATTTCACTTAGGCGATTAAAGTCCCTGTCACAAAGGCAAAATGGGTTAATCAGCAGTTCGATTTTGACTTTCGCTGAGTTCATGCTTCTAGCCCTAATCATCGAATGGGTTACTCTCTAATAAGCTCAACTCACAGATCGTGATCCTCATTTTTCTTACTAGCGTGCAAAAATTATTGACAATCTGGGATATTATTGCCCCTGCCATACAATTGTGTTCATCACTCTAGGGTTCCTTCAACTTGGCTATGGCATTTTTGCGTAATGGACAAGTGAACTTGTTGCACTTGACGCTCCACAGACCATAATAATGAATGTTGCGGGGTTCTCTGTGTTAGGTCTACTGATGACTGCCTTTGTCCACCGCTTCAGGAATGAAGACCGATGGAAGAGATATCCACCATATACCTTGGCGACCGGCTTGATGTCGGCCACTCTTTTGTTGATTTCTCCGTCATCGAAGTATCGATTGGGGATCTTCAAATAATGTTTGTATGAGTACAGTTGCTTTGGGTAGAGGTGTCACTGCAATTAAGATGTTGCGCATATCTATCGATCAAACGCATGACTAGACATGGATGAATGATAACTACTCGCTAGTCCTTGATGTGAAGGCGTAAGGGTTCTTTCAGAATCGGGAATTGCATGTTTAGCTGAGGTTTCTGAACGTGTTCGGACACAGATCAAATTAATATAGAAGCTGGTCCTATCTACTAGGACTTGGATAGTAAACAAAGCCCTGTGAGAGCGTCCGTTCTCGACATTTGAGGAGTTACTTTGGCATCGCCTGTTCCAACCCGGCATAAGAAGGCTGTAAGGATTCTTCGCTTCACCGTCCGAGCCCTAGAAGTCGCCATCGTGGTGCTCGCAATCCTTGGCATATATACTCTGCTCTCAGCCTTCTCTTCCGCGATCTCGGATGGCGAGAAGTTCCTCCACCTCGATCAGGTCTCCGACCCTGACAGTGGCGAGTGGAGGCTAATCCTCAAGGGACAGCCAAGCAATGGGGGGCTTCTCGACATCACCGTAAGCGTGAGGGTTAAGCTTATGAACATAGCGAACGAGACCGTTGCCGAGGGAGAGAACTCAACGAGCGTGCCTCCTAGCGGAAATGGAGCCTTCACAGTGATGCTTGGCCTCTCGAGAGAAGAGTATGAGCAGTATGGCTTTGCACAGAACCGGGGAATTATGGAGCTTGAGCTCAATGTAAGGACGCTATTGGACTTGGTAGGGTTCTCGATCCGAACACGTATCCGAGGAGGAGAATAAGAACCATGAATAAAAGGACGCAAGGAATCTTGCGCGCTGTTCTCTATCTTGTTCTCTTTGTTGCGTTACCGAGGGTTGTATTATCAAGGTTGCCGGCTGAAATCCTGAGGATGTTAGGCACCGGCGGCTTCGACTTGGAGGCCTTTGTCTTAAGTCTCACTATCTCAGGCGCAGCGCTTGCGCTTATTGCCGTAACCAGAGGCTTCACTCAGCCTCGATCGGTGATGAACCTAACTGCATCGATCTCGTCACAGCTAGTTTGGTTCTACCTCGTCCTGTTCTTCATAGGCTTAGGACAACCGTGGAGCTTCGGAAAAGCGCAGATCACAGCCAGCGGAGGCCCAGCAACTATGACCGTGATCTTTGACATCCGTTTCTTCGTAGGCCTAGCAGCCGCCATCTTAGGGCTCACAATTACAAAAATGGTTTTGGAACATATCTCTTTGAGAGAGCAGTCCACGGCTGATCAGACCGAGTGACATCTATCTGAGGCTTAGAGCCAAGTATCCTCATCAATGAAATCTTCAGTTTGCGGGACTACTTACCATCTGTTCTCCGGTTGGCGCCGTTGCAGACTAGTCTGCGACTTCTGGTACCATAATGCAGTTGAACGTCATTCTGAATATGCCCAAAAGTATCGGCGCCGAATACGATTTCCACTTGCTCGGTTCTGAAGCCAAATGAGTTGCGTTTGAGGCATAACTATCGTAATCCTTTTGTCAAGCTTCCTCTAGGCCCGTGCACGTCGTTCTTGGCTTTTCATTCTTGAAATAAAGTGTTCGATTAAAATTCCGGTGTCCCAACCGAGACAGATACCTTCTTCGCCAGAATTCTAAAAGCTCGGAGATCCTTCAAATCCCATCATGCAGACCTCCGAATGATGTGCGCTAGGCCGAGTTATCCAAGGATATGTTGGAGCCAAGGAATAGGTTTACATCTCGGTTCGAATTCTTCAATTTTCATACACTACAACTGCTAAATGATGGTTCGAGTCTTTCCCGGACTATCAAATCTTCGTTTCCAGCCTTGTTTTTCTGAAATATCTGCCATGATTTCGCTTTTACTTTGCGCACTATCTATAACATAGATTTTTATAAAGCCTCAAATCCTCATAATACTCATCCAGAAAATCTAGACAGAGAAGCATTCGACCAAGGCTGGTACGCCTCTTCTCGACAGTATTCCAGTCCGTCAA